>Ga0222713_10000457_pt1 | contig 46095 bp, 39 predicted proteins | sample C33_649DmetaG_FD_165061 | JGI IMG/M metagenome (GOLD analysis project Ga0222713, IMG submission 165061) | Estuarine water microbial communities from San Francisco Bay, California, United States - C33_649D | ecosystem: Environmental > Aquatic > Marine > Unclassified | place: USA: California... | reverse complement strand
AAGTTGTGCCGAACGGTTCGACGTTCGCACTACGTAGGGTCTATCAGGAGGCGTTTGCATGAGTCGACGAAGTAACCACGGCTCCGCCCGGCAGTATCCGCGAACCGCTCGCCTCAACGAGTTGTTGCGCGAGATCATCGCGGGCGAACTTGAGCGCATGGACGACGACCGACTTCATCTCGTCACCGTGACCTCGGTCGATATCGAAGGCGATCTTCGTCACGCAAAGGTGTACTTCGACTCGATTCAGGACGAAGAAGGCGATCCCGAGGTTCTCGAAGCCTTCGGCGAAATTCGCTACAAGTTGCAATCGGCAATTGGGCGCGAGGCGCGTATGAAGCGAACCCCGGAACTTTCCTTCGCGCCCGATCCAGCGGTTCGTGCCGGAGCGCGAATTGAATCGCTTTTAGCTGAAGGCCCGCGACCAGAACCCGACGCCACCGAATCGTGAGCGCGAAGAAGCGCGACAACGGGCCTGATGGACTCGTTATCGTCGATAAGGACGCGGGTTGGACCTCGCACGATGTTGTTGCAAAGTCGCGCGGCCTGCTCGGAACTCGCAAAGTTGGACACTCGGGAACCCTTGATCCTGATGCGACCGGCGTTCTGTTGCTCGGAGTTGGCCGTGTCACGCGTTTATTGAAATACCTCACCGCGCTTCCGAAGACCTATACCTGCGAAATCGTGCTTGGTACTGAAACTTCCACCCTCGATGCCGCTGGCGATGTCACGGCAACACACGACATGTCTGCGCTGACATTCGCGCAGGTTGAAGCAGTCGTGCCGCAACTCACGGGCGACATCATGCAAATTCCACCGATGGTGTCAGCAGTGAAGGTTGACGGAAAGCGTTTGCACCAGCTCGCCCGGGAAGGCATCGAAATTGAGCGCGCGCCGCGCCCTGTCACGATTCACCGTTTCGCTGTTGCGCCCACCAGCGATCCGCTCGTTCTCACTGCTGAAGTCGAATGTTCCTCGGGCACCTATGTGCGCACCTTGGCGGCCGACCTCGGCCACTTGCTCGGCGGGGGAGCGCATCTGCGTGAGCTCCGGCGTACCGCCATTGGTTCATTCACTTTGGCCGAGGCGAATGCGCTTGAAACGGTGTCGCCTGATTCGCTTCTGACGCCTGCCGAAGCAATGCGTGACAACCCTGTCGTCATGGTCACCGATGCCGAGCGCATTGATGTGGGTCACGGAAAAGTGCTGACAATCGATGAACGATTCGTTGGAGATGGGCCTTGGGCGGTCGTCGACAGCGAGGGCCGCTTATTGGCCATGTACATCGCCCATCGTGTCGGAACTGCAAAGCCCGATGTTGTCGTCGCTCCGGTTGACGGACGGTAGCGTTCGACCCGGAATGGACGTCATTTACGACAACGACGAAGTGAATCTCGCAGGGCAGGGCTCGGCCGTCACTATTGGCGCGTTCGATGGCGTTCACCGTGGGCACCGCCAGGTCATCTCGACGTTGCAAAAACTCGCGATTGAACGTGGGCTTCGCACCGTGGTCGTGACCTTCGATCGCCATCCCGCATCGGTCGTGCGTCCCGACTCTGCGCCGTTGTTGCTCACTGACCTCGATCAGAAACTTGAACTTCTCGCTGAATGCGGTGTCGATGCGACCTTCGTCGTGCGATTCGACGAAACCCGTTCGCAAGAATCAGCAGCCGATTTCATCACGTCGGATCTCGTCGGCACACTGAACGCAAAGTTGGTCACCGTCGGAAGTGATTTCCATTTCGGCAATAAGCGCGCTGGCAACGTGGCGTTGCTTACGGAGATGGGGTCCGAACTCGGATTCGAAACTCTGGCCCATGAACTCGTCGACCAGAACGGACAGCCGTCGACTGAATCGGTGTCCTCGACACGAATTCGCGCTGCACTGCGAAGCGGCGACCTCGACGCTGCCAACGCGATGCTGGGACGTCCGCATGAAGTGCGCGGCATCGTGGGTCATGGCGACGGCCGTGCCCGCGACCTTGGTTTCCGCACAGCCAACGTTGCAGTGCCCGAGGCGATTTGTCTTCCCGCCGACGGGATCTATGCCGGATGGTGTCGCACCCCCGATGGCGTGAACCGGGCCTGTGCAATCTCATTGGGTCGTCGCCCAACGTTTTACGAGTTTGCCGATACGTCGTTACTTGAGGCGCATCTCATCGACTTCGAAGCAGACCTCTATGGCCAGGAACTCGCAGTGCAGTTCGTTGCTCATCTGCGCAACGAACTGAAATTTGATTCTGTCGAGGCGTTGATTGCCCAAATGGGCAAAGACGTCGATCAGTGTCGAACGCTCTTGCTGGGTTAGGCGTTACCAAGGTTCGTCAGGAATGCCGAAGTGCTCGCTATAGGCGCGCATCTGTTCGCGACGAGCCGGCACATTGATGCCGATTTGATCAACGTCATAGATGACCTTGCCGAACCGGTCACGCTCGTGCGTCGCTCCATATTCGGCCAATGCTGCCTCTGCACGAGCGTCCATCGGCTGGCCAGCAAGTTCATAAATGCGGCGGATGGTGCCCAAGTCGTCAGCCATGAACTGATCGAAGCGAATATCCATTGATTGGTCCGGCCCGCCGAGAAGTGCACGGTCGCGCATCGCAGCATTGAGCATGTCGTCAAGGCGATCGGCCCAGTAGTTCGAAATCGCAACGGGGTCGACGGGCGAAAGTGACGTGCGTGCGGAATACGACACCATCGTCCCCATCGAAACCATCACGGAAATTGGGTCTCGATGTGTGACGAGGAACGTTGCATCGGGGAACGTTGTCGCGAGCGGTCCGAACTGTTCGAGGTGCTGCGGAGATTTCAGAATCCAACGATCGCCACCGCGCAAGAACTGGCACGCCTTCAACACGGTCTTCATGTAGTCGTAGTGCGGCGTTTGATCGTGAGACTTGTAATAGTCGCGCCACGTAGGCATCGGTGCCATTGTCTCGAACATCATCGTCGAGAAGTCGATCGCAAGAATCTGGATCTCTTCATGCACATGCCATGTCGTCATCTCGTGCATGCGATTGAAATCGGGCATGAGGATGTTCATGATCTGCAATCCACCCTCGGTCCGTTCAAGCCGCGGATCCTCGGGCGTGTTCGCAAGTGATGCTTCGTCAAGCGATGGAACTGGTTGATTGCTTTCCCAGTAGGGAAGCGAACGAAGTGCTGGATCACATGCAATCAAGTTGTGAAGATGTGTTGTGCCGGTGCGGGGGAGTCCGGCAATGACGATCGGCGCTTTGATCTCGATGTCATGAATTTCAGGATGGCGCGCCAGTAACTCGGCGAGCAGCAAGCGGTTTTTCAACAACGTCGTCATGAACGATGCGGCTGAGATTCGACCCATCGGCGAAAGCGGTGCTTCGGTGTCGAGGCAGTGGAGCAGCAGTTCAAGTCGCTCGACGAAATCCATCGGACCGAAATCACTGAGCCCAGTTTCGGTTGCGGCTTGTGTCATGAGCGCGTCGGCGTTGAGTTCGATCATGTCGGCAAATGGGGCCGCACCTTCAAAAATCGCCAGGGCCTCGGGCGAGAACTGAGGGTCGGCAAGATCGTCAAGGCGTTTCGGCGCCGGTCGTGATGCAGCAGACATGGTTCCCCTTTGAGCCCGTCCCCCGACGAGCGAAACCGCATCGTAGAGCCGAATTTCCCTTGGGGTGACAGGAATCTCTCCGAATCGGTGACTGGTCGCCGAAATGTCGAATGTGGGCGAGAAGGCCCTCGCTGGTACCGTGATCGGGTCGGTTCGCACCCTGCGAGCCGTGTAGCCCCTCCCGATTGCGCCAGAAACATTGCGGGACTCACCGTTCATGTTTCAGCGGATCACGGAGCTGGGTCCAAAACCCACAAGAAAGAAATTGCATGTCTGCAGAACCCGCAAACCTTCCGCCGAAGGCTGACACGATCGCCGAACACCGGACGCACCCCACCGATACCGGGTCGCCCGAAGTTCAGATCGCACTACTGACCGACCGCATCAATCATCTGACTGAACATCTCAAGTCACATAAGAAGGATCACCACAGCCGTCGTGGACTTCTCATGCTCGTCGGTCGTCGTCGTCGCCTGCTCGATTACGTCAAGAAGAACGACGTCGAGCGATACCGCTCGATCATCGCAAAACTCGGCCTGCGCCGATAGTTGCGAACCGGGGGACGACCATCGTGGTCGTCCCCTCGCTGTTCCTGTCTGGGAACAGCTCCCCGGCGATACTGCGTTGTCAGTTGCCGGAGGTGAGTATCGGATCACTGCTCCGATGTTCACCTCTGGGAACTGGTTACGAGGTCGCCTCCAACTGACGGACCAATGTCCGTCTCACAAAGGAGACACACGTGGCTGATGCCATTTCCGTCGACGCCGTCACTCCCGGCGACGCCGACAAGACCATTACCTTTTCGGCCGGCAAGCTTGCCGGTCAGGCTGACGGTGCAGTGACCGTTCGCATTGGTGACACCGTCATGCTCGTGACCGCAACTGCGGCCAAGAGCGCACGCGATGGTGCCGATTTCTTCCCGCTTACCGTTGACATTGAAGAGCGCATGTATGCCGCGGGTCGTATCCCCGGTTCGTTCTTCCGTCGTGAAGGTAAAGCATCCGATCAGGCCATTCTCACGTGCCGTCTCATGGACCGTCCGTTGCGTCCGTGCTTCCCCGACGGTTTCCGCAACGAGGTCCATGTTGTTGGCACTGTGCTTGCTGCCGATCTCGTAAACCCGCACGATGTCATCGCAATCAATGGCGCATCTGCGGCACTCAGCCTTTCCGGCATTCCGTTCGACGGTCCTATCGGCGCTGTTCGTCTTGCCTTCAGCGCAGACGGTCAGTGGATTCCGCACCCCACCTATGAAGAGGGTTCGGAAAGCCAGTTCGAAATCGTCGTTGCTGGGCGTGCGCTCGGCACCAACGATGTCGCCATCTCGATGGTGGAAGCCGGCGGCACCGAAGCTCAGTGGCCCGCCATGCAGGACGGCGCTCCCAAGGTTGACGAAGCCGAACTTGCTCGTGGCCTCGAGGCCTCGAAGCAGTACATCCTCCAGTCGATCGCTGCGCAAAACGAACTTGTTGCCAAGGTTGGCAAGAAGGATCCGATGGCGTACACGGTCAGCTCCGACTACTCGCCGGAAATTCTTGCCGCAATGCAGGGTAAGCGTGAGCAGATCCTCACCACCCAGGTCATTGTCGACAAGACCGCTCGTCTCGAAGCCGAAGCTGCGCTCCGCGATCAGCTTGTTGCCGAACTCGCTCCGCAGTTCGCCGATGTCGATGGCGCCGACAAGCAGCTCAAGGCCGCGTTCCGCTCGGTCACCAAGGCTGTTGTTCGTTCACGCATCGTGAACGAGGGTGCTCGTATCGACGGTCGTGGTCCGAAAGACATTCGTCCGCTCTCTTCCGAGGTCGGCATCCTTCCGTCAGTGCATGGCTCTGGTCTCTTCCAGCGTGGCGAGACACAGGTCCTCAACGTCACGACGCTCGGCATGCCCCGTATGGAGCAAATGATCGACGCGCTTGGTGATGTCACCCGCAAGCGTTACATGCACCACTACAACTTCCCGCCGTACTCCACTGGCGAGACTGGTTTCATGCGTGGCCCGAAGCGTCGCGAAATCGGACACGGCATGCTCGCTGAGCGTGCACTCGTTCCGGTTCTTCCTTCACCGGAAGAATTCGCGTACACGATTCGTACCGTGTCTGACGTTCTTTCATCGAACGGTTCGACCTCGATGGGTTCGGTGTGTGGTTCGACACTTTCGATGATGGACGCCGGCGTTCCGCTGCGTGCACCTGTCGCTGGTATCGCCATGGGCCTCGTGTTTGCCGATGGCAAGTACACGACCCTTACCGACATCCTCGGCGCTGAAGATGCCTTCGGCGACATGGACTTCAAGGTTGCTGGTACGTCTGAGTTCGTGACGGCACTGCAGCTCGACACCAAGATCGACGGCATCCCCGCCGATGTTCTTGCGCAGGCTCTTCAGCAGGCCAAGGAAGCTCGTCTTGCCATCCTCGATGTGATGGCCGGCGCCATCGCTACTCCTCGCGAAGAGGTTGGCGAAACCGCACCGAAGATCATCAGCTTCGAAATTCCGATGGACAAGATCGGTGAAGTCATCGGCCCGAAGGGCAAGGTCATCAACGCCATCCAGCAAGAAACCGGCGCCGACATCAGTGTCGACGACGATGGTTCTGTTGGTCGCGTCAGCATCGGCTCCACCGATGGTGGTGCGGTGCGCGAGGCCGAGCGTCAGATCCGTCTGATCCTCAACCCGCCGACCGCTGAAGTTGGTCAGGTGTACCAGGGCCGCGTTGTGAACGTCACCAAGTTCGGTGCGTTCGTCAACATTCTCCCGGGTCGTGATGGTCTCCTTCACATCTCGAAAATCGGTGGCGGCAAGCGCATCGACAAGGTCGAAGATGTTCTTGACCTTGGTGACGCTGTCGAAGTTCGCGTCGACGATGTCGATCCCAACGGCAAGGTTTCGCTTTCGCTGGCCAGCACGCCAGTGGCAGAAGCCGCTGAAGGCGATGACACTGCTGCCGAAGCTGCACCGCGTGAGTCCGCTCCCGCTGCTGCTTCTGAAGCAACCGAAGGCGCCGAGCGCGAGTACGTCTCGTTCGAAGATGCATTCGACGCTGAAATCAGTTCGGAACTGGGCGACCTTGGTCCCGCCAGTGAAAACCGTGGTGGCGGCGACCGTCGCAACGGTGGACGTCGAGGCGGCAACCGTCGCCGCTGAGTCCGTTTCCGCCGTGTCAGTAAACGACACGGAAATCGAACGAACCGAGCTGGCCTCGGGTGTGCGTGTCATTACTGAACGTATGCCTGAGGCCCGTTCCGTCTCGGTCGGTATGTGGTTCGCCGTTGGGTCCCGCGACGAACCTGCGTCCATCGCTGGCGCGTCTCATTTTCTTGAGCACTTGTTGTTCAAGGGCACCGAGGAACGATCCGCTCGTTCGATCGCCACTGCAGTCGACGCGGTTGGTGGCGAAATGAACGCGTACACGAGTCGTGAACACACGGCGTATTACCTCCGTCTACCTGTGAGCGAACTCGAAGCCGGTGTTGAACTGCTCGCCGATGTCGTGAGCGAACCGGCGTTTCGTTCGACGGAACTCGATGCTGAACGTGAAGTCATCATCGAAGAACTGTTGATGAGCGAGGACACGCCCGACGACCTCGTACTCACAGCGCTTTACGAAAGTCTGTATCCCGGCCATCCGCTCGGTCGGGAAACTCTCGGCGATCACGACACCGTTGCGGCAATGACTCGCGACGATGTCGCTTCGTTCCATGCACAGTGGTATCGCCCTTCAAACCTTGTAGTTGCTGCTGCAGGCGCACTTGAGCACCAGCAGGTTGTCGATGCGCTAGGCCCATTATTTTCCGGCACTGAATCAGGTGTTGCACCGGTGCGTGAAACGCCCGAAGCGCATTTGCAATCGCTCGTTCAGATCGATCGGCCCATTGAACAAGTACACGTTGCGATTGGTTGGCGCGGACTTCCGCTTGCTGACGAGGATCGTTATGCAATGTGGGTTGCAAATCATGTCCTTGGCGGCGGAATGTCGAGCCGTCTGTTTCAAGAAATTCGCGAATCTCGCGGCTTGGCTTACTCCGTGTTTTCGTCGCCATCTTCCTATTCCGATGCCGGCTCACTCATTGTTTATGCCGGTACTGCGCTCGCTCGTCTTGAGGAACTTCTCTCCGTCACCGATGACGTTCTCGCAACCTTCCTCGCCGATGGCATCACCGACGAAGAGCACGCCATTGCGCTTGGATATCTCGAAGGTTCGATGTTGCTCGGCCTTGAAGACAGCGGTTCTCGTATGGCCCGACTGGGCACTGGCCTTGTGACCCGATATGACATCACCTCGATTGACGAGCACATCAGCCGAATTCGTGCAGTGACGACTGATGAAGTTCATTCAGTGATCGCTCGTGTGTTTGGTTCTCCCCGTGCTGTCTCGGCTGTTGGGCCATTGGGCGACGGATCGGCTGCGCTTGAACGCTTCGCCTGCGGCTAGTTTCAGCCCATGACGTTGCGAGTTGGAGTCTTCGGTGCCGGTGGTCGTATGGGAAGCACGGTGTGCCGTGCGGTCGAAGCTGATCCGGCCTTAGTGCTGGTCGCTGCTGTTGATCCCCACCATGCCGGTCTTGACATGCGTCAGGTGACCGGATGCGATCAACCATTTCAGGTCTCTGCCGACGGTCAAGCGTTTCTCGATGCCAATGTCGACGTTGTCATCGACTTCACCCACCTTGAAGCCGCTCGAGCCAATCTTTTGTGGCTCGCAGAGAATGGCATTCACGCGGTCACTGGAACGACTGGCTTCTCCGATGCCGACATCCAGTCATTTCACGATCAATTTACGAACTCAAACTGCGTAATCGCTCCGAACTTCGCCATTGGTGCAGTCCTCATGATGCGTTTCGCTGAGCTCGCATCACCGTTTTTCGAGACCGCCGAAATTGTTGAGCTCCATCACGATGCGAAGATCGACGCCCCTTCAGGCACGGCGATGCTTACCGCCGAGCGCATGGCCGAGGCCTCAGCTGAATGGGCCGCAGATCCCACCAAGACGGAAATTCTTCCCGGTGCCCGAGGCGGCAAGGGTCCCGCCGACATCCGTGTGCATTCACTTCGACTGCGCGGAATGGTTGCGCATCAGGAAGTCATTCTTGGTACGACAGGTCAAACGCTCACACTTCGTCACGACTCCTACGACCGCGATTCGTTCATGCCGGGCGTCTTGTTGGCGACGAAGGCTGTGGTCGATCGTCCCGGAGTGACGATCGGGCTTGACGCGCTGCTCGACCTCTAGATCGGCGGCCGTTTAGTCGGCGTCAGGATCGCTGGCTGGACCAGTGTGCCCGAGTTCGATTTCGTCGGCGGCGTCTTCGAGTTCCCGGAACGCTTCGATTTCCTGTTTGCCGCGACGAAGCTCGCTGATCCAGAACACGGCAACGAGTCCAATAGAAATGACGAGCAACGGAATTCGCCATTGAGCGATGAAGTCAAGGATCGAATCGATCGGTCTGGAGAAGACGTCGCCGATGATCTGCAGCATGAAGAGGCGGCCGATCGTTCCAGCAATGTTGAGAATCGCGAATCGAACTGGATTCATCTTCGCGGCGCCGGCAACGAGACAGATGTAATTGTTCGGGAACAACACAACCAATGGTGCTCCCCACTTGCCAAACCAGCCCTCGACCGCACGCATGTAGCGGCCGGTGGTTGGTGTGCGTCGCTCCATCCAGTTGAGCGCCGCTTCACCGTAGAACCAGCCGAGGGCGAAGAAGAAGGGATCGGGCAGCAGTAGGCGAATGGCGCCGACGAGGTAATAGGCCCAGAGCGAAAGGTTGTTGACGACAAGTACGAGATAGCGATTCTTGGAACTCAGCGAAATGAGCAGGAGCGGGTTGCCATTCACGAGGTCCGGCCACAGCGCGTCAGCCGTGTAACCCGCCACAACCATCGCGATGATGGGGGCGATGATCAAGATGAGGTGTCGACGTCCTCGATGGGCGTCTGCAGGGGTTTCGGGTTTGGATGACAAGGCCTTGATCCTCTCACGTACCATTCACCCGCACGTAGGCGCCCGGCGGGTTGCCTCAAACTGGGGGAGTTTGTGATGAAAGGTCTCATGCAGGACGGTCCACTCGTCCTCACCAATCTGTTTGACCGCGCCGAGAAGTTGTTCCCAAAGAAAGAGATCGTGACGGCGACCGCCACTGGGGTCGAACGGGAGACCTACGGACAATGGGCCGACCGCACACGCCGGCTCGGTGGCGTCCTCGATGATTTGGGCATCAGCGCAGACGGTCGTGTTGCCACCTTCGCCTGGAACACGGCTCGTCACCTTGAGCTCTACTTCGCTGCTCCGTGCTCGGGACGTGTCCTGCACACGTTGAACATTCGTTTGTTCCCTGAACAGATCACCTACATCGTGAACCACGCCGAAGACGAAGTGATCTTCGTCGATAAGTCGCTGCTTGCACTTCTCTGGCCGCTGGTCGATACCTTCACCACCGTTCGACACATTGTCGTTATGGACGATGGGAAGGGTGAGCTCCCCGCCGACACCGGTGGTCGCCTTCTTCACGATTACGAAGCGTTGCTTGAATCGGCGAGTCCCGTTGAGTGGAATGTCACTGACGAAAATCAAGCAGCGTCAATGTGTTACACGAGCGGGACGACCGGCAACCCCAAAGGTGTTGTGTATTCGCACCGTTCAACGTGGTTGCACACGATGGCCGGAATGATGGCTGATGGACTTGGCGTCGGTGAACGCGACACGATTCTTCCCGTGGTCCCGATGTTTCACGCCAATGCGTGGGGTCTTGCTCATATCGGCGTTGCCTCTGGCGCCACGTTGGTAATGCCTGGTCCCGATCTTTCCCCGCCCGCCATCGTGAACCTCATCGAATCCGAGCGAGTCACGATCGCCGCAGGTGTTCCCACGATTTGGATGGGAGTCCTTAACGAGATCGATGGACGCGATGTGTCGAGTCTCCGCGGAATTCCCTGCGGAGGTTCGGCGGTGCCGAAGCATTTGTCCGAGGCATATCGGGAAAAAATTGGTTTGCCAATCCTGCAGGCATGGGGCATGACGGAAACGAGCCCGCTGGCATCGGTGGCAAAGGTGAAGTCGACGATGCTGCAACTTTCCGAAGATGAACAGGCTGACTACCGCGCCACTATTGGTCTGCCCACGCTCGGGGTGCAGGCCCGAATCGCGAATCAGGAAACGGGAGAAGAAGTCCCGTGGGATGGTGAAACCAGCGGTGAACTGCAGGTCGCAGGCCCGTGGATTGCGAGGGAGTACTACAACGACTCACGCTCGCCAGAGTCGTTCACTCCTGATGGTTGGTTAAAGACCGGCGATGTTGCGACCATCGACAGTGAAGGCTTCATGCGCATTGTTGATCGCACAAAGGATGTCGTGAAGTCCGGTGGTGAATGGATCTCGTCGGTTGAACTTGAAAATGAGATCATGGCTCACCCTGCAATCGCTGAAGCCGCAGTGATCGCTGTGAAGCACCCCAAGTGGTCAGAGCGTCCGCTCGCGTGCGTCGTTCTGAAGCCGGGGGAGACGTTGACTCGCGAGGACGTCCTCGAGTTTCTCGATGGCCGGGTGGCGAAATGGTGGCTTCCCGACGACGTGGTCTTTATCGACGTGGTCCCGAAGACGTCTGTGGGCAAGTTCTCCAAACGCGATCTTCGAGATCAATTCGCTGGCTACGTGCTGCCAACCGCCTAGTCGATTGCTGGTGACGAGTCCCCGATTGCCGGGGCCTCGTTCGCCACGCCTAGCCTGAACCACGTGTACCGGTTCCTCCTCAAACCTCGTTGGATCCTGTCGCACATTTTTGTTCTCGTCATTGTGGTGACGATGATCAACCTTGGGTTTTGGCAACTTGCCCGACTCGACGAACGTAAAGCAGCCAACGCTGTGGTGACGAACGCGATGAAGCAAGACGCGAAGCCTCTCGCAACGGTTCTTCCTGCAGGCACGGCTGCAACTTCGGAACAGGTGAAGGCTGCTGATTATCAGCCGGTATATGTCACCGGCACCTATCGCGTCGACGAGCAGGTCCTTGTTACGAACCGAACCAACAACGGCGCGCCGGGCTACTGGGTCGTGACGCCGCTTGTGCAAGCTGATGGAACTGCCGTGGCGATCAATCGCGGGTGGGTGCCCTACTCGTACACCGAAGATGGTCCTTGGGAGGATTTCGCTCCGCCGACCGGATCGGTGACGGTCCAGGGGCTGTTGCGGCAATCGCAGGTTCGAGAAACAAACGGACTTGTGTCATCGCCAAAGGATGCAGAAGTCGGAACGCTGCGGGTTCTGGCTCGCCTCGACGTTGGCCGTCTCGCCCAGCAAACCGATGAGAGGTTGATCCCTGGCTATATCTCCCTGAGAGCGCAGGACCCTTCGCAAAATGACCTGCCGGTTCCGGTCCCGCTTCCCGAACTGTCTCAGGGCCCTCACCTTGGCTACGCCATTCAGTGGTTTGCCTTCGCCTTGCTCACCCTCATCGTCTACCCCCTTCTTCTGCGTCGGTATGCCAAGCGAAAGCAGATGGATGGCGACGATGCCGAGGTTGTTGAAGCCGCCGATGGGACCCAACTGGCCTGACCACTGGCCTGACACCTGCCCGACACCTGCCCGACACGACAGTGAGACAGATTCTCCGGTACTGTCTCATTCATGTCAGCGGCAGGGGTGGCCTCTACGAAGCACGATGTTCCTGTTCCGGAGCGAATCGTCGCGGCCGCAGCTCTCCTTATTTCGTCTCAGGGCCTCCGGGCGACGAGCGTTGACGACATTGCATCCGCAGCCGAGTGCGGTCGAGCAACCGTCTATCGCTATTTCCCCGGTGGTCGTTCCGAACTTCTTGACGTAACGCTCGGCCGGGGTGTCGATCGGATTTTTGCGTCGTGCACGCGAATCACCGATCACGCTGAAACTCTTGCCGAAGCCGTTGCTGGCACGATCAACATCGCGGTGCTCGAACTTTCGAACGATGCGGTTGTTCAGCAATTGCTTGTTGACGAGCCTGACACGATTGCAACGCTCATTTCACCCGTGCGCATTGAGCCACTGTTCGAACGAGCATCGGAATGGGGGATCGAACATTTCTCTCGCTTTGTCGAACCTGCGATTGCTGCTCACATCGGCGAATGGTGTGCACGAGTCGTCACTGATCACCTTCGGTCGCCAGCACCCGTTATCGACATCACGCAGTCAGATATCGCGCGAACTCTTGTCGACACATTTCTCATTCCAACACTGATTCCCGGCTCGGCTGCGGAACATTCCATAACCATTCGTCGTCACTGAGAAGGAGACCATCATGACTAGTAACGAACGCATCATTGGTCGCGAGAATGTCAACGACATCGAGCAGATTCTCATGATCACAAATACTGATGTCGACGCCGCAATTCACACGGTGAAAGACAACGCCGACGCGATCTTCACGTGGGACTACGAAAAGGGCTCCCGTCCGGCGCTCAACAAGTTGTACGAGAAGGCCAAGAACTCCCAGTGGAATGGCGAGACCGACCTCGACTGGTCGATCGACGTCGATCAAGAAGCCGTCGTTGCCGCAAATGCTGCAGCAAACGGTCGCGGCGCTGAAATGAATCTGGCCGGCACATTCTTTGAGAAGTGGGGTGACAAAGAATGGAATGAGCTCGGCGTGCAATCACAGAACTGGATGCTGAGTCAGTTCATGCACGGCGAACAGGGAGCGCTTCTTTGCACCGCCAAAATTGTGGAAACCGTTCCGTGGATCGACGCCAAGTACTACGCCTCCACACAGGTCATGGACGAAGCTCGACACGTCGAAGTTTTCGCGAAGTATCTCAACGAGAAGTTGTCGGGCCACTATCCGGTGAATGCCCACCTCAAGATGCTTCTCGACGACATCGTTCTTGATAGCCGTTGGGACATGACCTATCTCGGCATGCAGATCATGGTTGAAGGCCTTGCCCTCGCTGCATTCGGATTCATGCATCAGATGACCACCGAACCGCTGCTGAAGCAGCTCCTTCGTTACGTCATGAGCGATGAAGCTCGTCACGTTGCGTTCGGTGTGCTTTCGCTGAAGGAGTACTACCAAGAGCTGACGCAGGCCGAACTTCGCGAGCGTCAGGAATTCGCGTTCGAGGCAGCGGTGCGCATGCGTGATCGTTTCCTTCAGCAGGAAGTCTGGGATCGCATGGGTGTGCCGGTGAAGGAAGCGGTCACAGTGATCATGCAGGATCCTGGCCAGCAACTGTTCCAGCAGATGCTGTTCGCCAAGATCGTTCCCAACTGCCGCAAGCTTGGCCTTCTCGATGCCGGTGACGGTTGGCTTCGCGAGAAGTTCACCGAACTCGGTGTGATCGACTTTGAACATATGCCTGACACCGAAGAGGAATACGACACGTTTGCCCTCGCCGAGGGTGAAGTCGCCTCTGCGCGATAACCGTCGACCTGCGTTTCCCCTCAAATCCGTCAGGGTTCGGCGAGGTGCGCTGGTACGGTGAAACCCATGTCACGTTTCGGTTCGGTGATCACCGCAATGGTCACCCCATTCACTGCCGATGGCGAACTCGATCACGAAGGCGCGGCCGAGTTGGCCCGATGGCTCGTTGCGCAAGGTAACGATGCACTGGTCCTGAGCGGCACGACCGGCGAAGCAGCATGCCTGACCGACGAGGAACAGATTGCGCTGTGGCGAACCGTTCGCGATGCGGTCGACGTTCCCCTTATTGCAGGTTCGGGCACGAACGACACGCGCCACGCCGCCGAACTCACCGGAGCTGCCGCTGGAGCTGGCATGGACGCCGTGCTCATCGTGACGCCGTATTACAACCGTCCATCGCAAGCCGGTATTGAGGCGCATTTTCGTCATGTGTGTGCGGCGACGGAACTTCCCGTCATCGTTTATGACATTCCGGTTCGAACAGGCCGCAAGATCGGCTCCGATCTGATTCTTCGCATGGCCAACGAGATCCCCAATGTTGTTGGTCTCAAAGACGCTGCCGGAGACCCAGGAGCAACCGCTCGACTCATTGCCGATGCTCCCGAGGGATTCGAGGTCTATAGCGGCGACGATCCGCTCACGCTTTCGCTCCTCGCTGTGGGCGCTGTTGGTGTGATTGGAGTTGCAACGCACTGGGCTGCTCCGGTGATGGCGCAGATGATCAGCGCATTTCAGGCCGGCGATATCGCTCGCGCCCAACAACTCAATGCTCGGATGATTGAGAGTTACGAGTTCGAAACTGGCGACCTCAATCCGAACCCTGTGCCGACCAAGGCGTTGTTGCGTGCCATCGGACAGCCGGCTGGTCCGTGCCGACCGCCAATGGGCTTTGGTCCTGAAGATCTTGAAGAACGCGCCCTCGCTGTGCATCGTCGGTTGTACGCGTGAGCCGCGACGGATCGAAGCCCAAGTCGAAGCCGAAGGTAAAGAAGCGCGACGCGTCGGAAAAAGCGCCGAAGGTTCGCGATTCGCAGGGAACCCCTGTTTCGGTGACATTCCTTGGTGGTCTCGGTGAAATCGGCCGCAACTGTGCGTGTGTTGAAGTCGAAGGGAAGATCCTTCTGCTCGACTGCGGATTGATGTTCCCTGATCTCGACATGCTCGGGATCGATCTGGTGCTTCCTGATTTCACCTATCTGCGCGAAAACGCTGACCGAATTATCGGTTGCATCGCGACACATGGTCACGAAGATCACACAGGCGGGCTTTCATTCCTGTTGCGTGAACTTGAGTTTCCGATTTATGGGTCGGCGCTGACCCTCGGTCTTGCCCGCAATCGCATCGAAGAAGCTGGGCTCCTTGATCGCACCGAATTCATTCCGGTCGCGGATGGCGAACGTCGGATGATTGGCCCATTCGATGTGGAGTTCATTCCTGTCACACACTCGGTGCCGCATGGCATTGCCACGGCGTTCCACACCCCCCAGGGTGTCATCCTCCACACGGGCGATTTCAAACTCGATCTCACCCCGGTCGATGGTCGACTCACCGATCTGGCTCGTATCGGAGCCATCGCCTCGACCGAAGGCATTCGTTTGTTGCTGTCCGATAGCACCAATGCAGAAGAACACGGTCACGCTGCATCGGAAACGTCGGTGGGCGCGGTGCTTTACGACCTCTTCCATCGGTACGAGGGTCGGCGCATCATCACCACGTGTTTCGCCAGCCACATCCACCGCGTGCAGCAAATTGCCGACGCTGCAATTTCCTTCGATCGCGTCATCGCCACGATGGGCATGTCGATGAAGAAGAACGTACGCATGGCGCGCGAGATGGGGCTGCTGAACATTCCGGAATCGCGCCTCATGGACATCGCCGACGTTGGCGATCTCCCGCCAGAAAAAGTCTGTGTGATCTCGACAGGTTCTCAGGGCGAACCGATGTCGGCATTGGCGCTCATGGCGGCGAATGAAAACCGTTGGCTGACGTTGAGTAACTCCGATGTCGTCATCATGAGTTCACATCCCATTCCGGGCAATGAAACCGACGTTTCGAAAGTCATCGACGGTTTGGTGCGCGCTGGTGCCGAGGTTGTGCACTCTGGAATTTCCGACGTTCATGCTTCTGGCCACGCCAAAGCCGAAGATCTGAAGATGTTCTTGTCGATCACTCGACCGGAACATTTCATTCCCGTTCATGGCGAGTACCGCCATCTCGTTGCCCATGCGAAGTTGGCCCGTCAGATGGGTGTCGCCGCATCAAAGATCATCGTCTGCACCGACGGCGATCAGGTCACCCTCGACGACACGGGCCTTCGTCCCACCGCTCAGGTGCCCTCGGGCTATCTCTACGTCGATGGGATCATCGGGGACGTCGGAAACGGTGTTCTTCGCGATCGCCGAGTGCTCGCCGAAGAAGGCGTCGTGGTCGTGATCGTGGGGGTCGATATTGAGCATGGCACGACCATGATTGGGCCCGAAATCATCACCCGAGGTTGGGTCCACGCCCCCGAGGCAGAAGAACTTCTCGACCAATGCGCCGACCAGGTTCGTGAAGCCATCGCCGATCTTTTTCGTAATGGCCGCACCGATATCGAGAATGTGCAGCGGGTCGTTCGTCGGGCGGCTGGTCGATTTGTGAACGAAAAGACCAAGCGGCGGCCGATGATCGTGCCCGTCGTCATGGAAGCCTGAGGCGGCTTTCGCCCGTAGGGGTTCGGCCGCGTACCCTTGCGCCATGCCTGATGTCCCCGTCTCCCTGACGTCGAAAGCCCCCGCAGAGATTCGTGAGCGGCTCACGCCCGAAGCGGCGCGTTCTGCCATCCGCGCTGCGGGTGTGGCGTTGCTTGACGAGCGCCGCCAACTCACCCTGGAAGAACTCGCTGTCTTGTGCGATGTTCCCGATTCCGCAGTGCCGGCATTGGCCTCACTCGCTCACGAGGTTCGTCTCGAATGGTGCGGCGACACTGTCGAGGTCGAAGGAATTCTTTCGGCCAAGACCGGCGGTTGCCCGGAGGACTGTCACTTTTGTAGTCAGTCGGCGAAGTTTGAATCACCGGTTCAAGCAATGCCTTTCCTCGATACTGCAGACGTTCTTGCCGCTGCTCGTGAGACTGCTGCGCTTGGTGCAACAGAGTTCTGCATCGTGTTGGCTATTCGTGGCCCAGACGAGCGCACGATGGATCGCATCTGCGAACTTGTTCCCCTTGTTCAGGAAGAGGTCGGTCTCAACGTTGCGGTAAGCGCGGGCATTGTGACCGAAGCGCAAGCAAAGCGTTTCGCTGAGGTGGGCGTTCATCGCTACAACCACAATCTTGAGACAGCCGAATCATTTTTTGAGAATGTCGTGACCACACACACGTGGGCGGAGCGTTTCGACACCTGTCAGCTTGTGCGCGATCAGGGTATGGAACTGTGCTGTGGCGTTTTGCTCGGAATGGGTGAAACTGTTGATCAGCGAATCGAACTCATTGGTCAATTGCGTGCAGTTGATCCCGCCGAGGTTCCGCTGAACTTCCTCAACCCGCGTCCGGGTACCCCGTTTGCCGGACTTCCACTTACCGAACCGCTTGAAGCCATTCGCTGGATCTCGCTGTTCCGTCTTGGACTTCCGTCCGTCATCCTTCGGTATGCCGGTGGTCGCGAAGTCACGCTGCGTGAACTGCAGGCGCTTGGGTTGACCTCAGGTATTAACGCGCTCATCGTCGGGAATTACCTCACGACGTTGGGGCGTTCTCCAGAGGAAGATTTGCAGATGCTTGCGGATCTTCAGATGCCGATCGGCGCGCTGTCCAAGGCCATCTGAGCGTGGCCGATACGTATTGCCGCTGGTGCGGCACTGCGATGATCGAACATCCAGCTATCGCGTGTCGGCGCGAACTCGATCCGCCACGGTTCTGTCCCGAATGCGGGCGGCGCTTGCGCGTCAAGGTTCATACCGCAGGCTTTGAGGCCTCGTGTCGAGACCACGGGGAACTACTCCTCTAGCAGCTGAGGAATTACTTGCTGGGGCAGGACTGCACGACAGCACCCTCGGGAGCAATGGTGTCGGGCATCGGTTTTCCGGCGAAGCGATCACCGATCCAAGCGACCATTGAACTGAACGATGGTGCGATCACGCCGGCATGTGATTGGCCGGCGAAAACCCATCGCTGTTCGACCTGTCCGATCTTGCACAACTGGTCGAACAACACTGCCGACGAGACCACGGGGATCTGTTCGTCGTTGCCGCCGTGGATGATAAGCAGCGGTGCGGGAATCGGTGCAGTGAACGTGCCTGGATCGTTGTCCTTCAAGAGTTGGTTCCACGTCGGAATCGTTGAAGGGTCAGCCTTCTGAAGTTTCGTGAAGTCAAGACCTGCAGCTGCCTTTCCGAGATCGCCACTGCACATGGTGTCCATGTTGTTCAGGAACTCAAGGCCTTCGGGAGTGAGTACCTGGTTGAGGTCAGCCTTCTGATCTCCGTAGGCCGCGTTCATCGCTGCCGCCACCATTGCGATGTAGTGCTTGTACGGACTCGTTTGAAGTGCAGCATTCACCAGGAGCAACTGTGATGGGGGAGCGCCAGCGACATCAGCGACAAGTTCGATCTCGGGTGCGTAGGTCTTTGCAATGTGTCCAGCGAACATCGCCGCATGTCCACCCTGCGAATGACCCCACACCACGTAACGCTTTGAGGCGTTCGCGTTCGGGAAGGTTTGCGCCATGCGTACGATGTCGAGCGTGCCGCGGGCTTCACTTTCACCAACGATGTAGGGGTGACGGCCCGGCGTGGCGAGACCTTCATAATCGGTTGCGACCACGAGATAGCCAGCGTCGAGCAAACCGTTGGCCATTGTCACGAATTCATTTGGTTTCAGCGAGGGTGCACAGGCATCGGCGATGCCGGTGGTTCCGTGCGCCCAGGTGATGATCGGCCAGCCTCCGCTGGGCGCTGTGCCCTTCGGGATGATGATGAGTCCTGTGACAGCGATGTCTTGGCCGTTGATGTTGGTCGAGTGATACATCACTCGAGACATGGAGCCGTTCAGGCCGGGAGCGTCGACTGCTTCGGAGTTAATGAGTTGGCCTGGGTTGCCGGCGGGAAGGGGATCAGGCACGCCATAGAAATCAGGGAGGTCCGGAGAGCTCTTGACGGTGGTCACCTTGCCAGGTGCCGGAGACGAGCTCTTGGTGTCCGATGAGCAGCCGAGTGCGGCGAACCCGAGGACGAAGACGAGCAGAATCGCGAGTGAACGCTTGATGGCCATGGATGGTCCTTTCCCCCTGTTACGGGCACGCTACTGCTGTTGAGGTCGAAATCTGGGCCCAAGCGGGTGGGGACTGCCTTATCCGCACCGATGTCCGATGGTTTGGGTATCCTTCTGGGCGGCGAGCGGAGAAGGGGCCACGTCAGGAACGCGTACGCCTGTGGCCACAAAACAGAGTCCTCCGAAACGATCGACCACCAAGTCGTCGGCCAAAGCCGGCACTCGGTCGTCATCGGCGCGAAAAGCGCCCGCCAAGAAATCCACTGCGAAGAAGCCCGCCGCCAAGCGGAGTTCTGCCGCGCCGAAGGGTCGTTCATCAGCAGCGGCACGCCGTCCTGCTCCTGGTCCCGTTCGTGAAGCATTTGCTGGTCATGGTCATGACGTATGGGGGGTTGCGCTCGTTGCACTTGGGCTGCTGACCGCTCTCGGCGTCTACGGCAACCTCGCTGGTCCGCTCGGCCGCGGATTGGCAGAGGTTGCCGGTGCACTTGTTGGTGGACTCCGCGTCTTCCTTCCACCCGTGCTCGTGGTTGGTGGCGCGCTGTTATTGCGCGGCCCTCGCGATGCGCAAGGCGCGCCACGAATTTCCGCAGGACGTCTCGGTATCGGCGTTGCGCTGATTTTCATTGCAATTGCCGGCCTCTTGCAGCTTTCGAAGGGTCGTCCTGAATTCGGCGCATCTCTTGACGCGTTCATCGCCGCTGGCGGCTATGTCGGCGCGATCGTCGGAACTCCGCTTGAAAAGGCGCTTGCTGTTTGGGGTGCCGCGCTCGTCTTTATCGCGCTGATTGTCGTTGGTCTGGTCATCGCGACAGGCATCTCCGTTCGTACTGCGGCCCGCAAGACCGCCGACGGTGTGAAGCCCGTACAGGGTGCAATGAAGCGCGGCATGGGTTCGCTTTTTGAACTCAAGTCAGAGGGTGACGCCGATGTCGAAGTTGACGACGTCATCGTGCCGATCCTCTACGACGGCAGTTCAACCGTCGAAGAAGACTGGGATGACGACGCCGAGCCAATGCTCACCGAGCTCATCGATCCTGAAGGCGAACCCGTCGATTCTTTCGACGAGGAATCGCTGCTGTTTGTTGCCGGATCTGATGACGAACCAGTCGTCGATGAACTTGATATTCACGTTCCAACAGGCGACACGCCGCCGGCCAAGTCCGAGCAACTCACCATGCCGCTTCCCAAAGAGCGCAAAGTTAATTGGAAGCTGCCGCCACTGAAGATGCTTGACCGCTCTGTTGCACAACAGGTCGACAAGAAGATGGTGGAAGATCGCGGGCGTTTACTCGAACATGCTCTTGCGGAACACGGTGTGCAAACGAAACTTGTGGGAATGGTCGTTGGTCCGACCGTCACTCGTTACGAACTCGAACTTCTTCCGGGTGTAAAGGTCTCGAAAGTCACGAGTCTCCACAAAGACATCGCGTACGCAATGGCCTCGCCTGATGTGCGAATTCTTGCCCCGATTCCTGGCAAACAAGCCATCGGTGTCGAAGTGCCGAACGACAACCGTCAGTTGGTTGCCGTCGGTGACATCCTGGCGTCGCCCGAAGCGAAAGCTGCCAAGAACCCACTCGAAGTTGCGATTGGTCGTGACATCAACGGGCGTTCGGTGCTCGCCGACCTTTCGAAGATGCCGCACATTCTCATCGCTGGTGCCACGGGTGCGGGTAAGTCATCGTGCATCAACTCGCTGCTCACCTCGATCCTCATGCGGTCGACTCCTGATCAGGTTCGATTGATTCTCATCGACCCGAAGCGTGTGGAGCTTGGTCAGTACAACCGACTTCCGCATTTGCTCACGCAGGTTGTGACCAACCCCAAGAAAGCGGCGAACGCTCTCTCATGGACCGTCAAGGAAATGGAACGTCGCTACGACCTTCTTTCTGACTGTGGTTTCCGTGACATCGATGGCTACAACGCGGCCTACGACCGCGGCGAGGTTGTCGATCAGCCCGAAATGGGAATCGAATACCACCGCTTGCCGTACATCCTTGTGGTGGTCGACGAGCTCAACGACCTCATGATGGTCGCTGCTCGCGACGTTGAAGAGTCGATCTGTCGTATCGCGCAGATGGCTCGCGCCGTCGGTATCCATTTGGTGATCGCGACACAGCGTCCGTCGGTCAACGTCATCACCGGCGTGATCAAGGCCAACGTTCCTGCCCGTCTTGCCTTTGCGGTGTCGAGCCTCGCTGACTCTCGGGTCATCCTCGATCAGGGTGGCGCGGAGAAGCTCCTCGGTCGAGGCGACATGTTGCTGCTGGGCCCATCCTCGAGCATTGCCCAACGCATCCAGGGCGCATGGGTCACCGAAGACGAGGTTCGTGCGGTCGTTGCCGCGTGGCGTCAGCAATCTCCTGAAGTTTCCTACGACGACACCGTGCAGGGCAGCGAAGAGTCCGCAACAGGAAGTAGCGCCGGCGGAATAGCTGGTGGCGATGACGATGACGACGATCTGCTGAGTCAGGCCATGGAACTCGTTGTTCGTTCGCAACTGGGCTCGACCTCGATGCTTCAGCGCAAACTTCGTGTCGGCTTCGCTCGTGCTGGTCGCCTCATGGACCTTCTCGAACAGCGCGGCATCGTTGGTCCGTCTGAGGGCTCGAAGGCTCGCACCGTTCTGATGACCCCCGAGGAACTCGACGGCGCGGACTGACGCCTACGATGAACCGATGACCGAGAGTTTCTGGATCGAGACACTCGGCTGTCCCAAGAACGAGGTCGACTCCGACAAGTTGGTCGGAACGATGCTGGCCGACGGTTTGGTGCCGGCCGATTCTCCTGAATCAGCCGATGTCGTCGTCGTCAACACGTGCGCGTTTGTTGAACAAGCTCGACAGGAATCGATCGACACAATCCTGGGGCTTGATTCGGTTCGCGCTCCGGGAGCGCGCCTCGTTGTCACCGGTTGTATGGCCGAGCGCTACGGCGAGGAATTATCCCAAGCGCTTCCGGAAATTGACTCCGTCGCAGGTTTTGGGGTCCCCGTCACACTCGGATCAACCCGCGGTTCGAAAACCTCACCGTTTGATTTATTGAATCTGCCACGGCCGAAGTCCACCTCACCGTGGGCGTATGTGAAAGTCGCAGAAGGCTGCGATCGGGCATGTGGGTTCTGCGCAATTCCAACCTTCCGCGGCAAACAGCGTTCGCGTTCGGTTCACGACATCCTCGCTGAAGTTGACGCGCTTGAAGCGCGCGAGATTGTTCTCGTCGCGCAGGACCTTGCCGCATACGGCCGCGATCAAGGCGTTGGTGAACGATCAATCGTTCCGCTAATGAAAGCTGTTGCCGAGCGGGTCGATCGCGTTCGTTTGTTGTATCTCTACCCTTCTGATCTCACCGACGAACTTGTCGACACGATTTGCTCCAGTGGCGTTCCGTATTTCGATCTTTCGTTGCAGCACGTTTCCTCTCCGCTGCTGCGCAGAATGAAGCGCTGGGGTGATGGCGATCGATTCTCGGCGCGCATCAATGCAATCCGACAGCGTGAACCCGGCGCCGCATTTCGTTCAAATTTCATTGTCGGCTATCCAGGCGAAACCGAAGAAGATCACGACCAACTTCTGGACTTTGTTGAATCGGTTCGCCTCGACTGGTGTGGGTTCTTCCCGTTCTCTCGTGAAGATGGCACCTATGCCGCGGCGCTCGATAACCAGATACCCGAAGAACTCGTGGCGGAGCGGCTGGCCGAGCTCACCGAACTGCAGGATCGGATCACCGCGGCAAAACGTGACGAAATGATCGGCTCGCTGGTCGAAGTACTCGTGGATAGCCCCGGAGTCGGACGAACATGGCGTGAAGCCCCTGAAATCGATGGCATCGTGATGGTGCCGTTGGAGCTTGAGTCGGGGAGTTTCGCGACTGTGACCATTGTTGATGCGCTTGGCCCCGATCTCGTGGCCGCTGGCGCAGGGCCAGTTGAAGAGGCGAAGTCATGAGCGATCCTGCCTACGGCCCTTCCGCAATCGCGACTCCCGCGAACTACGTCACGATGCTTCGCATTCTGGTATCGCCATTGCTCTTCGCAATGATTAGCCGTGAGCCCAGCGGTTGGCTGGTTTGGGCGCTGTGGACAGCGCTTGCGCTCACCGATGGCGTTGACGGTTGGATCGCTCGTCGTCATGGCACGACCCGTAGCGGAGCGTTCCTTGATCCCTTGGCCGACAAGGTGCTCGTCCTCGGAGCACTCTTTTCGCTCGTGGCAGTAGATCGGTTCCCGGTCTGGCCTGTTGTCGTCATCGCTGTACGTGAAGTTTTCATTAGCCTGTACCGAATGTGGTGGGGGCGCCGAGGTTTGGCCATGCCTGCTCGTAAATCAGCCAAGCTCAAGACGCTTGTGCAGTCGCTCGCTGTTGCCGCTGTACTTTTTCCACTCACGACCGACTGGATCTGGTTGGGCGATGGTTTGCTGTACTTCGCCACTTTCTTGGCTGTCTTTAGCGCACTTCAATACGTGTGGGACGGAAGCCGAGCAGCGACCACGATGGAATCCCAAGTCACCGACCCAACCTAGCGAGCCCTACCATCTGCAGTCATGGGCGATGGCACATCAAGTACTTCTCAGAAGCACGCGCAAGCACCAGTCGGCTTTCTGGAGCTCTTCTATGACCTGATCTTTGTTGCATCGATCATGGTCTTATCGAACGAGTTCTCCCATGATCCAACATGGTCAGCCGCACGAAACTGTGGGTTGATGTTCGTCATTCTTTGGCTCCTGTGGTTTCACACCACCGTGTTGATGAACGTCGAGCGTCGTGACGATCTTGGCCAGCGTGGTCTGATTTTTGCGCAGATGTTCCTTATCTTCATGGCCACGTTGGTCTTTGTTCAGCGTGATTCGACAGCTGATCTTGTGGGCGCGGTGTACCTCCTCGCGGTTCTCTTAGTGGCGTACTCCCATCATCGACTGGTGAATCAGCCTGATCCCGTCGGCGGCTGGGCTCGATCTCGTCGCAACCGTCTCATCACTGCAGGAGCGGTGATGTTGATCGGAATTGTTATTCCCGATGGACCTGATTCGTTGCTCTACGCAGCGGCGATCCTCTTGCTTGTCGTGCCGACGTCACTCACGTCGCAAGAAGGGCGCCCAGTCCCTGCGATTGACGCGCATCATTTGGCAGAACGAGCTGCGCTCTTGACTCTTGTCGTGATGGGGGAGTCGTTTGTGAAATCTGCGTTAGTGATGTCGACAGGGTCAATCGGCGTCTATGACGTCATTGCTCTCGTTGTGTTGTTCGTCATTTTGTTTGGACTCTTTTCCGCGTACTTCGATGATGTTCCAAAAGCGGGGATTCGGCCCGGTGCACTTTCGGGCGAGATGTGGTTGTTGGCCCATCTTCTGTTGCAGTTCGCAATCGTCGTGTTGGCCGTTGGGGTTTCGAAGTTTCTTCTGGTTGGTGATTCCCCAGTGCCGACAAAAGCTGTTGTCATCTTGATGGTTGCGTACGTAGGGATCTTCTTGGGGCTCGCACTCATCAGTGCGTTTGATCAGCGAGTTCCTCGATGGTCAACCTTTGGTGTGCATTTCGCTGCGGCGGGAATTGCTCTCGTGGGCGGTGTTGCGACACTCGTTTTTCATCCCGTTACCCCAGGGATGTATTTGATTACGCTCGCAGTTCTTTCGATTGGTGACGCAGTACTTTCATGGAGAGTCCGAGAGGACACTGTTGTACTCAGCGTTACTGAACAACACGTTTAATTTGAACGAGATTTCCAGTTACTGACCGCACCTGAAAGAGTTGAACATGAATTGTGAAGTCGTTGCCGTCGGAACAGAACTTCTGCTTGGTCAGATCGTCGACACCAATTCCTCGTGGATCGGTGAACAACTCGCTCTCGCTGGCATCGACTGTTTCTTGCAGGTCAAGGTTGGCGACAACTGGGATCGCATTCGCGACGCGCTGCAGATTGCCCTTGATCGCAGCGACGCAGTCATCGTTTGCGGCGGTTTGGGGCCGACACAAGATGACATCACTCGCGATGTCATTGCCGAGGTTATGGGTGTCGAACTTGTTGAAGATCCCGAGGTCATCGAACGACTGCATGAGATTTTCGGTTCCCGTGGTCGCAACATGCCGATGAACAATCTTCGTCAAGCACAAGTTCCCCAAGGCGCGACGCGTATCGCCCAAATGCCTGGAACTGCGCCTGGACTCATGTGTCCGATTGGCGACAAAGTGATTTTCGCGGTGCCCGGTGTTCCTTACGAGATGAAAGAAATGGTCGAGGGGACGGTTATCCCTGAACTTCGTCGCCGTGCGGGCGACACCGGTGTGATCCGCAGTCGCACAATTCGTACGTGGGGTCACAGCGAATCGGGTATCGCAGAAATGCTTGCCGATCGACTCGATGAACTCGATCGGACCGGCGCAGCCACGATCGCCTTTCTTGCTAGCGGCATTGAAGGTCTCAAAGTGCGTGTAACTGCAAAGGCTGATACTGCTGAAGAAGCCGATGCAGTCGTCGCCGCTGAGGTCGCTGAAGTCGCAAGGATTCTTGCTGACTATGTCTTCACGACCGAAGATCAGACCATGGAACAAGTGGTTCTGAACCTCTTGCGCGATCGCGGGCTCACATTGGGCCTTGCCGAGTCACTCACTGGCGGTTTGATCGCAAGCCGTTTGGTTTCGATCCCTGGTGCAAGCGATGTTCTGCAAGGTTCGGTCGTGAGTTACGCAAGCGACGTGAAGTTCAACGTGCTCGGTGTACCTGTTGGCCCTGTCGTGAGCGACGATGCGGTGCGAGCAATGAGCGAAGGCGCGTGCCGAGTTCTCAACGCCGACGTTGGTATTGCGGTAACCGGCGTTGCCGGACCGGATGAACAAGAAGGCATTCCTGTTGGAACAGTCTTTATGGCAACAACGCTCGACGGTGTGACCGAAACATCAATGGCGAAGTTCCCATTCAATCGCGAGCAGTCGCGACAGTTCACCGTGATTACGGTGCTTGATCATTTGCGTCGACGACTTCTTGTCCGCTGACGCGTCCGCAGCGTTACTGCGCGGTTTTGAGATCGAGTGACGCAGAGTTCATGCAATAACGAAGTCCGGTGGGGCCGGGGCCATCGTTGAACACGTGACCTAAGTGCGCGCCACAGTTCGCGCACAGTGCTTCTGTGCGAATCATTCCGTGTGAACTATCGACCTTGGTGGCGACGGCGTCGTTTGTCATTGGGTCGAAGAAGCTTGGCCACCCGGTGCCGGAATCGAATTTTGTATCGGAACTGAACAGTTCGGCATCGCAGACAATGCAGTGATAGGTGCCGTCGTCGTGGCAGTCCCAGTACTTGCCAGTGAAAGCGCGTTCGGTGGCACTGCATTGGGTGACCTGGAACTGCTCGGCGCTAAGGCGTTCGCGCAACGCCGCTTCTCGGAGGGCTGGATCGGAGGGCAGGGACTCGGTCATCGGAGGGCGCCTTTCGCCTGAATGGGACTTCAGCGGCTGGAGCCTACCGGGACGGGCCCAAGAAGGGCCTGGGATCGAGCCCAACGGGGGAAAGGGATCGAGGGTCATTGACTGAACAGGTGTTCGAAGTTACAGTCTTGTCGTTCGAACACCGGGGGCCTGTCACACCCCCTCCGTAGGTTGCGATCCATCTCCACCGGGGCCTCGGCGCCAGTGGGGCCACCGAAGCTCCCGCTCCGGTGGACCGATCACCCAGACGAGTCCCGGGCAGACCGGGGCCTCACACCCAGGAGAAGTAGACGATGGCAAAGGAATCGAACCGCCCAACGTTCCCGCAGGAACGTGACAAGGCCCTCGACATGGCGCTCGGCCAAATCGAGAAGCAGTTTGGCAAGGGCTCGGTCATGAAGATGGGCGAGAAGGGCACCATGCGGGTCGAGACGATCCCCACCGGCGCTTTGGCCCTCGACCTTGCACTCGGCGTTGGCGGTTTGCCCCGCGGCCGTGTCGTCGAGATCTACGGCCCGGAATCGTCGGGTAAGTCGACCCTTGCCATGCACGTTGTCGCTGAAGCGCAGCGCAACGGCGGCATCTGCGCCTATGTCGATGCGGAACACGCAATGGACCCGGTCTACGCCTCGGCCATTGGTGTCGACACCGACCAGCTGCTTATTTCTCAGCCCGATACCGGCGAACAGGCACTCGAGATCGTCGACATGCTCGTGCGCTCTGGTGCACTTGATGTCATCGTCATCGACTCAGTCGCAGCACTGACGCCTCGTGCCGAAATCGAAGGCGAAATGGGCGACAGCCATGTTGGTTTGCAGGCCCGTCTGATGAGCCAGGCATTGCGCAAGCTCACGGCCAACCTCAATAAGTCCAACACCGTCTGCATCTTCATTAACCAGTTGCGCGAGAAGATTGGCGTCATGTTCGGCTCACCCGAAACCACCCCTGGTGGCCGGGCGCTGAAGTTCTATTCCTCGGTACGTCTCGACATTCGTCGTATCGAGTCCATCAAGGACGGTGTCGAGGTCGTGGGTAACCGCACCCGCGTCAAGGTGGTCAAGAACAAGGTGGCCCCGCCGTTCAAGCAGGCCGAGTTCGACATCATGTACGGCAAGGGCGTCAGCCGCGAAGGTTCGACCATCGATATCGGAGTCGATCTTGGCTTCGTGAAGAAGTCGGGTGCTTGGTACACCTACGAAGGTGAGCAGCTTGGTCAGGGTCGCGAAAACGCGAAGACCTACCTGCTTGAGAATCCTGAGGTCATGGTGGAAATCACCGAGCGCATCCTTAGCAGCATGGGTATCGGCGAAAACGCTGAGATCCCAGAGGACGCCGAAGATGTCATGAGCGCTGAGCACGACGTTCCGATCTCGCTCGACGACTGATTTTCTGCACCACCGGCAGTACCAACGGTCCCGAGGCGCCCCTCGCCCTCGGGACCGTTCGCGCTTCCCCGGTAGCCTGTGGCCGTGACTGATCAGCCCCGCAGCTACGCCATCCGCACCTATGGGTGTCAGATGAACGAGCACGATTCCGAGCGCATTGCTGGACTGCTCGAAGCCGATGGTTTGGTGTTGGCCGATTCTGATGAAAGCGCTGATGTGGTGGTGTTCAACACCTGCTGCATTCGCGAGAACGCCGATAACAAGTTCTATGGCCATCTCGGTCGGTTTAAGACGCTGAAAGAAGAGCGTCCCGACATGGAAATCATCGTGAGCGGATGTTTGGCGCAGAAAGATCGTGACCAGATCGCCGCTCGTGCTGGACACGTCGATGTCGTTGTTGGAACCCACAACGTGCATCGCGCTGTTGAGCTTCTGCACGAATCGCGTCGCAACGGACCCATCACTGAAATTTGGGATGAAGCGCTCGATGACGAGGCCACCTTCCCATCAGCTTTGGCCGTGCGCCGTGAAGTCGACTGGTCGGCATGGGTGACCATTCAGGTTGGCTGCGACAACACCTGCGCGTACTGCATCGTTCCGGCTGTTCGCGGTCGGGAAATCAGCCGTCCGTTTGGTGAACTTCTGACGGAGGTTGAACGACTTTCTGCCGATGGTGTTCGCGAGATCACGTTGTTGGGTCAGAACGTGAACTCCTATGGCCGTGACCTCACCAGCGCTCGTCGCTCGCTCGAACCTTCCTCCGAAGATGCCGCAATCGTGGGAGCACAGTGGCTCGATGATCGTCGTGCCCGACCGCTCTTTGCAGATTTGCTTGCCGCGGTCAGCAACATCGACGGCATCGATCGGGTCCGCTTCACCAGTCCCCATCCGAAAGATCTGCGCGAAGACACCATCGCGGCCATGGCCTCGAATCCCTCGGTGTGTCCGCATCTTCATTTCCCATTGCAATCGGGAAGTGATCGAGTCCTTGCCTTGATGCATCGTGGATACACCGCCGAGCGGTATCTGGAGAAACTTGCTGCCGCTCGCGCCGGTATTGAGGACCTAGCGGTCACCACCGACATCATCGTTGGGTATCCGGGTGAGACCGAAGAAGATTTCGAACGGACACTCGAAGTCACCGCAGCTGCGGAATACGACTCGGCGTACACCTTCATTTTCTCTCCGCGGGAGGGCACAGAAGCCGCCGACATGGTCGATCAATTCTGTGATCCGGCTGCTGTTGCCGATCGTTTCGATCGTCTACGAGTTGTTGTCGAGCGTTCGGCGCTGGCCAAGCACATGGCGCGCATCGGTCGCACCGAAACGATCATCGTTGAAGGTCCCTCGAAGCGTGATCCCGAGGTGCTGAGCGGTCGCACTTCGCAGAACAAGCTCGTGCATTTCCGTTCGGATCGCCCGTTGCGATCAGGGACCCTGGCCACTGCACTCATCACCGATGCCTCGCCACATTTTCTTCGCGGTGAGCTGGTTGAGGTTCTTTCGGTCTCACGTCATCGCACGCGTTTCGCGGTAACCGCAGGGTGAGTTCCACGCCTCGGTTTCGACCTAGCGGTCGACACCTCGCGCTTGTTGGGCCCACAGCTTCGGGAAAGTCGTCGCTGGCGATGGCCTTGGCCCGTAGTCGCGATGACATCGAACTCATCACGGTGGACTCAATGCAGGTCTACCGGGGGATGGATGTCGGTACAGCAAAGCCAACACGAGCCGAACAGCAAGAAGTTGTGCATCACCTTCTTGATGTTTGCGATCCCGATGACGACTACACCGTCGCCCGATTCCAGCGGGAGTGCTTGGCTGCTCTTGCCGGCATTGAAGAGCGCGGGAAGCGGGCCGTTCTCGTCGGTGGCACCGGCCTGTATCTCCAATCCATCACCGACGACCTTGAAATCCCTGCTCGGTTTCCCGAGGTCCGCGCCGAACTCGAGGCCGAACCCGACACCGCAGTGCTGTTTGCTCGTCTCGAAGCGCTCGACCCCTTAGCGGCATCTCGGATGGAGCCCACCAACCGACGCCGGGTGGTGAGAGCACTTGAAGTCGCAGTCGGAAGCGGTCGACCGTTCTCTTCGTTTGGGCCTGGGCTCGAGGAGTATCCCGCCTCGCCCTTTCCAATCGTTGGTCTGGCAATGGAGCGAGACGTGCTCGACCAGCGCATTGCTCAGCGGTACCAACAGCAAATGACTGAAGGCTTTGTCGCCGAGGTTGAAGCACTTCTTGCCCGACCGTCGGGACTTAGCCGCACCGCTCGTCAGGCGCTTGGGTATGCCGAATTACTTGACCATCTCGAGAATGGGACACCAATCGACGAAGTGCTCGAAACAGCGGTGACCCGGACTCGGAGGTTCGCTCGGCGTCAGCAGCGTTGGTTTGGCCGCGATCCCCGCATCACCTGGATTGCAACCGACGGTCAGGAATCAGCAAATGCGCTCGCCGAACTTGCTCGTGGGCTGGTTGACTGAACGGATCATGAGACTTACCAAGCATCACGGACTGGGAAACGATTTCGTTATTGCCCTTGAGGAGGTCAATGGCCCCCTTCATGGCGATGCCACGTTGGCGCGTTCGCTTTGCGATCGTCGACGCGGCATCGGTGCTGATGGATTCATCATCGGCTCCCGACCTGCCAACGGTGCGAAAGGTCCCCACGGCCAAGCAATCGATGTGGTGATGCAGCTCTGGAACGCCGATGGCAGCCGAGCAGAGATGAGCGGAAACGGCATTCGTTGTCTTGGTCAGGCACTGGCAATGGCCCGAGATGATCATGAAGCCACCTACGCCGTTTCTACCGACGGTGGATTCCGTGAACTCGTTGTTCATGATGATGCCGCCCATCGCCTGTCAACAGTGAGCGTCACGATGGGTCTTGTTGGCGACGGGCCGGCGATTCCTTCGTCAGTGTCGGAACGGCTGGCGAATGATCGTCACGCAACCGCCGATCTAGGAAACCCGCACATCGTTGTGCTTGTTGCTGATCTCGCATCGGTGGACCTCGTTGGTACGGGCGCGTGGATTGAGTCGCAGTTCGATGCGGGAATCAACGTGGAATTCATTGCGACTGGCTCTGAACCCGACTCACTTGATCTCTTGGTCTGGGAGCGTGGGGCTGGGGTGACCGAAGCCTGCGGAACGGGTGCAACCGCGGCGGCAACCCTTGCCCATCAATGGGGCCTTGTGGGACGAGAAGTGCGCGTTGTGATGCCCGGTGGTTCGGCAGAAGTCATTGTGGCGCCAACCCCCGACGGCGAACCGGTCCTGATCGGACCCTCTCAGCACATCGCCACTATTGAGCTTCCGGATGCCTGAACCAACCTCACCAATCGTTGGAGATCACCGCGGTGGTTTCGGTGCATTCGCTGGTGAGAGTTCCGGGCTTATCGACCGCACCTTCCGTGAGCGAATTGTGTTGGTCGGTGTCACCTTCCCTCAAGAGGATGAGTTCGACACGGAACGACATCTCGACGAACTCGCGCTCTTAGTTGATACCGCTGGAGCAGACAGCGTGGCTCGCGTGATTCAGCGTCGACACGCTCCCGATCCTGCGACGTATTTAGGAAGTGGCAAGGTCGAGGAACTGCGAGAACTGTGTGTCTCGGTAGATGCAGACACCGTGGTGTTCGATGATGAATTGTCGCCGGCTCAACAACGAAATCTTGAAAAGCTTCTCGGTCGTTCGGCGATCGATCGCACTGCGGTGATTCTCGACATCTTCGGTCAAAACGCCCACAGCCTTGAAGGAAAGGCGCAAGTCGAATTGGCACAAATTCGCTATCGACTTCCGCGACTCAGAGGCAAGGGAAAGCAACTCTCGCGACAAGGTGGCGGTATCGGAGCCCGCCAAGGTGGTGGCGAAACACAGCTTGAGGTTGATCGTCGTCGGCTGCTGCGCCGCATGCACAAACTCGAAGGGGATCTTCGCGAAATCGCACGTGTGCGTGACACGCAAGCGAAGTCTCGCCAGCGTTCACGCCTCCATCGTGTTGCAATCGTGGGCTACACGAATGCCGGGAAATCCACACTGCTGAATCACCTCACCAATGCAGGTGTGCTTGTCGAGGATCGACTTTTTGCAACCCTTGATGCCACCACTCGTCGCCTTCAACTGCCTGGTGGTGAAACCGTTTTGCTTACTGACACGGTTGGATTCATTACCAAGCTTCCGACGCAACTTGTGGAAGCGTTCAAGTCGACTCTTGAAGTAGTCGTCGATGCTGATCTTCTCGTTCATGTCATCGATGCTTCTGCGAGTGATCCCGAATCGAATATCGAGGCGGTCGATCGAGTCCTGAACGAAATTGGTGCGGCCGATGTTCCTCAGATGCTCGTGGTGAACAAGATCGATAGTGATCCCGACGGAGCGAAAGGTCTCCTCAGCGATTACCCAGGATCGGTTGCAATTTCTGCTCGAACTGGTGAAGGCGTCGACGACATGTTGCGCACATTGGCCGACAGGCTTCGGGGGCTTTCCGCAATCACCGAGCTGTTGGTTCCGTTCGACCGAGGTGACCTTCTCGCTGCGTTGCACCGAGAAGGAGAGGTTCTCGTCGAGACTGCCACCGACGAAGGAATGCTTGTGCGGGCAAGGCTCGACGAGGTTTCGGTGAGTCGTCTCCACGAGTTTGTCGTGAGCGGTCAGACTCTTCAGTAATGACTGCAGGATTCACGCCCCCGCCCTATCCCTACGATCGACTTGACGCGTTCAAGTCGATCGCTGCTGCCCATGACGGAGGAATGGTCGACCTCTCGATCGGCGATCCGTTTGATCCACCACCGGCAGTGGTGGTCGAAGCTCTTGCATCGTCGGCGAGCGAACGCAGTTATCCAGCGTCGATCGGCTTTCCCGCGTATCGCGAAGCGGCAATCGGTTGGATGGAACGCGAACTGGGCGTCAACGTTGACCTGAAGGAAATTGCCGCGTGCATTGGCACCAAGGAATTTGTTGCCGGACTTCCACATTGGCTTCGTTTGCGTACGCCAGATCGCGACACGGTTCTGTTTCCGGCGATCAGTTACCCGTCCTACGCAATGGGTGCGGAGCTCGCGGGCGCTCGCGCAGTGCCTGTTCCAGTCACCGCTGATGGCCGCAGTGACCTTGATGCGATCGATCCAGATGATGCTGCGCGCGCATTGTGTCTCTGGGTGAATTCACCTGGAAACCCCACTGGCCATCTCGATGATCTCGAAGCGGCTGCAGCATGGGGGCGAGCGCATAACGTTCCGGTGATCTCTGATGAGTGTTACGTGGAATTCACGTGGGATGGGCCCGGCCGCACCATTCTCGAACACGGCCTTGACGGAGTTTTGGCCGTGCATTCATTGTCGAAGCGTTCGAACCTTGCGGGTGTGCGCGCTGGTTTCTACGCCGGCGATGGCGATCTTGTTCACTACCTGTCTGAACTTCGTAAGCACGCTGGTTTTATGGTTCCGGGTCCCGTTCAGGCTGCTGCTGTTGCTGCGTGGAACGACCAAGCGCATGTCGATAAACAACGACAGCGCTACCGCGAACGGCTTGAACTCTTTCGCACGGTGCTCTCAGGTATCGGTGTCGATGCGCGAATGCCGGGTGGCGCGTTCTACCTCTGGGCTGCTGCGCCTGACGGCGACGCGTGGGCACTCGTTGAACGACTCGCTACCGACGGCGGCGCGCTTGTTTCTGCTGGCGAGTTCTACGGACCAGAAGGCAGCGACTTCATTCGCGTCGCTGTGGTGCAATCGATGGAACGACTCGAGCTCGTTGGACGGCGCCTCGGCGTACTCTGATGTTTGTTGCAACCTGTTTGCGACCGTTCGTGACCAAATCGGGACCTTCTTCCCCTTGCATCTGATCGAGCGTCGGTCATGATCACTGCATGACACAAACACTCTCGTCGCCAATGGTTGTGCCAAAGCGATCCAATGCGGGATTCATTTGGGCAGCAGTCATCTTCGTCCTCACTTCAGCAATCGGCATCGGCATGGTGGTCGGTTCGTTCTTGGTACTCGCGTCCTCGATAACTGGATTCAAATCCGTTGATGCGGGCGAGATTTCCAAGATGCAACTCGGGACTGGTGAGTGGTACGTCTTTGGTGGCGCATCAACAACGTTCGGCATGCAGCAGATCACGATTGAGATCATCGATCCTTCGGGTGCGCAGGTTGTCCCGAACACTTCGGCAACGTCGTACAGCGCAGACGACAACGGAATGAAGTACGAGTCCTTTGGATCCTTCGATGTAAAGACTCCCGGCACCTACACGGTCAGTGTCGACGGTCCGCCGGGAACCACTGCTCGAATCGGGCAGATCTCACTTGTCGGTTTCCTTGGGTTGCTTGTTGGCGGCATTGCCATCGGCAGCCTCGGTTTTGTGCTTGCCCTTGTTGTGCTGATTGTGACGATCGTTCGCCGTTCGCGCTCAAAGCGCACTGTGGCGCCGCCGATCGCTCCCGGTCCACCTTCGGCACCGTTCGCTGCTCCGCCCGCCTCCGTTGTGGCCTCGCAACCGCCACCTCCTGTTCCGCCAGCGCCGTCGCCACCGCCCCCATCAGCGAACTGAGCGCGAGTCACTCGGCCGATGGGCGGTAGCCTGCGCCGCTATGGCCGAACTGTCTGTCACCATCGATGAACTCTGGAACAACCGCGATTCACTGAGCGCGGCCGATACCGAAGCGGTTGCCACTGTCGGGCAGGCCATCGCGTTGCTCGACTCTGGCGAAGCCCGTGTTGCTGAACTCGGGGCTGACGGTGAACCCATCGTTCACCAGTGGCTCAAGCACGCGATCCTGCTCTACTTCCGCCTTTCGCAAATGGCCACGATCGAACTGGCCCCTTTCGAATTCGCCGACAAGATTCCGCTGAAGAGCGATTTCGCAGCTGCGGGCGTCCGAGTCGTACCCGGCGCCTCGGCGCGCTACGGCTCATTCCTTGACCGCGGGGTGGTCATGATGCCGAGTTACGTAAACATCGGCGCTCGTGTTGGCGCCAACACCATGGTCGATACTTGGGCAACGGTCGGAAGTTGCGCCCAGATCGGAGCCAACGTGCACCTTTCCGGTGGCGTCGGAATCGGTGGCGTGCTCGAACCACCGCAGGCTGCTCCTGTGATCATCGGTGACGATGCACTAATTGGAAGCCGTTGCATCGTGGCCGAAGGTGCTCGGGTTGGCGATGGCGCAGTGCTCGGAGCCGGTTGCATCCTCACTGCATCGATTCCAGTCATTGATGCCGAAACTGGCGAGGAACTCAGCCGCGGTGTTGTCCCGCCCTGGAGCGTTGCGGTTTCCGCGACACGCCCACGCGCCTTTGCCGGTGGTGAGTTTGGCCTTCCCTGTGTGCTCGTCCTCAAGCGTCTCAACGAAGGCGAGCGTCACGACAAGGCGGCGCTCAACGATGTGCTTCGCGATCACGGCGCAGCAACCTGATCATGGCAACGAACGGTCTCACCGATCTTCTGGCCCGTACGGCCGCACTTGTCGACGTTGCGTCGCCCAGTCGCGCCGAAGGGCCACTGGTTGACCAACTCGAGACCGAACTGCGCGCCCATGCTCATCTCGAGGTGACGCGGATTGGCGACAATCTTGTTGCTCGTACCTCCCTTGGTCGCCTTCATCGCGTCGTACTCGCAGGTCATACCGACACCGTTCCTGCTGCCGAAAATGCAACGGCGCGCATTGAAAATGGTCGTCTCTTCGGGGTCGGTTCGGCCGACATGAAGGGTGGCCTTGCGGTGATGCTCGAACTCGCAGCGACACTCACCGAACCTGTTGTTGATCTCACCTACGTCTTCTACGCACGTGAAGAAATTGCAAGCGCGGAAAGCGGACTTGGGGAGTTATTCGAATCTCGACCTGATCTTCTTGTCGGCGATATCGCGATTCTTGGCGAGCCGACCGATGCACGCATTGAAGCTGGTTGCCAAGGAACGCTGCGCATGCGCGTGCAACTACAAGGAGTTCGCGCGCACACTGCTCGGCCCTGGATGGGTCGGAATGCCGTGCATCGATTGTCCGGCATTCTGGCGGTGCTCGATTCTTACGAGGCACGCTCACCGATTCTCGACGGCTGTCAGTTCCGTGAAGCTCTGCAAGCAGTTGCAGTCGACGGCGGTGTGTCCGGAAATGTCGTTCCCGATTCTGCAAGTGTCACGGTGAACTTCCGGTTTGCTCCTGATCGCTCAGCATTCGATGCCGAAACTCATGTCCGCGAGTTGTTCGCCCCTTTCCTTGAAGAAGGCGATCTCGTTGACGTGCTTGACGTTGCCAATGCCGCAGCGCCGGGGCTGAATCATCCGCTTCTTGCATCATTGGTGGAACGAAGTGGTACGCAGGTCATGGCGAAGCTGGGCTGGACCGATGTTGCACGTTTCGCTGCGCACGGTGTGCCAGCAGTGAATTTTGGTCCGGGTGACAGCACCGTCGCTCATACGGCAGGGGAGTACCTCGATCGTGCACCGCTTGAACGGGTGTATGCGGTACTCCTCGGATTGCTTACAGAGGCCTGAACGCGAACGTGGCGTGTGCTGGTGCACACGCCACGTTCGAACCGAGGAGGTTGTGGTTCAGAGCTTGCGCATCACGGTGACAACTTTGCCGTAGACCGTGACTTCGGAGGAGTGGTAGTCCATCGGGGAAAGACGTGAGTTAGCCGGAAGCAAGGTGACGGTGTCGCCACTGCGTGTCCAAGTTTTCACCGTGGCTTCATCACCGGGAATGCCAACGACGACGATGTCGCCCTTCGACACGTTTGTGCCTGCCCTGGCCACGATGTAGTCGCCGTCGAAAATGCCGGCTTCAATCATTGAATCGCCACGAACACGAAGCATGAACAGTTCGCCGTCGCCGCAAAGGTCCGTTGGGACCGGCATGATTTCTTCGACGTTCTGTTCAGCGAGCACGTCGGTTCCGGCGGCAACATCTCCCACAAGCGGAACATGACGAAATGGACGACGTTCGCCCGATGCTCCGGAATTGGGGTCGTAGCGGACTTCCATGGCACGTGGCTTTGTTGGGTCACGGCGGAGATAACCGAGTTCGTTGAGGCGATTGAGGTGGTTCTGCACGCTCGATGGTGAGGTAAGACCCACGGCCTGGCCGATTTCTCGAACTGATGGCGGGTAGCCGCGTTCATTGAGGTGCTGATCGATGACATCAAGGATCTGTTGCTGACGGGGACTGAGACGATCGGTGCTCATTGCGGACTCCGGATTTTGGGGACAGGGTCGTGGGAACAGGTGGGGAGAATGGATGGGCAGAGGGCCGGTTGGCCTTCGAACCTCTGTACGACAGTACCGGCTCGAGGGGGCTGAGGCAAACACCCGTTCGATTGGGCTTGACATCGAACGGGTGTTCGTGTTTCGATACTGAATACGAACGGGCGTTCGATCCGTTCCTCCTCACCTCAGTTCCCCCTTCGCTTTTCTGACTGTCACACCCCTCGTGGAGACTCCCCTCATGGCTGCAATCTTGAACCCCACCGCCCTTACCGCCCCCGCTCCCCAGAGAAGCCGTGCTCCCCAGAGCGGCACGACTCTTCGGGGAAGCACTGCTTTCCAGAGCAACCCCGCCGATCAGGACGAGTCCCTCTTCGAGGGTGCATCGCCAGTTGCTCCCTGGAATCGCGCCGAGGCGCTCGAACCTCGGCGCCCGGTGCGTCACCTGCATTTGGTAACCGAGCCCGTGGTCGTTGCGCCCGCCGCTCGCCGCAGTCCATTTCGAGTCCTGCTTGCTGGCTTGGGCCTCGCCGTGCTCGTTGCCTTCGCGGCCATGGGCATCGTTCCCTTTCTCGGTGCCGACGCTGCTGCCTCCACGCCGGCGTCGTCCGCCGACACTTCGAACCCAGTCGGTGCCGACGCACAGGTGGCGGCAGCATCGACTGAGGCCCCGGTGGTCACCCCCGTAGCTCCCGTCGAGATCATCGTGCAGTCGGGCGATTCGCTCTGGACCATCGCTCGTCGGTTGCAACCACGCGGCGATCTTCGCCGACTTGTCGATCGCCTTATCGAACGCGTCGGCGCTACCAGCGTCACTCGTGGACAGCACATCGACGTCACTGGTCTTGTCGACTGAGCACCACTCGACGCAGTTGTGCTTGATCGGTGTGACAAACATCCGTACCTGAGATGGCACAGAAAAACACAAAGTCCGCAGTAGTTTCGGAGCGTGCGTTGTCCCGCGTGTGCCCATCTCGACGACAAAGTCGTCGATTCTCGACAGTCCGATGATGGTGAAGCCATCCGGCGACGTCGCGAATGCTTGGCGTGCGGATCGCGGTTTACAACCTTTGAACGACTTGAACTTGTGCCCATGGTGGTCGTGAAGCGATCGGGTGATCGGGTCCCGTTTGAGCAGCAGAAAATCACCGAAGGCATTGCGGCCGCGGCAAAAGGTCGACCAATCGACGAAGAAACGATTCTTCTGACAGCTGCTGCGATTGCAGAAGAGTTGCGCTTAGTTGGTCCCGACCTCACGAGCGAACAAGTTGGCTTCGCCGTTCTCGAACATTTGCGTGAACTGGATCACGTTGCCTATATGCGCTTTGCCAGCGTGTACAAAGGCTTCGACGACGCTGCAGATTTTCAACGCGAAATTACGTTGCTTACGAAAGCGACAGAACCAAAGCGTCACGACTCTCGCGCATAACGCAGCAACAAGACATCCTCGTCGACGATGATTCGCGCAAGGTGAAGTGATCGTGTCACTCCTGGTGTCGGTCCTTGTGCGCCGCGTGATGCATCACCGCCGGTGAGAAGTGGAGCGATTGTTTGACACCACTCATCGACAAGATCATCAGTGAGTAATTGATGATTGAGCGTTGGTCCGCCTTCGCAGAGCAGCGTATGCAGGTTGAGCGCGCGCAATTGCGCAAAGGCGTCGCGCAAATCAACGCCATCGGAACCGGCGATCACGATGTCAGCAATCTCGCGAAGCGGATCAACCGATGCTTTTGCTGCTGTTGATGAGGTGATCACGATCGGACGTTGTGTTGGATCACTGAAAAGTTTTGACTGAGGGTCGAGATGGGCGCGTCCACTCACCACCGCAAGGCGTGGGATCGGTTGTTGTCCGCGCGCAACGCGGCGGGCCTGTGCCTCGGCATCGAGTTGGACAGGTCCGTAATTTTCCGTTCGCACTGTTCCTGCGCCCGCCACGATGACATCGGGTAGCTGACGAAGGGCATGGAACATGGCCTTGTCGCCAGGACTTCCCAGTCCTCCTGACCGACCGTCGACCTCGATGGCGCCATCGATGCTGGCGACCATATTCACCAGCACCCAGGGTCGATCCGCAGGCAGCGGCCGATGGTCGGCAGCGACGAGTTCCACAGGGTCAATGTTGGTGAGGGGAGTGGGAAGTAGTTGATCCACACGGCCACGTTAGGGGTCGAACCTCACTCGAGCGATGCGATCTGTGGACAACTGTGGATAACTGCTGCGTCATCCACCGGCTATCCACTGGCTATCCACCGCAAATACACAGGGTTATTCCTCTTCCAACCCACAGGCATGAGTCGTACGGTTCACCCGGGTGCAGTGCTGCGGCGCGAGCGACGGACGGTGGTGCAACGTTCTGTGCGTTCTCGGTTGGCAGGGCGGCTCCTAGGGCGTGGGTCTGCGTGACCCGCTCTACCTGGCGCTCGCGTTGCAGCGCACCCAACCGCTCGAAATCCCACGTCAGTAGCGATTCCTCGCAATCGTTGACACGGGTGGAATTACTCTGCTGTAATTCCACGACATCTTGTGGCCCGGAAGGTGAGGGGGCCAGAACAACCACAACATCTTGTGGTGGGCAGGAATCGGGACCCCACAAGGGCTCGGTTTCGGCACCGAGACCACGACAAGACCCAAAGCTCGTCCCAGACAGCGTCGTCTGGACAATGCAGCGGGTGTGGTGGATCCCCTCAGTCGTCCCAACGGGTCGCTCGATTTGGTGGCCGCCCCCCGGGCAACCGCTCCAGCTGCACCCTCGAAATCACGCATCATCCCGCTTCACCCGCCTCAGCTTCGGCTGCAGCGGTGCCAACCCCGCTCCTGCTGGGTTGGAGTCGCCACCACCACTCAAATCGATTACCCACGCGGAGGACTTCTCATGGCCCTGGCACCTGAACAGGCCGGCATCGGCATCCGTCGGCTCTACACAAGCGCCGACACTCACCCTTTCGAGCAGGTCGAGTGGGAACGTCGTGACGCTCGCATCTCCAACTGGAAGACCGGCGAGGTTGCCTTCGAGCAGCTCGGTGTCGAGTTCCCGGTTGGCTGGTCGCTGAACGCCACCAACATCGTCGCCCAGAAGTACTTCCGTGGCACCCCCGACACCGATGAGCGCGAATGGTCGCTCAAGCAGGTTGCCGATCGTGTTGCCGACACGATCACCGACTGGGGCATCCGTGACGGTTACTTCGTGTCCGACGAAGAGGCCGAAGCATTCCGCGCCGAACTGAAGTTCATCATCATCACCCAGCGCGCGGCCTTCAACTCGCCGGTGTGGTTCAACATCGGTGTTGAGGGCGTCCCGCAGCAGGCATCGGCCTGTTTCATCCTTTCCGTCGACGACAAGATGGACTCCATCCTCAACTGGTACGTCGAGGAAGGAACGATCTTCAAGGGTGGTTCGGGCGCAGGTATCAACCTTTCCCGCATCCGTTCTTCGAAGGAATTCCTCAAGGGTGGCGGCACCGCTTCTGGTCCAGTGAGCTTCATGCGTGGCGCCGATGCATCGGCCGGCACCATCAAGTCCGGTGGCAAGACCCGCCGCGCCGCGAAGATGGTCATCCTCAATGTCGATCATCCCGACATCGAAGAATTCATCTGGTGCAAGTCGCGTGAAGAGAAGAAGGCCCGTGCACTCCGCGATGCCGGCTTCGACATGGATCTCGATGGCATCGACATCACCTCGATCCAGTATCAGAACGCCAACAACTCAGTGCGCGTCACCGACGAATTCATGCAGGCCGTTGTCGACGATGCCGATTGGCACCTTCGTGCCGTGCACGGTGGCGAAATCGTCAAGACCATCCGTGCCCGCGATCTCATGCGTCAGATCTCGCAGGCCACCTGGGAATGCGCCGATCCCGGCATGCAGTTCGACACGACGATCAACCACTGGCACACCGCGTGCAACACCGGTCGTATCAATGGCTCGAACCCGTGCTCGGAATACATGCACATCGACAATTCCGCATGCAACCTCGCCAGCATCAACCTTCTCCGTTATCTCGGCGAAGACGGCGTGTTCGACATCGAGGCCTATAAGCACACGATCGAGATCATGTTCACGGCGCAGGAAATCCTCGTCGGAAACGCCGATTACCCGACCGTTCCGATCGGTGACAACTCCCGCAAGTTCCGTCAGCTCGGTCTCGGCTACGCGAACCTCGGTGCCCTTCTTATGGCCCTTGGTCTTCCGTACGACTCCGACGAAGGCCGTGCGCTTGCTGGTGCGATCACCTCGCTCATGACTGGTCACGCCTACGCCACTTCGGCCCGCACTGCGTCACGTATGGGTCCGTTCGCTGGCTATGCCGAAAACGCCGAGCACATGCTCCGAGTTCTTGGTCAGCACCGCGCCGCTGCCGCCAGCATCGACGAGGAACTTGTTCCTCCGGCACTGCTCTCGGCCGCGCAGCAGTCATGGGACGACGCATGTGAACTCGCCGCCGTTGTTGGTGTGCGCAACTCACAGGCATCAGTGCTCGCACCGACGGGCACCATCGGCCTCATGATGGATTGCGATACCACCGGTGTTGAACCCGACCTTGGTCTGGTCAAGATGAAGAAGCTCGTTGGCGGCGGCACCATGTCGATCGTCAATCAGACAATTCCTCGTGCCCTCACCAAGTTGGGTTACGCCGATGCGCAGATCGAAGAAATCGTTGCCTACATCAACGAGAACATGTCGATCCTCGGTGCGCCGCACATCAAAGCCGAGCACATTCCTGTGTTTGCGTGCTCGATGGGCGACAACACCATCCACTACAGCGGTCACATCCGCATGATGGGTGCGGTGCAGCCGTTCATCTCCGGCGCCATTTCCAAGACTGTCAACATGCCGGAAGATGTTTCGGTTGAAGACGTCGAAAAGCTCCACATCGAGGCCTGGCAGCTTGGTATCAAGGCTGTGGCGATTTACCGTGACAACTGCAAGGTGGCTCAGCCGCTGTCGGCCTCCAAGAAGGACGAGGACGACATCGATCCGGTTGCTGGTGCAACCGAAGTCATCGAGCGTGTCGTCGAAAAGATCGTCTACCAGCCGATCCGTCAGAAGCTTCCTCGCACCCGTGTGTCGCGCACTTTTGAGTTCCGCGTCGCCGACTGCAAGGGCTTCGTCACCGTTGGTGAATACGAAGACGGTCGTCCAGGTGAAATCTTCGTTCGTGTGTCGAAGCAGGGTTCCACCCTTGCCGGCATCATGGACGCCTTCGCCATCTCGGTGTCACACGGCCTTCAGTACGGCGTGCCGTTGCGCTCGTTCATTGAAGCGTTCACCGGAATGCGTTTCGAACCGGCCGGCATGACTGACGATCCCGATATCCGTATCGCGAACTCGCTCATGGACTACCTCTTCCGCCGCATGGCGATCGAGTACTTGTCAGCCGAAGAGCGTGCGGAACTCAACATCCTCACGACCTCCGAGCGCATGCAGCCGACTCTTCCTGGTGTCGACGATGCGGTCGAAACCCGTCAGGGTTCAGAGATGCCGGTTGATCCGCCCTCCATTGAGTCGGTCACCACGCTTCTCACCGAGACGCAAACCACGATGGTGCGTGAAGTGAAGACTTCCAATCACGATGCACCGATGTGCATGCAGTGCGGTGTCACCATGCAGCGTGCTGGTTCTTGCCACGCATGCCCGTCATGCGGCACCACCAGCGGTTGCAGCTGATTCACACAAACGCAGAACGCAGTCTGAATGGTGGCCCGGGCTTCGGCTCGGGCCACCATCGTTTTTGTTATGCAGTCGCAACACCAAGCCAGTTCGATTCCGAGGTATCAAAGCCCGGAAACACTGACACAAGGTTTGTGGTGCGCATGCGCCTGCCCAGCACTTCGGCGTAGACCTTGCGGAAATCGTTGACAACTTTGACGTCACCGTTATCGGTGTCGGTCAAGCCTGGCCAATCGCCGTGCACGCCGGGATTCACACCGCCACCGAGAACCATCATCACCATGCCGCGCCCATGGTCGGTTCCGCCCGATCCATTGATTGCGATGCGACGACCGAATTCGGTGGTGATGATTACTGTGGTGCGAGCCGCAGCGCCACCAATGAAATCGAAGAACGCGCCAAGTGCTGCATCAAGTCCCGCAACCAACTTGTATTGGTTCCCCGTCGGATCGGTAGCTGCTCCCATATCGTCGTGTTCGTCCCACCCGCCAAGATCGGCGGTTGCAATTTCGACTGGGTAACCAGCAGCGATCAACTTTGCGATTGGCCACAACGCAGTACCGAATCCTTTGGGCCAATCGGTTGGCGCAGCAGAGGTTGCAGCGATCGGCGCGATTTCGGCAACGATGTTGGTTGCAGCTGCTCCTTGTGTGCGCAGAAGTTCCGTCGGCGCCGATGGATACATGGCGCGAAGCGCAGTTTGCACTTGTATTGGCGATGCTCCGGTACCGGAGCTGTACAGCGAGAGCGATTGAAGCGTTGGAGTCGCGATTGCCGCCGAACCACGAAGCGAGGGCTGAAGGCCATTTCCGATACCGACGGCGCGAAACGCGTCTTCGGAGGCGCCGGATGTTGCCGCGAGATAGCGGCCGAGCCAACCAGTGGTGAGTGTTGCGTCGGTTGCCGATCCCTTGTCCATCATTGCTTGAGCGGAAAAGTGCGATCGATTCGTGTTCGGGGATCCAGCGGCGGGAACAAATGCAGCTTGGCCGGCGTCGAGGAGTGCCTTGAGACGAACGGCGCCGGGGTGAAGACCGAATTGGTTGTTCACGCCAAGTGCAGAAGCGTCGGGAATCGCAACACCGGGACGAAGGGTTTGGTAGGTGCTGTCATTGAGGGGACTCAAGAATGAGAGTCCGTCGGCAGCGCCACGCAAAAAGATGTTGACGATGATGTTGTCTGTGGTGGCGGTGCCCGAGGTGACTGCAGCACTGGCCCGGCCAAAGAACACCGATGGTCGGAAGTAGGCGGTTGCAGCAATTGCTGTTGCGCCAATACCCGAGACGGCGAGAAAGCGTCGGCGATCTATGTGGCCCAGTAACGGGACCGCGACAGCAGCATCGAGTTCGTCAGTGTTTGCAGTGGCGTTTGCAGTGGCGTTTGCGGTGTCGTTGTTCATGGTGCTCACCGCATCTGGTTTTGTGGAGTTTGCAGGACGTAGGCAAAGACGGCCCGAGCATTGGATGTGGCTTTCCAAGCAGTTGCGTTTGTCTGGCCAGATGCCGAGAGAATCGCAGCTCGAGCAGTTGGTTCAAGAGGTTCACCAAGGATCGCTTGTGCAGCTCGATCAAGCGCTTCTCCAACGGTGGTGGGTGCTGGCGTTCCAAGTAGGCGAGTGGCGTCGAACTGCGGTGATGGCGCACCAAACCCGTTTGAACTCAGCGTCGCAAGATTCCAACGCGCAACCATTGCGCCTGCAGTTGTCCAGCGAGCGTCGTTATCGGGGTAGCCGTCAGGCGTTTCCCACGCGAGTGGAACTTGGCCGAGTAGCCCGAGTTGTCCCATCACGGTGCCGGTCAGGTTTGTCGCTCGAGTGGGATCCCATTGCAATTGCACCGAGCGCAAGAGTCCTGCGAAGTACTCAATGGGTCGTCGCATCTTCCGACCCGCGGACGCTCGGAACTCTGAGGAAAGAAGTAGCGATCGAACCATCGGCGCAATTGCCGTGTCGTTTGTTGTATAGGCCTGGGCTGCGGCAGCGACAACGCCGTCGGTCGGTTGAACGTGATCGCCGATGAAACGCACCGCGAGTTTGTGGGCGAGGCGCGCTGCAGTCTTTTGGTGTCGTGCGAGATAGACGAGCAGTGATTCGCCGGCGGCCACGCCGGTGAGTCCATTGGGACGCCAGCCCAGAACGTCGCCTCCATTGGCGAGTGGGCCCATGTTGTGCCACTGCGAACGGAACTGAAATCCGCCGTCGTTTCGGCTGGCGACTGTCCAACCGGAAAGGAGATACGCGACTTCCTTCACATCCGCTTCGTCGTAGCCGCCGTCGACACCGACGGTATGAAGTTCGAGCATCTCGCGCGCGTAATTTTCGATCGGGAGTCGACCACCATCGGCGCGTGAGAGTGCTTGATCGAGGTAGAGAAGCATCGCTGGAGATTTCGCAGACGCAACGAGCATGTCGGCAAAGCGTCCGGTTGAGTAACGACGGATGACATCGCGGTCATCGGCGGGTTTATGGCGCGTGCTCGGATCGTGGTTGATGTCGATGTTCAGATGATTCGACCAAAAATCAACGAGGAGTTCATGCAGCTGTCGCTTACTCCATACTGCTCTTGCGATGGTTGCCGAGGCCATCTCCTGTCGAGTTCGCCATGGGTCAACCCCGGCGCTGATCTGCGATGCCGTCATGAGTGCACGCGGATAGGACGCAAGGATTGCGTCAACTGCAGAGTCGTCGATTGACTCCCATGCCAATTGTTGGTCGATCCACGCCGTTGTTCCGATGGCTCGAATTTCCGCAAGGAGCGCTGGCACAGGTCCGAAGCTGAGTCGACGAGCAACGTGAAGCACCTGAGTGGAGGTCTCACCAGTTGCTGAACCTGGCTGTGTCGTGGACGTCGTTGGGGGAAGGGTGGTGGTTGTTGGAACTGCCGTTGTCGGAGGCACCCCGGTTGTGGGTGCCGGAGCGGGTGCAGGTGCCGTTGCGGGCGCGCAGGCTGCAGCCGTCGCAGCCACTGCAGCGGCCCCTGCGCCAAACAACACGGCGCGTCTGTGTACGGCGCGAGGACGGGACGCTTCAGCGATGGCGTGAGCAGTTGTCGAAATGTCTGTTGATGAGGTGTCCATGGTGGCGCCGTCTCGGAGGCGTTCAACGTCGTTCATGGAGTGACCGTGCCAGATCGACCTGCTGTTACGTGTAAAGGAAACCTTGAGAAATGCTGGAGCTCGAGGCGCCCACG
>Ga0222713_10000453_pt1 | contig 46252 bp, 37 predicted proteins | sample C33_649DmetaG_FD_165061 | JGI IMG/M metagenome (GOLD analysis project Ga0222713, IMG submission 165061) | Estuarine water microbial communities from San Francisco Bay, California, United States - C33_649D | ecosystem: Environmental > Aquatic > Marine > Unclassified | place: USA: California... | reverse complement strand
TGCCTGATCTTCATCACCGGCCGCGGGCTGGAAGCGGTCATGCCGCTGCTGACCGACCCGGCCATCCCCCGCCCCGACTACGTGGTCTGCGACGTTGGCGCGACCGTGGTCGACGGGCACAGCCTGCTGCCGCTGCAGCCCCTGCAGTCCAAGATCGACGGACGCTGGCCTGGCGAACAGACCGTGGCCCAGGCCATGCGCGCCTTCCCCGCCCTGGTCCGCCAGGACGTGCCGCAGGAGCGTCGCTGCTCGTACTTCTGCGATCCCGAAACGCTGACCCAACTGCGCCCGCAGATCGAGGAAGCCGTGGGACAGCTGGGCTGCTCGGTGCTGTACTCGGCCGACCGCTACCTGGACATCCTGCCGCCGGACACCGACAAGGGCCGCACGCTCAAGGCGCTGTCCAAGCAGCTCAAGCTGCCCCGCGACAAGGTCCTGGTGGCCGGCGACACCCTCAACGACCTGTCGATGTACATGGCCAGCTTCCGCGGTGTCTGCGTGGGCGACTCGGAGCCGGCGCTGATCGAGGCCACCGGCTCGCTCAGCGATGTGCTGCACGCCGAGCAGCCCGGCTGCGGCGGCATCCTCGAGGCGATCAACCATTTCAAGCTGCTGGCCAAGGACGACCCCTACCTGCCGGTCTCGCGCACCGCGCCAACCGGCAAGGCCGAGCTGCTGATGGTCTACCACCGCCTGCCCTACGAGGAATTCTTCGAAGATGGCGAGGTGGTGCGCCGGCAGCCCAAGTCGCCCAACGGCATCATTCCCTCGCTGCTGGGGTTCTTCCAGGGCGGGCAGACCGGCTCGTGGGTGGCCTGGAGCATCGACGACCCCAAGCGTGGACCGTTCCAGACCCACACCACGGTCGATGAGAAATATCCCAACCTGACGGCCGCGCGCGTCCCGCTGAGCAAGCAGGAGGTGGACATCTTCTACAAGCGCTTCAGCAAGGAAGCGTTCTGGCCGATGCTGCACGTGTTCTGGGAACGCGCGAAGTTCCGCGAGGACGACTGGCAGGTGTTCCTCAAGGTCAACCGCAAGTTCGCCGAAGCCACCGCCGCCGAGGCGGCCGAGGGCGCGACCATCTGGATCCACGACTACAACCTGTGGATGGTGCCGGCCTACCTGCGCGAGATGCGCCCGGACGTGAAGATCGCCTTCTTCCACCACACCTACTTCCCCTCGGCCGACGTGTTCAACGTGGTGCCCTGGCGCAAGGAGATCATCGGCAGCCTGCTGTCGTGCGACTACGTGGGTTTCCACATTCCGCGCCAGGTGGAGAATTTCGTGGACGTGGTGCGCGGCGTGGCCCCGGCCGAACGGGTGCGCACCGAAAGCTGTGCGCCGCGCTTTTTGACCTACGGCTGCGCGGTGGGCCTGGACACGATGACCACCCGCCTGCGCGTGGCTGGACGCGAGGTGGCGTTGGGCGCGCATCCGGTCGGCACCGACCTGCGCCGGATCAAGGACGTGCTGTCCAATCCGGACGTGCGCAACAACATCTACAAGCTGCGCCGTGAGATCGGCGCCCGCAAGCTGGTGCTGTCGGTCGAACGCCTGGACTACACCAAGGGCACCCTGGCCAAGCTGGAAGCCTTCGAGCGACTGCTCGAATCGCACCCGCACCTGTACAACAAGGTCACCCTGCTGATGATCTGCGTGCCGGCCGCCAAGGAAATGACCGTCTACCGCCAGCTGCAGAACCAGATCGAGCAGGCCGTGGGCCGCATCAATGGCCGCTTCGCCCAGCTGGACTGGACACCGGTGCGCTTCTTCGCCCAGGCCTTCCCGTTCCCGGAGGTGGTGGCGCATTACGCCGCCGCCCAGGTGATGTGGATCACGCCACTGCGCGACGGCCTGAACCTGGTCGGCAAGGAATTCGTGGCGACCCAGGGCATCGAAGGCGGCAACGGCATCCTGGTGCTGAGCGAGTTCGCCGGCGCGGCCGCCGAGCTCAAGGGCGCGGTGCTGACCAACCCGCACGACCAGGCCGACCTGACCGCCGCGCTGTCCCAGGCCCTGCAGATGCCCGACGACGAGGCCGGTGACCGCCTGCGCCAGCTCTACGACATCGTCGAGTACTACGACGTGGATCGCTGGGGCCAGGAGTTCCTGGAGGCGGTGCGCGCCTCGACCACGCCGGCCGTCAGCGGGCCCACCGGCAAGAAGAAGGCCCGGACCTTCGCCCAGCAGCGCCACCACGCCGTCTGATCGCGATCGACCAGGCAGCTGCGACGGGGCCGGCACATGCCGGCCCCTTTGTTTGCCACGCGCCGCCATGGATTACCATCGGCGCCATGCGTCAGGACGACACCCGCCGGCCGATCGCCGCGCGCAACACCGGATGGGCCAGGCGCCTGAGCATGGCCCTGGCCGCGTCTTCGATCACCCCCAACCAGATCTCCCTGCTGAGCATCGTATTTGCCGCCATGGGCGCGGCGATGCTGGCCTGGGTGGCCATCCCGCCGGGCCTGCTGCTGGCGGCGGTGTGCATCCAGCTGCGCCTGGTGTGCAACCTGCTCGATGGCATGGTCGCGGTGGAAGGCGGACGCGGAACGGCCACCGGCCCGCTCTACAACGAGTTCCCCGATCGCGTCGCCGATACCCTGCTGCTGGTCGCGCTGGGCCATGCCTGCGGCCGTCCCTGGCTGGGCTGGCTGTGCGCCGTGCTGGCAGTCCTGACCGCCTATGTGCGCGTCTCCGGCGGCGCGCTGGGCCTGGCCCAGGACTTTCGTGGTCCCATGGCCAAGCCGCACCGCATGGCCGTGCTGACCGCCGGGTGCGTGATCGGCGCGCTGGAGATCTGGCTGCATGGCACGCGCTGGACGCTGCTGGTGGCCGCGGTTCTGATCGCTGCTGGCGCCGCAGCCACCTGCCTCACCCGCAGCGCGGCCATCGCCCGCGCCCTGCGCGCGCGCGGGTCGGCGTGATCGACCGATTGCTGGTGGCGATCGGCAAGGCGCTGATCGGCGCCTCGCCCCGCTGGATCGGCAGCCATCCGGTGCCGAGCCAGCGGGTCTATTTCGCCAACCACGGCAGTCACCTGGATACGCTGGCGCTGTGGTCGGCGCTGCCGCCGCCGCTGCGCCGGCGCACCCGCCCGGTGGCCGCGCGCGACTACTGGGGCCGCGGCGGGCTCAGGGGCCTGATCGCCGGGCCCGGGTTGAACGTGGTGCTGATCGACCGCCGCCGCCAGGACCAGGACACCGATCCTCTGCAGCCGCTGTACGACGCGATCGAGGCCGGCGACTCGCTGATCCTGTTCCCCGAAGGCACGCGCAATCTGGAGCGCGAGCTGCTGCCGTTCAAGTCCGGGCTCTACCACCTGGCCTATCGCTATCCCGAGGTCGAGCTGGTCGCCGTGCACCTGGACAATGCACGCCGCAGCCTGCCCAAGGGCAGCCTGCTGCCGGTGCCGCTGATCTGCACCGTGCGCTTCGGCCCGGCGCTGCGCCTGGAGCCGAGCGAAGACAAGGCCGCCTTCCTGACGCGCGCCCGCGAGGCCGTGCAGGCGCTCGCTCCGCAGGCCTGACCCGCGCGAGGATGACGCTGCCCATGGACGCCCTGCCCTTCAATGGATTCCTCCGCGCCGCGATCGCCCAGGCGCCGCCCCGGTTCTGGTGGATGATCGGCGGCGTGATGGCCCTGCTGCTGGTGGCCTCGGCCATCGGCTGGGTACTGGGCCGACGCAGGCCCGGCACGGTGGTGGACAATCTCAACGCGCGCATCAATGCCTGGTGGGTGATGGTCGCGGTGCTGCTGGTGTGCTTCCTGATCGGCAAGGTCGCCACCCTGGTGCTGTATGCGCTGCTGTCGTGCTTCGCGCTGCGCGAGTTCTTCACTTTGACCCCCACCCGGCGTGGCGACCACCTGGCGCTGTGCCTGTGCTTTTACGTGGCCGTGCCGCTGCAGTACTGGTTGATCGGGATAGGCTGGTACGGGCTGTTCGTCATCTGCATCCCGGTTTACGGCTTCCTGCTGCTGCCGGCGGTGACCGCCCTGCAGGGCGAGACCGAGAACTTCCTGGAGCGCAACACCAAGGTGCAGTGGGGGCTGATGCTGTGCGTCTACTGCCTGAGCCACGCGCCGGCCCTGATGTTGCTGCACATTCCCGACTACGAAGGGCAGAACCTGCTGTTGCTGTTCTACCTGCTGCTGGTGGTACAGCTGTCCGACGTGCTGCAGTACGTGTTCGGCAAGCTGTTCGGCAAGCGCCTGCTGGCGCCGAAGGTCAGCCCCTCCAAGACGGTCGAGGGCCTGGTCGGTGGTGGCCTGTCGGCCGCGGCGATCGGCGCCGCGCTGTGGTGGGTCACCCCGTTTACCCCGCTGCAGTCCGCGCTGCTGTCGCTGCTCATCGTGCTGTGCGGATTCCTGGGCGGGCTGGCGCTATCGGCCACCAAGCGCAGCCTGGGCGCCAAGGACTGGGGCACGATGATCGAAGGCCTCGGCGGCGCGCTGGACCGGTTGGATTCGGTGGTCTTCGCCGCACCGGTGTTCTTCCACGTGGTGCGCTACGCGTTCCAGTAAACCAAGCTGTATAGCCCCTCAGTAGAACGCCGTCTGCCCGACGCGCCAGCTGGCCCAGGCCAGCAGCAGGACCACCACGACCTGGCCGGCGCGTGCCCCATGGACCTGGGGAACGCGCACCAACAGGCGGATCCCGACCAGGGCGAAGGCCACCGCGCACAGGAAGGCGATGCGCATGCCCGACAGATACGCCGTCGGCGAGAACCCCATCATGCCCAGCGAGGCCAGCCCCAGGAGCAACACACCGCCCATCCGTGCCGCTTCGCGCGGACGCGGCCAGAACGCGACGACACAGGCCACCACCAGTGCGCCCACGCTCCCCGCCGCCCAGGCGCTGCGCAGATAGCGGGACAGCTGCCATGTCGCCTCGCCATCCAGCCTGGCCGGCAGCAGGGCGTACAGCGGCTGGCCCGGCACGCCTGGCAGCCACAGCAGCACCTGCGCCAAGGCGATGAGCAGGACCACCGCCAGCACCACGCGCAGGCCACGCGCCAGGGGGCTGCCCCACAGCAGCAGCAAGGCCAGCACCTCCATCACCGTCGCCAGATAATTGCGCGGATCGGCGAACGCCCGTCCGATCAAGCCCAGCCCGATGCGCAGCTTGTCCCAGACATCCTGGTCGGCGAAGTTGGGAAAGCGCATTCCCTGTTCCTGCAGATAGCGCACCGCGTTGCCCGGCGCGCTCAGGGCGAAGGCCGCGTTGGCGCACAACAGCAGCACCTGCGCCAGGTCCCAGCCATTCCAGCGCCCCTCGCGCATCCGCCAGATGAACAGGCCCAGCGTCAGCGGCACCAGGACCAAGGCCAGCTGGTCGCAATACACCGCCAGCATGGCCGACAGGCAGCCGCCCAGGCGCTGCGGCCAGCCGAAGGGGGTGCGGTCGACCAGCGGCACTAGCGACCACAGTCCCAGCGCGACCGGCCACAGGTAGTTGAGCGAGCCGGTCAGCCACCAGGCCGCCTCGAAGGTGATCTGCGGGGTCATCGACACGAACAGCGCAAAGGCCAGCGTCATCGCCCCGCCCTGCGACAGCCCGGTGCCGACGCGTGCCAGCCGCCCCATCGCGTGGCACAGCAGCAGCACCATCAGCGCGTTGAGCGCGCGCCACACCCAGGTGTGGTGGACCAACACCACCAGCATCGCCTCGAGCGGCAGGCGGCCGGTCCAGGTGTGATAGCGATGCACCAGATAGTCATGCAGCGTGTACTGCGACAGCATGGTGGCGAAGTAACGGTCGTCGGCGATGGGAGCGTCGCCCACGCCGAACAGGTGGATGCAGGCCACCGCCACCAGCACCCAGGCCAGTCCCCACGCCGGCCAGCGCACGCCTGCCCGGGTCATCGCGCGGGCACCGGACAGGCCAGCGGCAGCAGCACGTGGTTCGCGCCTTCACGCCAGTCGACCAAGAGCAGCGCGCCCTGCGCCTGGACCCCGGCGGTTGCCAGGTCGAGCGAGGCGGCGAACCCCGGCGCGTGATAGTTCACCGTATCGCCGGTGCGCGCGTGGACCGCGTCGGCCAGGTCCGGGCGCTCAAGCCAGGCCGTCTTCAACGCCACCACCCGCCCATCGGCCAGGCGCATGACCACCCGGCTGTGGGTCAGCGGCCAACCGCGCCCCTTGTGCACGACCCAGCCGCGCACCACCACCGCCTCCGGCCCCAGGCGACAGGCTTCGGTGGCGTGCAGGAAGGCCGGTGGCACCGCGACCGTGGCCTTCTCCAGCCGCACTTCCGGCGCGGCGTTGTCCCGCAGGTACAGCCCCAGGTACAGCGCCGGGAACGCCAACGCACAGGCGATCAGTGCCGCCAGGGCCCAACGGTCCAGCAACGGCGAGGCATCCGCGGAGGGGGGCATGGAGGCTGGGCGCTGGGACAGTGGGGGCCGGCTACAATGGTCGCATGTCCCTCCTGCAACTTTCCCGCGTCGACTACAGCGTCGGCGGCCCGCTGCTGCTCGAACACGTCGAGCTGTCCATCGAATCCAACGAGCGCGTGTGCATTGTCGGGCGCAACGGCGCCGGCAAGTCCACCCTGATGAAGCTCATCGCCGGCGAACTGCACGCCGACGATGGCGAGGTGCGCCTGCAATCCGGCACCGTGGTCGCGCGCATGGCCCAGGAAGTGCCCCCGGACACAGCAGGCAGCATCTTCGACGTGGTCGCCGAAGGCCTGGGCGCGCTGGGTCAGATGCTGGCCGACTACCACCACGCCCTGCACGCCGGGGACATGGAGGCCATGGGCCGCGCCCAGACCCTGATCGAGGACAACAACGCCTGGGACCTGGACCGTCGCGTGCAGGCCACCCTGGACCGGCTGGAACTCGATGGGGAATCGGATTTCGCCGGCCTGTCCGGCGGCATGAAGCGCCGGGTGCTGCTGGCCCAGGCCCTGGTGCGCGCACCGGACATCCTGCTGCTGGACGAACCGACCAACCACCTGGACATCGAGGCCATCGACTGGCTGGAAGGCTTTCTCAAGTCCTTTGAGGGCAGCCTGATCTTCGTCACCCATGACCGCAGCTTCCTGCGCAACCTGGCCACGCGCATCGTCGAGATCGACCGCGGCCAGGTCACCAGCTGGCCGGGCGACTACGACAACTACTTGCGCCGGCGCGAGGAGCGCCTGCATGCCGAGGCGCAGGAGAACGCACGCTTCGACAAGCTGCTGGCCCAGGAGGAAGTGTGGATCCGCCAGGGCATCAAGGCCCGCCGCACCCGCAACGAAGGCCGCGTGACCGCGCTCAAGGCCATGCGCAACGAGCGCGCCAAACGCCGCGAGCTGACCGGCAACGTGCGCATGGAGACGGCCAACGCCCAGTCCTCCGGCAAGAAGGTCATCAGCGCCGAGCACATCACTCAAGGGTATGCCGGTCGCGTGCTGCTGGACGACGTGTCGGTCAACATCATGCGCGGCGATCGGGTCGGCATCATCGGCCCCAACGGCTCGGGCAAGTCCACCCTGCTGAAGATCCTGCTGGGCGAACTGGTCCCCCAGCAGGGCGAGTTGGAACTGGGCACCAACCTGCAGATCGCCTACTTCGACCAACACCGCAGCCAGCTGGACGAGACCCGCAACGCGCTGGAGAACGTCGCCCAGGGCACCGACTTCGTCGAGATCAACGGCGCGCGCAAGCACATCATCGGCTACCTGCAGGATTTCCTGTTCTCGCCGGAACGCGCCCGCGCGCCGATCACCCGCCTGTCCGGCGGCGAGCGCAACCGCCTGCTGCTGGCCAAGTTGTTTGCCCAGCCTTCCAACCTGCTGGTCATGGACGAACCGACCAATGACCTGGACGTGGAAACCCTGGAGCTGCTCGAAGAGCTGCTGGCCGACTACACCGGCACCCTGCTGCTGGTCAGCCACGACCGCGACTTCATCGACAACGTGGTCACCAGCACCCTGGTGCTGGAGGGCGAGGGCCGGGTCGGCGATTACGTGGGCGGCTACAACGACTGGCTGCGCCAGCGCCCGCGCGGCAAGGCCGGCTTCGACAGCAACGCCAGGCAGACCGACCGCAGCGTGACCGAGCAGGTGGTCGCGGCCAACGCGGCGGCGGCGCAGGCGCCGGCCGCACCGGCCGCACCAAAGAAGAAGCTCAGCTTCAAGGACCAGCGCGAGTTGGAACAGCTGCCGGGCCAGATCGAGCGGCTGGAAGCGGCCATCGCCGCGCGCACCGAGGCGATGGCCCAGCCGGCGTTCTTCCAGCAGGACAGCGCCACCATCGTGGCCGAGAACGAGGCCCTGGCCGGCCTCCACGCCGAACTGGAAACCGCCTACGCCCGCTGGAGCGAACTGGACGGCTGAACCCCGACACCGCCCGCCCCTTCGCGCGGCGGTGTTGACCCGGCGGCACGCCGTGTTGCGTTCACGCGCACGGACATTGGCATGACGCAAACAGAACCGGCCCTAGACTAGCGGGTCTGTTTTCACTGTCTTGCGAGGCCATGCCATGTCATCCGTCCCTTCCCTTGAAATGCTCGACGGCCGCACCATCCCGCAGTTCGGCCTGGGCGTGTGGCAGACGCCTGCCGACGAGACCGCGCGCGTGGTCGGCGAGGCGTTCAAGCTGGGCTACCGCCACATCGACACCGCCGCCATCTACAAGAACGAAGAAGGCGTCGGCCAGGCCATTGCCGAGTCCTCGCTCAAGCGCGATGAGTTGTTCATCACCACCAAGCTGTGGAATGAGGACCAGGGCTACGACAGCACGCTCAAGGCGCTGGACACCAGCCTGGCCAAGCTCAAGCTGGACTCTGTCGACCTCTACCTGATCCACTGGCCGTGCCCGGCCAATGGCAAGTTCGTGGACAGTTGGAAGGCAATGATCGCCGCGCGCGATGCCGGCAAGGTCAAGTCGATCGGCGTGTCCAACTTCCGCGTCGAGGATATCGAGCACCTGGCCGCGCAGACCGGCGTGCTGCCGGTGGTCAACCAGATCGAGCTGCACCCGCTGCTGCAGCAGTCGGCGCTGCGCGACTACGGCCAGACCCACGGCATCCTGACCGAGGCCTGGAGCCCGCTCGCCCAGGGCGGCGAACTGCTGGGCAACCCGATCCTCAAGGACATCGCCGACCGCCACGGCAAGACCGCCGCCCAGGTGATCCTGCGCTGGCACATCCAGCTGGGCAACGTCGTGTTCCCCAAGTCGGTCAATCCGGCGCGCCTGCAGGAGAACATCGACGTGTTCGACTTCAAGCTGAGCCTGGAGGACATGGCCGCCATCGCCAGCCTGGACGCCGGCAAGCGCCGCGGCCCGGACCCGTCCGAGCTCAATTGAGGCATGGGTGATGCTGCATTAAAGAAGCCGCCTTCGGGCGGCTTCTTTGTGTCTGTGCCATGCCTGAGTGTCGGCCCTGAAAACGCCGCAACTCACGTGCAACGCACGACGACCCGTAGAGCGGAGCTCGCTCCGCTGGGGCTTTCCCGACCACCTGACCGGAGGGCAGCGGAGCAAGCTCCGCTCTTATCTGCTGTGGATCTGTCAGGTTAGGTGTCGAGCGCCGGCGTGGGCCACCGTCTCCGCTCTGGATCTGACGATCGCTTTGTAGCCTGGTGCCCACGCCGGAAGCTCCCTTGATCCGCCCGAACAGTTGCCCGAGCCGACACTCGGATGGATAAGACTGGGCAAGCGGGGGAGTGCTCGACCCTTCCAGCCTAACGGAGATGCGCCATGCACGGGATCGGGATCGATGTGAGCAAGGCCACCTTGGAGGTGGCCGTCTACCATGGCCCTTGGCGGCAGTTCGACAACACCGTCGCCGGTCATCGCAAACTAGCCGCTTGGCTCAAGCCCCTGGCCGTGCGCCGGGTGGTGTTGGAGCCCACCGGCGGCTATGAGCAACAGGTGCTCGATGCCCTGCATGCAGCAGGCCTGCCGGTGGTGCGGGCTAACGCGCGCCAGGTCCGTGACTTTGCCCGGGCCACCGGACAACTGGCCAAGACCGATCGGTTGGATGCGGCCGTGCTGGCTCAGATCGCCCAGGTCCTTGATCTGCCGCTTTATCAGCCGGCGCATCCATGGCAGCGCCGGCTGGCCGAGTATGTGCAGAGCCGTCGTCAGGTCGTCCAGATGCTGGTCAGCGCCGAACAACAGCTGGGTTGGGTCAAGGACCGCCAGCTACGCGGTGCGTTGCAGGCCAATGTCCTCCAACTCACCAAGAGCAAGGCCTTTCTGGATCAGCAGATTGCCCAACAGGTGCGCCAGCAGCCACAACTGGAGGCGATCCAGACGCTCAAGGGCGTGGGGCCGGTGTTGTTGGCGGTCCTGGCCAGCGAGCTTCCTGAACTTGGCAGGCTCGATGGCAAGGCGATTGCCAAGCTGGTCGGGGTGGCGCCACTGGCACGCGACAGCGGCACCCTGCGCGGCACCCGCAGCATCTGGGGTGGCCGCGCTGACATCCGCCAGGCCCTGTACATGTCGGCCCTGTCGGCTTTGCGCTACGAGCCGCGTCTACGCCAGTTCTACCAATCCCTGCGTGCTCGCGGCAAAGCGGCCAAGGTGGCCATCGTGGCGGTCATGCGCAAGATGCTGGTGATCCTCAATGCGCGTGCACGCGACGCCTGGACCGTGCTGCCGGCGGGGGAGTGAGGAAGACAGTTGCTACAACAGGAGCGGCGGCAACCGATCTCATGCAGCGCCGCGGCTCAGCCGGTGTTCTGCACGCCCTGCGAGACGCCGTTGACGCTAGCCACCCAGCGCGGACCGTAGAGCGGAGCTCGCTCCGCTGGGGCCTTCCCGACCACCTGACCGGAGGGCAGCGGAGCAAGCTCCGCTCTACACGGGATTGGCAGCAGTAAGTCCCACGCGCCGCGCTCAGCCGGTGTTCTGCACGCCCTGCGACACGCCGTTGACGCTGGCCACCAGCGCGCGCAGCAACGCATCGTCCTCGCGGCCCGCGGCGCGCCAGCGCTTGAGCAGGTCGACCTGCAGCAGACTCATCGGGTCGATGTAGGGGTTGCGCAGGCGGATGGACAGATCCAGCCGCTGATCGTGGGACAGCAGGCTCTTGTGCCCGGTCAGCTTGAGCAGCCACTGCTGGGTCAGTGCATGCTCGGCCTCGATGCGCGGAAAGAACTGCGCGTGCAACTCCCCGGACAGCTGCGAGAACAGCGCCGCGATGCCCAGATCGCCCTTGGCCAGCACCATGGCGATGTCGTCCCAGAAGGTCCGCACGAACGCCCAGTCACGCCCCATCTCGGCCACCGCATCCTCGCCGAACGCGTCCACCGCCGCGGCCAGGCCGCTGCCGACGCCGTACCAGCCGGGAATGGTGGAACGCGCCTGGCTCCAGGAGAACACCCACGGGATGGCGCGCAGGTTGTCCAGCCCCGCGTCCTGCCCAAGGCGGCGCGACGGGCGCGAGCCCAGGGTCATGCGCTCGATCACGTCGATCGGCGTGGCGGTGCGGAAGTAGTCCATGAAGCCCTTGGCCCCGACGAAGTCCAGGTAGGCGCGGTTGCTGGCCTGGGACATGGTGTCCATGATCTTGCGCCACTGCGCCTCGCGCGGCTCGGGCGGGCGCGGGCGGATGCTGGAGACCATCACCGCCCCCAGCGACTGCTCCAGCGAGCGCACCGCCAGCGCACGGATGCCGTACTTGCGATGAATCACCTCGCCCTGTTCGGTCACCCGCAGGCGGCCATCGACGCTGCCGCGCGGCGAGGCATCGACCGCCCGGGTGGTCTTGCCGCCGCCGCGGCTGATCGAGCCACCGCGGCCGTGGAAGAACGTCAGCTTGATGCCCAGCGCCTGCGCGGCCTCCAGCAGCTCCACCTGGCCGCGCTGCAGGCCCCAGCGCGAGGCCGTGGTGCCGCCGTCCTTGCCGCTGTCCGAATATCCCAGCATCACCATCTGGGTGTCGCCACGCGCGGCCAGGTGCTGGCGATAGACCGGGTCGGCGGCCAGGTCGCGCAGTACGTCCGGGCCCTGGCGCAGGTCCTCGACCGTCTCGAACAGGGGCGCGATGTCCAGCGGCACCTGATCGTTGTCGTCGACCAGTCCACCGCGACGCGCCAAGGCCAGCACGGTGAGCACGTCGGCACGGCTGTGGGCCATGGAGATGATGTAGGCGCCCAGGGCGTCCGGGCCGTGCAGGCGCCGGGCTTCGCTCAGCGCGGCGAACACCGCATCCAGGCGCGGATTGCCCTCTTCCTCGCTCGCGGGCAGCGGCTCGGCACCGGAGGCGGCACCGGCCAGCCGGGTGGCCTGGTCGGCCGCGTCGCGGCTGGCCCAGTCCGCATCGCCCAGGGCCGCAGCCACCGCGCGCGCATGCACCGAAGACTCCTGGCGCACGTCCAGGCGCGCCAGGTGGAAGCCGAACGTGCGCAGGCGCCAATCCAGGCGCCGCATGGCGAACCAGCCGGCATGCACGCCGCGATGGGTTTCCAGGCTGCGCAGCACCCGCGCGATGTCCTCGGCGAACGCCGCCGGCCCGTCGTAGCCGGCCTGGGTTTCGTCCAGCGTGGCCTGCAGGCGCGCGCGCATGAGGTCCAGCAGCAGGCGATACGGCATGTCGGCATGGCGCGGGCGCGCTTTGGCCGCCGCCTCAGGCAGCAAGTCCTGATAGTCCTGCACCCGCTGCAGGACCTCGGGCGAGACCCCCACCAGCGTGGTCGACTGGCTGAGCAGACCGGCCAGCGACTTCAGCTCGCCCTGGTAGCGTCGCAGGATCGCATGGCGCTGCGCGCGCAGGGTCGAGGCGATGGTGGTGGCGTCCACGTTCGGATTGCCGTCCATGTCCCCGCCCACCCAGGTGCCAAAACGCAGCACCCGGGGCAGGTCCGGCGCGCTGCCGTAGACCTCGTTGAAGGCATGCTCCAGCGACTCGTAGAACACCGGCATCACCCGGTACAGCACTTCGGTCAGATAGAAGCCGACGTGCTCGCGCTCGTCGGCCACGGTCGGCCGCACCGGGGAGGAATCGGCGGTCTGCCAGGCGGCCGTCAGCGCCATGCGGAAGCGCGCCGCATCGATGGCCGCCTCGCCAGGCGTGCGGCTGTCGTCCAGTCCGTTGACCAGACTGGCGACCATCATGTGCTCCTTCTCCAGCAGCGCCCGGCGCACGGCCTCGGTCGGATGCGCGGTGAACACCGGCTCCAGGTCGATCCGGGCCAGCCACGCCGTCGCCTCGGCCAGGTCCACCCCCTGGTCCTTGAGCTTGCGCAGGCTGGCTTCAAGCCCTTCGGGCTGCGGCGCGCTACCCAACCGCTGGTAGTCGCGGCGGCGGCGGATGCGATGCACGCGCTCGGCGATGTTGACCACCTGAAAGTACGCACTGAAGGCCCGGATCAGCGACTCGGCCTGCTCGGCCGGCATGTCGGCCAGGCGCTGGGCCAGAGGCTCGGTGGTCTCGCCTGTCTGGCGCCGGGCGATGGCAGAGATGCGGATGCGCTCGACCTGCTCCAGAAAGTCGTCGGACACCTGCTCGGCCAGCATCTCGCCTACCAGCGCGCCCAGACGGCGCACATCGTCGCGCAGCGGCAGATCCGGGGCGGCGAACTCGGAGATCGAAGACGATGTCGACACAGTTGCAGATGAATTCATCGCGGTGGCCACTTTTCGCTTGCGCAGGGAACCTCCAAGCCTACTGCAAGGCGCTGCGTATTCATCGTTCGCGTTTGGGCACGGCGATATACTCCCGATTCGCCGAGGGGCGCTGCGACCTGGACCGTGCCACACGTGCGCTCCAGGCCAGGCTCGGTGATCTACCTGTGCAACGGCGCCCGGCAACCGCGAGCTCACCGCCCGCCCTTGACCGGAGCAATCCAATGAATGCGCAACTGAAGACCTTTTCGACCGAAGGCGACTACAAGGTCGCCGACATCTCCCTGGCCGACTGGGGCCGCAAGGAGATCGACATTGCCGAGCACGAGATGCCCGGCCTGATGTCCATCCGCCGCAAGCACGCCGCCGCCAAGCCGCTGGCCGGCGTGCGCATCACCGGCTCGCTGCACATGACCATCCAGACTGCGGTCCTGATCGAGACGCTCAAGGACATCGGCGCCGACGTGCGCTGGGCCTCATGCAACATCTTCTCCACCCAGGACCAGGCCGCCGCGGCCATCGCCGCCACCGGCACCCCGGTGTTCGCCTGGAAGGGCGAGACCCTGGAAGAGTACTGGGACTGCACGCTGGAAGCGCTGACCTTCACCCTGCCCGACGGCACCCTGACCGGCCCGGAGCTGGTGGTGGACGACGGCGGCGATGTGACCCTGCTGATCCACAAGGGCTATGAGCTGGAAAATGGCTCCAAGTGGGTCGACGAGCCGGCGTCCTCGCACGAGGAAGGCGTGATCAAGGCCCTGCTCAAGCGCGTGGCCACCGAGCGCCCGGGCTACTGGACCCGCGTGGTCGCCGACTGGAAGGGCGTGTCCGAAGAGACCACCACCGGCGTGCACCGCCTGTACCAGATTGCCGAGGCCGGCAAGCTGCTGATCCCGGCGATCAACGTCAACGATTCGGTCACCAAGTCCAAGTTCGACAACCTCTACGGCTGCCGCGAGTCGCTGGCCGATGGCCTCAAGCGCGCGATGGACGTGATGCTGGCCGGCAAGGTCGCCGTGGTCTGCGGCTACGGCGATGTGGGCAAGGGCTCGGCGCACAGCCTGCGTGCCTACGGCGCTCGCGTGATCGTCACCGAGATCGACCCGATCTGCGCCCTGCAGGCGGCGATGGAAGGCTTCGAAGTCAACACCATCGAAGACAGCCTGGGCCAGGCCGACATCTACGTCACCACCACCGGCAACAAGGACATCATCACCCTGGCGCACATGCAGGCGATGAAGGACCAGGCCATCGTGTGCAACATCGGCCACTTCGACAACGAGATCCAGGTCGATGCGCTGTACGCCTCCGGCGCCGAGCGCATCAACATCAAGCCGCAGGTGGACAAGTTCGTGTTCCCCAACGGCAACGCGATCTTCCTGCTGGCCGAAGGCCGCCTGGTCAACCTGGGCTGCGCCACCGGTCATCCGAGCTTCGTGATGTCCAACTCCTTCGCCAACCAGACCCTGGCCCAGATCGACCTGTGGCAGAACAAGGACGTGTACGAGAAGACCGTCTACCGCCTGCCCAAGCAGCTGGACGAGGAAGTGGCCCGCCTGCACCTGGAGAAGATCGGCGTGAAGCTGACCACCCTGAGCAAGTCGCAGGCCGACTACCTCGGCGTGCCGGTCGAAGGTCCGTACAAGCCGGATCACTACCGCTACTGATCGCCACGGCGGTTCATCGCCGCGATGCAGACAACGGGCGCCTTCGGGCGCCCGTTTTTCGTTGCGCCTGGCCCGTGCGATCACATTGGTCGCGCGCGCCTGGCCCGCTCCGCGCGGCGGAGGATTGCCTGCGTGTCCTCCTCTGTCAGAAGATGTCGCCAAAGGAAGATTCGCCCGCAGCGGTCGGGCATCGGGGGGGGGGGCATGGAGAAAGTTGCCGCGCGGGCGCACGGCCACGCGCTTGATCTGAACGCGGTAGGGAGCGCACGGCCCGCGCGCCGCTGGGTGATGCTGGCGTCCGAGCTGTATTCGCTGTCCATCCTCAGGCCACTGGCGAGCGAAGCGATCGCCAGGGGACATACCGTGGCGTGGCTCGCAAGGGACGCGCTGGCCGAGCACCTGACGCCGCAGGAACCGCGCCTTGGAAGCTGGCGCGCATTGAGGTCCTATGCGCCCGATGCCGTGTTCTCCACGGTCAACCGGATTCCCAGCGTGCTGCCCGGCCTGCAGGTGCAGGTCTTCCATGGATTGAACCTGCACAAGCGCGACCCGCGCCTGGGCCAGTTCCGGATCCAGGACCTGTTCGATCTGTACTGCACGCATGGTCCGGCTACAACCGCACCTCTGCAGGCTCTGGCGGCGCGCCACGGCAACTTCGCGGTGGTCGAGACCGGCTGGCCCAAACTCGACCTCCTGTTTCCGGGGCCGGGAGCAGGCGTTGCGGCCTTGCGCCGTGCGGCCAGGGGGCGAGTGATCGTGATGTACGCCTCGACCTTCAACGCCCCCCTGAGCCAGGCGCGCGCCTGCCTGCCCGTCCTTGAGCGCTTGGTCGCCCGAGGCGACCGCTTCTGGCTCATTACCCTGCATCCCATGTCGCCGCCGGAACTGGTGGCGCGCTATCGGCAACTGGCAGGCGAGCATGCCATCTACCTGGACTCCGACCGCTTGGCCGACATGCAGCACGCCGCCGACGTGCTTGTCTGCGACACCTCTTCGGTGATCGAGGAGTTTTCCTTGTTGGGCAAGCCAGTGGTGACCGTCCGGCACCGCCAGCCGCAGCCTTTCATGCATGACATCGACAGTCCGGAACGGATCGACGCGACGTTGCGGCAGGTCCTTTCCGAGCCTCTGGCCCGACGTGCGGCGATGGAGGCCTATGCCGATGAAATTCATCCCGCACGCGACGGACGCTCTGCCAGGCGCGTCCTGGATGCGGTCGAGGTGCACCTGGACCAGCGATTCGGCTTGCGCCGTCGCCCGCGCAGACCTTGGCGCCGATGGTGGCGGACGTGGAAGATGCTGCGAGCGCTTTTCCCTGGCCAGACGAGGCCCTGAGCGATGGGCGTGACCGCACGCGGACTGGGCCTGTGCGCCCTTGCACTGCTGGTGGGTTGGCTGGGCTGGCGGATGCTGCCTGGCCAGCCAAATGGATATGAGCCCGCGGCGGGTTTGCACGAACCCCGCTCAGTGCCCCACCCGCCTTCCCGCAACGCCATGGCGCCATAACGCCTGCCGACGACGGCACACCCGAAGGCCTGTCGATCGCCGCGCGATTGCGCAGCGCGTTGGCCGATGGGCAGCCGATCAGCGACCTGCTGGAGGCGTGGCTGCCGCATGCCGGCGAGGACTCCGCACTGGATCGCAAGCTGGCGCTCGAACTAATGGAGTGCTCGGCCCTGGTCCCGAACGAAGAACACTTCATCGAACGCGATGCGGCGCGCATGACCAACGCGCAGAAGGACACGACCGCGCGCGACCCCAACCGTCGCGCGGGGGTCTGCGACGGGATCGACGATGAGACCCGCAAGCAGTACCAGTTCGACCTGATCACCGCCGCGGCCAACGCCGGCGACGTTGACGCGCAGACCAGCTACCTGTTATACGCCGGCCCGTATGTGCGCTCGGACCGCTCGATGGTGCGCGATGGCATCCGCGAGACCTTCAAGCACGACGCGGTGCGTTTCGCCCAGGCTGCGCTGGCCTCCCACAGCCGCGCAGCCTACGACAACGCCTATCAAATTCGTGCGTCCGACCTCTACGGCGCGCGCGACCCGGTCGCCGCCTACGCATACCTGCTCAAGGTTACCGAGGGCGTCAGTCCCGCACTGTCCGCAGAGCTGAAAGCGAAGGCCGCCGTCGGCATGACCGTCGACCAGCTTGCGCAGGCCCAGCGCCTGGCCCACCAGCTTCCGATGGCGACGGATGCGCAACTCGATTTTTGACGGATACCGGTGATCATCCACCGGCTGTCGCGTTCGGCGAGACAGAACGTGCGCCCTCAGGTGCACGTTCTTGCCTTCACCATGACACACAGATCAGAACACGACCTGGAAGCGCGTGTTGAACGTATAGCCCTGGTCTTCGCCCTGATAGGCGCCACTGCGGTTATCGGTCTGCCAGCGGATGGCGTCGAACATGACGCGCGAGTAGTCGTTGAGGTACCAGTTGGCGCCCACGGTCCAGGCGTGGCCGGTGCCGCCGGTGGGCAGCTCGCTGTAATCCACGTCCTCGTAGCGGGTCCGCACTTCCCAGGCACCGCGACCGCCGGCGGTCACCGGATCCTCGACCTTGACCTTGCCCCAGGTGCCGGTCTTGGCCGCGTAAGCCGGGGTGGCCCCGGTCAGGAACAGCCCCGCCGAGATCGCCCACGCATCATGGTCCACATCGTAGCGACCGGCGGTGCCGACACCCTGGAGATTGCGCGTGCCCCATTCGCCGGTGATCCAGGACGGACCGAAGAAGCCGGCCGCTTCCACACCATAGCCGGTCCCGCGCTCGGGACCGGCGAGCGAGCCGGGTGAGATCTTGATCAGATCGTTGAAGTGGCCGGCGATGGAGGAACTGCGCAGCACGCCGCTCGAACCGGCTTCGATGTCCTCGCGGAAGGCCCATGCCCCCAGGTGCACGGTCGCCGTCTTGGTCAACAGCGGATTCCAGTGCGCGCGCGCGGCGACGGTCAGCGTGTCGTTGTCGTCGCCCACGTTGCTGAGGTCGTTGCCGGCCACCGACAGACTGGCGTGCCAGCCATTTCCCATCACGCGCTCAGTGATGCCCACGCCAAAGAATCCGCGCTGGGGCATGATCAACGTGCCCACCACGTTGCGGTCGGGGAACGGCGTATTGGACGTGCTGCTGGAGCCATCGAAGCCACGGTCGTTGAGACGGTTGCCGATGCTCAGGTCGCCCTGCAGCCCGAACAGATGGTGCTCGATGCTGACGTAGGCCGACTTCCACGCCACCTCGTTGTCGGCGAAGTCGCCTTCCACCGCATAGCTCAGGCGGCCGTAGCTACCTTCCGCGCCGAGGCGCGCCGAGCGGATTTCCGTGCCGGAAAGATTGCGGTCGGCAAAGTCCGAGCCGCTCGTGCTGGATGCATCGACGAACAGGCGGCCGCGCGGCCGGAAGGTGATCGAGCCATCGGTGTTGGAGAGCTGCGGGGCGCCCTTGGACCAGCTGACCTTGGGCGCCTTGGCCTGCGCGGCCTCGATTTTGGCGACGCGCGTTTCGAGCGCGGCATCCTGCGCGGGCGTCGTTGACGCTGGTGCGGGTGAGGTCGTGGAGGACGCGCTGGTTGTACTGCCTTCGACGACCTTCAGGCGCGCCTCGAGCTGTTCGATCTTGAGCGCCTGGGCTTGGACCAGGCGCGTCAATTCGTCCTGGCTCAGCGACTGGGCTTGCGCGTGACCTGTGGTCAACAGCAGGCCGATGGCCACCGTCAGCGCTGCCTTGGGCAGCACGTGGAATCGTGTCATGGGGAACTCTCTCCGGGCACGGCGGCTCACTGAGCGGCGGCGGCCCACTTGCGGGTGGTGCGGGGGACTTTGGGAAACGCCGCCGGCCGTGCGGGCCGGCGGCATGGATCAGGCGATCAGCTGGTCGCGCCCTGCTGCGCGCTAGGGCGCCAGGTGATCAACCTGTTTTCGACGATGTCGAGCAGGGCGTCGATGATCAGGACGAAGCCTGCCAGGACGATGATGCCGGCGAACACACCGACCGCGTTGAAGTTGCCTTCGGCCTGCGCGATCAGGTAGCCCAGGCCCGCGGAGGCGCCGAGGTATTCACCGATGATCGCGCCGACCACCGCGAAACCCACCGAGGTCCGCAGCGAGGACAGGATCCAGCTGGCCGCCGCCGGGAAATACACGTGCCGCAGCAGGTCGCTACGCCCGGCACCGAGGATGCGCGCGTTGGCCAGCACCGTGGGATTGACCTCTCGCACGCCCTGCATCGCATTGAAGAAGGTGGTGAAGAACACCAGCGTCACCTTGGACCACAGCCCCAGGCCCAGCCACAGCACGAAGATCGGCGCCAGCACCACGCGCGGGATCGCGTTGAAGCCCTTGATGAACGGGTCCAGGATCCGCGCCGAGCGTCGGCTCAGTCCCAGCCAGACGCCGCCGGCCACGCCCATGGCGGTGCCGATCAGATAGCCCAGCGCGGTTTCGGTCAGGGTGATGTAGACATGGTGGTAGAACGAGGTGTCCGACAGCCAGGTCCACATCTGCCGGGCGATGCCCGACGGCGCGGGGAAGAAGAACGGATCGATCAGGCCACTGGCCACGCCGGCCTCCCAGCCGCCGAACAGCAAGACGATCAGGGTGATCTGGATCAGTTTGTCAGTCTTGGCGTGCATAGCTCTTCTCCACTTCGCCGCGCAGGCAGGCCCAGATATCGCGGTACAGGTCGGTGAATCGTTGGTCCAGCTTGATCTCGGCGACGTTGCGCGGCCGTTCCAGATCGACATCGAAACTGCGCACCACGCGGCTGGCCGGCCCGGCCGACAGCACCACCACCCGATCGCCCAGCGCGATGGCCTCTTCCAGGTCGTGGGTGATCAGCACCACCGAGCGGCGGTCTTCCTGCCACAGGCGCAGCAGCTCGTTCTGCATCAGGTGCCGGGTGTGGATATCGAGCGCGGAAAACGGCTCGTCCATCAGGATCACCTTTGGTTCGACGATCAACGCCTGCGCCATCTGCACGCGCTTGCGCTGGCCGCCGGAGAGCTGGTGCGGGTAGCGATGCTCGAAGCCGGACAGGCCGACCTTGGCCAGCCAGGCGCGCGCCTTTTCCTCGCGCTCCCTGGCCGCCACACCGCGGAAGCGCAGGCCGAGTTCGACGTTCTGCAAGGCGGTCTTCCACGGCAGCAGCGCGTCCTGCTGGAACAGGTAACCGACCGACTCCTGCACCCCCTTCACCGGCGTGCCGTCGATGCTGATCCCGCCGGACGCCGGCGTCAGCAGGCCTGCCACGGCGTTGAGCACGGTGCTCTTGCCGCAGCCGGTCGGGCCGACGATCGCCACGAATTCACCGTTGCCGACCTGGATGTCGACGTCGCGCACGGCGGTGAAGTCACCGAAAGACATCGTCACCTTGTTGATGGCGACCATGGTTTCGGTCGGTCCGAGTTGAGGTGCGCCGTTGAGGCTGCGCACTTTGGCGTTGAGCACCATGATGGTTTCCTCCGCTTACTGCTTGGCCGTGGCTCGCGTACTGCCGTCCGCGGCCAGCGCGCGATCGACGAACGAGTTGGTATAGGTCTTGGACAGGTCGACGTTGGCGTCGGCGACGCCCTTGTTGAACTCGCTCAGGACTTCGAGCGGGGTCTTGAGGTCTTCTGCGACAAAGCGGCCATCCCGGGTGAAGATGGCACGGGCGTTCTCTACGGCCTTGGCATAGGTGGCGCGATCGCCGGACACGTAGGAATCGGGCAGCGCGGCGACGATTTCCTCGGCGCTGTGGTCGGCGATGAAGCGCAGCGCCATCTGCTCGGCCTTGACGATCTTCTCGACCGCGTCGGGTCGCTCCTTCAGGAACGAGGACTGCGCATACAGCACCGAGGTCGGATACAGGCCGCCGTAGACCTGGCGTGCGCCCTCATCGCTGCGCGCGTCGATCAGGATCTTGCCGACCTTGCGCTCGGCGATCAGCGTGGCGGCCGGGTCGTAGTTGACCAGCAGGTCAACCTTGCCCTGCTCCAGCGCGGCCACCGCTGCGGCACCGGAGCCTACGCCGATCAGCGACACGGCATCTTCAGGGATCTTGTTGCGCGCCAGGTAGTGGCGCACGAAGAAGTCCGACGACGAGCCCGGCGCGGTGATGCCGACCTTCAAACCCTTGATGGTGTCCGGCTTGGCCGGATCGAACGTGCTGTCGTTGGTGCCGGCCAGGACCAGGCCCGAGTTGCGCGAAAGCAGGATGAAGGCGGTGACATCCTTGTGCTTGGCCTGCATCTGGATGGTGTGGTCGTAGAAGCCCACCGCCACGTCAGTCGAGCCGGCCACCAGCGCCTGCAGCACCTTGGAGCCGCCCTGGGCGAAGTTCTCGGTCTTGACGTCCAGCCCGGCGTCCTTGAAGTACCCCTGCGCGTCGGCGATGAAGAACGGCAGGTTGTTGAGGTTGTACGAGCCGACGCTGATGCGCACCGGGTCGGTACTGGCCGCGGCCTTGGCATCGCCGGCATCGGTCTTCTTTCCGCACGCGGAAAGCGCGAGCGTGGCGGCGACCAGCGCCGTGGTCATGAGTTGTTTGTACATTGATCCCTCCCAGGATGTATGGCGATGCGATGTGCGATGGACCGGGGCGACCCGGCAATTCAGGTCATGCCGCTGAGGTCCATTCGGCAGCGATGGGGGTACGTGGCGACGGAGCGAACACCCGGCCTTCGAACAGGCGACGCGCGGTCCGCACGACACTGGCGATGACCGCCTCGGAGCCGGCGGCGCGGCTGAGCCCGACGGCCAGGCTGCCACTGGGGTGTTCAAGGGTAATCGTCGACGGCACCGGCACGTCTCCCACCATGGTGTGGGCCAGTGTGCCTGCGGTGACCGCCGCGGTGGCCAGTCCAACCGCGCCGGTGATGGCCAGCGCGGTGTGGCACTGGTGCGGCATGAAATAGCGGACCTGTAGTTGGCCGCCATGCTGCGGTGGGGCAAGCAGCACCGGCTTCGGGATCACCCGGTCGGCGGCGTCGGCGATGCCCATGCGGTGCCCTGCCTCGACGCGGATCGCCTCGATCCGCGCCAGCAGCGCGGCATCGGCATTGAGCTGGGCCGGCGGCTCGTCGCCACGCAGACCCAGCGCATCGGCACGCATCAGCACCAAAGGCATGGCGCAATCGACCAGGCTCACCTCCACGTCGTCGATCCATTCGCTGGCCAGTCCGGTCGGCAGCAGCTTGCCGGTCCGCGCGCCTGCGGCGTCCAGGAAGGACAGCGAGATCGGCGAGGCGGTACCGGGCGCGCCGGCGATGCGGGTATCGCCCAGGTAGGACACCTGGCCGTTGGGCGTTTCCACCGTGGCGACGATCACCTTGCCAGTGTTGACGTTGTGGATGCGGACCTGGGTACGCGGGTGCCGCGCCGGCACCAGGCCGCGCTCGATCGCGTAAGGCCCCACGGCAGCCAGCATGTTGCCGCAGTTGGGCGCGGTATCGACCACGCGCTGGTCCACGCGCACCTGGGCGAACAGATAGTCGACATCGGCGTCGGGTCGGCTGGCACGATCGATGATCGCGACCTTGCTGGTCAGCGCGTTGCCGCCGCCGATGCCGTCGATCTGCAGCGGATGGCCCGATCCCATCACCTCCAGCAGCAGGCGATCACGCTCGGCCGTGTCGGCGGGCAGGTCCGAGGCCAGGAAGAACGGCCCCTTGGAGGTGCCGCCGCGCATCAGAACACAGGGGACGCTGAGCAGGTCGTTGGACATGGGCGTGTTAGATTCATACCAATTCCGGATTAATCATCCGGTGTGATTCGATACTGGCATGGACACGATTGATCTGTGAATTGCTATTTTTTAAAGGATTGATCTGATATGAGCATGAATTGCGAGATCCTCGACTTGCGCGCCTTCCTGCTGGTGGCCGAGTCGCGCAGCTTCCATCGCGCCGCCGAGACCCTGCATGTCTCGCAACCGGCACTGAGTCGACGCATCCAGAAGCTGGAGCAGGCGATCGGCTCGCCACTGCTGGAAAGGACGACACGCAGCGTGGCCACCACCGCGGTCGGAGAGAACCTGCTGCCGCTGGTGCGACGCATGCTGGAGGAATTCGACGGTTCGCTGTTCGCACAGCGTGGCGACCAGATCGGCAGCCAGATCACCATCGCGTGCCTGCCCACCGCGGCGTTCTACTTCCTGCCCAGCGTCATGGCGCGCTTCCACGCCGACTATCCAAACGTGCGCTTCCGCATCCTCGATATCCCGGCCACCGACGGACTGCAGGCGGTGGAGCGTGGCGAGGTCGAGTTCGGCATTAACTTCATGGGCGCCTCGGACCCCAACCTGGCCTTCGATGTGCTGGTCGAGGATCCGTTCGTGCTCGCATGCCGGCGCGACCATCCGCTGGCGAAGAAGCGCAAGATCGCCTGGAGCGACCTGGAGAAGCACCAGCTCATCACTGTGCACCGCACCAGCGGCAACCGCACCCTGCTCGACGGCGCACTGGCACGCGAGAACCTCAAGCTCAGCTGGTTCTACGAGGTGACTCATCTGTCGACATCGCTGGGCATGGTCGAAGCAGGCATCGGCGTTTCGGTGCTGCCACAGATGGCCACACCGCAGGGCGACCACCCGACCTTGGTCACACGGCCCATCGGCAGTCCCGTGGTCTCGCGCACGATCGGCATCGTCCGCCGTCGTGGGGCGATGCTCTCGCCGATGGCCGAGCGCTTCCTGCAGATGTTGCAGAAGCAGTGGAAGCCCGCCGCACGCGCCGCCGAACGGACGCGCGGCTGAGAGGCAGGTCCGCGGCGCCTGGCCAGTCGGCCCGGCAGTTCGGGTTAACGCTCCACTGGCGCTGAACCTGCGCTGCGGCGCGCGGACCGCGCGGCCGGGCCCGCGCCGTCATGTGCGTGTAAAATCGCGGGTTTTTCGGCCTGTCCCATGGGCAAATCCCTTCACCGCACGCCTGTTGCGGGCCCGGCGTTCGTGCGCCTGCTGGCCCGCCTGGGCCAGACCTCGGTCCCGCCCCTGCAGCAGTCCCTGCCCGACCGGTTGGGCCAGTGGGTGGACTGGAACCGTGCCGTGGTCCTGTCCCGCGCCCTGGACGGAACGCCGGCGCCCGCGCCGGAGGGCACACCGGCCTTCGACGCGGCCGAGGATCACGCCTGCGCCCAGGCCCGCGCCGCGCTGGTGGCCGGAATCGAGGCCGCCTGCGCCCACGCCGTGGCGCCTGGCGCCGATGGCGTGGTGGACTTCGCCCCGTTCCGGCGCCGGATCATGGACCAGCAGCGCGCGATGCAGGCCACCACCGGCCAGCTGCGCGGGCGCCTGCGCGAACGCCTGGCCGCGGCACCGGCGCCACTGCCGCGCCTGGCCGAGGTCGACGCGGTCATGGAACTCACCCTGAGCCCGCGCGAGCAGACCCTGCTCGATGCGGTCCCCGGCTTGCTGGCGGCGCACTTCGCCCGCGCCCAGCCGGCCCCTTCCCCTTCGGACGAACCGGCGCCGCCCCCGGCGCCTGAAACCTGGCAGGACGCCTTCCGCGAAGACATGCGGCAGGTCCTGTTGGCCGAACTCGACGTCCGCTTCCATCCCATCGAGGCGCTGCTTGCAGCGCTTCGCCCCCATGCATCGGGACACCATGCGCACTGACAAGCTCACCCCCATCGCCTTCGCCGTGTTCCTCGCCGGGCTGCTGCCCGTGGCCTGGATCGGCATCGGCTACCTCGGCAACCACCCCATCGGCGTGGCCATGACCCTGGTCATCGCCGCCTGCTACCTGGCCGGCGGACTGGAGCTGTACCGCTACCGCCGCGCGACCGCCACGCTGCAGGCAGCTGCCGCCGACACCGCCGCGACCCAGACCGGCCTGCGCGGCTGGCTGGAACGCCTTGACCCGAGCTTGCGCAACGCCGTGCGCCTGCGCGTGGAAGGCGAACGCGTGGCCCTGCCCGCCCCCGCGCTGACGCCCTACCTGGTGGGCCTGCTGGTGCTGCTGGGCATGCTCGGCACCTTGCTGGGCATGATGGCCACCCTGCGCGGCACCGGCCTGGCGCTGGAAGGCAGCGGCGACCTGCAGGCCATCCGCGGCGCGCTGGCCTCGCCGGTCAAGGGGCTGGCCTTCGCCTTCGGGACCTCGATCGCCGGCGTGGCCAGTTCGGCCATGCTGGGGCTGCTCTCGGCGCTGTGCCGCCGCGAACGCCTGCAGGTCGTGCAGGCGCTGGACGTGGAGATCGCCACCACCCTGCGTCCGCATTCGCAGGCCCACCAGCGCGAACAGGCCTTCGACCTGCTGCAGCAGCACACCGCGCTGATGCCGGTGCTGCTGGATCGCATGCAGGCAATGATGGAGACCCTGGAGCGCCAGCAGCTGGCGGCAGGCGAACGCCTGGCCAGCGGGCAGGCGGATTTCCATACACGCACCGAGGCCATCCATACGCGTCTGGCCGCCTCGGTCGAGCAATCGCTCAAGGACGGCGTGGCCGAGAGCGCACGCGCCGCCGCCGCCGCGCTGCAGCCGCTGATGGAATCCACCCTGGCCGGGCTGGCGCGCGAGACCGCCGGCCTGCACGAGCGCGTCGGCCACGCGGTGCAGCAGCACCTGGAGGGCGTGAGCAGCGGCCTGGCCGAGACCACCGACACGGCGGCCGCGCAATGGCGGGCCGCCGCCGAGGCCCAGCGCGAAGCCGCCGCCGCCCTCCCACCGCTGATGGAAGCGACCCTGGCCGGGCTCGCTGGCGAAGCCGCCGGCGTCCATGCGCGCCTTGCCGAAGCCGCGCAGCAGCATCTGGAGCGCGTGAGCAGCAGCCTGGAGCAGGCGACCACCACGGCGGCCGCGCAGTGGCAGGCGGCCGCCGACGCCCAGCGCGAGGCCAACACCGCGCTGGCCGCCGGCCTGGACGCCGGGCTGACGCGCTTCGGCGAAACCTTCGCCGGCCAGGCCGAGGCGCTGGTCGGCAGCGTGTCTTCCCGCCTGGACGCCGGCACCGCCGCCGCCGCGCAAGCCTGGCGCGAGGCCATGGCCGCCCAGCAGGCCAGCGGCGAGGCCCTGGCTACGCGCCACGCGCAAGCCCTGGACGCCGCCGCCCAGACCCTGCACGCGCACGCCACGGCCCTGGTCGATCGCCTGCAGCAGTCCCACGCCGGCCTGCAGGACACGCTGGAGGCCCGCGACCAGACCCGCCTGGCCGCCTGGACCGAGACCCTGGACGCCACCGGCACCCGCCTGGCCGCGCAGTGGGAGCAGGCTGGGCAGGCCGTCGCCGAGCGCCAGCAGGCCATCTGCGACGCGCTGGGCCAGACCGCCGGCCAGATCGCCGAACAGGGCCAGGCCCACGCCCGCGACACCATCGCCGAGATCTCACGCCTGGTCGAAGCCGCCTCCGACGCCCCGCGCGCGGCGGCCGAGGTGGTCGGCGAACTGCGCGAGAAGCTCAGCGACAGCATGGTCCGCGACACCGCCATGCTCGAGGAGCGCACACGCCTGTTGGGCACCTTGGAAACCCTGCTGGACGCGGTCAACCATGCCTCCACCGAACAGCGCGGCGCGGTCGAGGGCCTGGTCAACACCTCGGCCGACCTGCTCGAACGCCTGGGCGGGCGCTTCAGCGAGCAGATCGAGGCCCAGGCCGGGCGCCTGGACACCGCGGCGGCCCAGCTCACCGGCAGCGCCGTGGAAGTGGCCAGCCTGGGCGAGGGCTTCGGCGCGGCCGTGCAGGCCTTCGGTGCGTCCAACGAGGCGATGATGGCGCGCCTGGAGCAGATCGCCGCCGCGCTGGAAGCCGCGCAGACCCGGGGGGATGAGCAGTTGGCCTATTACGTGGCCCAGGCGCGCGAGGTCATCGACCTGAGCATGCTCTCGCAGAAGCAGATCATCGGCGAGCTGCACCAGCTCTCCGGCAACGGCGCGGGCAACGCATGAGCGAGCTCGAGTTGGACGACGCGTCCACCGCCACCACCTGGGCCGCCTTCGGCGACCTGATGTCGGTGCTGCTGGGCGCCTTCGTGCTGATCCTGGTCGGGGTGATCGGCGTGCAGCTGCAGCTGTCCCAGCGCCTGGACCAGGAGGTCAAGCAGCGCCAGGCCGAGGCCCAGCGCCGCAAGACCCTGGAGCAGGCCCTGGCCGCGCCGCTGGCCGCCGGCCGAGTCACCCTGGTCGACGGCCGCATCGGCATCCGCGGCAACGTGCTGTTCGCACTCAACTCCGACCAGCTGCAGCCCGAAGGGCGCGAGGTCCTGCGCAGCCTGGCCGCGCCGCTGGCCCAGTACCTGGCCGCGCGCGAGGAGATCCTGATGGTCAGCGGCTTCACCGATGACCGCCCGGTGCTGGACACCAACCAGCACTACGCCGACAACTGGGAGCTGTCCGCGCAGCGTGCGCTGACCGTCACCCGCACCCTGATCGCCGAGGGCGTCCCGGCCGGGTCGGTCTTCGCTGCGGCCTTCGGCGCCCAGCAGCCAGCCAGCCCCAACACCACCGAGGCCGGCCGCGCCCGCAACCGGCGCGTGGAGATCGCCCCGATTCCGCGCCAGACCGCCGCGGCGTCCACGCCTGCCACGCCCGATGGCCACTGAGCCCAGCCCCGCCCAGCGCATCGCCGCCTGGCGGCAGGCCGGCGCCGACCGCATCGACCCGGTGCGCTTCCACACCCTGGTCGCCCTGGCGACCCGCACCGCGCAATTGCACGGCCAGGCGCGTGCCCTGCTGGAAGCGCGGCTCGCCGCGCTGGCGGAGGACTACGCCCAGATCCTGAGCGCCCGTGCAAAGCCGGCCACCACCGACGTCCGCCCCATCGATGCGAAACGAGGCACGTCGCTGTCCACGTTGCTGACGCAGTTGGGCACAGCAAGGCAGCCGCCCGCTAAAACAGAAATCGATGCGGAAGCCTCAGCCAATCCGCGCCCGCCGGCCAACAGCGCACAAGCGTCGACCCAGCGCCCGGCAGCGGCCACCGACAGCCTCCCGGCGCTGGACGAGTTCCGCCAGCTGTGGACCCGCCTGCGCACCGAGGAACAGCTGCGCCAGTCGCGACAGGAAGCCCCCGAGGATGCCGGCCCGCTCAACTCCGGGGTCCTGGTCCACCGCGCCATCGCCCTGATGCGCGACGCCGCCCCTGGCTACCTGGGACACTTCCTGGCCTACCTGGACGCCCTGGCCTGGCTGGAGCAGATGCAGGGCGGCGGCGGCCTGCCCGCTGCGGAAAGTGCGACACAGGCGCCGATCACGGGACGGCCGCCACGCAGGAAGCCTCGCAAGCGCAGCGACTGACCGCCACCGCGCGTCGGTGGATGCGGAAGGATCCACCGGCGCGCTTCCTGGCGACGAGGACGCGATGGGGCCTCAGAACCGCATCGTCAGCCCCAGGGTCAGGCTGCGGCCATAGCGGTAGTAGCTGTTGAGCAGCAATGGGTTGCCGTTGATGCTGGTGGTCTGCTCATCGTTGAGCAGGTTGTTGCCTTCCAGCGAGACGGTGAACATGTCGTTGATGTTGTAGGTGATGTGCGCGGTCAGCCAGGTGAGCGGATCGGCCTCTTCGTTGTAACCGGCGCCCAATACGTTGACGGCGCTGACGAAGCCATCGGTATGGTCGGCGGTCACGCCCAGGTCCCACGGGCCCTTCTCGTACATCAGGCTCACCGAATAGACCGACGGGGCGATGCCTTCCAGGGGGCGCTTCTCGCCATCGACCCAGCTTTCGGACCAGTTGCGCGTGTATTGCGCACGGAAGCCCAGGCCGTTGTCCCAGAAGTGCTGCAGGCCCGCTTCGATGCCGTGCACCTTGGCGTAGTCGCCGTTGATCGGGCGCATCACATTGAACAGGGTCGGGCCTGGCGAGACCACGTTGCCATCGGCATCGCTGATGCCGCCCACGCCGATGTCCTGGCCGGTTTCCCAGCTGGTGGTGATCTGGTTGTCGATGCGCTTGTAGAACACCGCCAGGTTGGCGATCGAGCGCTCGGTGAAGTACCACTCCAGCGAGACATCGCCCTGCTTGGCGGTGTAGGGCTTCAGATCGACGTTGCCGCCATAGACCTGGGTGAATTCGCCCCAGGACACGCTCTCGGTGCTGCTGGTCGGTGCCAGCTGCTCCACCGAGGGACGCGCCATGGTCTTGGCCGCGCCCAGGCGCAGCTGCAGGTCGTCACTGATGTGGTAGACGAAGTTGGCCGACGGCAGGACGTAGGTGTAGTTGCCCTTCTGGCTGATGCTGGTCGGGGCGGCGTAGGCGGCGGTGTAGTTGAACGCCCCGTTTTCGGTGATGCTGGTGATCTGTGCATCCCAGGCCTGCGAGGTGGTGTCGGTCTTGACCACGCGCACGCCGGCGTTGCCGTCCCAGCGCTCGCCGGACAGGTCGGCCTGCACGTAGAACGCGGTGGTCTTCTCGGTCACCCGATAGCTTTGCAGCGGGTTCCACGCCGGCGCGGCGTTGGCGTAGTCGTAGGCGGTGCCGTCCGGGCGCGTGCCGGTATAGGCGGCCAGGGCCGCCTCGTAGGCCGGCACGTCGAAGGCGATGAAGCTGCGCGGGAAGCTGGAGTTCACGCCGCTCATGAAATTGGGCAGCGAGTACACCGACAGCAGGTCCCCGCCGAGGTCGCCGACGTTGATCGCGTTGTCGCCAGAGTAGTAGTCCGCGCCCCCGGTCAGGGTATTGGTGATCAGGTCGCGCGCTTTGCGGCGATCGGTCAGGGTCACGCCGAACTTCAGGTGATCCACGTGCCAGGCGCCCACGAACAGATCGCCGCCCAAGGTGCCGCCATTGATGCGGTCGTCGATGTTGTCGCCGGCCAGCTCGTTGTAGTGGGTGAGAAAGTCGTTGGCGCCGAACTCGCCCTTGGGCAGGCCGCTGGTCCAGTCGCGACCATCGTCCAGCGACGTGGTGACGTTCGGGATGCCCGACGGATTGAGGGTGATGGTCGTGGTGTTGGGCTGGTTGAGCCGCAGCACCACGTAACTGTCCTGGCCACCGGAATGGCGACGCGAGGTGGAGCGATAGACATCGCCGGTCAGGGTGAGGTCATCGTTGACCTTCCACTGCGCGTTGGCCCCGTACAAGGCGGTGTCGACCACGCGGTATTCGGTCTTGTTGAGCAGTTCGGGATTGAGGCGCTGCTCCGGATCGGGGTTGTCCAGGGTCAGGCCGGTGACGATGCCGTTCTGCACGGTCACGTTCGACCAGCGGCCGGGCGAGAACAGCGGGTAATAGGACTGCTGGTAGCCGACCTGCGGCGAGTCCAGCTTGGTCTTCAGTCCATCCACGGTCAGCCTGAAGCTGTCGCTGGGGCGCCACTCGAACTTGCCCGAGAACGCGGTGCGCTTCTTGTCTTCCAGGATCGAGCCGACGCGGAACTGCCCCGGCCCGATCAGGCCGTATTCGTCCGGGTCCAGCTCGCCGTTGCCGTTCAGGTCGATGTTGCCGCCCCAGGCGTTGCCGCCCCACGACGGGTCGCTCGGATCCGGATTGCGGGTCCAGCCGCCATCGTTGCCGGCCGTGTCGGTGCGGTCCTTGCGGCGCGCCGACACCACGCCCAGGATCACACCCATGGTGTCGTCGGCGAAGGTATTGCTGTAGACGCCGGAGAACTTGCGTCCGTTGAGGTCGGACATCTGGTTGCGGTCGCCTTCCACGCGCACCACGCCATGCTGGCCGGGCTGGTCGAAGGGACTGGCCGAACGCAGGTTGACCAGGCCGCCGATCGCGCCTTCGGTATTGGCCGCCTCGGCGCCCTTGATGACATCGGCACCGCTGATCACATCGGCCGGCAGCACGTCGTAGGCGAAATCGCGCCCCTCGCCGTCGGTGGCCAGGATGCGACCGTTGAAGGTGGTCAGGGTGTATTCCGGGCCCAGGCCGCGGACGCTGACCTTCTGGCCCTCGCCGCCGGCGGTGCGGCTGATCGACACGCCGGTGATGTGGCTGAGCGAGTCGGCCACGTTGTTGTCCGGAAACTTGCCCAGCTCCAGCGCGGTGATCGAGTCCTGCACGGTGCTCGCGTCACGCTTGAGGTCGTTGGAGCGCGTCAACGCGGCGCGCACGCCGGTGACCTGGACGGTCTGCAGGTCGATGGCGTCCTGTGGCGTACCGGACGGGGCGGCGTCCTGCTGGACCTGAGGCCCACCGGTCGCAGGCGCCGGCGGGGCGGCCTCCTGTGACCAGGCCGTGGCCGGCATCAACAGGGCAAGGGCAATTCCATGACACAGACGGCGGCGCTGCAGAGGGACGGCTTTCACGGCGATCTCCTGGAGAGGAAGGCTTGTGGGGGCCTGGCTAATGAAGCAACGAAACCGAGCCTAAATGATGTTTCGTTTTGTATCAATAGCGAAATTTAACGAAATGCCCGTATACTCTGGAATGTTTGCCCCAGGAGCCCCCATGCCGCCTGTCACCCGCGACACCAGCCAGCGCCGGCTGCAGATCAGCGAACTCGTGCGTCAGCATGGCAGCGTACAGGTCACCGCGCTGGCCAGACAGTTCGGCGTGAGCATGCAGACCGTGCGCAAGGATCTGCGCTACCTGGCCGAACGCGGCGTCATGGCCCGCGCCTACGGCGGCGCGATCGACAGCAACGTCGTCGGCAGCAACGCCAACGAACCGCATTACGAAACAAAGCGCACCGCGCATCTGGATGAAAAACGCAGGATCGGTGCGCGTGCCGCCGCGCTGGTGGCGGCCGGCGACACCATCGCCATCGATTCGGGAACCACCGCGATCCAGCTGGCCGAAGCCCTGCCGGATCTGGAGATCACCGTGGTCACCAACGACTTCGGCGTGCTGTCCGCACTGACGCCCAAGTCCAACATCAACATCGTGATGCTGGGCGGCGAACTGCGCCGCAAGAACATGGCCTTCTACGGAGGCCTGACGGTCGAGGCGCTGGATGCGCTGCATGTGGACAAGCTGTTCCTGGGCGTGGACGGCTTCGACCTGGAACGCGGCATCACCACCCACTACGAGCCGGAGGCCATGCTCAACCGAAAGATGGTCGAAGCGGCACGGTTGGTCGTGGCCATCACCGACAGCTCCAAGTTCGGCAAGGTGTGCCTGCATCGGATCATCCCCGTCTCGGGGCTGGACACGCTGATCACCGATACCGGCGCCCCCGATGACATCACCCAGGCCTGTCAGGCGCTGGGCGTCACCATGATCCGCGCCTGAGCCACCCGCGCCGTCACTTGCCGCTCGCAGCGGCGGACCGGTCCTTCAGTCCGAAGACCCGGATGGCATTGCGATAGTAGAGCTTGTCGATCACCGCGCGCGGCAGGGCCAGGCCTGGCACGTCCGCCTTGAGAATGTCCACGCGCTGGGACTGGTCGGTGGCCAAGTACCGCCAATCGGACCGCCAGAACGCACGCGCTTCGGCCTCGAAGGCAGCCGGATCGGCCTGCGGCTCCTGGGTCAGGTCGGTGCCGTACAACAGGCGATCCTGGTACCGGATGAAGAAGTCGCGCACCTTGTCCCGATCGCGCAGGGACTGGTGCTGCACCTGGCTCATGCGCGCGGCCAGGTCGACGGTGGCGTTGGGATAGGTCTCAAGGAACTTCGCCAGCACGTCCACGTCGTATTCCAGGCTGGCCATGTGCGCCCCGACGAACTTCAGCTGCCGATGCGCCGCCACGAAGCGGTCGCGCGCGCCCATCAGGTCCGCGTGCGAGGGCATCTCCGGGTGCAGGTACATGTAGTAGTCCGGATGCTTTGAAAAATACTCGCGATCGTTGTCGGTGGTCATCTTGTCCAGCGGCAACCAGCAGTTGTAGGGCTCGGCCTGGTGCGCGATCAGCGGAACGCCGAGTTGCTGGATATGATCGGCGACGGGGGACAGCCCGGGATCGTCCAGCATGATCAGCTCGCCCTTGGCGTTGCGCTCGACCATGCCGATGTTCTTCCACACCTTCACCGCCCTGGCGCCCTCGGCCACCTCCTCGTCCAGGCGCTTGTTGGTCGCCGCCAGCCAGCCAGGCGTCCCGAAACCGGTCATCGAAAACGTCGTCGCCCAATGGAAACGCCCTGGATCTTCACCGGCCAGCCTGAGCACCGCCTCGTGCTGCTGCCGCAGGGTGGGGAAATCCGGGTAGTCGACATTGATCGACAGCAGCTCGAAATTCTCCGACTGCGCCAGCTGCAGGAACACCGGCTCGGTGCTGTTGGCGTGCACATGCGCATCAAACTTGCGCACCTTGAAGTAGTCGCCCATGGCATAGGCGGCCGATGTCTGCGAATCGACAGCAGACCCGCTCACCGCGGACGCCACCCGCGGCGCCGGGGACGTACATGCCGCCAGGCCGAAGAGCCCCGCCACGCCGACCACAACAAGCGACCTACGCATCCCATCCATCGCGTATACCTGCCTGGTATAAAAGGAAACTTATACGCACCATATCGAAACAAAACGCTTGCATCAATGTGCGGAGCACGCGCAGAATGCGGGGCATCTCCACCGGATCAGCCCGCATGCCCCCGATTGGACGCCGCACCGCCCTGAAGTTCATCGCCGGCAGCGTGGCCGGCGGCGTGACCTGGAGCACCATGCCCTGGGCACGTGCCGCGGCCGCAGGCTCGGATCGACAGGGCTCGCACTCGCAGGCTGGCGATGCGGTGCTGGGCGTCGCCTTCGATGAGCGCATGCGCACGCGCCTGTCGGCGTGGGGCGCGCCGTTGACCGGTTGGCAATCCAGCGAGACGCTGCTGCTGGATGACGGCGAGGTGACCGATTTCCACCTCGACGACCAACAGGCCCATGACCTGGACGACTCGCGCCATGGGCGCGGCCGGCAGGTGGTGTTCACCGGCCGCGCCGCGCAGGGCGTGGAAAAGCAGGTCGCGGTGAGCCAGTTCGATGCCCTGCCCGGCCTGGCGCTGGTGCAGGTGCGCTATCGCAATGTCGGCAGCACCCCGTTGAACGTCACCGGCTGGCGCAGCAGCGCGCACGAACTCAGCGATGCGCCCGGCGGCTTCTGGAGTTTTTCAGGTGCCACCCACACCGACCGCCGTGACTGGGTGCAGCCGCTGGGCGATGGCTTCGACCAGCGCAACAGTCTGGCCATGGACTCGTCCGACTACGGTGGCGGCACGCCGGTGGCGAATGTGTGGCGACGCGATGTCGGCCTGGCCATCGGCCATGTCGAGCCAGTGCCGCGGCCGCTGGCCATGCCGGTCAAACGCACCGCGACTGGCGCATCGATCGCCATCGAAGGCCAGCAGCCGATCACCCTGGCGCCCGGCGCCGAGCTGGTCACCGAGCGCACCTTCCTGGCCGTACATCGCGGCGACTTCTATGCGCCGCTGCAGCAGTACCGCCAGTTCATGGCGGCCGAGGGGATCGAAGGCCCGCGCCCGCCGGACTCGGCCTTCGCGCCGATCTGGTGCGCGTGGGGCTACGAACGCGATTTCACCGTCAGGCAGATCTTCGACACGCTGCCCAAGGCGCAGGCGCTGGGCTTCGAGTGGGCGGTGCTGGACGACGGCTGGCAGACCAACGAGGGCGACTGGAAGATCGACCTGAAGAAGTTCCCGCGCGGCGAGGCGGACATGCGCGCCTTTACCGCGGAGATCCGCAGGCACAGCATGCGTCCGCGCCTGTGGCTGGCGCCGCTGGCCGCCGATCCGGGCAGTGACGTCTTGCACGACCACGTGGACATGCTGCTGCTGGACAAGGACGGCGCCTTCCAGACCGTGACCTGGTGGAACGCGCTGACCCAGTGTCCGGCCTACCAGCCGGTGATCGACTTCTATGTGGCGCTGGTCAAGAAGATCATCGGCGACTGGGGCTTTCAGGGCATCAAGCTGGACGGCCAGCATCTCAATGCGGTGGCGCCCTGCTACAACCCGGCGCACAAGCATGCGCGGCCCGAGGAATCGGTCGAGGGCCTGGCCCGGTTCTGGCAGGCGATCTACGACGCCGCGCACGCGGCCAACCCGGAGGCCGTCGTCGAGCTGTGCCCGTGCGGCACTGCGTTCGCGTTCCACAACCTGCCGGCGACTGACCAGTACCCCGCCTCCGATCCGCTGTCGTCGTGGCAGGTGCGCAGCAAGGGCAAGTCGATCAAGGCGCTGATGGGCGATCGCAGCAGCTACGCCGGTGACCACGTCGAGCTGTCCGACGGGTGCGATGACTTCGCCTCCAGTGTCGGCGTCGGCGCGGTGATCTCGACCAAGTTCACCTGGCCCAAGGACACCGACCATCCCGCCGAGCCGCTGCCGCCGGGCGGGTTCGTGCTCACGCCCGAGCGCGAAGCGTTGTGGCGCAAGTGGGTCGATCTGTACAAGGCGCACATGCTGCCCCGCGGCGAGTACCTGGGCACGCTGTACGACATCGGCTTCGACAAACCCGAGACGCATGTCATCGCCAAGGACGGGGCGCAGTACTACACCTTCTATGCGCCGCGCTTCGATGGCCCGGTGGAACTGCGCGGGCTGGGCCCGGGCCGCTGGAACGTGCGCGACCTGTTCAACGAACGCGACCTGGGCGTGGTCGATGGACCGGTCGCCAGGCTGCCGGCCCGTTTCGAACGCTTCCTGTTTGTGCAGGCCACGCGCCTGCAAGCCACGCCGGAGGCCGCCGCATGAGCGCCTCCGCCGCCGCGGCCACGCCGCGCCGCCGCCCCTGGCTGACCTATGCGCTGGCGACCGTGGCGTTATGGGGCGTGTGGGGCGCGCTGTCGCCGCTATCGGCCGCGCACGGCTTCCCGGACACGCTGGTGTATGTGGTGTGGGCGCTGACCATGCTGCCGCCTGCGCTCTACATCCTGTGGCGCGGCGGCTTGCGGCTGGAACGCTCGCCCAAGGCGATCGTCTATGGCCTGACCATCGGCCTGCTCGGCGCGGGCGGCCAGATGCTGCTGTTCCACACGCTGACCATCGGCCCGGCGTACTTCGTATTTCCAATCATCTCGCTCTCGCCGGTGGTGACCATCGCGCTGTCCTTTGTGCTGCTGCGCGAGCGCACCGGCTGGCAGGGCACGCTGGGCATCGTGCTGGCGCTGGTCGCGCTGCCCATGCTGGATCTGTCCTTCGGCCGCGGGACAGGCGAAGGACTGGGCTGGTTCCTGCAGTCGTTGCTGATCATGCTGGCCTGGGGCGTGCAGGCGTTCTTCATGAAACTGGCCAATGACAGCGTGCGCGCCGATAGCATCTTTGCCTACATGACCATCGGCGCGTTGCTGCTGGCCCCGCTGGCGCTGTGGATGACCGACTGGTCGCAACCGATCAACACCGGCCTGACCGGTCCGTGGCTGGCCGCCGGCATCCAAGTGCTCAACGCCATCGGCGCGCTGACGCTGGTGTTCGCCTTCCGCTATGGCAAGGCGATGGTGGTCGCGCCGCTGAGCAATGCCGGCGCACCGCTGGTCACCGCCGCACTGTCGCTGCTCTTCGCCGGCGTCGTCCCGGGTCCGTTGAAGGCCGCAGGCCTGGTCCTGGCACTGGTCGCCTCGCTGCTGCTGGTGCTCGAACCCGAGCGCCCGGCCAACGCCCCTCTTTCCTGATTCGGATCACCCGTCCATGCAAGCCCTGCTCGACCTCATTGCGCGCCACCGTTCCGGTCATGCCGTCGGCGTGACCTCGATCTGCTCGGCGCACCCCATCGTCATCGAAGCCTCGCTGCATCACGCCCAACGCACCGGGCAGGACCTGGTGCTGTTCGAAGCCACCTGCAACCAGGTCAACCAGGACGGTGGCTACACCGGAATGACGCCGGCCGACTTTGTCGCGTTCGTGCACGACATCGCCCGGCGCATCGGCTTCGACGCGACGCACATCGCATTGGGCGGCGATCACCTGGGGCCCAATCCTTGGACGGGACTGGATGCGGCGGCCGCCATGGACAAGGCCGAGGTGATGGTCGCCGCGTATGTGGCCGCGGGCTTCCGCAAGATCCACCTGGATTGCTCGATGGCCTGCGCCGGGGATCCGGTGCCGCTGCCGGAAGCCGAAATCGTGCGCCGCGCGGTGCGCCTGGCGCGCGCGTCCGAGGCCGCTTGGCAGCAGGCCGGCGGCGAGGCGCCGGTGTATGTGATCGGGACCGAAGTGCCGGTGCCCGGCGGCGCCACCGAGGCCATCGAAGGCCTCGCCCTGACCACGCCCGAAGCGGCGCTGGCCACTATCCAGGCGCATCGCCTCGCCTTCGCCGAGGCCGGCCTGGAAGACGCGTGGCAGCGCGTGGTCGCCTCGGTCGTGCAGCCGGGCGTGGAGTTCGACCATCACAGTGTCATCGACTATGCGCCGGACAAGGCCGTCGCCCTGAGCCAGGCGATCACCACCGTGCCGGACATGGTGTTCGAAGCGCACTCGACCGACTACCAGACCCGCGATGCGCTCGACGCGCTGGTGCGCGACCACTTCGCCATCCTCAAGGTCGGCCCCGGATTGACCTTCGCTCTGCGCGAGGCGCTCTGGGCGCTGGATGCGATCGAGCGCGAATGGATTCCCGCCCAGCGCCAGGCGCGTCTGCGCGAGGTGGCCCTGCAGCGCCTGCATGACGCACCCGGGCACTGGCGTCGCTATTACCACAGCGAGGGCGCGGCGCTGGCCATCGACCTCAACTACAGCCTGTCCGACCGCATTCGCTACTACTGGCCGGATACGCGGATCGAACAGGCGCGCCAGCACCTGTTCGACAACCTGCGCGACAACCCGCCGCCCATCTCCCTGATCAGCCAGTTCCTTCCCCACGCATTGCACGCCCTTCGCACCGGAACCGCGACGCTCGACCCGCAGTCCCTGGCCATGGCGCACATCAGTGCCGTACTCGATGACTACCACCATGCATGCCATGACCAAGACCGTTCCTGAGCTCTTCGGCGCCACCGAAGGCGAACTAGAGGCCACCAAGGCCATCTGGACCGCGCGCGAGATCGCCCAGCAGCCGCAGATGCTGCGTCGTACCCACGCGCTGGTCGCCGAGCTGCACGCCCAGCTGCAGGACTTCGTCGCGCCGATTGCCGACAACCCGGCCGCGCGCGTGATCCTCGCTGGCGCGGGCACCTCGGCCTATCTTGGCCAGTGCCTGGCACCGCTGCTGGACCGGCGCCTGGCCGCGCGCGTGGACGCGGTGCCGACCACCGACCTGGTGAGCGCGCCGCAGTTGCACCTGGATCCGGCGCAGCCGCTGCTGTTGATCTCCTTCGGCCGCTCGGGCAACAGCCCGGAGAGCATCGCTGCGGTCGAACTGGCCGAGTCCCTGGTGCGCGAGGTGCGTCATCTGGTGGTGACCTGCAACGCACAGGGCCAGCTGGCCAACGTGCCGGTCAGGCAGGCGATGACCGTGCAGTTGCCGGAAGAGACGCACGACACCAGTTTCGCGATGACTTCGTCCTTCAGCTGCATGATGTACGCCGCCGTCGCCGCGCTGCTGCCGGCCGGGGCCCTGGACGCGCGCATCGAACCCATCGCGCGGGCGACCGAGGCGGTGATCGCCGACGCGCTGCCGCTGCTGCGTTCACTGGCCAAGGCCCATCACGGCCGCGTGGTGTACCTGGGCAGCGGGCTGTTCCAGGGGCTGGCACGCGAGGCCACGCTCAAGCTGGGCGAATTGACCAATGGCGCGGTGGCGACCTGCTACGACTCGCCACTGGGCTTCCGCCACGGGCCCAAGACCTTCGTCACCGGCGACACGCTGGTGATGGTGTTCGTGTCCAACGATCCCTACACCCGGCGCTACGACCACGACCTGATCGACGAGTTGCGCCGGGACGGCGTGGCCGCGCGCGTGATCGAGATCTCGGCACGCCCGCGCGATGCCGCCAGCGGCGACACACTGGCGGTGCCGGGCCTGGCCGAGGCGGCGGACGTGGACCTGCTGTGGCCGTACATCGCCGCCGCGCAGATCTATGCGTTCCTGCACGCGCGCGTGCGCGGCGTGACGCCGGACAACCCCAATCCGGCCGGCATCGTCAACCGCGTCGTGCAGGGCGTGCAGCTGTACGCGCTGGAAGCCTGATGCCTGCGCAGGCGCTGTACCTGGGCGTCGATGGCGGCGGCACCAAGACCCGCTTCGCGCTGGTCGACGGTGGCGGGACGCTGCTGGCCGAGGCCCAGTTGGGAACCACCTACCACCCACAGGTCGGCCTGGACGGCGTGCGCCGCACGCTGGAAGAAGGCACCGCCACCGTGCTGGCGCAGGTGCAGGGCGATCGCGCGGATATCGCCCAGGCGTTCTTCGGCCTGCCGGCGTATGGCGAGGACAGTCGCGCCACCGCCGCGCTGCAGGCGATTCCCGGGCAGGTCCTGGGCCACGGCCGCTATGCCTGCGACAACGACATGGTGTGCGGCTGGGCCGGCTCGCTGGCTTGCGCCGATGGCATCAACATCATCGCCGGCACCGGCTCGATGGGCTACGGGCGACGCGGTGCGGCCGCGGCGCGGGCCGGCGGCTGGGGCGAGGCGTTCGGCGACGAGGGCTCGGCCCACTGGATCGCCACGCAGGGGCTCAACGCCTTCTCGCGCATGAGCGATGGCCGCCTGCCGCGCGGACCGCTGCACGCGGTCCTGCGCGCGCACTTCGGCCTGGTCGACGACCTGGATATCTGCGCCCATGTCTATGGCGAGGGTGTCGGCACCCGCGGCGACATCGCCCGCCTGTCTGTGCAGGTGGCCCAGGCCGCCAACGACGGCGATGCGGTGGCCATCGCGATCTTCCAGCAGGCCGGCGAAGAACTGGCGCAGATCGCGCAGGCGCTGCGCGTGCTGCTCGGCTTCGACCAAGGCCAGACCGTGCCGCTGTCGTATTCCGGCGGTGCTTTCAGCGCCGGCGCGCTGCTGATGCAGCCGTTCCAGGCAGCCCTGGTCAAGGCCAGCGCGGATTTCGAACTGCGCACGCCCCTCCACGCACCGCATTACGGTGCCGCGCTCTACGCGCTACAGCTGGCCCGGCAGGCGCAGCGCTGACCTGCTCCAGCGCCACGCCCTCCGACGCCCAAGGAATAACGCGATGAAGCGACTGCTGCTGGCCACCCTGCTCCCGCTGTGCGCCCTGCCTGCGATGGCGGGCGAATACAGCGACGCGTTGCAGCCCAGCGGGCGCTTCAGCGTCTACAGCCATGGCGCTGCGGCCACGCCGCCGATGGGCTTCAATCCATGGAATGCGTTCCGCACCGAGGTCGACCAGGCACGCATCGAATCGGTGGTCGATGCCATGCAGCAGCGCGGCCTGCGCGACGCCGGCTACCGCTACGTCAACATCGACGACGGCTGGTGGCTCAAGCGCGGCGCGGACGGGAAGATCCAGATCCGGACCACCATGTTCCCCATCGCCAGGCAGGCCGACGGTACCACCAGCTTCCGCGCCTGGACCGACATGCTGCATGCGCGCGGCTTCAAGGCCGGCCTGTATACCGACGCCGGCCGCAACGCGTGCTCGCAGGCCTTCGACCGGCATAGCCCCAACCTGCCGGTCGGCAGCGTGGCCGAGCGCGAGATCGGGCTGCAGGGCTTCGAGGCTTCGGATCTGAAGACGATGTTCCAGGACTGGGGGTTCGATTACCTCAAGGTCGACGCCTGTGGGCTGGCGGATTTCGGCGCCGACAGTGAGTCGGTGAAGCAAAGCGGCCATCGCGCGCTGCGGTCGCTGATCGTGCGCGGCGACGCGCGACGCACCGATGCCGACGCGGTGGAAACGCGCTACGCCCGTGTCGGGCGACTGCTGGCCGACCTCAATCCGGACGGTGACTTCGTGCTGTCGATCTGCCCCTGGGGCGAGGCAGGCGTGCGCGACTGGGGTGGCGAGCACGGCAACCTGTGGCGCACCAGCCCGGACATCGAACCGACCTGGGCCAGCATGCTGCACAACTTTGATTCGGCCTCACGCCGCGCGCTGTATGCCGGACCTGGGCGCTGGAACGACCCGGACATGCTGGCGATCGGATTGGGCGAGTTCGACGTGCAGCACCTGACCCAGGCGCGTACGCATTTCTCGCTGTGGGCGATGCTCTCGGCGCCGCTGCTGCTGGGCTTCGACCTGCGCGAAGCCCCGCAGCCGCTGATCGATCTGCTGACCAATCCCGAGGTCATCGCCATCGACCAGGATCCGGCCGGCAACCAGGCAGTGCTGGTCGCCGATGGGCGTCCAGTGCAGGTCCTGGTCAAGCCGCTGGCCACACGCGGTGAGCGTGCGGTCCTGCTGTTCAATCGCGGCGATACACCCGCGACCGCCCAGGTGACCCCGGCGCAGATGAAGCTGGCCGATGACGCCGGCTTTCAGATGCGCGACCTGTGGCGACGCGCGGACCTGCCACAGACACGGGGGACGCTGCGCTTCGCACTGGCCCCACACCAGGCCATGCTGCTCAAGGTGAGGGGCTCGCCGGTCGAGCTGCATGGCACCCTGCTGAGCGAGATGACCGGACGCATCCATGTCGCCGCCGACGGTCTGCCCAGCTACAGCACGGCGCTGGACCAAGCCTCCGGGACGCCGCGCGCCGATGCCACACCGGAAGGCCTGCCGCTGCAGGTGGCCGGCAAGGTGCATGCCTACGGAATCGGCACCCATGCGGACTCACGCCTGGAGGTGGCCACCCGCGGCGAGTTCGCCCGCTTCGCCGCCACGGTCGGGCTGCAGGACAACGCGGGGCAGACCGGCGCAAGCGTGGTCTTCCGGATTTACGGAGATGGGAAGCTGCTCCATGCCACCGCGCCGCTGACCGCCGGGAAGTCCGCGGATCTGGACATCGACACCACCAGCGTGTCCGTACTGGAACTGATTGCCGCAAGCCAGAACGCGCCGGCCGGGTCCCTGCCCCCCGTCGTGGCCTGGGCGGACGCCCGCCTGCGGCAATTGGACAAGCCTATAAAAGTCAAATAAATTGACTATCAAGTTATTTGACTTGGTGGTGCCGCGTGGATACCCCCTGGTATGACGATGTCAGCCTCCCCGCGCTGCTGCGGCACGCCCGGCAGACCTATGCTTCCGCCATGCGCGCGGCGCTGGTCGATGCAGGCCATCACGACATCCCCAAGAACGGGCTCTATCTGATCGGCGGCCTCGCCCTGGAGACGGGCCGTGTGCCGCTGGCCCGCCTGATCCAGGGCCTGCGCGTCTCCAAGCAGGCCGCTGGGCAGCTGGTCGATGCGCTGGTGGCCGCAGGCTACCTGGAACGCAGCCCGGACCCGGTCGACCGTCGCCGCCTCAGCGTCTCCCTGACGGCCCGCGGCCATGCGGCCGCGCAGGTCCAGGACGCGGCGCGGGCGCGGATCGACGCCGCGCTCCTGGCGCGCGTGGGCGCGCAGGATCTGGCCGCGCTGCGGCGTTCACTGGGCGCGCTGATCGAACTGGACATGGCACCACAGGACGCCACCCGATGACGCTGGATACCGTCGAGATCAAGGCCTTCGTCCCCGCGCGGGACTTCGCGCTGAGCAAGCGCTTCTACGAGGATCTGGGGTTCACCCTGGCCTTCTCCGATGAAGACCTGGCCTATCTGCATGCGGGGAACTGCAGCTTCCTGCTGCAGCGCTTCCACGCGCAGGGCCATGCCGCGAACTTCATGATGCACCTGCTGGTCGCCGACGCGGACGCGTGGTGGGAGCGCGCGCGGCGAGTGGCCGACGCCTACGGTGTGCGCGCAGAGCCGCCGCAAGATCGGCCCTGGCGTATCCGTGACTTCGTCCTGACCGACCCCAGCGGCGTGCTGTGGCGCATCGGCCACAACCTGCCCACCGCCCCACAGGCGCAGTCGGTTGTGGATGCGCCGACGACCGTCGGTGCCATCGCACAGCTACGCACCACCGACCTGGAGGGCTCCATCGCCTTCTACACCCACACGCTGGGCATGGCGCTGCGCTTTCGGCATGGTGACTTCTACGCCGGCATCGATGCCGGCGGCCAGCTGTTCCACCTCAAACGCGTCGATGCGCCGGACCCTTCGATCGCCCAGGTCCGGTCCGGGGAACACTTTCATCTGTACTTTCCCACTGCCGATGCGTCGGGTCTGGCCGAGCGGCTGCAGGCACGCGGCGTCGCGCTGCGCGTTCCGGTCCATGAAACCAACTGGGGAACCCGCGAATTCGTCATCGAAGACGATCAAGGCCACACGCTCTACTTCGGCCAGGCGCTGCCGGCGCGCTGAGGTGACGCGTCGGCGGCTCAGGGCCGCCAGTTGGCGTTGCTGTCCCAGAACGCGACCGCGCGCCGATAGGCCTCCCGGTCCAGCGGCACGCCGGAGCCGCCTTCCTCCACGCCCAGCGCGTTGCGCAGCATGGTGATCGGGGCCATCGGGATCTCGGCCGGCTCGGCCGTGTACAGGCAGCCGACCACGCCCCAGTCCGCGTCGATCGGCGTGCCTTCCTTCTCCAATTGCGCGCGGCTGTAGAGGATGGGCAACAGGTAGTCGGCGCGTGGCGCTTGGACGCCCTCGAACCAGCGCACCAGCACCGGCAGCTCGCGGCTATTGCGCGCCTCGTAGGCCGAGCGCAACAGGTGGCGGTTGTCGGCGGTGATCGGCACGGTCAGGCAGCGGTTGGACGTCCAGTTGGCGTGGACGTGCAACTTGCAGAACGGCGCATAGCCATCGAGCACCTGCATCGGCGCATGATCGTTGAGGTAGTGCTCGAACGCCTCGGCGGTGCAGTCCTGGATGGCGTTGCCCCGCGGCGTACGTGGAAACAGGCGGGTGCGGGCGAAATCGGTCAGGACGATGGACATCGGAACAATCTGTGCAAAAGGGGCGCGTCAGGGTAGCCAGCGCCCGGTGCGCCGTCAGCCCCACCTCCGAACGTCAAGCCTGGTCCATGCATTCATCGCGATGAAGCGATATGATCGCCCATCCATCCCGCCCAGCCGCTTGCGATGATCCCCGTCAGTTTCGAGTTCTACCCGCCCAAGACCGATGACCAGCGTGCGCAGCTGGATCGCACCGCCGACAAGCTCAAGCGCTACGCGCCGGACTACGTGTCGTGCACCTTCGGCGCTGGCGGCTCGACCCTGAGCTACACGGCCGAGACGGTGCGACACCTCAAGCAGCACCATCGCTTCGATGCCGCACCGCACCTGTCGTGCGTGGGCGGCAACCGCGAGGAAATCCGCGAACTGCTCAAGCTCTATCGCGCCATCGGCTGCAAGCGCATCGTGGCCCTGCGCGGCGACCTGCCCTCGGGCATGGGGCATCCGGGCGACCTGCGCTACGCGGCCGACCTGATCGCCTTCATCCGCGCCGAACACGGCGATGCCTTTCACCTGGAAGTGGGTGCCTACCCGGAAACCCACCCGCAGGCCAGCGACGCCCTGGCCGACCTGCGCCACTTCAAGGCCAAGGTCGACGCCGGCGCCGATGCGGCCATCACCCAGTACTTCTACAACGCCGATGCCTACTTCGGCTTCGTCGAGGGCGTGCGCAAGCTGGGGGTGGAGATCCCGATCATTCCGGGGATCATGCCGATCTCCAATTTCAGCCAGCTGCGCCGCTTCTCCGAGCAGTGCGGTGCGGAAATCCCGCGCTGGATCGGCAAGCGCATGGCGGCCTACGGCGACGATGCGGCCTCGATCAGGGACTTCGGGGCCGATGTGGTCGCCCAGCTGTGCCAGCGCCTGATCGATGGTGGGGCGCCCGCCCTGCACTTCTATACGCTGAATCTGGCCAAGCCCAGCCAGTCGGTGCTGCAGCGCCTGGGCCGCGGCTGATCGACCCAGGGCGCGGCCAGCCCGCGCTCACGCCACCCGGGTTAGGCTGCGCTCCGCCATGTCCGCTGCCCGATTCCTCACGGCCCCGTTGCTTGTCGCCCTGTGCGGCGGCCTGCTGCTGTGCCGCGCGCCGCAGGCGCGGGCGCAGCAGGCGATCCACCGCTGCACCAGCGCCTCAGGCACCATGGTCTTCACCGACCGACGCTGCGAGGATCTGGGCGCGACCAGTCGCGTCATCCGGCCACGCGTGGATGCGGCAGGGCGTCCTGCGCCGGCCAACCTGGGCTGTCCGCGCCGGTTGAGCGACCTGGTCCAGCAGATCAGCGCCGCGATCGACCAAGGCGACGCCAATCGCCTGGCGTCGCTCTACCCCTGGAACGGGGTTTCCGATGCCACCGCCAACCGCTTGCTGGATCGCATGGAAGGCATCGTGCGCCGCCCGCTGGTGGACATCGCCCCCATCTTTCCGCCACCGGCGCCGTTGACCGCCGCCGATGGCAGCGTGGTCGACGACAACGCCGACGGCTATTACCCCCAGGCTGCGCCCGTCCAGAAGCAGCGGCCGGTGGGCTTACGGCTGCAGCAGACGCTGTCCAACGGCACCCCGAGCAGCACCGTGCTGGGCCTGCGCCGGCGCGACGACTGCTTCTGGATCACGCTTTAGGTGACGGCAGGGCGGCGGGCGCCCGATCCTCGGCGGGAGTGAAGCGCAGGGTCGCCACCACGCCACGTTCGGCACCTGGCCGCACATAGACCTGCCAGCCGTACAGGTCGCACAGGCGGCTGACGATGGACAGACCGATACCGCCGCCCTGCGAGTGCCCGGCATGGGTGCCGCGGTAACCGCGATCGAACAGTTTGGCCGCGTCCTCCTCGCTCAGGCCGGGGCCGGAATCGATCACCTCGACCCGGTCCTCGAGCACGCGGACCAACACGACGCCTTCCTGCGTGTACTTGACCGCGTTGCCGATGAGGTTGCCCAGCGCCACCGACAGGGCGGCCTCCGGCGCATCGACCACCAGGGTCTGCTCACCTTCCAGCATCAGCTCCAGCGGTTTGCCACCGATCTGCGCGCGGTGCGAATCCAGCAGTTGATCGGCGACCTTGGCCACGTTGCTGGCCCCGTGGCCGCGCTCGTTGCGCGAAAGCAGCAACAGCGAGCCAATCAGGTCCGAGCAGGCCTGCTCGGCACGCTGGATGCGCAGCAGACGCTGCTCGACTTTGGGCTCCAGGCCCGACCGGCTCAAAAGAAGCTCGGTCGCCCCACGGATGACGGCCAGCGGCGTGCGCAACTCGTGGCTGACATCGGCGTTGAACTCCCGGTCGCGCTGCACGACCTCGGTCAAACGCGTGGAATAGTCGTCCAGCGCGCGCGCCAGCTCACCCACCTCGTCCTCGGGGAACAGCGGCCCCAGCTGGGTCGGATTGCTGCTGCCGCGGTAGGCGCGCAAGCGGTTGGCCAACTCGGACACC
>Ga0222713_10000451_pt1 | contig 46317 bp, 64 predicted proteins | sample C33_649DmetaG_FD_165061 | JGI IMG/M metagenome (GOLD analysis project Ga0222713, IMG submission 165061) | Estuarine water microbial communities from San Francisco Bay, California, United States - C33_649D | ecosystem: Environmental > Aquatic > Marine > Unclassified | place: USA: California... | reverse complement strand
TGGATTTGCTGGTGGCACACAAGGCTTTGAGGGATCAGCTGGATTAATCCAAGCAATTAACAATACCAAAGGTGGCAAAGAATTTACGTTTGCTTTGCAAAATGCAGATATGGCAAAACGTAGCGGTTTGATTCAAGCAAGTCTATATGAAGGCGCTGGACAAATTGCTGAACAGGCTGGATACTTTGATGCCGCTGGTAAGTTGGGTCAAGCAGCATTTACTTATGCCAAGATTGGTGGCGCTCCTAGCGGTGGTGGTGGAGGAGGTGGTGGAGGTGGTGGTGGAACTATGCAATCAACACCTAACTTTGCTACGGCATAAATTATGGCAGAACTTCCACGCTACCAACCAACTGGCTATTTGCCAGCAGATGTTCCACGTCTAGACTTTGCCAACATTAAAGAGTCTGTAGCCATGACTCAGGGGATTAATTCTGCCTTGGATCGGTTGGCTGGGTTTGCATTTAAAGAGGCTGCCGAAAAAGCACAAAGAGAAGGCTTGCAGTATGGCGCTGAGAATATGCCTAGCGCAGAGCAAGTAATGACGGCTATGAAAGAAGGCAAAAGTCCATCTGATCTGTTTGCACAACCAGGCACAGTATTTGGTGATGCCGCTAGAAAAGTACAAGCTGGTCAGTTGCGGAATGAATTAGAGGTTATTGGCCGTCAAGAATTATCTAGATTAAGTGCATCTTTAGATACTGGTGCGCTTGGTTTAAATGAGGTGCAAACAACAATTAAATCATTAACTTCTGGATATGCTAGAGCAATTAGCGCTGTAGATGCTGAAGAAGGTTTAAAGTTCAGAAGCTCAATGGCTACCGCTGGCAATGCAGTATATGTCAAAGCTACTGAAAATTATGCAAAGATTGTTGTTCAGGAAAAAATTGCTTTGGCTGATAATTTAATAGCATCGTCAGCAACAATTATTGCTGATACGTTAAAAGCAGAAAACGATCCAAAAATATTAGCAAATCGTATACAACTTGAGCGTGTTAGAGTATTTGACATTGCTATGGAAACAGGAAATCCTGAGTTTGTTAAATCAACCAGAGAAGACTTTAATAAAAGAGTATTGAACGCTGTTGTTGATTACACGCTAAGCCCTACATTTGCCGATACCCCATCCCAAGCAATTAAACTCATTGAGTCTGGTAACTTTGGTAAGTTGTCAGAAGTAATGAAAACAATTGATAGAGATAGGCTCAAGAAAGCATATATTGAAAGAGCTGGTGAAGAAGCTGTTATGTGGGATCGTGCTAGTAAGTTAAATGCATCAAAAAATGTTGATGAATTAAATACGATTGAAGATGATTTATATGCTGGCAAAATTAGTGGCTCAGAGGCTTACAGAAGGACTAAAGCATTAGGCATTACGTTGCCAGACGAAAAGCGCAAGGCTTGGCTCAATGGTGATTTGGCTGGTGCTAATCCACAGAACTATGGAACATTTGAGTCACAGGCTGACAGAGGTAAGTTGGGCGAGAATGACATAGATACCCTTGCTAAGAATGGTCAGATATCTTGGAGACAGGCAAACACTCTCAAAAAAATTGCTCGTGGCAACGAGAAAGACATGGGCGCTGCTAGACAGTTTATTGACAACACTCTTGGCATTAATGATCCGATGTCTCCAGGTCTTGAGGATTCCAAAGCAAAATCATCTAGAGCAAAAGCAACATTAGCTCAAATGAAACAAACTGCATTAGATACTGGAACAGCATTTAATGCTATGGATGCTGCCCAAACTCTTGTTAAACAGAAAGAAATTTCTGATGTTGTTACTGCAAAAACAACAGCTAGAGAAGAGCTTAAAAGAGTTTCTACAGATAATAAAATTGAATATAACGAAAAATGGACTGATGCAGATTTAAAACGAGCTGGCATTGATAACGAAGATATTCGCAAAAAGATTATGAGACAAGTAAGGATTATTCAAAAATGATTGACCAGCGATTTATGGATGACTTGGCTAAAGACTTTGTCTTGCCAACCGAGATGCCTGTAGAGGATACGATGTTGGCTGCTGGGCCAATAACGTCTGACGTTCCACAAACTGGGGTTCGTCTTGGCAGAGCTGGTGTTACTCCTCAACAGTCAGCAAAGGCTGGCGGTTTAGATAAGCCATTAATTGCTTTATTGGATACCTTGGCTGGCGCAATGCGTGGTGCTACAGGCGCTGCGATTGGATTGCCTGGAGACATCCGCTCTATTGTTGACTTGATTAATCAAGAAGGTGCAGAGGCTGTAATGGGAAAGCGTATGTTCCCAACTTCTGAAGAGGTTTTGCAAAGCAATACCTTGCCACAAGTTGTACCAGCTAACGCACCAAATGCAGCAGAGCGCCAAAAGACAGTTGATGTAGCACAAGCTGTTGGGGAGTTCTTGCCAGCACCAGGATTGCTAGATGTGCCAAAGGTGGTTAAAGGCGCTACCAAGGCTGTAAAAGCCACCAAGAATATGCCAGTTGGCATGAGTACGCAGATGGTAGGCGAGGGTGTTGGCGAACTTGGCTTTTACTCAGCAGCTAAAGAGGCAGTTAATTCTATCCAACAACCCAAGGGAACTGGTGAGCAGTTCTTAAAACAGATTGAGAAGACACCCGGAGTAAAGCCAGAAGAGATTAAATGGACTGGGTTAGATGACTTCTTAAAATCCAAGAAATCCGTTACTAAGGCTGAGGTTCAAGAGTTCTTGGACAAGAACCGAGTTGATGTGCAAGAGGTAAATCTTGATAACAAAACAGCAACATATAGCGGTGAGTTGCCTAAGTTCTCTAAATACACTTTACCAGGTGGCGAGAACTATCGAGAGATATTGTTGACTTTGCCTACTCGTGGGCAAACTGAATTAGACTCTGCTCAAAAAGTGGCGGGGGATTTAAGGTTACAAACTGCTAATTTAATGGAGCAATGGAAATCTGCAAGTGAGTTAAATCCTGGAGACCCTAACAACGCTGCGTTGTATCAAAAAGTTGCAGAATCAAGAAAACTTAGAGATAAAGCAGAGGAAGCGGCACAATCACTAAAAGACCAAATAAAATCACAGACCTATCAATCGAGCCACTTTGACCAACCCAATATCCTAGCCCATCTCCGAGTCAATGACCGAGTAGATACTGACGGCAAGAAAGTGCTATTCGTAGAAGAGGTACAGTCTGATTGGCACCAAACTGGGCGCAAAAGAGGATACAAAAATCTAGAAGTTGAAAAACAGATTCTTGACATTGAGGAGCAAATGTCAAATCTAGCTGATATTAGAGATCCAGTAACAAATCAGATTGTTGATGAAGAAAAGTTTTCTGCTTTATGGCGCAAAAAAGATGAGCTTTTAAAGCAAATGGGAACTGTACCAGATGCTCCATTCAAAACCACATGGCATGAACTTGCTATGAAACGTGCTATTCAGTTAGCCGCGGAAGGTGGCTATGACCGAGTAGCATTTACTACTGGAAAGACTCAGGCCGAGCGTTATGATTTGAGCAAACAAATTCAAGACATTACTATTAAAAGAGATCAGTCTGTTTTTACTATTCAGGCTACTGATAAAAACGGCAAACTAGCAATATATAAAACAGTTCCTGATTTAAGAAATTTAGATGAGTATGTAGGAAAAGACTTAGCCGAAAAGGTTAAAGATGACTTTGCTAATAAATCAGGAAATGAGCATAGTTATGACGGATTGGATTTGCAAGTCGGTGGCGAAGGAATGAAAAAGTTTTATGACCAAATCCTACCCAAATTCTTAGACAAGTATGCCAAAAAGTGGGATGCTAAAACTGGCATGACCAACATAACAACAAGCAATGTAAACATTGAAAATCAAATCATATTTGAAAATGGAAAATACCTTGTTGATTCTGGTGATGGAATAAATTACAACTCATATGCAACTAAGGTTGACGCAATTAAGGCTCTAGCTGGCGATAATCCATCTGTTCAATATATTGACGTTACCCCTAAAATGAAAGAATCAGTATTAACTAAAGGTCAACCATTATTTGCCATTGGCGCTGGTGGTGCTGCTGTGCAACAAGAGGATAATAAATAATGTCTATAAAGCCATTAAACGAGCGCTTAGATGAGCTCTCTACAGTAGAGCAAGATGTTGCTGCGCTGCCACCAGAATCCGAGCCAGTAGACCCAGTTGCGCTAACAGATCAGAATCCTGAGTTTGAGCCAACTCTAGTAGCTGGGTTTGAATCAATGATTAGGAGGGCAGTTAAAAAGGCTCCTAAGCGCACAGAAAGACCTATCCTACCCGAAGGTACAGAGACAGGGAAAGTAGGCCCTTATACAGTCATTAAAGAGGCCAAACCAGCACAGGCAGAGGCTATTGAAAAAGCTACCCCATCCATGCCGACTACGGGTAAACCCTCACCCACACCAACAGAGGTTGCAGCTGGTGTGCCGGAGACTGTATTTAATCTAGATTTAATTGATGGCCCAGACACTTTTAAACAGCACATTGAGGCTGTTGCTAGGTCAGTTGGCGCAGATAAGTTTGAAAGAATTAGCTATACAGATTTTGCTGCTAAGGCATCCGCTGAAGGATACGATGAGGCATTTGTTGCCAGACTGCTAGATCCAAGCGTGGCCACAGAGGCTGACTACGGCAAAGCATACAAGATGCTGTTGGTTCAGTCTGATGCCAGCAAGAGAACCTATGACCTTGGGTTAAAAGTTAAGCAAGCCAAAAAAGATGGTGAATTAACAGATGATTTATCCTCTCAGTTTTTACAGGCCATTGCTTATGAAGGAGTTGTTGTTAAGGCCGTCAAGGGTAGGCAAATTGATATTGCTAGATCCCTCGGTATCTTCTCCCAAGCTAGACAGTCATCAGTAAATAGAGGTGAGATGCTTTCTGGTCTCATGACTGAAGCCGGTGGTATTAATTCTGCATTTGATTTGGCTAACAAGTACACAGCCCTATCAAGCAAATCTGCTATGGGAGACCTTGCAGAAAAAACAATATCTGGGACATTGAAAGACATATGGTTCTCAACTTGGATTAATGGTCTATTGTCTAGCCCAGTAACCCACGCAAAGAATATTGCGGGTAACTTATTCTTTGGCGCATTACAGATGCCAGAGCGAGCCGTTGCATCCTTTATAGGAAAAGGCAGAAACCTATTTTTCAAGGGTGGCGAAGAGGCTATCTCAATGAATGAGGTATATGCTCAAGCTGCTGGGTTCTTGCAAGGTATCAGAGAAGGTGGAGAAATAGCTGCTACTGCATTTGTCAAGAATACGTCAACCGATCCATTCACTAAGATTGAAACTGGCCGAGTTGGGCGAGATGCATTTGACATTGACTTTGGTGACTCTGAGACAGGCAAAGCCTTTAGTAATGCGTTACGTTATTGGGGCAAGTTCGTTACATTGCCTGGCAGAGCGCTTATGGCAGAGGATGAGTTCTACAAAGCAGTTGGCTATCGTATGGAATTGAATGCTCTTGCAGTCCGAGAGGGCGATAGAATGTATAAGAAGTTAATACAAACAGGCTTGTCTCCAGACGATGCAGCTAAACAAGCATCCGACTTAACTGCCAGCTTGCTTGCTAATCCTACCCCAGATGTTGATGAGGCCGCTAAGGCTGTATCTCGTACAGTTACGTTTACTCGTGAACTAGAGAAATCATTACAGGGTATGCAGTCAGTTGCTCAATATCCATTAATTAAGATATTTGTACCATTTATTAAGACCCCAACCAACATTGCTCTAGAGGCATTTGCTAGAACTCCAGGCTTAAACTTTGCAAGCCCACGATTCTGGGGAGACTACAATGCTGGCGGTATTCGCAGAGACCAAGCAATGGCTCGTGTTACCCTTGGCGGTGCAATGATGTATTCAGTAAGTGCTGGTGTATTTGAAGGTAAGTTGACAGGCTATGGCCCAATGCGTGGAGAAGATAAGAAGGCGCTAGAGGGAACTGGATGGCAGCCATTTTCATTTATGTTTAACAAGTCTGACGTTGACCCAGACTTGTTGGCTGAGTTTGAAAAGATTACGTCAGTTAAATATGGCCCAGACAAAGTATATATTTCTTATGCTGGCCTAGAGCCAATTGCTACATTGCTTGGAATCGGTGCTACGGCTGGTGAGTATGCACAGTTGACTAGACGTGGATCTGATTTAGACAAGATGGCAATGGGTTCTGCTCTTGGTGTATATCAATACTTATCAGAGCAGCCAGCGATCCAAGGACTTAATGAGGTTGTAAAAATATTTACATCTGGCTCTAAAGATGGCCCATCAAAACTTTATGATTTTATTAAAAACACAAGCAAACAAGTAACAGAGTTTGCTGTTGGTGGCTCCCCATTAGGCGCTCATAGTTCATTTGTGGCATCTGTTGAACGCATTGTAGACCCAACCAGATCAAATACAATGCCAGAGAAAATGAGTACAGAGTTTTCTGGTATGGATGCGGCTGTGCGTGGATTCTATGAGGCTGTCAATTACTACAAGTCTCGCAATTCTTTGACATCCGATAGCTTGCCACGTCAGTATGACCCAATTACTGGTGACGTACAAAAGGTTGGAAAAGGTAACCTTTATGAAATGTTTAACCCATTCAAGTTAGCTGATGGAAAGTTTAGCCCAGCTCACGCTGTATTGGTTGAGTATGGTGTTCCACTTGATGGCCCAGATAAGAGTATTGAGGGTATTGAATTGTCTGCCACTCAGTACAACCGCTGGATTGAACTGGCTACCCAAGATGGAATATTAGCAAAGGCAATTGAAAATCTTGGACCAAACCTAGAGGAAAAGGCTCTTACCAATCTTGGCGCTGCACAGGCAATTATTAAAAAAGAGATATCGGATCGATATAGCATGGCTAAGAAAACATTAATTGCAGAAGACCCCGATCTTGCCGAGGCTCTAAGAGATGTAGAGCAATTAAAGCGTGAATATGGGAACTACAAGCGATAGACTTTTATGAAAAAATCAACTAGATTAGGGAAATATTATGGCTGATTATGCGATATCTAACGTAGCAAGACGAGTGGTCTACACCAATACTGGTGTCGGGCCATACTCGTTTACGTTTGAAATTCTTGCCAATACCGATATCGCTGTATATCGGGGCAGTACATTGCTGACTCTGACCACAGATTACAGCGTAACCATCAATGCTAACGGCACAGGATCAATTACCCTAGTAACCGCTGGCACAGGCAATATTACGATTGTTGGCGCAAGAGCAATTCAACGCACTAGCGACTATACGACAGGCGGTGACTTGTTCGCCAGCACCCTTAATACTGACCTAGACTCACAGACCATCTACGCACAGCAAGTAGCCGAGACCGCAGAGCGTGGCCTCAAGGCTCCAGTAGTAGATCCTACAGACATCAACATGACCTTGCCAGCTAAGGCAACTCGTGCTGGTACAGTCCTAGCGTTTAACGCAACAACTGGTAACCCAGAGGCTGGCCCAAGTATTGCATCGGTAACCACAGTCGCGGCTCAGTCAGCAAACATCAATACTGTCGCTACAAATATAGCAAGCGTTAACACAGTTGCTGGCAATATCTCTAACGTCAATACAGTTGCTGGAGTATCTAGTAACGTAACCACAGTAGCCGGTATCAGCTCTAATGTAACCACAGTTGCTGGCATCAGCGCTAACGTTACAACTGTTGCTGGTATCTCAGGCAACGTTACTACAGTCGCTGGCGTGTCTGCTAGTGTCAGCACAGTTGCTGGCATCTCTGCGGATGTTACCGCAGTAGCAGCGGATGCAACAGATATCGGCACAGTAGCCTCTGGCATTGCTAACGTTAATACTGTAGCTACAAACATTGCAGCGGTTAACACAAACGCTACAAACATTGTTGCTATTCAGAACGCATCAACCAACGCAACCAACGCAGCAGCCTCAGCCGTATCTGCTGGCAACGCACAGACCGCAGCCGAGGCAGCTCGTGATGCAACGCTAACCGCATACGATAACTTTGATGACAGATATCTTGGTAGCAAGACTAGCGATCCAACATTAGACAACGATGGCAACGCTCTAATCGCTGGCTCTTTGTACTTCAACTCAGTATCAGGAGCCATGAAGGTATACACAGGATCTGCTTGGGTAGCAGCCTATGTATCCGGCACAGACTATCTTGCTAAAGCAAACAACCTTTCTGATCTGACTTCAGTATCAACAGCCAGGACAAACCTTGGCTTAGTTGCATCAGCAACAACCGACACCACTAACGCAAGCAATATCTCTAGTGGCACACTCGGTGCAGCCAGACTGCCAGCGTTTACTGGTGATGCGACTAGCTCTGCTGGATCGTCTGCTCTGACATTAGCAACAGTCAACTCAACTACTGGAACCTTTGGCTCGTCTAGTTCTATTCCTGTAGTTACAGTTAACGGCAAGGGATTAGTAACATCGGTTACAACCTCAGCCGTAGCTGGTGGCCAATACTTTGGATCAGCTGCTACTAAAGCAATTGCTTATAACAGCACCACGATTGCAGAAAACATTACAACGACATCTGGCAACAATTGCCTGTCAGTTGGGCCAATCACAATTAACAGCGGTTACTCTGTAACGATTGCATCAGGACAAAGGTGGGTAATATTATGAGTATTGTTTTAGTAGGCTCAACTTCAGGTAGCGTTACATTACAAGAACCAGCCGTTGCTGGTACTACTGTATTAGACTTACCAGCCACAAGCGGAACTGTTGCTTTAACATCACAACTTTTAGCATCGCCTTCTGCTGTTGGTCAAATTCCTTTTTCTACCGATGGTTCTACATATACTGCAACAGCTAAAATTGTTAGCGGTACTGCTGTAGCTTCTACTAGCGGTACTTCTATTGACTTTACTAACATTCCCTCTTGGGTCAAAAGAATTACTGTGATGTATCAAGGTGTGTCAACTGACGGAACTAGCGATTATTGGTTAAGACTTGGAACATCGGGCGGTTTTGCAACAAGTGGATATGTTGGTTATTCTGCTAGACAAGCGGCTTCGTCAAATTCATACACCGCCCATTCTTCTTCGTTTGTTATAGTTGCTGGTAGCCCGCTTGCTACAGAATTATTTTCTGGCACTATTGTTTTAGTAAATCAAACAGGAAATGTTTGGGTAGTAAATGGTCAATTAACGGGACAAAGCAACAATGGAAATACCAACCACACCGCTGGTAATATTTCATTATCAGGTGTACTAACTCAAGTTCGACTAACAAGTGCAACACCAAATACATTCGATGCTGGTTCAATTAACATTCTTTACGAGTAAATTATGGAATATAAAACAATTACTGTAAATGTAACAACGGGCGAAACAACTGAAAGCGTTGTACCGATGACTGCCGAACAAATTGCAAAAGCAGAGCAAGAACAGGCTTATGTAGATGCTCATGCTTATATTGCTAAACGAGCCGCAGAATACCCACCCATCACCGATTACATCGATGGTGTAGTAAAGAACGACCAAGCACAGATTGATAAATACATTGCTGACTGTTTAGCAGTTAAAGCTAAGTATCCGAAGGGAGTAGCATAATGGCTAGTGTTATAACGGCAACAACCACAAGCGGACTTACTCAATCTGCTGATAATAGCGGTGTATTACAGTTAGCATCAGGAACTGGTAATTTAGTTACTGTGCCATCCGTTACAGGAACAGCGATGGTTAGCGGTAATATGCCAGCGTTTAGTGTTTATGGAAGTGCTTTAGTAACGATGTCGCAAAACACTTTTACAAAAGTTACTTTTGATACTGAAGATTTTGACACTAATAATAACTTTGCATCTAATCGGTTTACACCAACTGTTGCTGGTTACTATCAAATCGAGGCATTTATCTATTTTTCTGTTACCGCAACTGGCGGTGGTTTTGCTTCAATATTTAAAAACAATTCAAGATATTGCGATGGAACTAATTTTAACTCTACAAACGGAAACGATATTGTTGCAACAGTAGCGGCTGTTGTTTATATGAATGGTTCTACTGACTACATTGAAATATTCGGCTATCAAGGATATTCAGCTACTGCTGGTGTAGGTTCTAATAACTATTTGCGTAAGTTCTGTGGATATTTAGTGAGGGCAGCATGACATTATTTCAAAAGATTATGGCTTTATATCCAAGCCTTACACCACAGGATTTTATTAATGGTTTAGTGGTGTTACAAAACGACAGCAATGGTCGTGGCGATTACATAGCAAAGTGGGAACATCCTACATTGTTTAAACCAACCGATGAACAATTAGCGGAGATTCAATAATGGCTATCACGCTAGACGGCACAAACGGAATAACAACCCCTACTTATGGCGGTGCAGATACTTCTGAGTATCTTGTGCCAGTTACACAGTTTAAGAACCGCATCATCAACGGTGCGATGGTGATTGACCAGCGTAATGCTGGTGCTAGTGTTACAAATGTTAATGGTGATGTTTGGACTGTTGATAGATGGGATGCGTGGGGAACCGCGGCAAGCAAATACACTATTCAACAAAACGCTGGTTCTGTAACACCGCCTGTTGGTTTTACTAAATACTTAGGTGTTACATCGTCATCGGCATATTCCGTTGCATCAGGAGATTATTTTGTATTGCAATATCCTATTGAAGGAAACAATATTGCTGATTTAGATTGGGGAACAGCTAATGCTAAAACAGTTACCTTGTCATTTTGGGTGCGTAGTTCTTTAACTGGAACTTTTGGAATAATTGTTCAAAATGGTGGTGGTACAAGAAGTTATGGTTTAACTTACACAATTTCTTCTGCTAATACTTGGGAATACAAAACGCTAACATTAGCTGGAGATACAACTGGCACTTGGTCAACTGATAACAGCCGAGGAATTGGTATTCGTTTTGGTCTTGGTGTTGGTTCTTCAAACAATATTAGTGCTGGTTCTTGGCAAGCCGCTAATCCTTGGGGTGTTACAGGAGCAACATCCGTAGTCGGCACAAACGGAGCAACTTTCTACATCACAGGAGTTCAGCTTGAGGTAGGCTCTACAGCTACTAGCTTTGATTACAGACCTTATGGAACTGAATTGGCTTTGTGTCAGAGGTATTTTGAAAAATCAGCATTGCAAAGCGTTTCAATTACAGCAATCAACCAAACATCTTGGTCACCTAATACTTGGTCAACAACTGTTGGAAATAATGCTTATTACGCAACAGGTTATTTTTGTGTGACAAAAAGAGTTGCACCAACGGTAACAGTTTACCCATACACAACCGCAACAAATACAAGCAGAATTTCTAATGATGTTGGAACTGATTTAGCCGCTAATTCAGCAGTTGTTGGAATTTCAAATATGAATAATTTTAGTGTTGTAAATACATCAGGTGGTTCTCTAACAACTGGTAGCCAATTGTTGCTATTAGGCAATTGGTATGCTTCTGCGGAACTTTAATATGAACTATACATACACAATATTTGCAAATTTAAAAAACATGGTTCAAAGGTCAGACGGTGCTTGCATCCCATTCGACCCAGCCAACACCGACTACCAAGCATACCTAAAGTGGGTAGCTGAAGGTAATACTCCATTACCAGCAGAAGGAACTGAATAATGACTGAAGCAGAATTAAAACTCCTAAGCCACGAAGAAGTCTGTAAAGTTCGCTACGAACAAATACACGCTAGACTAAAGAGACTAGAACAGATTCTCCTCGGTACTGCTGGATTTATTATTATAACCTTGTTAACCTTGGTACTTAAATGAGTAGATCACATTCCGTAGGTAAGAACTTAGTAGCTAACACTAAGACTACTATGTTTACTGTTCCAACTAGGAACATGGCTAAGTGGTTATTACTCTTTGCTACTAATCACAGTGCATCTTCTAAGTGGATTGATGTGTGGTGGTACGACTCTAGTGAGAATGTTGAGATTGAAGTGTTGTCTGAGTATGCTATCACTGCTAAGAATTTTCTCAGAATAGATGGACAGGCTTATGTAATGCTAGACGAAGGTGATGAAATCAGAGTACAGTCGGAGACAGGTTCAGTAACTACCTGTATCGTCACTGTAGAATTAGAACAACGCAGTACCGTACAACAGTTTAACTAAGGAACAATAATGCCACTCGCTAAAGGTAAGTCTCAAAAGACAATCAGTAAGAACATTTCTAAGATGGTTAAAGAAGGAAGACCACAGAAGCAAGCAGTCGCAATTGCACTACAAACAGCTAAAGTTCCTAAACCAAAGAAGAAAGGTAAGTAACATGCCAATGGTCAAAGATAAGAAATTCCCTTATACAACTAAGGGTAAGAAGCAAGCTAAGCAGTATGCTAAGAAGACTGGTGCTAAAGTAGTTGCTAAGCCCATGAAGAAGATGGGAGCTATGCGTGGCTACTAAAAAGGGCTTGTACTATAACATTGCTCAAAAGCGTAAGCGTATTGCCGCAGGATCAGGCGAGAAGATGCGTAAGGTAGGCAGCAAAGGCGCTCCTACTGCTAAAGCCTTTATCGAGTCTGCTAAAACAGCTAAGAAAAAGAAATAATGGTAAAGAAAGTATATCAGGATCCCAAAGGTGGTTTAAACGCCAAAGGAAGGGCTTATTTCAAGCGAACTGAAGGCGCTGACCTCAAACCCCCAGTTTCGGCTAAACAGGCTGCAAAGTCCCCTAAAGCGGCTGGAAGACGTAAGAGCTTCTGTGCAAGGATGGGAGGCGTTAAAGGTCCGATGAAGGACGCAAAAGGCAGACCTACTCGCAAAGCCTTGGCATTAAAGAAATGGGATTGTTAAGATTTTACTTGACAAAATAGTCAAACTATGATAGGATAACGCAATGGCTTCAATGAACTATATCCAACTTGTTAATGACGTGCTTATTCGTCTGCGAGAGCCAGAGGCTTCCTCGGTATCCGATAACGCCTATGTTAAGCTCATTGCCAAGTATGTAAACGATTCAAAACGACAGGTTGAGGATTCTTATAACTGGAATGCTTTATCAGAGACACTATCTGCTACTACAACAGCCGATGTTTTTAACTATGTGTTAGTCGGCTCTGGTCAGCGATTTAGGGTTATTGATGTCCTAAACGATACCAGTAATGGCTTTCTCATGAATGCTCCTACTATTTGGATGGATCAGCAATTCTTATTGACAACAGCACAAAAAGGTTCTCCACAGTACTATAACTTTAACGGTACTAACTCTGACGGAGATACTCAGGTAGATTTATTCCCAATCCCTAACGGTGCTTATGACATTCGATTCAACATTATTAAACCACAAGTACCTTTAGCAGTCAACGCTGATAAATTGTTGGTTCCTGATGAGCCAGTCATCTTAGGTGCATTGGCTAGGGCGCAAGCAGAGCGTGGAGAAGATGGCGGAGTACAGTCTGGTGAGACATATGTACTGTATCGCCAAAGTTTAGCGGATGCTATCTCCTTAGAGTCAAATCGCTATGTTGAAGAATCTCAGTGGAACTGGGTCTAATGGCTAGTAAGTTATTAACATCATCAATAGCAGCACCGGGATTCTATGGACTTAACCTCCAAGAGTCTAGTATTACTTTGTCTTCTGGCTTTGCACTAAAAGCTCAGAACTGTGTGATTGATAAGTATGGTCGTATCGGAGCAAGACGTGGATGGACTCCTGTCAACTCCTCAGTTAATACTGACTTAGGATCAGGCAATGCAGTGGAGTTTTTGTTTGAACTAGTAGACGGAGGAGCTAATCAATTATTAAGTGCTGGTAATAATAAGTTATTCGTAGGAACAACTACGATGACTACTAAGACAGTGCGTAATGCAGATAATAGTGGCAACGCTACTTATACCATTACAGCAAATAACTGGCAGGGTGCTGCGATATCTTACGGAGATGTTACTGACTTCCAGCCTCATGTGTATTTAGCACAAGACGCACACCCAATGTTAATATATCATGAGTTACCTACTTCTGGTGGTGCTTTTCATGCCCACAATAGTAATACATTTGGTTATCAAAGAGTAGGAGATGCTGCTACATTACCTTCTAATCATAGTACTTCTACCTTTATGCCTAGTTGGGTGCTATCCGCTTATGGCAGGATATGGTGCGGCGGTATCTCAGGAGACACTCAGACTGTCTATTTCAGTGACCTATTAGCTGGTACAGACTTTCAGAACGGCTCTGCTGGCTATATTAACCTACAAGAAGTTCTCCCTAATGGAGATCCTGTAGTCGCTGCTGCAGCACACAATGGATATATTATATTCTTTGGTCGTAAAAATATAGCAATCTATGCTAATCCGTTAGACACAGGAGCATTAACTCTTGTTGAAGTTATCTATAACGTAGGATGTATTGCTAGAGATTCAGTACAGAATATTGCAACGGATGTCTTATTCTTATCTGACTCAGGAGTTCGTAGTCTACAACGAGTAATTCAAGAGAAGTCGCTACCTCTGCGTGACATCTCTAAGAATGTTCGTGATGAGTTAATGACTGCTGTAGCGTCTGAGACAGACTTAACTAAGATTAAGAGTATCTATTATGAGCGTGACGCTATATATTTACTAACGCTTCCTACAACTAAGTTTGCATACTGTTTTGATACTCGTGCTTCGTTACAAGATGGTGCAATGCGGGTAACTATTTGGGACAGCATCGAGCCTAAAGCATTCTTTGTAACACAAACTAGGGATCTATATATAGGTAAGCCGGGCTATATTGGTAAGTATTACGGATATGCTGATAATACTTCTAGTTATCGTCTAGCTTATTATACTAACTACTTTGACTTTGATGCTTCTACAAATCTTAAATTACTAAAGAAGGTTGGTTGGGTATTAATTGGCGGTACAAATCAACCTGTAGCAATTAAGTGGGGCTTTGATTACAGCGAAAGCTATCAAGCTACTACTTATAATTTAGATGCTGCTAATGTGTATGAATATAATAACTCTACTGTAGACACCATTCCCGGCTCATCTGAATATAACATTGCTGAATATAGTTCAGGTATCGTTTTAGATCGCTTTAACATCAATGCTGGTGGTCAGGGAACAGTTATTCAGTTAGGATTAGAAGCAGATATTAATGGTAATCCAGTTTCAATTCAGAAAATAGACGTAGCAATTAAGCAAGGAAAGACTTTAGTCTAAGGACATAACATGGCAAATTACACAAAAGCAACTAATTTTACAGCTAAAGACGGATTACCAACTGGTAACTCAGGAAAGATTGTTAAAGGCGCAGAGATTGACACTGAGTTTACTGCTATTGCTTCAGCTATTTCTTCTAAAGCTGACATTAACAGTCCTGCTTTAACTGGTACTCCTACAGCACCAACAGCGTCTGCTGCTACAAATACAACACAATTAGCTACTACTGCGTTTGTACAGACTGCTTTGTCTGCAGCGTTTACATCAGGAATGATTATGATGTGGTCTGGAACAATCGCTACGATTCCTACAGGATGGGTATTATGTAATGGTTCTAACAGCACTCCTGATCTCCGTAATCGTTTTATTATCGGCGCACATAGCGATACTGCTGGTGTAGCTTATACAACAGTAACTGGTTCTAATACGCAGACTGGCGGTACTAAAGATGCTATTAACGTAAGCCATACTCATACTGCAACAACAACAGCAACTGATTCAGGTCACTCACATACCATTAAAGATGGTGAAGTTAATACCCGTACTAACCCTTACTTTAACTGGACTGGCACTGGTGGTGCTTCTGTCGGTGTTACTGGTGCAAGTACAAACTCAAGCACAGCAAACATCACTGCAAGTACATCGATTAGTACAGAGGGTTCTAGCGGTACAAATCAGAACTTGCCTCCATACTACGCCCTCGCCTTCATAATGAAAACGTAGATATGAAAGTACCTGTAGTCTTAAGAGACGACTACACAATGTACTTAGAGTTCTTTGAAGGAATGTTGTGGTTTCATACAGATGTGCATAGATGGACAAACGAAGTAAAGACAAAGTATTTAGAAGACTTAAATATACTACAGTATTTGGTTAACAGTCCTTTACTGGCAATGATTAATAAACGAGACAAGAAACTAACTAAATTTACAAAAGTAATTGGTTTTAAATATGAACAACCCTTTTTAGGTAATGATAAACAAATGTATGACATCTACAGTAGGAGTAAATAATGGGTAGCTTTGTTAGTGCAATCGCAGGTCCCGTTTTAGGAACCATCGGCGGATTAATTTCAGGAAGCAAGGGAGCAGATGCTGCCAAAGGACAGGCGGAAACGCTTCGTGCTGCAGGAATTCGTTCTTCCGAAATGGCACAGTTTCGTCCTATTGGACTGAGAACTGGTTTTGGAAGTTCTAACTTTCAAGTAAACGATCTTGGTCAAGTAACTGAGGCTGGTTATACATTAAATCCAGAACTAGAAGCTCTGCGTAATCGCTTTACGACAGGAGCTACTGGATACGATCCTACTCGTTTACAACAACTAACAGAACCTATTTACGGCGGTGCAACATCGCTATTTAACTTAGGTGGTAGCTATTTAGGTGCAACTCCGCAAGATGTGGCAGCTAAATATATATCAGATAGACGAGGATTATTAGAACCTAGCCGTGCTGCTGAGTTCGGCAGAATCAATGCCCGTAACTTTGCTACTGGTCGTGGTGGTCTAGGTGTCCAGACAGGGACAGGCGGAGCGCCAGCAAATCCCGCATTACAAGCATACTACAATTCTATCTTCCAACAAGATAAACAATTAGCTGCAGAAGCAGATACAGAAGCCATGAATCGTATTCGGTTTGGTGGAGAACTGTATGGTGCTGGCGGTAAACTTGCTTCAGGTATTCCATCGTTGTTTAGTGGTTCGTTCTTACCGATTGAGACACAGCTTAACTTGGCTAAGAATATTGAATCATTAGGACAGAACCCATATCAGATGAGTATTGATCTAGCTAATGCACAAGCAGGGGCTGGCGCAAGAGCAGGTGAATTATATTTAAGACCACAAGCTGCTGCTGCAGATGCTTATTCTAAGTATCAAGGTTACAGCCCATTAGGAACAGCCTTTAGTGGTTTAGGTAGTGCAATGAGTGGCGGTGGAGGCTTTGGTAGTCTCTTTGGCGGTGGTGGAGGTGGTTATTCGGCAGCTCCCTATGCTCCAACCAATCCCGGTTTCGGTAGCTATCAAGGCGGTTATTACGGCTCTTCTGCATTTTAATTAACAGGAATAATCATGGCTGATATTGTAAGTAATTTATTCGGAGTAGACCCAGCAGCGTTGCAACAGCAACGAGCTGCCACTGACTTTGCTAACGCATTTAAGTTTGCTCAATTAGATCCGCTACAACGAGCTAATCTGTCAATCTACCAAGGTAGTGCTGGATTAGGTCGTGCAGCTAATCAGCTTCTTGGCGGAGATGAGCAGCTTAATCGTGCTACTAAGGTTCGTGAGTTAACCTCACAGTTTGATATGACCAGTGCTGATGGATTACGTCAGTTTGCTCAAGCAGTTGCTCCGTTTGCTCCAGATGTTGCTCAACAGGCTGTTAAGCGTTCTGATGAGATTATCACAACTGGATTAAAACAGACTGAGTTAATTGCTAATGCTCAGGCTAAACTCAGAGAAAAAGTAGGTACTCCAGAGAATCAAGCAGAACAGGCTTATTATAATAACTTATTATCTAAGTATCCAGACACAGTAGAAGGTCGTGCACAGGCTGCTGATGACTTTGCTAAATGGAAAACTGAACAAAAAGCTAAAGTTTCTGCTGCTGGTGCTCCTGTTATGCCCGGAACAGCTAAAGTTACAGATCTTCGTACTGGTAGAGATATTGTTAAAGACTTTACCGATGCTCCTAAAGCTCGTCTTGATACTGTCAAGCGTATTGGTATATATGTAAATGAAGTATTAGCAGGAAATACTACGGCTAATCCTCAAGTTCTTCGTGAACTTGTAAAACTTGCTGGCGACAATCAAATTGGTCAGAACGAAGTTCGTAATATTCTTGGCTCTAGCGGCTTTGCTGGAAATATTATTGAAGGTTTAAATATGTTCCTTGAGGGTAAACCTACTAATGTAAAACTTAATGATTTACTTAAAGGCGTAAAAGCTATTGAAACATATTATGCAGGACAATATAATTCAGGACGTAATCAAGCTGAACGAGTATTGTTAAATTCTCAGTTTGATCCTAAAATTGTAGGTGATTTAATTCCTCCAGCGTACCAAACATCAGGACAAAAAGCCCAAGGCAGAGTAGCTCCTGCAGTAGGAACTGTTGTAAATGGATATTCATTCTCCGGCGGAGATCCTTCAAAGCAAGAAAATTGGAAGTTAGTTACACCTACAGCACAATAAAGGAATAACATGGCAGGTCCTTGGGAACAATATAAGTCTTCTTCTGTAACTGCTGAACCAGCTCCTTCTGTAGGTCCTTGGTCAGAGTATACAAAAGCAAACGAAGATGTACAAGCAGCTAAAGCTGTCAGTACTTTTGATTACATTGCTAATCAAGCTAAACTAGGTTTAACTGATACGGCTGTATTAGGAGAAGCTATCCTTGATACTTTCTTAATTGAGCCAGTAAAAGGCTTAGTTACAGGTAAAGGCGAACAAGGTGGTATTGGAGAACGCTTTAGCCGTAATGTACAGCGTCTACAAAAGACTGCAGCAAATATAACTGGCGCAGAAACAGGAGTTAAACCACCAAGCACTTTAGCTGAAATCACTGGTGGCGGTGCTCGGATGCTTTCCGATCCAATTGGTTATGTTGGTGGTGGTATCGTTAAAGCTGGTCGTCCTTTATTGGATACTGCTGCTGCCGTTACTGGTCGTGTTACTAGTTTATTTGGTCTAGGCGCCACCGCAGAAACTGGCGGTATTGTCGGAGAAAAGGTAGAAAAAGCAGTCACTGGCGAAACGACAGGAACGGGAAGAGCTATAGGTTCTTTCGGGGCTGCTGTTGCTGGTATTCCTTCTGCTGCAGTTATTGAACAAACTATTAGCGGTGGAAGTAATGTTATAAAGCAACTGTATGACAAATATAAGTTTGTTAAAACTGACCCAGCCGCAGCCAACGAAGCCTATGCTTCTGGTGCAGCAAAGCGTCTGTTAGAGAATATTGCACAGCAACAATCCGGCACAAAGCTAGACGATATTGTAACTGATTTTAATCGTATCAGTAACATTATCAATAAAGAAGATGTTCCTTTAATGGTTGCAATGGCTGACAATCCTGCTGTTCGTAACCAAGTTCAGCGTCTTGCTAAAGAGAATCCAGCTTTCCGTCAGCGTGTCAATACTGAACTAGAGAATCTTGCTGGTGCTATTGATAAAAGATCTAATCTGCTATTCGGAGAACGCTATGTACCCGTAACAGGTGCTGAAGGCATTAATATCAAACCTTTATATGCTCGTCGCCAAGCTATCGATGATCAAATTGAAAATTTAAGTAACAAGTTTGTTCCAACAGAAAAACAAACAGAGATTGGTAAAGCAATTGAGAATCTAGTTGAAGTTCGTCGTAAGACAGCCGCAGCCGAGATTAGTCCTACTTATCAAAAAATTATTGATGATGCCACTGCTGCTAAAGCTGAATTGCCTAGCGATCAAGTAGCTAGTATTTATAGATTTGTAGAAGCTAATAATCTTCGTGATATCTTTGGTCGTAATACGCCAATTGATCGTCAGATTCTATCTAGACTATCTCCAACTCAGGAAAAATCACTTAATGACTTAGGCGAAGAAGTTACTAAAGATGTATTTAAACCATTATCTTTTGAGAATGTAGATTCCCTAAAGAGAGCCATTAACGAATTCCAGCGTGAGAGACTAACGCTAGATGAATCTCGTCGTATTAATCAGCTAGAAAACTTTGTTAATGATGCTCGTAAAAGCATTCCCGGAGACTACAGCCAGCGATTAGCGGATGTAGACCGAGTATTCTACGAGAAAGTAGGTATTCCTTTCTCTGCTCAAGGGATTAAAGATATTGATTCTAAGCGTTATGCTGAACAGGTTGCTCCTGTAATTATCAAGAACAGTTCTTCTTTAAACCAGTTTTTAGGTGCTGTAGGCGATCAAGGTATTCCTATTGCTAATAATGCTGTTATTGCTGATGTTTATAGCAAAGTAATTAAGAATGATGTTTTAAATCGTAAAGCATTACAGAACTATATTCGTCAAAAAGAAGCTGTACTAGATCAGTTGCCGGATATGAAGGCACTATTAAAGCAATCTGTGCTGGATGATAGTGCTTTAAAAATTGCTAGAGCTAATATCGATGACGCTGTTAAAGTATCAGAAAAGCGTGTAGCTGATAACTTTGTATTAAGTGTTAAAGATTCTAAAGGCGTAGCTGTTCCTAATTATACTGAAATAACAGATAGTTTATTTCGTGATCCTAACTTTTACGATAAAATTACAAATGATTTAAAAGATCTAGGTCCAGCAACTTCGACAGCAGTAAGAAATGCTATTCGTGCAGAGATTGTAAATAAAGCTCGTGAGCTTCCCGGTGGCGGATTAAAGTTCTTGTCTGATCCAAAAAATGCTAAAGTAATTAATCAGATGTTTGGTAAAGGATATCAGTCCGCTGTTAAAGACTTAGTTAAGTTATCCGATGCTGTGAACACCGCTAATGTGGATGATTTAAGTGCTGTTATTACAAGAACTGAATTGGATGCGTTAGCTAAGTATGTTCCGGGATTAGATATTCCTTTTGCTACTTCTACATTCCGTGATCGTATTGCAAGTTTACCTCAAAAAGTTGTGCGTATAGCAACTCGTATTAATACTGCACAGTTAAAAACAGAAACAGATAAGGCTATTTCTGATTTACTATTAGATCCTCAAGGACTAAAGAAACTACAAAATACAGCTAGAACTTTAGACTTTAAGATTAATAATCCTGCAAGTTTCAAAAAGTTCCAAGACAGTCTATTTTCAATTATTCCTAGATATGGATATGGCGGAGCTAAAGAAGCAACGATTCAAGCTACAGAGCCTGCAGCAGCTCCATCTGAGCCTATCGTAGAATTTGGTGATTTTGAACAACAATAGAATATGATTCCATGTCCGACCAATTTGGTTTTATCGAAGGAGCAAAATCCGTAACAGGTAGCATGGATGCCAGCCGTGAGGCTAGTAAGTCCATCACTAAGAGTATTGTCGATGTACAGAAGGACGCAGCAGCAGTAGCACAGCAGAAAGACCTAGAGCGTAAAAGACAGATACGAGAAGCACAGGTCTTTAAAGAGCAGTACTTCAAGAGAGCAATGATGGAATGGCAACGCCAAGAAACCAGCCGAATCGAGGAAGCTAAAGTCAAAGCTGATTTCATTAGAAAGCATGGAGCTAAACGCTGGAGTGAAATTGAATCCATTAAACAAAAGATAGAGAAACAGGATAATGAACTTACTAGAGAGTTTAAACAAGATTTGGCAAAGGTTCGTAGAGCAATGTTCATGTGCTATGCAGTGGCTGCGGTCATTGCTTGGTATCTAACTTGGGGAGTTAAACAATAATGTTACCATTAATGGCACTATTTGATGTTGGGATGAAAGTCCTAGATAAGTTTATCCCTGATCCAGAAGCTAAGGCAAAGGCTCAGCAGGAACTTCTTAAGATGCAACAAGAAGGCAAATTAGCTGAACTACAGGCTGACATGAACGAACAGAATAATATCTCTGATCGCTGGAAGGCTGACCTTGCTAGTGATTCTTGGTTGTCTAAGAACATACGACCTATGTCATTAGTAGCTATCTTTGCTGGTTACTTCCTCTTTGCAATGATGTCTGCCTTTGGCTATGATGCCAAGGAATCATATGTCAATCTGTTAGGTCAATGGGGTATGCTTATTATGAGTGCATATTTCGGTGGTCGTACCTTAGAAAAGATTATGGAAATGAAGAAGGATAAAGATGAACCTAAGCCCTAATTTCACCCTAGAAGAACTAACTCACTCTGAAGTAGCAGAGCGTAAGAACCTAGATAATACCCCTAACGCCAGTGAGGTTGCTAATCTAACTCGATTGGCAGCCTTGCTTGAGCAGGTTAGAAGTCTCCTAAACAAGCCAATCATGATTAATTCTGGCTTTCGCTCTAAACCAGTCAATGACTCTGTCGGTAGCAAGGACACTAGCCAACATAGGATAGGTTGTGCTGCTGATATAAGAGTCCCCGGCATGACCCCTAAACAGGTCGTAGAGGCGTGTTTAGCTTCGGATATACCCTTTGACCAAATCATCGAAGAATTCGGCTCTTGGACGCATATAAGCGTTCCTAACGGTGCTTCTGATAAGCCTCGTAAACAAGCCCTAATTATTGACAAAGCTGGTACTAGGAATTTTAGTTAAAAAGAACCCCGCCGAAGCGGGGCTAAAAGGAATAAATATGTACTTTTGGGTATTAGGTGAACCAGCAGCGTCAGTGAGGTCTACTGAACATGATTCTGATGATTCCCAAATCGATAGCGAGATGGGATTCTTCATCAAAGTCAGGAACATACTCAAATCCTATGCTGAACCCAGTAATAAAATATAAGTTTATTATCATTTGACTGGGCAAGCTCCGCTGGCACACTCGTCGCCACCATCAAACAACGCTTCATCAACATGAGTAATTAGTTGTGTCGAAGCTACCAAAGCATCATACGCTTCTTTAGTAATTTCCTCCAAAGGCGCTTGGTGAAAGCCGTGTTCGTTATGTAGCAGAAATGACAAGGACTTGTGATTGTTCTTGTAGTTCTTTGCTAAATACTTCTGAATCTCAGGCAATTCTTCCTTACGATAGTACACTGTGCAGGATACGCTATTGTCTGACCAGTTAGCCTGTAGCCACTTCACTACTTCCAACTGATCGATAGCGGTCATCTCAGCAGCAATCTTAGTACCTTCAGGATAGCAAAATGGGAATGATACAACCATTGTGCTGTGATCCTCAGAACCATCGAAGTGACGCTGATATTCTACTGGATACCCATGCTCACGACATACTTGCACCAAAGCATGATCTGCAGCGATACGAATACGACGAATCATGTATTGTGAGTATGCTGGATGACATCCTGAAGTAACTCCCGGAAGCAACGACAAAGTACCGCTAGGCTTAACTGTTGTTAACTTTACAGACTCAGGGAAGTTGTGTGCGTGGCTGTACTTAAAGTCAAACTCACGAAGTCGGCGATAAGTCTCATTTAACCAGCTACGTTGCTCTTCTGTTGCCTGTAGCACACCTGTAACACCAATACCCATTCTCATATTCTTGTGAACAATGTCTTCTGTCTCTTTGAGATGGCAAGGCAATGCAAGGCTATGCTTGTTGATGCGGTACAGCAATTGGCAAACATCTAATAACTGTTCTTTGCTCTCGATGTTAGGCAGATATACTTCTGCTAAACAGCAAGTCTCGTAAGCAGCTAAAGACTGTTCTGCACAGGGATTATATCCTTGGACATCTGGATCAGGATAGTCAGTCTCACCTAAACGACCAATCTTACGAGAGAGTTTCAGATTGATAAGTCCATAAGGCTCTCCTTTGCCTTCGTAGCCATCCCAGAAGTACTCATGCAGGTCTTTGATGTCGTTACAGACAACGCTGTTATTCGACATTGCTCTCCATGAAGGAATGTTTCCCATGTCCCAACGCTTGGCTAATAGATACTCAACATCGTCAGGATCACCAATGGCAATCTGAGCAGAACGGCGTACATTACCAGCAACGACAATAGAACCGATAATGTTCATTATGTCTAAGCAGTCGATAGGACGCAACTTCTTGCCTTTACGCTTCTCAAGGATATTGCTGATCTTAGCGATGCCATCACACAAGTCCTCTGGACCTGATGCAGTACCACCAAAGCCTTTAATTGGAGCACCACGCCCACGAACTAGGATTGTGCTATAGCTAAAGGTAGGATTAGTATCCGCTAGAAACGCCGCTTTGAGCGTCTTGCCGAGAAGTTTGACCCAGCCTTCACGGGAGTCAGGCACAATAAAATCAGCATCAGCGGTAGTAACACGAGTAGGAGCACTAAAGTCAGCATTGACCGGAGGAAGTTTATCAACATTTTGCCTCTGAATATTATAGCCAACGCCAGAGCCAAGCATCAGCAAGTCCATCGCCCATGTGAAAGGACGGACAGGTTGATCGATAACGGTGAACGCACAGTTCTGCAAACTAGCCAGCCCTAAACGACCAACTGTGTCAGTTCCCATCTGCCACAAGAATCGTCCAGCAACAGTGCCTTTCAATTCCATTAAATACTTACGCAGACGCTCTTGCTCATCTGCATCAAAGTTACATCCTAACTGATCGTTAGCAGCTTTAATAACCCGTTCAACTGTATCTGTAAATTCTTCTGTTCGGGACTTCGGATCTCCTTCGTTTAATCTCCTTGCGTATGTTCGTTTATATGTAATGTATCCTACAGTGCTAAATGGTGTGTTATATGTCATTCGACTTCTCTTTCTAGTTTATCAAAATTATCTTCAATTAAATCTGTAAATCTTTCCACGAGGTCTTCAGAGGATATTTCAAGCAATTCGAGTAAATCAACCTCATCGATCTGCTTTAATCGATCTTTGATCTCAATCAATGTTAACGCCATGGGGAACCTTTAAGTGTATCATGAATAGTAGTTTTTGTCAATAGTTTCGTAGTTCGCAATAAGAAATTCTATGTAATGCTTTGCCTTCTCAAGGTCTTGCACACCATTCTTATATGGAAATCGGAGTGAGTACTTAATTACATTAGCTGTCCAAGGATCTAACTTGTAAGCCATGAAAATGTCCCAAGGCTGGATCTCAGCGACTTGGTAGTGGTTACCCCCGACCTGCTTATGATCGGGGCTTACGGACTCGTTTATGCGTTCTATGTAGTCTTTTAATTGCATTGTTTCACCTCTACAGACGACCTGATGGATTTTGTAGACTGCGACCAAGTTCCACAAGAAGAGCACTGATAGCGTTGATAGGTTCCGGTACTAGAGATCGAAGTGCCTCGTTTCTGCAAGCGAGTCGAACCACAATTAGGGCAAACATGATCGTCAGCAAAGAGATTGTGATTAGGGTGATTCCGAATCCAAGGACGCAAAGAGTTATACAACGACTCAAGTAAAACGACATCTTGTATATTATATTTCTCCATACGCTTCCATGCATCTTTATCTCCGTTCATACATTTAACCCAAAGCTCATGACCCTCGTGTTCGTGTTTCTTACCGAGATTCAATCGCTGTGCTACATAGTCCAGCTTGTTACTAGGAAACCTAAAGTTGCTACGAACAACACGCAATAGGTCAATTTGTTTATAAGGCGATGGTGGATTAAAACTATGTAATAAGAATTCCTTGTTAAGAGTAGGAATATCAAACTTAGTACCATTGTAGTGAACCACAGCATCTGCATCGTTGAGAAGACCATGAATGCCTTTTAACATTGTTTTAGGTTTAGATTGATGAACAGAATCAAATACAACTTCTTTATCGCCTAACCACTTTGCTGCATAGCACAAGACATAAGAGGATTCCATTAGCTGATTGATGCTGACGTTTTGCTGCCACAGACCCCAAACATGGGCTGTGTTAGGACTAGACTCAATATCAAGCAATAGTATTTTCATAGGAGATTCCACTTAGTATCTTTCCAGTAATAGATCCAACCTTGTTCATCCATGCCAAGCACAGTGAAGTTAGTCTGATCACCAACTACTTTCCATTCTTTAATTTGCATCATGACCATTCCTCATCCATCTTATTAAAGTCAAATTCTTCTTGAACTTCACTGTTCTTTCCTAGAAATGCTTCCCACGCTGCCTGTGGAATAGCGTGTTCATGTGCTCTATCTGTCCAGCTTGTTACATCCGTAATAAACTTCATTTTAGGAGTAATATCATATCCGTACTTAGCAGATATAACATCAGCACAGGCTAAGACAATATCAAGCCATGTGTGTTCCTCATCAAACTCGATTGTACGGCTAACACTGTCTGAGTTATCGCTTAGACTTACTTGTAGACTTAACATTCTTAGTTCCTTTCTTGGGTTCAAACTGCTCGTTAAACATACCTAATGATTGCTTTAACAACTGATTAAAACCAAACTCAATCATAAAGCAACGCTCTTCTTCAGTCATATCTATCTGAAGATCAGCACCGCCGTCTTCACGCTCTTTCATCTCTAATACTTTCATCATTTCCTCGCTATTAAATCAAAGAATACTTCTGCATCTAACACAACTAAAGGCTTATTACCATTTTGCTTGACAATAGCAATCGGTTCATGATTGCCGTGTGTCTTTGCTTGTTCATAGTAATTATACACTGCTACTTTAGCAAGGCTTTTACATTCAAACTGATACGGTATTGCGTCTCTTGCCGCTGGACTTAACTTGACATCTTCCCCTCCGGCTCCCATTGACGTGCTTACGAGGTCTCCTTGGCGTAGTTGTGGAAACCTTTTTTGCAACTGTGCTACTACCCACTTTTGCAGGTTTCTTCCCTTTGCTTTTGCTGATTGCGGTTTCATTCTTTGTTTCCTCTAACTGTTGCGTCAAAATCCAAGACTTAGGAATACTGATACGATTATTGCATTCGTGATCTGATACAGTTCCTGCGACACAGATAGCATCGTCTGTTTCACCGACAAGGAATCCAACAGTTACGCATTGTGCAATATCAACTTTTGGTTCGTCCCAGCCAGCATCAGCCTGAGCATCAATCCAAGTGATTTTAATCACCGGACAGTCCTGCAATTTCATTTTACTGGCGGATGCCATACTTGTTTCTCCTCTCTTAAAATCCATAATAAACGAGCATTCTCCAGCACTCGGACTTCATCGCCATCGTATGCTTTCAATACAGTTTCGTACATCTCTAATTCAGTCTTGCAGTCTGCTAATAACTTCTTAGACTTGACAGGACCAATGCCTTGTAATCCAATAATATTATCTACTTTATCTCCAGTAAGAATTTGAAGGTAGAAGTTACGGATGCCTTCTTCTTCAGTAACGTAATACTTCTCGTTCTTGACGAAGTTGTAATGATGCCCACGAATCATGTTAAGGTCTTTGTCAATACTGACAATGATTGTCTCATCTGGTTCGTTTCGGTATGCTTCAATACCGAGAGCGTCATCTGCTTCCATACCATCTACTACTTCAAATCCCCATGCTCTTTCCATATACTCACGAAGAAGCTGGAAATGATAGGGCTTCTCAGCTATGCGTGTTCCTTTGTACGGAGCAGTAACGGCAATCTCATTTCTGAAATTACCTTTACCTGTAAGATAACCCCAAACTTCATCGACGCTGAGTTCTATATAGAGATTATCCAAGAATTCAGATAGACGGGCTAAGGCGAATTCTGCAGGGTCTCCTTCCGATGCAAAACCAAATCGGTAAACTAGAATATCAGCGTCGACAAGGGCTTTCATAGAGGAATATCATCCTCTTCTACTTCTACTGCTGAACCATTGTAAACTCGTAGATCAGTAATCACTAAGCGTTGTAACGAGGGTGAAATACCAGTACGAGATTGAAACTTCCACTCATAAGGCTTAACTAAAGCTGTAGCTTTAGATCCATTGGCGATAAGATCTGTAATCTGATTGCCTTTAGAATCAAATGCTTTAATCTCATTAGTGCTTTTAACTGTGATATACCAGCCTTTCTCAGGCTTGTCGTCACGATTAAGAGGCTTAATACCAACTGCTTCGAGAGCTGCAACTGCTTTCTCAGAAAGATTGGTTAAATCTACCTGATAACGATCAGACATCTCTGACTTCTTGTTTAAGAAAGCCCACTGAATTTCTGCCTCAAGCTTAATGGGTTTTTCGAGATTACTCATTTTAACTCCTAGAAAAGTACTGCGTTAATAAATACAACTTAGTGATGCCTTCCTGAGAAGGACTTCATTTCATCGATCCCTTCCATTGTTTCTTCGACAATTCCATCTGCTGCTGCAATTAGGCAGTCAACAGTAGTCTCCAAATCAACAGAGGTTCCGATAGAAAAGGTGCGATCAGCGTACAGGGTAATGATGATTTCGCCTTCTACTTCTTTATCTTTTAGTGCGTCTCTTTCCATGTATCACCTATTTTATATTCGCCTGTTAAAGGACAATTCATTTTCAATTCAATACCAGCATCAGCAATTGCTTTCATGCCGGCTTTACCTACTTCTTCTGCATAGTTCACAGGTACTTCAATTTGCCATTCATCGTGAACATTAGCCACTAATTTAAACGGTATTTTCCGTTTTGTCAAGTCTTTATTTAATAATACCAATGCTTGCTTCATGGCTATTGCACCAGCGCCCTGCAATAGCGTGTTGAGCGCCGAATGCTCCGAGCGAACGAGTAACTTGCGTCCGTCAAGACCGAGTAAGACTCCCCTTTCAATAAACGCTTTAGATACACGCTCTCTGAGCCTTTCAAGTTTCGGCGTGTTTCGTAGAAAATTATTAATGAGCTTCTGTCCTTCTTTCGATGAGCCTCCAACAATCTTCCCGATCTTGGCAGCTCCTGCGCCATAGAGGAATGCGTAGATAAAAGTCTTAGCTTGATTCCTCGTTTCAAGCCCTGCCGCTTTTTGATTGGCTGTGTGTATGTCGCCGGATATAACTTCATTCGTATATTCATTATCATTCATGTAGTGAGCCAGCATCCGCAATTCTAAACCGCTTGCATCGATACCGACTAACTTACATCCTTTCTCAACTGTCCAAAGATTACGACACTCAGGTCCGTATATAGCACCGCTGTTAGGAACTTGAGCCATGTTAGGGCTGTGATGCGTCATACGACCTGTTACAGCCCCATTAGTGATGACTTTACCATGCACACGACCATCGGTCTTTGTATGTTCCATCCAACTCTCAATCTGTGCAATACGCTTTTGTAACATCAAGTACTCTGCTATGGCTTTCGCTTCTGGGATGTCGATGCCTTCGAGCGTGGTTTCGTCGACGATGATGCTGCCTTTTTCGGTGTATTTTTCCGGCTTCCAACCCTTCTCGATGAGCCTTTCTGCAATTTGCTGGCGACTTCCGGGGTTGAACGGCTCGATGATGTCTTTGAGGGGTTTTCCTGTGGTTTTGTGGGTGCGACCAGCAGTGATTCTGGGAGGAAAAATCCTTTGCATTTCAGTCGTAATAGCATCCAACTTAGCTTTAAGTTGAGCCAATAACTGCATAGCAGATGGTTCATTGAACTTGAAACCGTTTCGTTCTTGCACTGCAATGATTGTTTGCACTTCATGTTCTAACTCCTGTGATTTAGTTGAAAATTCTTGTCGCTTTAATTCAGCTTCAAGGTAGTTGTAAATCCTATGCAACACTTCTACATCCTGAATACAATACTGCACCATCTCTTCAATGGTTTTGGTTTGTAAATCAAAATCATCAAACTCACTCTTCTGGATTCCCAAGAGATTTCCTAGATTTCCTAGACTGTGTCCACCATCGAGACTTGGATTTACTAAGCGACTTAGCACTAATGTATCTTTGACTCTCCTCAATGTAATCTGACATTTCCATAACTTGTTTAGTAAGTAGAAATCGAATGCTATCCCATTGTGAGCCACTATCAAACTCGCTGCCTTTATGTACTCCGATAAGTCTTTTGCTTCTTTCCATACTTTTACCTCGTTGGTGTCTAAATCTTTAGTAACAACGCACCAGATCTTACTATGATCTAGTGTGGTTTCGATGTCCAATAAAATACGCATATAGAAACTATATATCAATGTTTGCTATTTGTCAAGGAAATTAATTGATGTCTCAGAGCTTGTATTTCCGCCATCGCCATCACTAATTCCGTCTGTGTTTTGACTACCTGATCCTGTAGTTCCTTTACTTGCTTTTGTAGTTCTTCTACGCACTGCACTCGGTCTTCCGTAGTCCAAGTTGTCATCTGATTTCTCCATTTCCATAGGTTGTTCCAATTGAACAGATTCAAGGGTGGGCATTTCCACACCATTTTCTAACTCCTGAATATACTCTTCTAATAAACGAATGTATTGCTTTTGTTTCTCAAGTTCGTCAATACATCCCCGTGCTAACTCAAATACTCTTTTACTTACGTCATCCACGAAATCATTCCTGATATGTAAAACACAACTGCAACTACCTCAACAATCAATAACGGATTGTCCCGTTGCTTCCATCCTGCCCAAGCCCACATTGCACTACCTACACCACTAAGAACAATATTTAGTGGGTAGATATTAAAACTGGTTAGTGCAATACCGACTAGGCAGAAACAGGTAGCAAGCCATTTAAAGAGTAGCATTATGCTTGTCGCCATTTATCAATAACAATATCAAGAACTTCTCCATCTAAGTATTCAAATTGAGACATTCGATTATCACAGTTTACTACAATTGGTGCAGTCGCTGTGGTTGGTACATCCCAAGCTGAATTGCGTAGCCAGAGATATCGTTCAGCATTATTAAACATCTCTTTATTGTCCTGAATCCTACTAAAGACATCCTTGTTCAGTTCACGCAGTCGATCAATCTCATTACAAAGATCTGTGATGATTTTTTTAGTTACATGGTAATCATCGTGTTGAGCATACTTTAATGCTTTTTCAAGTAAATCGTCTTTCATATTGTCTCCTGTATTTCTAACATACGACCGGTTGAAGAATTATATAGCAAATCGCCAGCACCGCCAGTGTAACCGCTAAAGCGATTCTTTAAAACCCTAACATGAGTAGTGTTTCTCTCGATTGGATCATTAGCCTGTCCGTTACGCTCTAGTCCAATAACAATGTCAGATAGTTGTGCAATCGAGCCAGAGCCACGCAACTGAGCCAGCGAAGTGACGGCTCCTTCCTCGTGACCTTTGCTTTCAGGACGCTTTAGGTGCGACACACAAAGCAAACTGATTCCTGTTTCCTGAACCAGCATCCGCAAGCGAGTCATAATAGCATCAAGTGCCTTCCGTTCATCGCCAACGTCGCCACCACTAACAATGATACTAATGTGATCCAGCACCACATAGCCACATCCGAGTCCTTTTGCCATATAACGAACACGATTGACAATATTATCAAGGTTACTACTACCAAAGTGATCGAAAAGATAAAGGCGATCAGTTCCCAAAGTTCTAGCAAAACCATCTTTTAATTCCTCCTCAGTAACATCCACATCAGGTAAGTGGATTGGTTTATTCAATGCCAAAGACATCAGCGATCTAGCAGTCTTACGCACCCCTTCTTCCAAGAACATCATGCCGATATTGTCCTCGGTCTTGCTCAGAATGTGCCACACAATTTCACGCAAGAACTGTGATTTACCTAAGCCTGATCCAGCAGTAATCATAACTAACTCGCCCTTACGAATGCCATAGGTTAGTTTGTTTATACCAGAATAGGGATAATCTACTTCTGCCTTGTCAATAGGCTGAGATACTACATCCCAGAGACTTGAGCCTTGGATGATACCATCAGGCACATAAGGGTCAGCTTTCCACCAATCTTCAATAAAAGCGGAATCGGCTTTTCGTTGTAGATAATCAGATGCGTCTTTCAAGCCTGTCCGCATTTTCATAATCTTCACTTTACCGCCAAACAACTCAGCTACCGCCTGAGATGCTTTTTGCCCAGCTTCATCAACATCAAAGGCAAGAACAATATTCTCAAATGAGTCAAGGTATTCGTATTGGGCTTTACAGTCCTTTAAAGAAGCCTGTGCGCCGTTTCTGACCGATACGACAGGGTATTTAGCCCCCATCATTTGAAACGCTGACAGAGCGTCTAATTCACCCTCGCAGATGGTAATGTAGCGACCACCTTTAGAGAATAAATGTTGCCCGAACAATGTCGCACCATTGAAGTCACCTGCGATTAAGAAATTTTTATTCGCCACCAATCTAGTCTTGACGGCAACCAAGTTACTGTTAGCGTCATAATAAGGATAGTGGTGCTTATTGTTTTCTTGCTTGACTCCATACTTCACACATACCGCAGAAGTGATACCCCGTTCAGAAATAGCACTTGTTGCAGATTTTTGGTAAAACTCTAGATCTTTATTCATGGGTTTAGTATCGTAAATGACAACTCCATCGCCTGTGACATAAGCATTACATACAAAACAATGTGTATGCCCATCATCGTATAAAGCATTCCCATCGCTTGAGCCACACTTCTCACAAGCTATATGCTTAATAAATTTACTTTGTTTTTGCATTAGCATTTACTTTGGTTTCCTTAATGGTCTTTGCTAGTTCAATCTGTTTTTCAAGTGCATTGACCTTGTCTTTTAATGCCTGAATCTCTTGACCAAGTTCATTCACCGCTTCAATAACCTTTGGTAGTTGTAATAATGTCATTTCTTCTTACCTTTCTTAGTTTCTGTTTCTTGTGCATCAATATGAGCCATCATCGCTTGACCTGAAATTAGGTTAATCTGATCTTGATAGCGTTTTACTGTGTCGTGGATGAACCACATCGTGCCGCTAGTGAGATCATCAGGATCAGCCGATGCCAATGTTTCTAATACAGCCGTAAACGATTGCATCTGAAATTCTAGCGTATCTAACGCATTGCTTAAATCATAATACTTTGTCATAAATCCTCCTAAGTTGTAAAATGTAACATAAATGTATCCTTATAGGCTATAATGTAACGATAATGTTACCTTACATCTATAACACCCTGCACCCTAACACGGTGCGGGAACTCCTGCTCAATCCAAAAACAACGATAAATCCCATTCTTAACACTTAACCAAGCCTCATAACGCTGATACTTGCCCGTTGCGTCATAACAGTCCTCATGCGCCCATTCCATACGACCAGCAACATAGCCGACCAAGATACCGAAGAAGAACGCTGATATAACAAAACCACGCATCAAAATAGACATTCGCCTAACCTTTCCCAAGCCTCTTTGAACGGGTTTGGCTTGACTTGCTGATTGACTTTGAGATAGAAACTAGGATCTAACTTACAATGCGCCTGTGCCTCTTGCTTACTAGCAAAGCACCGCACAATATCGTTGTATTCGTCCCTGACCTCAAAACGGAGTTTCATCGATCTCCTCTGCAACAGCCCTACCGACTAAGCGATTGACCTTGTCAGCGATAGCCGTAGATAAGTCGTCCATGACCTTATCGTAGCCATAATCACCGATTAGATCGACAAAGTCCATCATGATGAAATGATATCTTGCTTCTTCGTTATGGTGCATAAATCCTCCTTGTAGTTCAGACAATATCATAGATTAATAATAAATACAATGACATAAAAACAACACTTGCTATTGACAGAATCATAAAAGTATGCTACCCTCACTATATAGATTCTGCATTGTTCTTTAGATCTCTAGAGCTTTAGAGTTTAAATAATAATCTAAATAATATAACTATATTATCTATAAAGGTCTTTAGTGCTCTAACGATCTGCATAGACATCACCATGAAAGTCATCTAAATCAACAGAATCTTGATAATAATCATATTCATCGTCAGGGCTAGGCATCTCGGTTTCATGCAACAGGTCTTTTCTGTCGATTGTTGGAATCAAGATCTCTAAACCTGTGTAGCAGTCTTGACACATATCCAAGTATTTGCCGTCAAGGGTTTTCCGAGTAGCCTCGTAGTCATTAAGTAATTTATCGCATACTGTGCAGTGCATCATTTTCTCCTAGAGTTTATCGCAAGTAATAATTTTACCATCAGCACAAATATAACATACTGCTGTGCCTTTGGGTGTGTCAATAATAACAGTTTTACAAGCATAGACTCCGCTTGAAACCACCATTGAGGTCAGGAAAGCTAGTAATTTAAACATGATTCTCCTTTCTAAACATTTTATCTAAAGTTTCAGTATTTACAACTTCGTCAATATTCCAATCACCGAATTCACTTTCGTGGAAATCTCCACCATCCATGTTATGAGCAATTTCTTTAGCTTCATCTATATTTTCTGCATAGATATCAGCATATACATAAGCACGATAACTTGCTAATACTCGGTACTTGTTCTTTTTCATTTATTATCCTTTCAAATAATCTAAGCGTTGAAATGTTTCATCATCCCGTATATTGTTAAAAACAGGATACAAAGTGCATAAATACTTTTGAGGATCTGATTCATCAATCCAAATATTTATATCAATAGTGTGATCCCAAGAATTCCAATAATCTTCTAAGATAAAATCTACTCGTTCTGGTTTATTAGTATCTTTAATACCCTCAATCAACCCTCGAACAAAAGCTTTTATCTCATTTAATTCATTATTAGATAAGTTTTCAATATTAGTATTCATAATTTCCTTTCAGGTTAGTTACAACGATCTCAGTATTACATAAATTTTATTTGTCAACATTAGGATAAACCCTAACCCACCATTTAGGTCACCCTTTAGGTCACCATTGAGGTCACCTTAGCCTACCATTTAGGTCACCGCTTAAGTCACCATTCTAGTCATATAAGTGGGAAATTGTATATAATGAGAAACATTTTATAATATGAAAAATATGTAAAAATCTCGAGCTGTAAACCTAGGGTAAACCCTAATTCAATTTTAAGGGCATTTTTAGGGCTTTTGAGCCGTTTTAGCTATTTTTGATACCCTGATTCATTTGACCCTATTTTAATGCCATAGAGAGCGTTTTAAGGGCTTATAAATGGCATTGATTAGGTATGAATAGGGCATAGGGCTTTAATACAGGGCTTTAGGGCAATAAAAAACCCTGATCCATACAGCGATCAGGGCAAAGGGTTTAAGGGTTTATAGATCTAATAAAGGAATATTAATAAGATCAATAATCGGATTCGCATAAAAAATTCATAGATCCTAGAAATAAGCGATCTCATTTTCTGCCCTTGCAATTTTAGATTCTTCGCTAGATAACCAATCGAATATATTTTTTGCGTATGCAAAATCAGATATAGATCTGATAAAAGTATTTTCATCAATTTGATTATCCAAAACCATAATTGCTAGATCCTGAAAACTAGCTAATCCGAATCTAGATATAAATCTTTTTGCTTGCGTATATGATAGTGATCCTGCTTTATCGTATCCGAGATCAAAAAAATCATTCACAGCGAGATCTAATTCTCGATCTACATAATCATTAGCATTATCAATACTATTTTTAGATCCATAGCTTGAATAATTACCATAACCATAATTATAAGAATTGTAATCATAGGAATAAGAATTGATTTTAGGTTTATCAGGATTTTCTAAAATCTGGCTTTCCCATAAACTTAAATCATTTTCGGGATTAGCTTTTGCTGTATTGCTGGCACTCCAAGCGTAAGTATTGGATAACCATAAACCAGCCCAATAAACGCCTTGATCCTGATTTATGACAGCTTGCCGTCCTAAGTTATCCATAATCACGAATTTATTACTTGTGCCAATATGATCCGAGATTATTTCATTGAATGATTCTGTAAAAGCATAATCGGGATTTTTAGCGAGCATAGGCACTAAGTAATTTTTAATATAGTGCCATGTATCAGATTTGGATAAATCATCTTTATTATCTGTATGCAAAATCCCATTGTGCATAAGCCATAAATCTAATCCATGATCTGCTTTATTTAATACTTCGTATGGATGACAGTTGATTAAATCAATATTGCCATGAGTTTTCATTCTTAAATGAAATGCACAATCAAATCCAAAAATATGCTTTTCATAAAAGTTTATAAAATCATCTGAATCTTTAGGTAATATCTTTTCAATAATTAGTTGATTATTTTTAGATCTCATAACGCCTATTCCATCAGCATTGTAAGAATAAAAATCCTTAAGCCATTCATGGGATAACTTCGGGCTAATTTTCGATTGCGTAATAAGTAAACACATAATATATAAATCCTTTATAAGTTGATTAAATTAAATTTCTACTGTTGATAATTGATTATTTTCAATTCTTGGGTTTGGTTTATCCAATTCTGGCACATCAAATAAATGTGATTTTAGATAAGCCCTTAAATACTTAGTATCTGATCTATTTTCGGGCTTACATATAAACTTAATGAAGTTTTCTATTGTGAGATCCTGATACCCATTATCTTTACAAAAAAACCATGTCGCATAGGTAAATTCTAAACAAGACATTATTGATTCAAATTTTAGAGTGCCTTTGAATAATCTAAATTCAATAGTATTGTCATTCTGAAAATTAAGACATTCATATCTATCATCATTTAATTGTCTTAAGGGATCTCCTGAGCGTTTAGCAGATTTGAGCCATTGATAATCTGCTTTTTTGTTTAATACTTTACAAAATCTATTACTAGATCTTCTAGCTATTGTTTTAATCAGCTTTTGATTACCCGAATCATTCATAAATAGAATCATTTTTGTCGCATGATTTAATGTCATATTCCTTTTATCAATATGAATATGTAAACCACAGGTAGAAGTATCATGGGATCTTAATCCTCGAATTGGTTTTTTGAAATATGCTAATTGCTTTTCATGCACATCTAAACCTGTATATCCCGTTACCAATTCAAACCCATGATTCAATGACCCGTCATCTTCTGCTAGGCAATATGTATATCGATCATTTTTATTATCTGTATATACGCCAATATTGCTTAAAATGATTTCTGCTTTATCGGATCTCGAATAATCTTCGTTTACTTCAATTTCTAATTCTAAACCTAGGAATATCTGAGATTTTCGTTTATCGAATAATGACGGGATTTTGCCTAGATTCTCGCTTGAAGAATGGTATTCACCTATGATCCCCGATTCTTCGTCATCATCATCACTTGAATAGTTTTCATCATCTTGATGGACATATTGCCCCGATCGATCATGATAGTAATATTCCTCGAAACATGAATTACATACGGCTCTATCTCCATCATAGGCACTATGAAATTCGCTATCGATCTCGATTAATCCACAATCCTCACAAATTCCAAATTCATAGCTAAACTTAGTATTAAATAGATCGATTACATCATTCATAGAGGATCTAATAATTCGATAGTCATAATCGTTTATTAACTCTAATGCTCGATCCTGATCGTTATCCTTTACAGCTTGCGAGAATAGGACAGCAAATTGTTTTCTTAATACTTTACGATTCAAGACAGCAGATAAGGCACAGCCAATGTCCCTATGATATTTTCTATGCCCTGCAACATTGTCTTTCATGCGGTTTCTGATCTGCTCTTTCGCATGCTCTGATCTGTAATTGTCTTTATAGTGTTTATAAGTTTGAATTAAATTCATGGTATTAAATCCTTTATAAGTTGATTAGATAGAATGAATGACAGCTCTTACAGCTTGAATAATGACATAAGCCACACATAGGAATAACACTACATTCCATAACTTATCTTTAGTGTATTGATTCATATAAAACCCTTTATAGAATATGCCGATATTGGCACTATCGATTCTAAGCCCTTAATTAGCTTATGGATCATAGTTTTAGAGATATTGCATAGAATCTTTAGTAATATACTAGGTGTCTAATATATAGAATCTGATATATGCTTGATAGTGCATATATAGGTGCACCCTAAGCCCTCATTCCCTAACTTTTAAGCTATTATAGTCAAAACCTATGAAGATCTATAAAATCGATAGTTTTTCGCTATCGGGGGGGAGGGGTCTGTGTAGTGACAGTAATTTGCTGTAGCCGCTATAGCATACAAAAGAGTAAAAACAAGCATATAAAATAGTAAAAATAGACTATATTGCACTGCAATGTAAGTCCCTGATAACAAAAGAAGAAATAAATAGGGACAGAGTAGTCAGAAAAGGGACACAGTCGTAGGCTGGTCTAAGTAGCCTCTAGAGTGGAATCTGCGCACCATAGGGTCGCTATAGTTAAGTGCTCTCCAAAGAAAAAAAGCAATAAAGTACTTGACAAAAAAGAAAAAGTATGATATAGTTCTACCTATGTAGAAGCTGGTAACGAAGTGTTAGGGAAACTTCGATACAGTCTCTAGACATCTGATGCGGTGCTATAGCACTCTTTAGCATGACTACAGGTCTCTGTGTCTGTATAGCTAATAACCATATAAATAAATCATATAGAAAACCTTCTATATAGAATGTCTCCCGTAAGGAAAAAGACAATGTCTAATAGTATTCCCCATGTCGTTACCACCGAGGTATTAGAGAAACCTCCTCGCCCTAAGATACAACGTCGTAAGTTAGGTCGTCCCCTAAAGAAGGACATCGAGGCTAAGAAAAAAGGTAATAGAGGTAAGGTCGGAAGACCAGCCGGAGACTCAGCACGAATTGCTGAATTCAAAGCCAGATTGCTTGGAACCTCCGGAGATAAGATAATTGAGACATTGATTCACAAAGCATTAGATCCTAACGATAAGGATCAAATCGCTGCACTAAAGATGTGCGTTGATCGTGTCTTACCGCTGTCGGTATTCGATGCGGCGAAAAACAGCGGACAATCACCGCAAATTAGCATTAACATCACTGGACTGAATAGTCCTAGCGTAGATGCCAATGTCGTAGACATGGGTGAGGTTGACAGTGACGAGTCTTAACTTTGAGTTGTTAAAGTGGCAACAAGAGGTCTTTAAGGATAAGACTCGCTTTAAAGTGATAGCAGCAGGGCGGCGATGTGGCAAAAGCAGACTCGCTACCATGATGCTCATTATAAAGGCATTAGAGGCTCCCGAAGGGTCTGCAGTGCTGTATGTGTCCCCGACCCTAGGACAGTCCAGACAAATCATCTGGGATAGCCTCCTAGAGATTGGTAGACCTGTTATTAAGTCTGCTCACATTAACAATCTGGACATCACCTTGGTGAATGGTCGTAAGATTCATGTTCGTGGTGCAGACAACAGTGATACCCTTCGTGGTCTGAGTCTGTATTACGCAGTCCTAGACGAGTGTGCGTTTATTAAGCAGGAGACGTGGGAGAAGATTGTTCGTGCTTCTCTGTCGGATAAAAAAGGAGAGGCTATGTTCATTTCCACTCCGTCAGGGCGTAACTGGTTTTACGATATGTATAAACTAGGGATGGAAGAAGAAGACGAAGAATGGAAAGCATGGCACTTCACCACTAAAGATAATGAGACGATTGACCCGAAAGAGGTGGACGCAGCAAGGAAGACGCTCTCGTCTTTTGCGTTCAAGCAAGAGTACGAAGCATCTTTTGACAACGCCGGTCAAGAAATCTTCAAGGAAGAATGGATTAAGTATGGCGAAGCCCCGCAGTACGGGGACTACATTATCGCTATCGATTTGGCAGGATTTGAAGAGGTGGCGAAGAACGCTGGCGCTACAAAGAAACGCTTAGACGAATCCGCTATTGCAATTGTAAAAGTAGAAGACACTGGAGATTGGTTCGTTGAGAAGATTGTACATGGTCGTTGGGACATTAAAGAGACAGCGGGAAAGATACTTCGACTTGTACAAGAATACCAGCCGATGGCTGTAGGCATTGAACGAGGGGCGCTAAAGAATGCAGTGCATCCCTACTTAAACGATTTGATGCGTAAGAACAATGTCTATTTCCATATCACGGATTTGACGCACGGCAACAAGAAAAAGACCGAGCGAATAGCTTGGGCGTTACAGGGTAGGTTCGAACACGGTAGGATTACCCTAAACGAAGAAGAAGACTGGAAAGAGTTTGTAGATCAGTTACTCCAGTTCCCTACCGCTAATGTCCATGATGACCTTGTGGACGCACTGGCGTATGTTGATCAGATGGCTTTGACTAGCTATCAGCAGGATTACGAAGACGAGCCTTATCAAACTTTAGATGTAATAAGCGGATACTAATGGAAGACATTTTAAAACAAATCTACGCTGAATACCCAATACTGAATCAATACCCGTTTAAGGTAATTGATTCTCGTGGTAAAAAATCTCCGTATGGCGGAGTAATAGAATTCTATAGCCCTGATGAGAAATATAATCCCAATCCGGGAGTACCTACTTTAGAAGTATTCTCCAAAGACTTAAAAGGCGATGAATTAAAACGAGCTATTTTTGGCGATATGCTTCATTATCTACCAGAAGTTGATCCTCAGTTTGCTAAAGCTAGAGAAACAATTATTGGTTCTTTAACACCTGAACAACTAGCAATTGATAAAGCAGCTTACGAAAGAGCCAAGAAAGAAAATAAAGAAACACGATCTTTTGAAGATTGGTTCCGTATTAGCAGACAAGATGCGTATTTGCGTGGGTTTCTTGCCCCAGACCGTAATAATGAGTGGGCTGGTGCTTATACTCCACAGCAAGAAGAAATGTTAATGGGTTTACAGCAGTATTTAAAACGACCTATGCAAGTAGAACCAGTATCTCCGTTTTACACTGATCCCTTTGGCGATACCACTAAGTAAGGAAAATCATGGCAGAATTTCAAAAAGAAGAACTCTCACAAAACGAGTTTGACCAACCAACCGAATCAGACAAAGAGATTGTTGAGTTCGTTGTCAGTCACTGTGATCGCTGGCGTGATCATCGTGATGATAATTATCTTGTAGAATGGAAAGAATATGAAAGAATATTTAGAGGCAAGTGGGCTGCAGAAGACCGTACTAGAGAATCTGAACGCAGCCGTATTATCTCCCCAGCGACTCAGCAAGCTGTGGAAACAAGACACGCAGAGATATGCGAAGCTATATTCGGAAATGGAGAATGGTTTGACATCACTGATGACCTTGTGGATCAACAACGCTTCGATGTGGAAGCAATTAAACTCCAGCTCAAAGAAGACCTAGAGAAAGAGAATATCAAGAAGGCTATTACTCAAGTTGAGTTAATGGCTGAGATTTATGGTACTGGTATCGGTGAGTTGTCTGTTTCTAAGAAAACAGAAATGTATCCACAAACAATGCCAATGGCTGACGGTACTGCCGCATATGGCGTGATGGAAAAGGATTACACTTGCATTAAGTTAAATCCTATTAATCCTAAGAACTTCTTAATTGACCCCAATGCTGTTTCGGTTGATGACGCAATGGGAGTTGCAGTAGAGTCTTATGTCTCAATTCATCAGGTTGTTGCTGGTATGGAAAAGGGTATCTATCGTAAAGTAGACATCCAACCCTACGGACAAGATGATGACCTAGAGCCAACACAAGAAGAAATCCAGTATACCGATGACAAAGTAGTACTCTTGAAATATTATGGATTAGTACCTCGTGAATACATTGAGCAATTGGAGAACAAAGAAGGTGAAGAAGTTGTTGACTTATTTCCGGAGGATAGCACTGCGGATCAGTATAGCGACCTCGTCGAAGCCATCGTTGTTATTGCTAATGGCGACCTACTACTCAAGGCAGAGAAAACGCCTTACATGATGAAGGATCGTCCTGTCGTAGCATATCAGGATGATACAGTACCGAACCGCTTCTGGGGTCGTGGCACAGTCGAGAAGGCTTACAATATGCAAAAGGGCATTGACGCTCAGTTGCGTAGTCACCTAGATAGCCTTGCCTTGACAACGGCTCCAATGATTGCAATGGATGCTACTCGTCTACCTCGTGGCGCTAAGTTTGAAGTCAAGCCCGGTAAAGCAATCCTTACCAATGGCAACCCAGCAGAGATCCTGTTCCCGTTTAAGTTCGGTTCTACTGATCCCGGCAACCTCGCTATTAGCCAGAACTTTGAAAGAATGCTGCTACAGGCTACCGGTACTGTCGATGCTTCTGGTCAACCAACACAGTTTACCCGTGACGGGGCTGCTCAGTTCTCAATGTCGATTGCTGGTATTATCAAGAAGTACAAGCGTACCCTAACAAACTTCCAAGAAGACTTCCTCGTGCCATTGATTCGTAAGGCAGCGTGGAGATTCATGCAGTTTGATCCTGAGCGTTATCCTGCAGCAGACTTTAAGTTTATTCCAATGGCTACACTAGGCATCATTGCCCGTGAATACGAGCAACAACAACTTATCGCATTGCTACAGACTCTCGGTCCCGACACTCCAGTATTGCCAATGATCCTCAAAGGCATTATTGCTAGTTCTAGTCTACCAAATAGAGCAGATATGATCCAGCAATTAGACGCTATGATGCAGCCTAACCCAGAGCAACAACAGCTCCAACAGGCTAATACACAGCTCCAAATCACTGCAGCACAGGCTGAAATCGCTAAATTACAGTCCGAAGCCACTAGAAACAACGCTTCTGCTCAGAAAGATGTGGTTGAGGCTCAATTGATGCCACAAGAGACGCAAGCGAAGATTATTAGCGGTCTAAGCCAGAATATTCGTGGTCAAGACAGCTCAGGAGAGTTCGCTCAAAGAGCTAAGATTGCTGAATTAGCATTAAAAGAAGAAGATATTAAGAGCAACGAACGTATCGCTACGCTACAAATGTTGCAAAAACAATCAAAAAGTGCTTGACATTTTAACAAAACTGTGGTAGTATTGCCATAGTGTTGTTACCAAGCAACACAGTTCCCAATAAAGGAGAAAACTGTGGATAAACAATTAGAAAAGTACTATGAAGAGCGATTTTCCACGATGACTACGGTTGGGTGGAAACAATTCATCGAGGATGTTCAAGGAATATTCGATGCGGTGAATAAAGTAGCTCCGATTCAAAACGAAATTGATCTATTCTTTCGTAAAGGGCAATTAGACATCCTTCAATGGGTTCTAACTCTCAAAGAAAGTACAGAACAGGCTTACGAGGCATTGCAAAAAGACTCATCGGGAGATGCTCAGGATGACTCGTAGGCTATATGAATTCCTCTGTGAAGAGGACCACCTGCAGGAAAACTTGGTTAGTTATGAGGTAGCCACAGTTCCTTGTTGGTTGTGCGGTAAAGACGCACACAGGCAGATTTCTGCACCCCGTATTAGTCTCGATCCTGTTTCTGGCGATCATCCGCAAGCAACAGCAAGGTGGGCTAGACAGCGTGAAGAAAAACGCCTTAGAGAGCGTAAGCTCAACTCGTGACAAAGATACTGCATTAGCACCTTTGTTATTTTATAAATCCTACAATCACTTTGTGACAGGAGCAATATATGGCTGCAAATTTTGTTGAAAAAGAAGAACTGCTAGAAGGAAACTTTGATCAGATAGATACACCGGCGGACCAACCTCAAGAAGAGACTCCGACGACAGCACCTACAGAAGAACCCAAAGCTGAAGACTTACCTGAGAAGTATAAAGGTAAATCAGTTGAAGACATCGTAAAGATGCACCAAGAGGCTGAGAAGTTAATTGGTAGACAAGCCCAAGAGGTTCATGAGGTTCGTAGCTTAGCAGATCAGCTCCTCAAGCAACAACTCGAAACTAAACAGCAAAGCAAGCCGGCTGAAACAGTTCAAGAAGAAGATTTCTTTGCTGACCCCAGACAGGCTGTTCTAAAAACAGTAGACCAGCACCCAGCAGTACTTGAAGCTAAACAAGCCTCACTCGAATTAAAGAGAATGCAAACTGCACAGAAACTGCAGTCTAAGCATCCCGACTTTATGGATATAGCGCAAAACGCTGAATTCCATGAATGGATCAAAGCAAGTCCAATTCGTGTTGATTTGTTTACAAAAGCTGACGCTGAATTTGACTTTAACTCGGCTGATGAACTTTTAAGCACCTACAAGGCGATTAAATCAGTTCAGACTGCACAAGTTAAAACACAAGCAGCAGAAACACAAGCTAAAGCTCAAGATACAGCATTACGGGCAGCTTCGGTTGATGTTGGTGGTACTGGAGAAAGTAGTAGAAAGGTCTATCGAAGAGCTGACCTTATCAAATTGAAAATGACAGACCCAAATCGTTATATGGCTTTGCAAGATGAAATTCTTGCAGCTTATGCCGAAGGGCGAGTCCGTTAAACTTATTAATTTAGGAGATTTATAAAATGGCAACAGCAGCATATCCCGGCGGTAGTACATCTATTGTCAACAAAACAGCAGCAGACAAGTTTATCCCAGAAATCTGGTCTGACGAAGTAATCGCTGCATATCAGAAAAACCTAGTATTGGCAAACCTCGTCAATAAAATGACGATGCGTGGTAAGAAGGGCGATACTCTTCATATTCCTAAGCCAACTCGTGGCGTAGCAACAGCTAAAGCAGCAAACACAGCAGTTACCATCCAAGCTGACACCGAGACCGAAGTATTAGTCTCGATTGACCAGCACTTTGAGTACTCACGTTTCATCGAGGACATCGTTGAAGTTCAGGCTTTGGCATCACTCCGTCGCTTCTACACCGAAGATGCTGGTTACGCTTTGGCTAAGAAAGTTGACGACACATTGTTCCAATTAGGCAAGTCCTTTGGTAACGGTGACGCTTCTGACTGGACACACAGCACCAGCTATTACATCGACGCTTCTACTGGTCTCACAGCTTACGCTGAAGACACTGTAGTTCCTGCTGACGTATTCACTGACGCTGGCTTCCGTGCCTTGATCAAGTTGATGGACGATGCTGATACCCCAATGGATGGTCGCTTCTTTGCAATTCCTCCATCACTACGTGCAGCTATCATGGGTATTGATCGTTACAACAGCTCTGACTTCGTTGATGGTCGTGGTGTTCAAAATGGTCAAATCGGTACGCTTTATGGTATCGACATCTATGTAACAAGCAACAGCCCAGTTATCGAGACCGATGCTCAAAATACAGCAACCGCTGGTGGCGACATCAAGGCAGCTATTTTGGCTCATAAAGATACCATGGTTCTTGCTGAGCAAATGTCTGTTCGTTCACAGACGCAATATAAACAGGAATATTTATCCACTCTGTACACTGCTGACACCCTCTACGGTGTTAAAGTAGTACGTCCTGAGACTGGTTTTGTATTAGCTGTAAACGCTTAATAGTAGTTCCTAGGCTTCCCAGTTTCGGCTGGGGAGTCTTTTTTTAAGTGCATTCGCTGAGTGTATTTAAACAAATATAGGAGATAAATTTTGGCTATCTACCGAGGAGCAGGTGGTGCAGGGGACGCTGTAGGAGACGCTTCTAGTGAAGTCTTATTAGCCCTCGCTGCTAAAGATGCTGCTATAGCTGCACAGGCTGCTGCAGAGGCAGCACAAGTAGCTGCTGAATTAGCAGAGACTAACGCTGAGACTGCAGAGACTAATGCAGAGACTGCAGAGACTAATGCAGAAACAGCAGAGACCAACGCTGAAACTGCTGCTACTAACGCTGCAAGTTCTGCAAGTGCAGCTTCTACATCCGCTACAAACGCTTCTAACTCAGCATCTGCTGCGTCTACTTCAGCAACTAACGCTAGTAACTCTGCTTCCGCAGCAAGTACCTCAGCAACTAACGCAAGTAACTCAGCTACTGCTGCTTCTACGTCTGCTTCTAATGCAAGTACTTCTGCAAGCAACGCAGCTACTTCAGCGACTAACGCTGCTAATGCTCAGACTGCTGCTGAGACAGCAAGAGATCAAACCCTAACAGCATACGATAACTTTGATGATAGGTACTTAGGAGCTAAGACTTCTGATCCTTCAGTAGATAATGATGGTAATGCCTTAGTTGCTGGAGCACTTTACTTTAATAGTTCTTTGGGATCAATGAAGGTATATACTGGCTCTGTGTGGGTAGATGCCTACGCTGCTGGTTCATCTTTCTTAGCTAAAGCAAATAACCTATCTGACTTACCTGACGCTAGTGTTGCTCGTACTAACCTAGGATTAGCAATTGGTACGAATGTCCAAGCATACGATGCTGACTTAGCTACGATTGCTGGGTTAACTCCTACCAACAACTACGCTATTATTGGTAACGGTACTAGCTGGACTTCTTCTGCACTCCCTGCTTCTGGTGTAACTTCAGTAACAGGAACTGCTCCGATTGCTTCTAGTGGTGGCAGTACTCCTGCAATTAGCTTAAATGATTCTGGTGTAACTGCTAATACTTATGGAAGCTCTACTGCAATTCCAGTCATCACAGTTACTGCTAAGGGTTTAATTACAAGTCTTTCTACTGCTAGTGTTTCTGGTGGTGCAGCTCTTAGCAACGATACTTCTACGGCTAGTGATTTATATCCAATGTTTGCTGCTGCAACTAGTGGAACTCCTACAACCGTATATACATCCAATGCTAAGTTACTATATAAGCCAAGCACTGGTGAATTAAAGGCTTCTCAGTTAGTTGCTACGAATGGAATCATTGCTAATAGTGCAACCATCGCAGCAAACTACACAATCGCTTCTGGTCAAAATGCAATGAGTACTGGTGCTGTTACAGTTAATAGTGGAGTTACTGTTACTGTAAGTTCTGGTAGTCGTTGGGTAGTTCTATAAGGATAAGACATGAGCATCATTCTTCAAGGAAGCACATCAGGTAGCGTTACATTACAAGAACCAGCCGTTGCTGGTACTACTGTATTGACCTTACCAGCCACAAGCGGAACTGTTGCTTTAACATCACAACTTTTAGCATCGCCTTCTGCTGTTGGTCAAATTCCTTTTTCTACCGATGGTTCTACATATACTGCAACAGCTAAAATTGTTAGCGGT
>Ga0222713_10000450_pt1 | contig 46362 bp, 28 predicted proteins | sample C33_649DmetaG_FD_165061 | JGI IMG/M metagenome (GOLD analysis project Ga0222713, IMG submission 165061) | Estuarine water microbial communities from San Francisco Bay, California, United States - C33_649D | ecosystem: Environmental > Aquatic > Marine > Unclassified | place: USA: California... | reverse complement strand
CAACAACGGTGTATCAAACCAAACACGCTGATAGGTTGTGCTGTATGCACGTCTCATTTCTAAGACATTTTCTAAAAGTCGTTGCAGTCCCAACACACTGAGGTTATTCATTGTGATAATAAATGTCAGACTATTGCGGTAGGGAATTTCAAACAAGTAGTGATGAGCATACCCCATGACACGGTCATGATTCATACCGTGTCTGATATATTCAGCGTGTTTAGGTATGCCTGAATCAATACTGACATATTGCATAAAGTGTTCAATATTGGTATTGCACAACTTTTTTACATAGTCCATATACTTTACAAATAAGGCTCCTTCTACACTGAAGTTTGACGTTACGTTCAAATGTAGATCAGGATTGGGCAGAGCCAGCACATAGTCAAATACCCGATATGTGTTCTTGTCCATTAGTGGCTCACCACCGGTCATGCGGAAATGCTTCAGTTGTGGGTATAGAGTAGGCCACCACTGCCAAAATGCTTCTACATAAGGGTTATGATCTCGGGCAGGGATAGGACGATTACGCCCAACAAAATGGCTAGGATCATTATGAGTAGTTCCAGTAGGATATCCGCCCAGTCTCTCGACCTCCTGCTGCCATGAACTACTGAATTGAGGGCTACAATAGCTACAACTAAGATTACAAGCGTGATTAAAGTTAACTTCAACATAACTGGGTATAATATCCTCTGTTCCGTTACTATTTTTAATTGTATCAAATGCATCAGCGGCCCATGGTTCTCCGGAACGATAATGTCGATCACTCAGCTCACCGTGTTTTTCAATGTTCCAGCAATAACTACACTCAGATGGTTTCTCATTTTTCAACATCATGACACGCTGTTGTTTCTTGTGTCCAGTGTTGTGTAGTGCGCCAGGATTGTCTCGGAGCACACCAGGATCTATACTGTGCAAGGGTGGGTGGTAGCACGAGTTGTTGAGACCAGTAGGCAAGTGTAGGCTTACTTGTTTCCATTTGGCCAAGCAAAGTGCAGGGCCTAACTTTTCCCGCATTTCTTCTGCTGCGTTCATAAACTGACTTTTATTTGTCATTACTGGCTCTTTTTATTGATAGGTAACATTCGTTAGTGTCGTAGTAAACATCTTGCACGTGATAAGGCCCAAATGTGCTGTCAATATGTTTTATTATCTGTTGTGTATTATAACGCAATCTATGGTACTGCAAGTGCAATAACGGCAAACATACTATGGCATTTCCTGTGGTCAATTGAAAATCTAAAACACTCGACGCATATTCACAATATTCTGGCACAGTCATGTACTTAAACGATTCTGCGCCTAACCATACTACATTGTTGTATCCAACATCTGGGGGCAATTTGTTAGCAACCTGCACAAATTCAACTGGGTCATAAGACTGGTGTTCCCAAATAATGCGATTACGTTCGAATTCATAATGACGAGTTGCAGCAACCGCTGGTGCAAAGCTGTCAATAGAAACAGTTGTGCCTGTTGATGTATTTTGTTTGACAAACTGTGCCAATCCCACGTTGTTTCTCGACAGAGCATGTGTTGCTTGGTAACGCATCCAGTTGCCTTCAAACTCAGCAACCGAATCGGGTCTGGTATTTTTAACTATCGATTCGTTCATAGTATACATTGGTTGTTGGGTGCGCAAAATTAAAATACTGGCCACGATCTTCCAAGTAATGACGGGAAAGTTCACGGTAGTCTAGCAAACTGTCGCCAATGATGTCTAGCAAATCAGCATCGTAATCATCGGTTAAATCCGACCACACTTCATTTGTTTCGATCACATACTTGTTGATGGCCACGTACAGCCAATGTGGGCGGTATGCCATCACTCGTGATTGCATTTCTCTTAGAAAATTTTCTAAGTTTATATTCAAATTGGTTTTCAACACAGCCAACATAAACGGAGCTGTTCTATGCAGATCTGCGGAGATTGCGCAGTCAGGTAATCGTTCTTGAAAATATGCTAGATCAGGATCGCCCAGCAAAGTCAAATTTGTAATACGATTTTGTTTAACAAATTCGATCAATCGATGATCTTGTTCTATAATTCCTTTTCCACCATAGAACATTTCTAGTTGTTGCAATCTCCAGCTGGCCATTACCATCCTTCTTGGCGTCTGATTACATCCATCTCAGAAACCATAATGCCGAGATTGTGCCAATTACTACGATAGTGATGCTTGAAAAACTTGCTTAATTCAGCGCCGTGTATACTCATAGGTAGGTCTAATTGTGTACCTAGTGGGCCTTGAAATTCCATAATGATATCAGCAGGATCGCGACTTTTATTTTCTTTCCAGATTTCAGAAAGAGCATCAAACGATTGAACTACTCGATAGTCCCAATCTGTTAGCATAGTAAGATATGTTCCTTGCCTGGCGCCAGCAATAGCCCACATGCCATTCTCTACATCGGCACCTACGTTGTGCCAAATGGTTAAATGATCTAAGTTGCGTTGATGTACACGGTCTTTAAACTCGCTTACGTTAGGCCGACGACCTTGATTCAAACACATTTTGACTCCTTCTCGGAATCCAGCACGCCAAGCCTGAAATGGCGTACCATTGGGATAGGTAGTGGAGTAGCAGTCGTGCATGGCAATATACTTGGGGTCAAAACAAAACTCCACAGTGGTTTCATCCCGACCGTCGGTGTTTTCGTGTGTACGCATGGTACGAACAAAATCTTGTGTCCATATACTCAACCCACCGTTGCCATACATGAGTCCGTTGATATGATTCTTTGCACGATAACGGAACACACAATCCTGATTACGATCATCTAAGGTCAGCTGCAAATTAAAAAAACTAGAATCAGGAAGATTATCGCCATCGATGAGAACAAATCTATCGGTGTCGCTGGCAGCGGCAGCGGCTTTGTGCGCTGCATCCGAGCCTTTGACGCCGTCCACCCTCTTGGCCCAGGGCACCATGTTTTTGATCTTGATCCAAAATTCTTCTTTTTGCGGTTCATCATAACTCAAATAAATTGTATCTAAATCGGCAATGTCAATTGTTGTCATAGTTCTTTAACTTCCATTTTTGATTGGGTTCTGCATCAACTACTATTGTAATATCGGTAGGATGGCAAGGTGTGCCTGATTCTGCCGGTATTAGTTTTGATGTCCTAGCTTGATATAGCCGGATCAGTTGTCCATTCCTTACTACTACTCGATCACTGCTTTCGGCATATTGCTCCGCTGTTATCTCAATATACTGTCCGGGAAGATCTTCCATTGAGTAGCAAACAGGATAACCTTGGTTGTCATGATACAATCTAAAAAATACAGGTTTAACTTTGGACCAGGTATAGTTATTCCAAAAGTTTAAAAAGTTACGTGTGTTTTCATCCATTGGGGTTCCAGTCTTTGATGTTGTAATGGACAGCACCTGTTTGTGCTACTGTATTGATTTGCAAACTTCCATTATTGTATTCCCAAGTTAACTCGCGTGTCCAATCTTGGGTGCGAGTTCCTATGATGTGTCGCTTCATATGAACTATTCGAGGATAGGTAGCAAAAGGCATGGTAACTGTCTCTGGACCCATTATTTGTGCTGCCATAGCATATACTATATCGGTAGTAGGGTCATCATCGGGGTAGGTCAACAGAGTTCGAAAGTCTGCCCAATTCTTAAATATACGCTGTACCCAAAACCAAAACTCTTGTGCTGTTTTACTAAGTCGCCAATAAGTTATGGCATTGTACACGTCGGGCAGATTGTTTGCATCAAATATTTTACGATAGTGTCTGCTGACAGCAGGACGATCATAGTAATCTCTAGCACCAGTTGAAACTACTACATCTTTGTGTTGTAACATATTCCACCAATGGTCGACAGAACTTGTTATCAACATGTCGGCTTCTAGTTTGATTGTTTGTCTAAACGGGCTGGCACGAAATGCTTGCCAATCATTATCGAGTTTCCAACTGACAGTGGACTGGTCGCCGTAGGGCAGAGGCACTACAAAATCAAATTCGGGTAGATTTGCTGCAATATCAGTTACCAAGCAGGTTTGAGCAGCGGGCATCCAGTGTTTAATACTGGCGTTTAGACGTTGGGCACAGGCAATGTAATCTGTTGTGTCATTATTGACAGCAATAATCAAGTATCCGCGTTCAGCTTGTACTGGCAATGATATCTCCCAAATGCTTTTTTCCCATGGCATGAAAATCTTGTCCCGCAACAACAACGTGTCGAAGTTTTGAGTCACTAGTTGTATAAGAAACTTGAAATTTGTCGTAGCCCATTTGCTTTAATCCATGTTCCGGCACTACGCTGGCCAGTGCCCAAGGCACCGTGGGCCATGATCCTTGATGCCCATGCAATGTATTCAACGCTATGCTTAATGCATGGTCATTGCGATAAGTTGATCTAGCAATACCATACAGGTTGCGATAATGTTGCCAGTGTTCGCGAATCATTGACATCATGTCAAATACACTTTTGCTCAACTGGGATCTACGAAATCTCATTACTGTTGCCCAGGCCATGGGCATACGATTGTTGCCAAACCAGTTTAAGTCATCGAATGTGCGTGTGCTAGTAACATCATATGCTGTAATTGGAGCCAGAAAATCCTGTGACATTTCAAATAATAAGTTTAATTGATCGCTACAGACAACATAATCGGCATCTAACACTAGTGTTTCGTTGTAGGGACTTAGGTTATATACATCCATACGGTTACCATTGAACCACGTTACGTTGTTGCCAATATCGGCAAAATATCTGGTACCGCCCGACTCGGCAGTGGTTAAGACAACATCTTCAAATGCAGTTGAGTCAGCAGGCACACTGTCAGTTATCAGTGTGGTTGGCAAACTCAAATGTTGTGCGATGCGCCTGGCACTCCAAGCTGCCATTGCCTGGTAATCAATATCGCCACTGTTGTAAGCAAATATAACTACGCCACGCATCATCGTTGCCGAGATAATTCTTCGTGTTCGATTAACCAAGCATTCATTTGCTCTTGCCATCTTTCAACAGCTAGTCTATATAACTCTGATCGAGTTACTTTAACCGGATTTTCATAAAGGTCTAACAATACCATTTCGGTTCCAGAACAGGCTAGAACAATGTTTATTAATTCTGGGCCTGCTCGCCACATGCCACCAGCATGAGCAAACAGCATCTTGGCTTCGTATTTTTCTTTAAGGACTCGTCGTGCAGCCGCGTGATCAAACCGGCTGCGAGCCTGTGCTACAAGTTCGTTAGTATCCATCATTTGATTATACAGGAAAGGAAGATAAAAGTAAAGGACTTTGAATAAGTCCTTTACCGTTTTATTGCAGTTTGATTAAGCTACTGTGGCAGCAATAGTTGGAGTTCCCCAACTTGCGCTTGTTAGATATGTTGAGCTAGGTGGGAAATAAGTTACCAAAGTGGTTGGGGCTGTGGCAGCACCGACTGAGGTAGCTGGACTACTTACACCAGTGCCACCAGAAATAGCATCAGTAGAACCGGCACCTGACCCGCCTGGATCAGTCCAAACTGTGGTCAGTACCAACTGTGTTCCTGTTCCTGCTGTTTTGGCTGAAATTTGTATAAACTGACCAGTATACGGAGCAGTGTCGGCAAACTGTTTGTAAATAATGGTATCAGTTGTAAGCAAATCATACCAACCAGTTGTGGTCAACAGTGTGTTAGGTGTGCCTGTTCCACCAATTTTGGTAGTACCAGTATATGCAGTACCGGCAATCTGCTGTGTTCCAGTTCCGCCAGTGATGTAAATATCACCAACTAAGGTATTGGCTAGATCGTTCCATTCTGTATCAGCTTCGGTCGCATCAGCAGTTTTACTTGTTTCCCACTTGATGCGGCCGCCTGCATTGAAGAAATACCGTGCAGCGTTGGCACTGGCAAATGTAATGGTGTGTGTAAAGGTAATGGTCCATGGAGTAGATCCAGAACCAGTTGCAGTTGTCTTGGATGTTGTTCCTGTAAATGTACCGTATTGAGTACCATTGGCAGCAGCATTACCTCGATTGGTAGTAAGTGTTGTCAAATCAGTATTAAGATTACTAAGGATAGTAATAATATTACCTGTTACCGGTGCTGTTCTGCTGGTAATTGTGGTACCTTGATGACTGGCCATTGAGCTGATAGTGTTAACTAAACTGGCCCATTGAGTAGCAGTAACCGTTCCAGCAGCCGATACTGTAGCCAGGGCAGATTGGCCGTAGCCTGAATCTGTACTGCCAGTTGACCAAATACCGTTAACATTGGCACCCGATGTGGTGCTAACAAAACCGTTATAATCGGTTGCTTGTATTAATCCGCCTGCTGAATAAGTCATGTTTTATTTTTCCAATTAGTTGATGGTCACGATTGCTTCAATAACGCCAAGACTTTCGCTTTCCTTGGATTCCAAAGCCCGACCAATTACGTTAAACGCTGTAGCTTCGCCTGTTTTGGCAGCGCGAGCTAGGCCGTCGCCTGCTGCTACTAATCGGTCACCTTTACGGATTGACCCAGTTACTCTAACTGGTACACGGCCTGTCATTGCGATAGGAGGGTGAGTTGAATCTGTTCCTGCACCAGAGTTCATTAGATAAGCAGCTCTTGTACTTATCACTCCGAATACATTTTCACTCAATTCATCAACAGATTTGGTAATTTCAGCTGAGCCGCCCAATTCAACCACTGTACCTGCTTCGTATTCGTCGTCAGCTGCAAAACGTTCTGCAACGTCAGCATATAGTGCTGTAGTAGCTGTGGCAAATACAGTGTTGAACACTGCGCCGGCAGCACCAATGTTGCCTACGCCGCTGGAGTTCAAGTTAGTAATACCAAGAACGCCCACTTGACTTGTGGCACCATTTACCAGCATTGCTGTAGTAGTGACACCGCCGTCGTTGACAACAATAGCAATGTTGGCATCTTGTGTTTGGTTTTGAATGTTAACGGAGCTAGTTGCTGTGGTAACTGAAATCTTAGCATCTTGATCAGCACCCACTGTCAAGCCAGTGTCGTTTAGGATACCTAATGTGCCACTAGTTGTGTCGTTGGCGTCGCTGCGCAAAAACGATGTGCTGAGTAAACCGCCCAGTGATTGAGAATCAGTGGAAGTGCCTCTAAACAAGTTGTTGCTTACTGTGCTGCTGAGCTGGATTCCAGGACTGATAGTGGCAAAACCAGAAATTGCAACTTGAGGAGTAAAAGTTGCATCTTTTGAAATAATACCAACAATTGTGTTGGCCACATACAATTTGATAACAACGTGATCAACAGCAACGTTATCTGTGACAGTTTCGACAATAGCGCCAGATGTTCCTTGACCAGACGAACTAGCAGGACCAACTAGAACAAAGGCAGTACCGTTCCAGACTTTTAACTGTTGGTTAATCGTGTCCCACCAAATATCACCGGTGACGTTTCCGGTTGGTGCTGTTGCGCTGGCAGTGGCAGCCGAAATAGTTTTGAAAGCTGTACCTGTGTACACTTTCATCAGGCTATTGGCCTTGTCCCACCACAGTTGTCCTGTTAGCGGTGCTCCCGGAGCAGTGGTATTAGAACCATTCTCTAAAAGATGAATAAAGTTTTCATCAAGGAATTCGCCGTATCCAGCGTAGTTTTTACCAACCAGGATCATGCTTGAGGTGGTGTTAATGGTACCGTCTGCTATAGTAGCAAAAATAGTGCCATCAGTTAAGTTAATTGTATATGCCATTTTTCTTTCACTCCGTCCTGTCAGTATTTATGGTAGAATTCTGTACCCATATTTATGCTGCACTCAGGTTCGTTAAGGTCTGAATACGCACAGTATAGTCTATTTGAATTTGTCTATTCAAGCTTTTTTGCACTGGGTGAAAAATCACATGGGTAATCAACATCAAATCATCTGAAGTTCCTTCCCAGGTTTTTAGTCCCAATTCGTCAAACACAAATTCACCGTTAAAATTGGTGCTGTTGTCAAATGCCTGTTGTCCAGCGGGTTCGCCGTAATCCAACAAACATGTTACTAATACATCTGTGTAAACTTTTCCACTGGTATGCAACACTGTGAGATTATTGCGTGTGGGATCTGTATTGGCTGGGCTGTTTCCATCCACTACTTTGAGATAAGTTTGGTTATACAAGTCAGCATTCTGACCGGTCACGTTGGGTGGTAGATAAGTGATGACCCCAGTGGGATCTACTGAACTGCCACCGTTGCCAAATGCCATGGCATAGATATAACCAATATTTTTGTTGGCTATGCTTTCAGCCAATGCTATACTCATGTTTTCATAATGAATAGCGTTGTGTTTGTCAACAAACACTTCTTTTGAATTGGGGTCGTGGATTTTAAGAAATCCTTCTACCATCACTGGCCCTAGCGACATCATGCTCTTTTCTCCACTATAACTTCTTCGGTATTAGGATCAAAAATCTTTATAAATCCTTCAATATGAAGTGCCCCATTTTCGTTGGGCTTTGTTGGCTTTTTTACCACAGCTGGTTCTATTTTTGACACAGGTTCTAATTTTTCGTTCATGTTGTTATTTACCATGCTCACTCACCCCGTATAAACCTTGCTGCCACTGTGTCCTGCTCTTGCAGTGCAATGCCGTTGCTGGCAGTGCCAGAACCGGGTGCATACCAACTTAGAGCACGTTTTACCAAAATAGTAACTTGATAGTTCTTAGTAGGTGCAGTAGCAAATACAATTGTCACTGGGTCGCTGTCCAAAATAGTATATCCACCAGTTTGTCGTATTCCGCCTACATAAACTTCTACAGCTTCGTCTTGCTCGGTCGAGTCCAAGTTAGCCACGGAAATATCAGCTGCGGTAAAGGTTGTTTCTGTGCCGTTGGCCAAGAAGTTTTCAGAAATCACATAGTTTTGATATTCTTGTGGTAATCTATTTCCTATTCCAATGTCATAAACTGCTGCTCCTGCTGCATGGCTGGCTGCGCCTGTACCGGCTGTACCGCGTCGTAAGCCACTGACAGTATTGTTGACAGTATCTCTTGTACGGTAAGCAATACGCTCGCCGTCAATGGTGATCAAACCAAAGATACCTTGTGGCAAGTTTGGTTCGCTCAGTACACTGGCATCATCTACATAGATTACATCAGCTGTTGCTGACAGAGTAGATGCCAGTTGTGTTGTGGTACTTGGAATAATGCGGTATGTGGTCTGCAGGCCGCGCATGTCTTGGAATATGCGGAAGGCAATAGCACCTGGAACCACACTGGAAGTGTAGCTGGTGATACTGACCACTTGCGAAGCATTGATTATTGGACCAGATATGTTAACAACTGATCCTTCTACCGTATAACCAATTCCTTCAAACAAGTAGAATCCGTCCAAGGTAACTTCGATACGCTCAACGTTTTCTATTAGGCGCCCAGTATCAAAGTTGTTGGTTTGAATCACGCTGCCTGTACTGAAGTCAAACGATCCGGGTGCATTGTTTACAGTGCCATCGTCAAAGTCAGTGTCATCATATGCTTGGCTAATCAATACACCTTGTGTGGTAGGGCCCTGAAATACCTGTGTAAGAATATTCTGTTCACTAGTGTCGTTAAATGTGGTTACTGACACAATGTCTCCGGCGATTGGTATCAATGGTCCAGACGTTTTCCATATCAGTGTATTGCCGCTGATGTAATACTGGGCAGCAGTGCGCACTGATATCAGGATTGTTGCTCCTGCAGGTGGTGACGAAGTCAATGTAATAGTTCTGTCTGTACTGCCATCATACGGATCCACTATAAAATCGATACCTAGTATTAATGGTTCATTGTTGACGTAAACGCTGACATCGTTATCGGCAATCAAGGCCTGGCTGTATCCGCCGTTTGTGGGCAGATAGTATTGCAAGCTGGAACCATCGTCGATGTATTCAACGCCTTCGGCAGGTCTCGCTCTAATACCATTTTTCTCAACAATCACGTTGGCAGGATTAGTACCTTCCAAGCTGTTGGTCAGGGTATAAGCAAAGTTTACACCATCAGCTACAAAGTATTGTGTCTGTGGAACACTCCACGAGTATCCACCTGCAGTGGTTCCCATGGCAGAGATAACGAGTTGATCAGTTGAGCTATACGCACTTGAGAATGTGACCAGTATATTATAGGTATCGTAATCTGCAAATGTGTAGTTGGTGGTCAACTCTCCATTGACAAATATTACTAGTTGTTCAACAAGACTGTATTCGACTGGTACTATCAATCTGTTTGATGTTATATCTGTACCGTTGACAGATTCTACATGAATCTGGTTGCCGCCACCTAGACTGTAGGCTGTTATCACAAACACATTACCTTCAAACACATCATTCAAAATGGTTGCTGTCTGATTAGGCCAATCTAATACAAAATCAACGTCGGGTGTCAACTGAATACCAGTTGTAAGATTGTAAACTTGCACAACAGTTGGGTAAGCCAACAACCCTGCCCAGCTGTAGTTTTCGGTTGCAGCAGCGTAAAGATATCTACGCGACGACACTGGGAAACCATGTCCGTTTACGTCCCAATCTGATCCCGGAGTAGTATACACACGCATGTCTAGCGTGTCGAACATGGCTCCTGGAACTAGTTCTTCTGGTGCATGGCTTGAATAAGTGTCGACAAATGCACCGCCAGCTACTACAATAGGGTTAGGTCCAGTTGTAGGTGGTGCGCCGTTATAGGCCGGTGCAGGCAAAGTACCCAAGAATGGATCTGTAAATTCGCTTTCGTAAATGGCATCTAATATAGCAGGATCGTATGTGGGGCGACCTTCTGGGCCATAGGCCAGGTTATCAAACGGATTAATATCAAAGTTACCCACATCAAACCCAGTGTTTTGACTGAAGTTTGGTGCAGATACTTGTACGCCGGGATAATCAACTCCGGTTATCAACAAGGCTAAATCAAGTCCGGGTTCATTTACTTCAGGCACATAATAGCCCATTGTACGGTTAACACCGCTAAGGTCACCGGCTGAAACAATAGTCCATTGATCTGGGTCAAATGTTGCGTTTAGTATTGCGACACTGTCATCGGTGTTGGCGGCCCATACACGATCTGCATAACGCACTTGTGTTCCGTTATCGTAGCTGACATCTGGTTCCCAATCAATAATTGTAGTTTGATATTCGTATCGATCGTATTTGATTGTAGTCACAATGTTTCTTACTAGACCGTTGCCCATTACTGGTATAGCGCGAGCTCTGCGACCCAAGTAATTCAACAGCGCAGTACCATCAACCACAGGTGATATGGTAGCAATGGGCGGCACAGCATTTAAGAATCCACTAACAGTGACATTATAAACTAGTCCATCCGGTGTTTGGAATACTGTTCCAGAAAATACCTGTGTGTTTCCAACCCAAGGCACTGCTTCCGGCAATCCGCCTACAAGTTCTATTGTGGGAGTGGTTGCAAAATCAGTTAGATCAGCAACTACATCAATGGCTACAACAGATCCAGCACTATTGACACGGCATACTAAACCAGTAGTTGTTTCTCCGTTTAGTAGTATTTCTGGAGGTTCTGAATATCCGTCTCCGCCGTCGGCGATAGTAACTGACTCAACACTCAGCAAGTAATTTTGATACCACTGATTCCACGGTAGTGTCTGCCAAACTTCACTGGTACTGGGAACACTGCTAGTAGTGCTCAACACTGGAGGAATTGCATTGTCTAACACTGGACTTATGTAAAGATTTTCTGTTGCGTCCCAGTATGCTGGCAAGTCAAAGTCATTGACTGTGCCGTTGTACTGATCAAAGCCGTTATAAATCAAGTTGAATTCGCGGATCTGCACATGGTAAGGCTTGACTTCTTGTATGTAATTCAACACAAAGTCTTGGTTGTCGCGGCGGTATGATTGGAATGGCACCAATTCACGTATGGTGTGGTTGACATCAATCAAGCTGGTCTTGGCCAACCAAGTAGGTGCTTGTTCTTCGCTTAAGATGTAATTAAACATCAAGATCAATGCACGGTTACGTTCAATCAACAGGTCGCCTACTAGTATTTCCTCGTTGATGGCCTGTATGATTTTACGTGTTTCAATTACAGGTTCTTGGTCGTAATACTGTGCATCAAATACTTCAACGTCAAATCCAAAGCGTCCTAAGCTGTAATCCCATAAGGTAGCAGAAAATTCTATGGTACCATCTTGCAGACCTACTCTGGTCCAGGTTGGAACAGCAGCATCTGTCAATTGATAAATTTCCCACTTGCCTTGTGCATTAGCAGTTACTTTAACGCTGCTGCCCTGAGGAACTGAAATTGTGCCCAAGGCTGAATAGTTAGGAACTTCTATCAAAATACGGGTGGCCGAATCATATCCGGGCTGATACCAGTTAATATAATTCCAGTACTGCTTGGTATCGTAATTTTGTACCCTGGTCAGCAACAATATTTTTTCACCAGGTAAATTGCCATTGGCAACTTGATATATGGTCCATAGACCGTTGTTGGTTACATCGCTGGCCACCAAGTATCGGTATCCTACACCAACTTCTTCTAGATTTTGAAAAGTCAACTCTTCATAGTTGGCCACACGTTTGTTCCAGGCACCCGAGTAACTAGATGGTTCTGGTTCTGCACTGTTCAACAAATTAAACACACGAGATTCAGAAATAGGTAGCTGCAATATCACACTGTTGACACGAGTTAGATAATTCTTCAGTGCCAAGAATCTGTTAACAAACATGCTCTGACGCGGTCTTGTTGCCACGCCATATTGTTCGCTGATGGGTGCTTGTGGGTCTGGTACGGGTGCGCCAGTAACATCTACACCGCAGAAACTGTCTTGTAGTTTGTTATAAAGTGCGGGAGCTAGGAAGCCGTCGGCTCTGTCTTGAACCACCAACTGGTATTCCACGTGTACAGCAGCGTCGTTTAACGTTTGATCGTATTCAACGTGGAGAATGGTGTCTTGGGCTGAAATGTACTCTAGACCATTGTAGATAGCAACGGTGCTGGCATTAATTGGCGCAATATAGCTGATCCCACTGCTCTTGGGACTTTCGATATAGTTACGGATAGTTTCTATACTGAGTGTTTTCTTGGCTGCGGTGTTTACAGTGGTTATTCCACTAACCCAGAAATAATATACAGTATTGAAAATTCCTTGTTGACTCAATGAACTGGAAATAACATAGCTGTTGACATACAAAGGTATCCCAGGGCCTGTGTAATCCACAGGAGCTACAGAACTAGCAATCCACTGATACACATTGATAGTGCTGCCCGGAAACAGTTGACCCCAACGTCGGCTGGCGTATACCACGTCGTCTTGATTGACATCAATGAATCTGGCATCAGTGGTGTTCCACCAAATCTCGCCCACTCGTTCTTGTGTCCAGCTACCACCGTAATTGTTTAGTCCACCAATGTTGTAGGCAGCAGGGTCTATGGCACCAATGTAGTTGATGTTTTGTGCTACTACACCTAGCAGGCGACCTTGTAGCGGATCAAAATAATCAAAGTATTGTTTTGGTTTGTTAGTCACACGATCGTACATGTAAACTGTATTCAACAGGTTGATGTCGACCACAGGTTGTTGTAAACGTGTGACTTGCCAAGCTGGCAGTTGATTGTCGTTTCTAAACCAAACAGCCCGACCGTAGTTGGCTGCGCTGTCGCCTTGATCATTACCGGGAGCACCAATCAACAAGGTACCAGTGGTATAGTCAAGGCCTGCACCAAACTCGTCCAGGCTTGCCATTGAGTTGTCAAAAATTTGTTGACCAAATACAAACTGCGCAGGATTATTAACTGACGGTGATGCAGCAGGCAGTTGATCGTAAAGATACACTACACCGCTTTGAGTTATTGTGTCGCTGAATATAGTAGTTTTAGCATCAAATGTTGTGGTTTGATCGTCGAATGTCACAAACTCTATTAGTGCTCCATTGGGTGCGCTAATCAACAAACTTGTGGTATTATCACTGATAAACAATTTCTTGCCAAAGTTTGCATAAGATTGCGGAACAGGTGCTACAATCTTCTGTTGATGTACATAGATATCAAATCCTACATCAGTAAAAGCTGTGCCAGTTCCAGGCAGAACCTGTAATCTATTCAACGGAATTGATGCTGCAAAATTCTTAACTGACAGTGTCATTCTGCCCGACACCACTGTTATGATAGTGCCAAAAGATGGAGCAGTAGTAAATGTTACAGTTTCATTGGTGTTGTTATAAACATAATCAACACCAGCAATCTGCACCACGTCGTTGATTAGTACACGGGTGGTATAAGAAGCGGCAGCTGAGTATATGGAACCAACATCAAACACCGTTGATGTTCCGTCGCCCAACAGTTCTACATCTGTAGTCAATGTTGCTTGAACGTTCGGAACCAACGCTGCGTTGACGTCATTAACTAGATCACTAATGGTAGTTCCAGTTAAGGTGACAAAGAAGTTGCGCACACGAATAGTGTTGCCTGCTGTCAGTGTTGGGTTGGCAACGGTGCTAGTGATAGTTCCATACACACGAGCTTGGTTAATGTCAAATTCTACAAAGCCTGATTGTAGAAGTTCAGAGTCAGCAAACGGTGCACCAATATACACGCTGCAATCGTTAACACATTGGTCAACTACATAACCAAACTGATCGCTATTGCCAGGAGTTTCTGATATTATAGTTTGTATCAACTCGAATGTGTTGGTTTCTACTGTAACAATATCACCTACAGCGATTGTAGTGTCTAGAGTGACTGTGCTGCCAGCCACAGAGAAAGTACCACCAATGTTGCCATCGGTATTGGTTAGAAATTGTCCATTCAGCAGTACCGAAACAGGTGCAACAGGAGATTCGACAGTGGTGTAATCAAGCACACTGGTATCAGTTACTTGGAAATTCTGTACGCTTCTGTCAAACACATACACAATACCTGCTCTAGGAATACCATTAACTGTAACATCTGGTGTTCCCACCATAACCTGTCGGCCATCTGTGGTTGTTGATACGCTGAAACCAAACTGTTCAGTGCTGCTCAATCCTGGCACGGTTAGTGTGTCCACTAAGGTATAGTAAGTTTGTGCTTTTACTGCGATTTGTGTATCGCTAGCTGGAGCCACTGCAAATATCAAATCTTGCAAACCGTTGACACTGTAGTCAATGACAGGACGTTGTATTGCGCCATCAACATAAACTACAACAGAATAGTTGTTGACAGCTGAATAAATGTTGGCTAAACTAAATGTTGTAGTTGACCCGTCGCCGACAAAAGAAGCAGCAGGACGACGTGTAATTGTTATTACTGAACCTTCGACTGGCGGAACAGGGAACACAACATAGTTGTCAGATACTGTATAGTCTGTGCCAAATGTCTGTATCTGATCGCCTACTGCTACCGCCAGTTGTTCGTCGGTAGCTATGACAATTTTGTCGCTGTATAAGAATAAGTTTTGACTTGCACCTGCTATTAATTTTGTAGATTGAGTTTGGTAATCAATACGACCGTAAGCATAAACTACATTGCCGCCCGGTGCGCCAACATAGATCCAGCGTTCATCTTGACTCATGGTAACAGCGTGACCAAAACGGTCGGTGGCAGTTATTGATTGAGCAGGATCGATGGCCAATAGCTGCGCTTGTTCAAAAAAGTTTGAACCAGGATCTCTATAAATGACAGCAGCGTAGCCGCGGTCGGACGAGCTGGCACTGGCTCCCACAATGGCCCAACTTTGATCACCAATATCAGATGCATTACCGTAGCCAGCAGCATCAGTGGTTCCCAACTGTAAAATGCTGTTTTGTTCGTAGACGTTGTCGGGTGTTTTGACATAGGTATAAACAGCACCCGGAGCGGTGGCCAACGCTGTGGGATTGTAGCCAGGTGCACCAATCAGAGCACTGAGATTGCTGAGACCTTGTGCAACACTGGCGCCGAAGCGAGTATTTTCGTACTGTGTTTCTGGCGTTAGCTCTGTGGGTGATCCAAATGGATCTGTCTTTTCAATAACTTCCCATAGACCATCACCATTGTTGTCGACCCAGACACGAGCTCCTGGCACAAGCTGTAGGGCATATGGTAGGTCAACCACATCAGCTGCTTGTGATACACGAGCTGTTTGTAGTGTAAAACCTATGCCAGTTCCAGTTATTGTGGTTTGGAATCCTGTAAATACATAATCAATCAACAAGCTGGTTAGATCAGTTACCACACGTACACGATAGATGCCGTTGATGCTAGGATCAAAATACTTGATTACCAACACATCGCCTACTGACAAACCATGAGGTTTGCTGAACTGTACCAAGGCTCGGCCATCAAGGTTGTCAGACACAGTAGTAATATCACCTGAGATAGTTTCTGTGCGGTACACGTTCCAGTCATATGGATTTACTTTGGCCACCCATATTGTAGTTGCTTGTCCGATGTCATCTAACACCAGGCTACCAAAGCCAGCATCAAACTCAAACAGGGTTAGGTCCACGTCGGCTAAGTTGACATATCCGGCTGTGGGTAAGGCAACATCTGCTGACGAAGGCGTGGTGGTGGTAGGTAGTATGTCAGGGGAAGTTAACACTGTGCTAGACTTCCACACATTCTCCAACAGTATTGCTTGATCAGCTTCAGATTCTTGCTGTGATAATACCACTTGAACTAGGCTTGGGTCGCTTGGTAATAAGGCTTCGTTCAATCTCAACTCAAAATAACTGCGGTTAGCAGTTGCACCATATTGACCTCGTAAAATTGCCCAGTATTCGTAAATGTCATATTGAGCTACTTCCTTTCCTAAGTCAGCAAAGCTAAACAATTCTGCTGCACGAATAGTGCCTTTACTGCCCAAGAACTGCTGATATAGATTAACTTGACTTACATCGTCTAAGTTAAGGGCTTGCATATACTCTCTTGGACGGAATCCAATCAAGCCATAGCTGAATAGATCAACTTCTGATTCCAGGTTGGCGTCAAACACACTGTAAGCTGTTGCCAACTGATCGCTAGCGGTTGCTGCGTTGGGCAGCAAACCTCTTTGTATAGCACCGTAGTCACTCTTGATCCAACGATTATAGTTGAATTCTTGGCTAGGCTGAATGATTGTGCTGGCTGACCAGTACTCGTTCTTGAACAACACAATCTCTCCTTTGGCATACTTGAAATTTGGAATCCACTCTGGAATATTGTCTTGATTGAGTACAAAGCCTGGGGCATTGACAGTGCCGTTCCAATCACCGCTGAGATTACCAGAAACTAAGATACGATTCTGTCGTGCGCCTGTCACTGGCTGGTATATCAAGTCAGCAAAGATGCTGCGATTGTCCAGAACCATTACATGTTCAAATGCAGTAAATCGCAAGTTGATGAAGTTTATGGTGTCGCTGGTTAGGCTGTTTACCTTGAAGAAATTGTTTACACGGTCAATCACCAGATTGCCTATTGACAAAGGCTGACGATTTTGATTCAATATGATATCAGTGGGACTGTATGTCTTGATACTATCAACCACACTCAGTGGTTGATCAACACTGATGCTGGTTGCTGCTGGGTTTAAGTTGATAATTGTGCCTACTGCCCAACCTTGTTGAGTCCAGTACACAAACTCTTGTGCCATTTGCAACCAATCAAGTACGTAACCATTTTCTCTATCAGCAAATACCAATCCTTGATTTTCCAACAGTTTGCCGTAGCTGACCAAGAAGTCGCAGACGCCACCAATATTGGTAAATGTAAATCCGTAAGGAACTTTAACAACATTTGTTGTGTGGTCAAGAGCTATTCTGACTTCTGTTCCGCTGACAGAGATAGTTGTGTTGCGACCGCTGGGGCGAGATTCTAGTATTTCAAAGTAAGGATTCTTTGTGCTGTAACCCAGCACAGTGTATCCTGTTTCAACTTTTTGTACAATAACTGAGCTGTAGGTAATTTCATTAAATGGCTGATTCTTGTACAGCAACAACTGGTAGCTTTCGTCTGGTAGTAACAAACTTGTGTTGAGACTACTGGGAGTAGATCTTTCAGTGTAAACTTTGAGATAGTTCTTGTCACTAAAGGCTGCCATTCTCCAGCACAAACGAACATCAATATTATCTAAGGTCAGCGTGAGATTGTCAGTTGAATTAATACCCAGTTGACGATTGTAATCAATGATCCAATTTAAGTAGCTGGCCTTGCTGTTTCCATTACCGTACAAGGGTGTTAATTTTTTAGCGTCTAAACGATAACGACCATCCCAAAGATATTGATCCAATGATACATCAAATACATAGCGATCGCGATCTGACAACAAACTAAAGAATTCAGCAGGCTTTGTTAAAGCCAACAGTCGCATGACTGCAAACGGCCAAGCACTGCTGGTGCGCCAAGCGTTTTCTACCGGGCCGTCATCGCCAAATGTCCAACTACGACGGAAACTTGTAGTATTGTAATTGCCGATTACCGAATACAGCGGGCTGACTAATTGTCCTTCAGAGTCGACTGGCAACACTGTCAGCAATTTGGGACGAACAAAGCGCGGATCAACTCGGTAGTTTCCAGGTTCTTTGATCAAGCCAGCAGCCAGGTCATCCCATAAAACTGTGTTTCCTGATGTGTATGGACCAGTGCCGTATTCTGCAGCCCACCAGTCAGGTTCTTCAGTCAAGCCCAGCATTTGCCAAGGAGTTGAATCTGGAGTGTAAGTGTCGTAAAAATAGTTGTACAGGCCGCGCCAAGCACCAACAGGCACCGGCTGCGCATTTAATACATTGCTGCTTTGGCTGTAGTTGTAGGTGAATTCGTTGTTGGCAATGTAATTCTGCGTGGTATAATCCAACTTGTTCCAACCTACCCAAGTCAGAAAGTCTGTGCTGAGAATATCATTGACTTGGGCTAGTGTGTATTCAGTTGTTCTGAATTGTCCTGGCACTATATCTTCGTAAATTAACGGAATAGCAGAAACAATTTTAAGGTTGTTAAAAATTCTCTTTTCAAATTCCAACAGAACCTGATCCCGTATGTCGTTAAATGCCAGTGTAATAGATCCATCGTGGCCGCGTATCACTGCTCGTGGATCAACATAGGTTGTATCAACATAGATTTCGGGACGGAATGCAGGATACAATCCCATCTTGGTTGGTGTATTGGGCACATAACTACCGTAAGTGGTAGGATACTCACGAATTTTAATAACATCGCCTACGGCCAAGGGCGCAGTAATAACAAGACTTGGTGCGTCTGGTACTACATCATAGTCATAACCGCGAGTCAGTAAAACACCATTTAGAAATACTGATAGACCCAAATAATTTGATGCAGTGAAATCATAAGTCTGTATGGTATCAAATGCGGGGGTGCTGATGAACGAATAAGTGTAAGTGTTCTCTGTATAAGTTTCACCTGCTGTGATCATGTCAGACCAGTAGAACGGCGATATTTCGCTGCGGCCCAAACCGATCTCTTGCAACACAGTATCAAGCACTTGGGTAGCTGTTAGGTTTTCAAAATCACCTTGTGTGGTGAGATCTAACAGCAGGGCTTTGAATTTGGTATATTCTCTGCTGTTGAATTCCAGGGAGTTGAATAGTTCAAACTGTTGTTCTCTCAAGAACACTCCAGTTAGAGCCAAGGGTGACGAATGTTGAACAATGACATCACCGTAAGTGATAATGTCGCCTAGATCGCGTGTGTTGTTTGCTCCAACTATAGGACCCTGAATGGTCTTGAGATTTTGACCAATGCTTTCATAATGTGTGCGAATAGTACCCAGCGTAAATGTGTTGCTGTTTTCGTTCAATGGATTGTTTTCTAAGTTCAACGGAATTTGATAAAAACCAACACTGCTGGTCTGGTTACTGAGAACTTGTACTTCAACGATGGCTCCATTGGCCAGTTCATCAATTAGTGTTATTGTAGTAGATTCTGCACCTACAGTATATGTGTAGTTGGTTGGATCCAGAAAAACGCCTTCTGCAAATAACTGTATTGGTGCGTATACTGTTTCGGTGTCAATGGCAATGTCCAACACCAGGGGAGATTGATCATAAACAAAACTAAACACTTGACGACTGCGATTTTCAGCCGCAGCAGGCTGCCACCCAATCAAGCTGCCAAAGGTCACACGATCCACATACTGTCTAATGAAACCTGTGCTGATGGCCAACTCTGAACTGACATTATTGCGTACATAGATAAAGGTGTCAGTGTAAAGATAGTTTTGAAATACAATATCGCCTACGTTGTTGATGTTAAGATAGCGCAGAGCAAATCCCAAGAATTCATCAATGATTTGTGTTGATCCTGTAGCATAGCCAAACAGTTGGCTACCGCGGAAAGTGGTACTGGGATAAACAGCAAGATTACTGAAACTAACACCGTTGGCATCGAACACATCGAACAACGGCGGCTGATTTACCTGTGTCTTTTCCTGAGCAGGGATCCAGTCAACACCGTCAAACCAAAAGCTTTTTCCTTGTTGGGTATTTCCACTGAGTGTGACCACAGTTTGATTAACTAACGCAGTTCCTAATGGGACTTCAACCAAGTCAATGATTAACACACCGCTGTTGTTGGGATCAATAAACTGCACTTCGTAAATTTTATTACGTACCTCTTGGTCAAGGTCAGCAGCAAATATCACACGACTGCCTGTGATAAATGTATAGCCATCTATACCATAGCCGCGTTGGCCGTTGATGTTGCTGAGTGCATCTGTTTCTTGAAAGTCAACCACGTTGACTGGCGTTTTGCCTTGTGTTCCAAAGTTGTAAAGATTAAGGTTGGCTCTAAATTCAATGATCGGACGCTTGGCACGACGATTGTTGTCAATCACTTGCACTTGATTGTTGTAAGTAGCAGTGGCGCGAATTACGTCAATGTGGAACCAACGGTTGCTGCGTGTCCAGGCATTGAGATCACAACTGGCACGATTGATAGTGATGTAGTCTGGCACTGTTGGTGCATTTAAGCTGGCATCGTAAGGTTCGCTGTCATAGCTAGTGCTGTCATAAGGAATAGATGCACTGCGTGTATAAGTTTCTGGAGTTACAAATTCGCTAACTAGCAATAACTTGATACCGTTGCCTATGTTAATTCTGGGCACTGCGGTATTGGACAGTGGAGCACCTGCGGGAGCACCGGCTCCTGTATTCAGCAGGCTTTCTTCTACAGTTTCATAAATGTACTGCTGGAAAGTGGTAGTTGAATGTACAGCTCCAGTCATTAACTGGCCTTGGTATGTGTGGAAAGCACCAAAATATGCTTCGCCGTCAACAAAGCCCACTCTAAATTCTTCGCCAGGCCCGGTACCAACACCTTCTACATAGTATTCCAAATTCTGATATCGAGCTGGCTCAATTGGGCCGCGGAACTGCACTTTGAGTCCATTGGTGAATACCACTCCGTTGGGGCTGGTATAGTTTTTGGCACCAATGATTTCGTTGATATCGATAAACAGCTCTTCGCCTGGATCTACCAGTTTGATACGGCCAAACAGTTCTGGGTCGGTACCATCTTGATAGTATAGATCGTCTAACACCGCTGTCAGCAGAGGAATCTGTTGGAAGTAACCTTCGGCATCTTTGTACCACTGAGTACTAGCGTAGATTGTGCCAAAGTTAATGGTAAACTTGCTGAAGTTGGGAATTGTTTGAATGCTGGTAAGCTGCATAAAAGGATTACCAGACAAATCGTTAATGTATTGTATTTGCCAAATGCTGTAGCGTTGTGCTTGGCTATCAATGTTAGTGGTTTGATCAAATGTGGTTGTGTCAAAACTGCCAACCAGTCCATTGTCAGCGTTGTCGCGCGGTAAAGGGTCAAACTGTGTGGTTACTTGCCAACCACCATCCTCGGCATCAGCAGTGGTGTTAGTAAAGATTACAGTACGACCATCGAGGTTGGTAATACCATCAATACCTTCGGGATACTGGCTTAAAAATTCACTGACATAAACATTGTTTAGTTGATTAAACTTGAGGCCTGTTAATAGATCCACAGTGCCAATATTGGTCAAAGTGTAATAAAAATCTTGTGCTGTTTTGAGTGGCACATTAAAAGTCACTGTTCCTTGACTTTCGCCGTTATTGATAACACCCAGCACATCTCTGCTGCTAATGTTGGGTGTAGCCGGCATACGGCCATTGACTCCAGGTGCTGCCTGAATCCAAAAATTAAAACCTGGTTGATTTACATTAAATTCGTAGTTACCGCCACGTACTAGTGTCAATGTGGGATTGTTTCCGGCTAGATCGCTGAATGTATAAGCTGTTTCGCCGCGTGTGATTTCCCAAGCATCTGTTAACGCAATGGGAGTTCCAAACACATCAACTGAGTCAGGTCCTTGTGGCAACCAATAATATTGGCTGTAGTTTGTAAACTTGTCCAGGTCGCAGAAAGGATCCCATGCGTAGTATTCGCTTTGGAACAAAGCATCTTGGCGAACAGTGTCGGCACCTTGGAGATTTAAGGCATCAATCATACCAGGATAGGTGATAACATCTTCAACTGTGTTAGTTTCTGGTTTGAGAAACGCAACACCAGGTTCTAGTTGATAATCACTTCTGGTAGCAGTTGGCTCTGTGACATAGTTATCAGCAGGATTTACGCCAGGACCAACTCTGCGGCCTACATAACCTTGTGTGCGCTTGATGACAGGCTCTTGAGTCAGTTGATCAAGTGTTGCTCCCAAGAATTGTTTATTCGTTTGTGTGCGAAATATTTCTGGTAGTAGATCTACGGTGCGACGTGTAGCCATTAGATACCAACTCCTGCAGAAGTGCCTTGACTAACGGCTGTTGGATACAATCCAGATACAGCAGTTTGACTGCGGATATTGCTTTGTGTTAAGGCGTCAATCACTTCAATGTCTGACACAGTAGCAGCACTGACAAAAATTTCATTGGCGGCAGACCGTATCTCATAAAGATCGCCAAAACTCTTGAGTGGGTTTAATGGTACTAGGACCACTGAACTAATAATCGACCCCAGTTCCTTGTGCAGGTAAGCAGCTAGTTCGCTGAAGAAAAAACTATTGCCAAAATCCCATTTGTCTATGGTAAAATATTCGTTGATGCTAGCAACTACACGACTCTTGATTTCACTTATACTAGCAGTGGTCTTGGCTGCCCGAACAACTTTGATAGTTCCGCGTAGTTCTGGGACAGCTTTGGCTCCAAATAAAGGTTTGAAAACCACTGAATTTAAAATCATGTTGTCTGATATCATCTTGTAATCATTAAGTCCAGAATAAGCCAAACTCAACTCGTTGATAGTAGGAGGTGCAGGTTCTGGCACAGAGTCTGTTGTGTCTTTAACATAGTTTTGATACGCAGTATAGTATTCTTGATTCACTATGTAGATGTCAATGATATTGGTGATACCAGGATCGATCACATTGGTCAATCCGCTGTTGTGTCTATATTGGAAGTATAAATCTTGACGGCCGACTTGTGCAGTAAAATCAGCACGTGGTACTATAGTACGCTGTATGATTCCGTTGATGTTGGAAATTAACAATTCATAAAACAAGCCACTTTCGTAAGCGTAGAAGATCTGGCCATTAATGAATTGACTTTTTACCAACTCGATAGCGTCCTTGGTAGCATAGGTTGAGTTGACTATGCCTGACGCCACTGGCAAATAGTTTTCAGTGTCGTTAGCGTCGGTGGTCAGTTGTAGGAATATCAGCTTGGAATTTGGGTTTACACCTGGTGCTACAATTTCGTTGAAGAAGTCAGGGTTATCAGCAACTCCGTCAGAATCGCTGTCGCGATAACTGACCACAACCTGGAAGTCATTTACATAACCGTCGCTTTGTACTGGCTGTCCAATAATTTCCATCGATATGTCGCCTGGCAAAGGTGAGTTTGAATCAGGCTTGGAATTGGTTTTAAGAACACGGACAAAGTCTTTGATCACTTTTCCTGTCTTGCTGTCATATATTTTTTCACTTGTGTCAAAGAAAAATCTAGTTTCAATGATGCTGGCAAAAATGTAATCTAATCCGCGTGATAACACCGTATAAGATTGCCCGTTAGTCACGAACTGTACCAACCAGCTGGCATCAAGATTTACGCCTTGTGTGTTTTGGGCATTGGTCAAGCTGAAGGGTGCGTCTTGTGCTAGGTTGGTACTGGTAATAACATACCATGTGCTGGTCAAGTTGTTGTAGCCTATGCCGAAGTTTCTAAACAGTTCAATCTGCTGCAACATGCTTTGTTCTACTGTAGCGGGAATGTCGTCAACGAATTTTGGAATGACTTGCTGTGCCAATGCACCTGTTGGTACAAACACATTGAGTGCCACAGGACCTGACCCGTCGGGCAAGTTGCCTAGTCCAGATGCTGTGCCGTCTAAAACTACAGCACTGATAGTGGCCCAAATTTCTAACTTTTCATCAGCACGAATTGGTACACCAGCTACCAAACGATTGTTGGCATCAAAGAAATAACCAGCAGGTGGAATAAATTTTACTAAGGATCCTTGAGTAACGTATTTGGCATTGTTGCTGGCATAGCTGCCAATACTCTGCGGTGTTAGATTACCAGTATTGTAAAAATATCCTGTGGTTTCGTTCACAACGGTGGTACTTTGATTCCACGCTAGATTTAGGACCAGCAGACTAGGGCGCAAGAAGTTGGCATAATAAAACTGCAACATCTGTCTGGAACTTAACAACGGTTCAATGGAGTTTGTAATGATGTCTACAATGTCGTTACGGTTAATCCAATCAAACTCAAAACTAAGCAAAGCATTTTGTTCGTACAACATGCCATCGCTGGCAAAAATGTTTGTGCTGGAATACTTGCCGGTTACATCTGCCAAGTCGATGTAACGTGTGGTACCAGTCGCTGAACGTGCCACTGCCTTGCTTTTGATAATATTGTTGTAACGAGTAAACGGAAAGTTGTTGTAGTCTTCGCCGTTGACCATTCTATTCTGTGTGTAGTAACGAGCTGGCGCACGTTGTTTGATTTCTTCTAATGTTTCGCGAGGTTGTGCATTTGATACAGGGCTAGTAATTCCGCAGTTGAATGTCAGCACTTCATTACGTCCATATCTGCTGACATAGGTAACTTCTAACACAACACTTTGCATTTCTTCAGGATTGATAATGTACTCTAATCCGTTGGAAGCACGAACATAGGTGCGGAAAAATCCCACAGGCACTTCTGAAAACACACCATCGCCGAATGTCAGAGTGATCTGATCATTTACACGGCTGGTTATGCTGTAGATCTTTCTTTGATTTGGGGGCAACTGCTCGACTGCTCCAGCATAAATGCTTTCGGCATAGGCCCACTCACTAGAAACTGTTCCGACGTCGTCTATTTGATACAACCAATAGTCTTCGTTGTTGACACCTTCGATGTTGATGTCAACTGTGCGATTGGTAATAGCTTCAGCTAAGTTGAAGTCTTGGTTCTGCAGCACACCTTGCTTGAACAAGAAGAAGAAACCAGTGTTGTTGGATCCAAATCCCAGTTGATCGTTGCGGAATAATATGTTGAATTCACCGTTGGGCTGTGGAGCTGGTTCATACACATAATTTTTGCCTTGTGTTGAAGAATTTACAGCTTCAAAAGGCATGTTGACACCATCAACGTTGGCAGTGTAAGGTATAACTGGCAAAAATCCTGTGGCAAAATTTATAGTATATTCAGAAGTCTCAACACCTAATATTGTTTGTTTGCTTGCCGGGCGGCCAATTTTTTGACTGGCAACAAGCGCAGCATTGATTATGTAGACAAATTGCTCTTGCCAGTTGATATTTGTAGGATCGTTCCAGTTGATAGTAACATTTGACAAGTTGATGCCGTTGATATCTGTAATACTTTCTGTGGTTTGAACCGAAAAAACTTTTAAAAAGCCCTGTGCTGCTTGGTTACGCTTGGGAGTATAGCTAACTAAATCAGCTAATCGAACTACTGAATCTCGGCGTTCTGCTGTGTCTAGGAAGTTTTCGCGAGCATTTAGATCATTGCGGAAGGCCAAGGCCTGTCCCATAAATGCCATAACATCTAGTAGGGCAATGAATTCTGACGATTCAATGTAGTCGTTGAATGTTTCTGGGTAGTATAAACGCAGATAGTCTACAAAACTCTTGCGTAGAGTTTCAAAATCGTAGCTTTGAAAGTCAGCTTCTCTGTAGGTTTGGTACAGACGCTTCCAATCTTCTACTCCAAATATTGCTGTTTGTCGCGCAGTTTTAGCCATGTCATCTCGTCAGTAGAGTATTTATTCGAGTTAAAAACAGCGTAGTTTTAGATGAACGTGGCTCTGCGAGTTTCTTGATCTAGAAATAACGACAGCAGTTGCGCTTCTGAACCGTTTACCACACGAACAAACAGTTCTATTAACATGCCATTATCCTGTGGGTACACTTGTGCATCTTGCAGGCTGACTCGCGGATCACCACCAGCTACACGTTGTACTTCGGCTAGGATTTCTTGTGTTGTGTCCACTGCTTGATTTTCAAACACATAGCTCCACAAGTTTGTTCCGTATTCAGGTCTTCCAGGAATTTCTCCCTTTTGAATATTAAAAGCATTAGACAAATCACGTTTGATCAACTCAAAGTCAACCAAAGTAAATTTTCTATACTGATTGATAGTATTAAATCCAATAAATGTGGTCATACAAATACTTATCCCTATAACGTGCCGCTGCTATTTGACCAAACGTGCCAAAGCGTCTTTATTGGCAGCCAGTTTTACTTCTTGTGCAATTTCTGCATCAATTTGTGCTTGCGACTGAAATTGCGAATCAGCGTAATTTACATTTGTAGTTCCTCTGGTTTGTGCCAATGCTGCATCTGCATTTGACCCTGCACCAGATACTGGCAGACCTGACCCTGTACCTAAGAATGTTGATTGTCCTGCAGATTGTGCAGTTTGTGTGCCAAACGTCTGTTGGAATTCTTGTAGGCTGCTTGTTCTACCTGTTGTGCCTGCAGTGCCTGCAGCGGCGGTGCTGCCAGTAGTGCCTGTTCCTGTACCAAACTTTGCCAATTCTGCTGCACCCCATTCATTACCAGCAGCAGCGCCAATACGTGCTGCTTCCCGTTCAGATTTGCCTTCAGCAATGGCCTTGTTGAACGCTTCAGTTCTTACTTCCTGCTGTCCTTTTCTAATGTCAATCGAAGTCACAGTGTAATCTGGCACTGGAACTTTCTTATCCCCAATGACTCCAGCAATGGCATTTGTTACAGGTAGACGATTCACAGTGCCCACTATACCAGCAATAGCTATGGGACCGCGAGCACTAGATCCACCAAACACAGCACCAATGATGCTGTTGGCAACTTTAATTGCCACTTGAGCATTTTTAGACAACTTGTTGATTTGATTTTGTACAAATGCATTGGCCTGACCTGCTGCCCACGATTTTACTGCATCAGGTCCAAACTTGGCCGCTGACTGTAATAAAGAACCCAATTGAGGAACTGTTTCTAATCCATTTAGCACACCAGTTTTGCGTAACGCCACAAGTCCGTCTTTCATTAGGCCTTGTTGCAGGCGTGTCTGTAACTGGGGATTGGTCAATATTCCGCCTAAGTTGCTGACTCCGTCCTTGCCAGTCCAGATAGTAGGGCTGGTCAATACAGCATTAAGTGCATTTGAATTGCCCAAATACTTGCGAATAGTGCCGGGCTTGATTAAACCCAGTTGCTCAAGTTGCAGTGGCGAAAACCCGTATTGTCCAATGCCTTTTAATGCGCTGAACGCATTGGCTGCCTGGCCTACACCAGCAGCAGCTGAACTTAATAGGCTAGTCACTTGCGGTACATTCAAACTGCCAATGCCGGTGGTAGCAGCTACTTGTTTGAGTATCTGCGCTGGACTCACTGCATCTGTTACCGGCAGGTTGGTCAAGCTGGCCGTGGCAGCAGTGGTAGGTGTAGTTGGTATTACAGAAGCTGTAGCAGGTGTGCCTACAAAACCAGAACTGTCACCGCTGGCGCCACCGCTGGCAGTAAACTCTGTCACAGTGGATTTGGCTTCTACACCACGGTTATGATAAGGATAAGGTTCATGAGTAGGCGCACGACTCACAATGGTTATCAGTTTGCCTTTTTCTTCTTCCCATCCCTTGCCTTCTACCCAGGCCACATCTGGCAGTTGTATATCTTCCAACAAGGCTGGTTTTGGTATAGATGCAGCGCCTGCCCCTGGGCCGTTTAAGTTGATTGTGCCACCTTTAAGGGCTAAACTGGATCCGCCGTCCCAGTTGCCAGACTGACTCTTAATACCCAGGCTACCAGATGCTGTCACACCAATAGAACTTTCGCTATACATGGATATATTGGTTTTGCTGGCCAGGTCTAGAGATTCGACAGAATTGATTCTGACTGTTTTGCTTTTGATATTGATACTTTCACCAGCATACATGTTGATGTTTTTATCAGCGTGTAAATTTATTTCGCCTTGAGAGCGCACGTTGACACTGTTGGTACTGAAAAGATCTATGGTACCTTCTGCGCCCAACTCTACCCAAGTCTGTCCATTAGCATGTAAGATATAAAAAAAGTTGCCGTCATCACTCATGGTGATCTGATGGCCTTTGCTGGATCTGATTCTTACCAGGTTGTCGAGGCCTTCAAGGTCTCCGTCGTCCATGACAATACTGTGTCCGCCACGACGTGCCACAACTTTCACGCTTTCCAGTTTAGAATCTTTGTTTTCTACTGTTTTCTTGATCTGCTTGTCGTCGTCACCGCCTTTAAATACAGGACGACCTGGTGTTGAGATTCCAAAAACTGCACTGGGACTTTCGCGTTGACTGTTGCTGGTAATGGGACCACGTTCTGTGTCGTTAATGACACCTTGTTGCAGCATTACTCCGGCCAGATATGAGTGTACCGGTTTTGGCTGATTAAAAAATTGAGGATTGTTGTCAATCTCATCGTTTTCGCTGTTGATTTCTGTTACTGGTAACTGTTTAGCGTTTTTAAAGTATTCTTTTTGCTCAGCGTTTTGCGTGTCAAATTTCTTACTGGCACCAATGGCCGGAATCATGTGAGCAATGCCAGGGTCTGGCACACAACCCATGTAATAGCCTTGGTTGGGATCGCCTGCTACAAAAAAACAAATGACCTGTGTGCCAATGTCAGGCGGCGTAAACCACATGCCATAACTTTGTGGATTTCCTACAAATGTTCCTGTACCTTTATTTGTACCGTTCTGCAATATTGATCCGTAAAAGGGCGGAATGTAGTTGACTGTGCGCCATAAACTTTCATCGTCGGGGTTGTCGCCGCCAAACTGTTCTATGTAAACTTGCAGACGTCCAGATCTTACGTTGTCAACGTTGTTCTTGACTTCGCCTATAAATGGACCAAACTCTGTGGGATTGCCGCCTCGATCAAACTTGTAGTTTTTACTGCGGCCACGATTGCGTTGTATATTTTCTGACATTAGTAATCCTTGGCTCCGTTTTGAGGTGGTGTATTTACTGGGGCTGTTCTACCTCGTATGATACCTGTAGCAGCTCCACCAGCATTGGATGTTACAGCCCCAACTGGCTGACCCCCACTGGCCGGAGCACGATTGGTCAATGGCTGTGCTGTCTGTGGATTGACTCGGGCTGTTGGGGCAGTAGCAGGTGATCGAGAAGGAGCAGATTTTGGGTCAATCGCAGTTATTTGACGTGCACCATTTCTAGGCTGCACTGGTGTAGGTATCACAGCAGGGTTTGCTATTGCGCCCGGGTAAGTGGCAGCCGCAGGACGCGGTGTAGTTGTAGCAGGTTCGCCGTTGCGACCTTGGCTGGCATTGGAGTTTGGGCCGGGTGTTAACGTAGAAAAATTTTCGTATTCTGACGGAGCATCATTTTTCTTGATAGCAGTAGACGGAAACTGTACCAGAAGTCCTTCAAGGTCTTGTGTGAATTTTCCTTGTTTGAAGCTGCTGGTCACGCTTATAGCACGGAAAATATTACTCTGTGTAGGGCCTGGACCTAGTGAATCAATTTCGTTGGCACCATTGGTTCGTTGGTTGGGATTCATTAAACCTGTGGTCAAATCGTAATCAACTGGTTTGTTCCAACCAATTTCAAACAGGGGCTGTTGTATTTCGTAATTGATGGTACCGTCGGGATAAAATGGGCTGTAGTTGAAAGCACGTATGCTTCGATTTATTTCGCCTTGAGCTATCCATGCCGGGTCACCTACAATGGTTATTTTTACACGACTCAAGTCGGCAGGACTGTACAAGCTGGTGGCTGCGTTGGCAGCAGGCTCGTTGATCTTTCCATCCTGACCTTGGTCACTTTCTTGGCTGCGAGTTTGATAAGACTTTTTAGGCAATTCGCGATAGTCTATAATGGGGCCATTCTTGGGTGGTTGATTGCCGTTGACCACAATATAAAAGAGATTATTGAAGTCTTGTTGGTAATCCAGTATCTCGACGTTTTCGCCTGTGAACCAATAGTAGTATTTTTTATGCGTACCGTTGTAGGGACTATCGTTAAAATATTCGCTTTTTAGGTCATTGACTTTGTAGGGATTCACGCTGTAAGTTATCTTGTAGGCATAATCGTTACGTTTGGGATCATACTTGATGGGCAAGGCCTGTACTCCAATACGATACCAAGCAGTCAATGGCGGTGCTTTGCCGTTTTTGATTTCGTTGCCTTCTTCGTCGTACTGTGTTATTTGTTGTTCGTAGATATAGCTGCTGGTTCTCACAGCTTGATCTATAAACTGAATTATGCTCATGCCAGCCACAGACGGTTTGGTCTGTGTATTGGGGTTCATTGAGTTAGTGGCAGGATTTTTGGCCTGACCTGCTGTGGTTGGAGTAGGTTGCCCTACTTTGGTTTTGTCGACCACTCCCGGCGGCTGGGTTTTAGCATTGCTAATCACTGGGTCCGGAAATACTATTTCATACTGGTCAGGGACTGTGAATATTCCATCCTTGACTCGTTCTTGTTCGTATTGGTTCAGTGCATCCATTAGACCGCCAGTTATGGTTTTTTTAGGTGCAGCATTGGCCTTGGGCGGCGGAGGCGATGTGCCTGGGCCGTCTTGTGCGGTTTCCGAGGCAATTTGTTCTCGGCCATCTTGTTGTTCTTTTTCGTTATAGGAGGCCTTGCCCCCAAAGAGTCCTGCGATGGTTTCGGCTTGCAATTCTGTGTTGTAAGGTATTATGCCTCGGGCCTGACCCGAAGCTTGATTATTTCCAGGAACCACAGCTTCGCAGTTGTATTCTGTCAAGGTATTGGCCACACGAAATCCAATTTTTGTAAATTGAAAAGGTATGTATTTTTCCACTAGAGCGTATTGATCTGTTCTGACATTTTTCGTCAAGTTGTCAGGTCTAACTAGCATTCCATTTTCATCGTAGCCATAGAATCTAATGACCATGAGATAATTTTGTGCTGCATAATTTTGTTTTTTGCCCACATATTGTTCGCAGGCACTGTACAGGTTGTCTAGAAAACTGATGCCGTTGGGTTCAACAATTTTAAATCGCATGTTAGTGACAGCATTGGCACTGCTGGTACCCTTGCCTGGTTGCAGATTGGTGATGGTAAAATCATCAATGTAAAAATCCAATGGAAAATATTGATTGCGGCCCGCAGCAGTGGGCTGAGTACCTGCTGTTTCCCCGGTTATGCCATCTAGTTGAGAATCGGTTGATGTAGGTGTAGATGATGGTGACGGCATGCCTCCACTTTGTATCAACAGTTGTGAACCCGGAACTACAATTCTTCCGCCCAATACTGTTTTTTCGTAGTCTTTGGGAGACATGATATAAAGGCTGAGATTATAGGTATAAGATCCATACTTGGCCAAGGCATTTGGTTGAGGAGTAATCTTTGATCCGCTGCCGGCAAAAACATTTTTGAGTCCTTGTAATGTGCCTGCTCTGCCGGCTGCATCTTGCCCTAGCGCACCAACACCAGCATTTTGACCAGCAGTGGGGGCATCTGGTCTTGCTCGTTGGGTGGGTTGAGCAGTGGGCGGCGGGGTTGATTGTGTTGAAGTTATGCTACGCACCGGTGCATTAGTGCCTTCGTCATTTTCTGCGCCGGGACGACGGGCATTAGTAGGTACTGCAGGTGTAGGTGGTACTACTCGACCATTAGGTCCAGTTTGAATCAGATTAGGAGCTGCCGGCAGCGTGGTATTGGCATTTTCTTCTCGACCTTGTTGTTCATTTCTAACCAAGGCGCCAGAATTATCTGCTGGCCTTTCGGCAGCAGTTGCTTGTCGTAGTTCTATTGTGTTTGATGCCAATTCAGAACGTGTTTCAGCAATGGCAATTCTGGCATCGTTGATGGCCGTACGACTTGCACCACGTTGCTGAAGTTTTGCATATTCTACTTCTAGAATAGCAAGGTCTCGCTCTAACGAGGCACGCTGCCTTGTAAGTTCTGCTACTGTGGACATTGATTAGAATCCTAACACATTGCGTAGTGTTGTTATTTTTGGTACATAGATTTCGACACCCACTAAGAAATCCCATGGTGGTGCAGTCAGGGTATTAGGGTTGCGTTGATAAAACACCCACCACAAGCGCGAATCATTATACAAGTCAAATGCCAAGAGATCAGGTCTGAACTGATAAGTTTGATTGACTACAAAAAGATAATCGTCAGGTTCTCTTGATATAGGTCGATTGACCATGTTGTCAAGATAAAATTGCGTATAGTTGGTGTCGTAGTAGGGACTAGTTGAACTGTAAACGGCCATTACCAGAAGCCTCCTTTGACCAGGTTACCATTAGCAAATTCTTTAAGACTAAATTGTTTGCTGACTTGACTGCGTGTTTGTATTGCCAGTAGTGTTATTTGTATATCCATTTTGGTTGGTACGTAGGTAGGGCTATTGGTTCCCAAACTAGGCGGTGCAGGAGGGGTATATAAACCACCTTGTGGCAGTCCTGCGTTTTGTAATCTGCTGACTGACGGATTTATAAAAGGTGTTACTCCTGACTGTAAACTTCTGCGGTTGCTTAGATTGGTACCGTCGTTGTTGGGACTCAGTGCTCGTATGTAGTCCACATCTGCAGGCAAGGTGTAATTAAAGTTAGTGACCACGCAAGGATGCCGGTTGAACTGATATTCGCCCAGGCCTTGTAAGAATACCAGAGGTGGTGGGGCTCCGCGATGTGCAGAATCATCCTGGCCGTAAAACATCTTGGTCACTGAACGGAAAAAATGTATCACTGCCAGCAAGTAGTTGGCTTCCTGGGTATCTTGCGCTGTAAAGGTAGCATTGATGCTGATGTCGCCTACGCTGGAACCTTGATAGAAATATCCTTTGTAGTTGCTGTGTGTCAATTCGTAGGCATTGTACTTGGCCTGGTAAGCAGTGGTGATTGCTGGAGTATAGGGAAATATTACTCCATCGGAGCCGGACTTGCTTAAAGGTGCTAGAATTCCAGGATTTGGCGCATTGTAAAGATAGTCGGCACTGCCGGCTAGACGCAACCTCACACGCCAGTCACCGTCGTTGACCTGTTTCTGTTGCTGGTTAATAATGTTTTGTTGCTTGGCCAAGGCCTTGGCTGCTTTTTGTCTGTTGGCTGCCAACTGCTGCGGAGACAGTGTTGTTTTGGGATTTACAAGCGGGATTGAACTGCCTAACCCATCAAGGATGCCAGCAAACGGATCAGAGCCGCCACTAACTGCACCGGCGCTGCGTTTAACACCGCCAAACAGTCCACCAAAGAAATCACCGCCATCGCCACCACCGGTGTCGCTGAAATCGCTAAAACCTGTATCACCAGAATCTACATCGCTGGGCTCAGCTTGGAACTCGCCCACGTCTTCTTCGTTGCCATAAAAGTCATCGTAGCCTGTGTCAATAGTGGGTATGTCCACTGGCTCTGACTGGAATTCACCTATATTAAAATCAGCATCAGTGCCGAAGTCCTGGGCTTGTGGATCAACACCAAAGTCCTGTGCATCCGGAACTTCTATGGGTGGTTCTTGACCAAAATCTTGTGCTAGAGGAACTTGCGGATCTTCTGTAACAACATCAAACTGCGAGTTAAATCTGGCCGTGGCTTCTGCTTGTGCTGCATCTGTTGCGGCTGCCTCTTGAGCTAAAAATATTTCATACGGGCTAGGCGACGGTGGAGCTGGAGCAACAGTTGGCGTGTCAACACCAAAATCTTGTGCTGCTGGAACTTGTGGATCAACTCCAAAGTCCTGTGCTTCTGGAACTACTATTGGAGGTTCTTGACCAAAGTCTTGCGCTGCTGGAACTTGTGGATCAACTCCGAAGTCCTGTGCGGGTGGAACTACGCTTGGTGGCGGTGTATCAGTTGGAATTAGTGTACCAGCGCCAGCTGCTACAATTTGATCTTGATATTGTGTTTGTACTTGTGCTTTGGCCGCTAAGTCAGATTCCGTTGTTATTCGAGCAAGTTCTTCGTCCGGGATTGGTGTGCCAGGCGCTGTACCTGTAACTGCACGATATTCAGCCACCTGTTGATTGGCCAAGTCTTGCTGTATTGCTCGTTGATCAGTGATCAAGGCTTTTGCAGTTTCTGGGTCTTCAATTGCCAATGTACTGAAACTGAAATTTTCAATTTTACCAGTAGCAGCTGGTACCTGTTGGTTAGTGGCAGAATCAACCGGCGGTGCTGTAACAGTAGGCGGTGGTGTGTCAGCTGGTACAGTAGTACCTGCATCTGCTGCTTGAATTTGATCTTGATATCTAAAGTTAGCATCGGCTGTGGCATCTATTTCGGCCCTGGCAGCAATTTGCACTTGTTCACTGACCGATATTGGGCCGCCTTCTACTGCTTCACGTTCGGCAATGCGTTGTGCGGTAAGCTCTTGTGCTGTCTCTGTCTTGAAAGCAGTATATTCTTGCGCAGTAACTGGATCATTTTGCAACAGGGTTTCAGTGGACACTGCCACAACTCTAGTTGGAGGAACAACCACTTGCGGGTTGTTTGTGACAGCAACTGGTGCTGGTGCCGGAGGTGGTGTATCAGCCGGTACTGTGGTGCCAGCTCCTGCTGCTTGAATTTGATCTTGGTATCTAAAATTGGCATCGGCTGTGGCATCTATTTCAGATCGAGCAGCAATTTGCACTTGCTCACTGACTGATATTGGACCGCCTTCTACAGCTTCTCTTTCGGCTATGCGTTGTTCAGTAAGCTGTGCAGCAGTTTCAGCCTTGAAGGCAGTGTATTCTTGTGCTGTTTCTGGATCGTTTTGTAATAATGTTTCAGTTGACACTGCCACAATTTTAGTTTGGGGTACAACCACTTGAGGATTGTTTGTGACGGTAGCAGGATTGGTTGTTGGCGGCGGAGTATCAGCAGGTACTACAGTGGCAACATTTGCTGCCTGCAGTTCGTCCTTGTATATGGCATTGGTGTCGCTTCTTGCTCGGAAAGCTGCGACAGACTCAATTGTTGCTCTTTCCTCTGCACTAACAGGTCGGCCAAGTTCTGCTTCTACCACTTTGATTTCGTTGGCTGCGTCTCTTTCTGCTCGAGCAGTAAAAGTCTCTTGCCACTGTTGGTACAGCGCAGGATCTTTTTGTGCCAGCGCAGATTGATTGACATTTTCTACTCTGACATTGGCCGAACTAGGAACCTCAGGATCAATGGTATTGTCAACCGGACCTGGATTTGAAATAAAGTTTGGATCCGCATCATTGGGCAGAGCTGGAACATTTACATCAGCTGGCACAATAGTCGGCGGTGGAGTGTTGGCTGGTACTGACTGTGCTGCATCAGCTGCTTCAATTTGATCTTTATATTTGTTGTTTACAATGAATCGTGCTGGTGCATCTGCATACGCATCAATGCCAGCAATTTGTCTTTCGGTTGCAGGAGAACCTTGGGTTGCTTCAAGTTCTCTGATTTGAGATGTTACAATCTCATTTTTTGCATCTAAAAAATCTTTATTATAATTGGCAGCCGCAGCAGGATTTGACTGTTGTAATACTACCTGATTGACTGGTCCTTCAATACGAGTTTGAGCCTGTGATTGTACAGCTGGTTCTGACGGCGAATCAACGATATCCGGATCAGCTTTTTTTCTTCCACCAAAGTCTTGTGGCGGAGGTAAACCTATCTGTGGATCAGAACCATAATCTTGTGCAGGAGGAATTACCGTGGGAGGTTCAGAACCAAAGTCTTGTGGCGGAGGTACTCCTATCTGTGGATCAGAACCATAATCTTGTGCAGGAGGAATTACCGTGGGAGGTTCAGAACCAAAGTCTTGTGCAGGAGGTACTCCTATCTGTGGATCAGATCCATAATCCTGCGCTGTTGGGACCACTATGGGTGGTTCAGAGCCAAAATCTTGTGCCAGTGGAACTTGTGGATTTGCTGCTGGTACTACTACTGCAGGAGTTCTATCAGTAAAGTAGTTTTGCACTATAGTCGGTTGTTGTACCACTTGTGGATTTGCCGCAGGCGGTATAGGTGTTGGTTTAAACACAGTCGGGGCCGGCACAGGAAAAGCCTGAGCAACCTGCGGATTTGCAGCAGGTGCCACAGGTGTTGGTGTAATGCCAAACAGGTTAGACAACAGTGCAGATATACTTGAAAATATATTAGGTACCTGTGGATTAGCTGCGGGGAAAACAGGTCTAACGTCAGCAGTTCCTGTGTAATTAACTGTATAGGTTTGTTCGCCATAAAAATCGTCAAACCCGGTGTCGCTGGCAGGAACAACCGGGTTTGCATCAGTAAAGTAGTTTTGTACAATAGGTGTTGCTGGCACTTGTGGATCAACACCAAAGTCTTGTGCATCGGGTACTATTATCCGTGGATCAGAACCAAAGTCCTGTGCAGCAGGAACTTGTGGATCAACTCCAAAGTCTTGTGCAGGTGGAAAATCTGATATTCTGGCTTCTTCGCCAAAGTCCTGTGCAGGCGGTAAACCTATTTGTGGGTCAGATCCAAAGTCCTGTGCGGGTGGAAATCCAGTAGGAGGTTCAGAACCGAAATCTTGTGGTTGCGGAACTTCTGGGTTTGTAACAGGTACCACTGGTTCAGCATCAAATTTTTTCTTAATGGCGAAGTTTTCTTCAGGCTGTGGTACTTCGGGATTGATAGTGTTGTCAACCGGTGCCGGATTAGGAATAAAGTTGGGATCTACGTCGTTAGGCAGTGGTGGAACTTCCGGATCAGATGCTGGGCTAACAGGTGCAGGCACTTGCGTGGGATTTTGCACTGTGCCAGGGTAGTTGCCGGGCACTTGTGGATCAGTTGAACTATCCTGCGGTATTGGAGTTAAATCGGCCATTTTTTTATCCTATGTGTTATTTACCGTGATTGAAAACGGCTAACATTATACAAAAAGAATGTTGCTTTTTTGCAACATTGTGTTATAATAAGTAATCTATTAGGAGATACATGTTGTCAGCAACCGCTCCCCCAACCCCCAAGGTAGTGCCTATTAAAGCACCAGCAAAAGTAAACTACCTCAACAACAGGGATTTATTAAAACAAATACATCTAAGTAAAAACACATATTGCACATACTTGAATCCCAAAACTGATCATCAATATGATATTATTTTGTCATCTGTTGACAAGATCAACCAACGTACCATTGCTGAAGCTAGACGCAATCGTGCCGATCGTCTCAAACGAGAGACCGGAATAGTGCATAACGAAAAGAAAATTCCCAATACTGATCTAGTGTTCAGAATTACTTGTTGGGAACACATACCAATTGCACCTAAAAAAGTGCCCAAGGTTACCGGCAAAAAGAAAAAACTACAGGATATTTTGGATCTGGAAGAACCTACAGAAGATCCCTTAGCGGACATAGTAGACGAAATTGTACTGGATCCCACTCACGTTCGAGTTAACTTTCCTCCATTTTATCACTATCGTATAACCGAAGACAAAGACCCGTACCTGGTGGGCAAGAGTCACTGGAAAGGAGATTTGTTAAACGGCGAATATTCTCGCGGACACGGAACAATGACTCCCGAGTTGGCTCGCATGTTCTTAAAGCTGTGCGAACGATACGCTACCCGCTCAAACTGGCGTGGCTACACTTACAACGAAGAAATGCGCGGGCAAGCCCTGCTACAGCTGAGCCAGATTGGTTTACAGTTTGATGAATCCAAAAGTCAAAACCCATTTGCCTATTACACCGCAGCCATTACCAACAGTTTTACCCGAATCTTAAACATTGAGAAAAAGATGCAGAACATTCGCGATGATATCTTAGAAATGAACGGACTCAATCCTAGCTGGACTCGCCAAAACTCAAACAAGGCTTCGCACAGGCCAGGAGAGGTCACCATGATCGATCCCAGCACATACAACTTGTCAGAAGAAGCCGAATAGTTTGACTTTGCTCAAATAGTCTTGTATACTTGTAAGTATTCTTGTGATCTAACAATAAGGAAGCTATGAGTAATTTGTTCAAAAAGGCAGCAGTCTGTACCGACATACACTGGGGACTCAAAAGCAACAGCCTGGTGCACAATCGCGACTGCGAAGCTTTTGTGGATTGGTTCATTGCCACTGCTCGACAAAACGGCTGCGAAACTGGAATGTTTCTGGGTGACTGGCACAATCATCGTGCCAGTATCAATCTACAAACACTTCAGTTTAGTTTACGTGCTTTAGAAAAGCTGTCAGCTGCATTTGATCAGTTTTACTTTATTCCTGGCAACCACGATCTCTACTACAGAGATCGACGCGACATTCACGGAGTCGAGTGGGCTTCGCACTTGCCCAACATGCATATTTGCAATGACTGGTTCCAATCCGGCGATGTGATCATTGCTCCTTGGTTAGTAGGCGACGATTATAAACGCATTTCTAAGTTGAGTGCCAAGTACATGTTTGGACACTTTGAGTTGCCACATTTCAAAATGAATGCCATGGTGGAAATGCCCGACCATGGCGAACTCCGAGTTGATAATTTTGGCAACTTTGATCGAGTGTTTAGCGGGCACTTTCATTTACGACAGCAGAAACGCAATATCAACTACATTGGCAACTGCTTTCCGCATAACTTTGCCGATGCCGGTGATGATGCACGTGGCATGATGATATTGGATTGGGGTGCTGAGCCCGAGTATCATGCTTGGCCTGCGCAACCTCGCTACAGAGTGTACGGGTTGAGTCAAATAATTGACAATGCTAAAGATTTATTAATGCCCGGTATGCATGTACGAGTCCAGCTAGATATTGAGATCAGTTACGAAGAAGCCAACTTCATCAAAGAAACTTTTATGCGCGATTATAATCTAAGAGAAATGGCCTTGATACCCAACAAGAACTCAGCAGTAGACACTGACATGGCACCAGGTGAGATCAAGTTTGAAAGTGTAGATCAGATTGTGACAGATCAGATTACTGCTATCGAAAGTGAGTTTTACGATCCCAAACTCCTATTAAAAATATATCAGAATCTATGATCTATTGCGTTTGGTACCCCAGTGGCGGGTTTGGGCATTTTGTCAATGCTGTGTTGACCTTGCACGGAGAAAATTTTGCAAGGCCAAAAAAACAACAATATTCATTCAGCAACAGTGGCGATAGCCATCAGTTGGAACTGGCGGCACCAAAATTCTTTAAGAATCCCAACAACTACAGTTTTGATTTTGACAGCACACTAAATTACTCAGTGCTGATTGACAATGGAATCAACGACGAATCAACCTTGTTTGTTAAATATTTTCCAACTGCCTGTATTGTAAAGATTTGTTACAGTGACCATACCTGGCCTATTGTTGCCCACACCATGATTGAAAAGGCCATGGGCATGGATATTTCTCAGGTAGTTTCGGTTGGGCCCGAATGGGCCAACTCCGGCGATTGGGCAATCAGGGAAAAGTATTTTTTATTTTTAAGAGATAATCCGTTAAAGCAGGCCTGGCGGATTGATTCTGAATACAAGTATTTAAAAATTGATCACTTGCTGTGTTACGACGATTTTTGTAAACAGTTGCAATCATTGGGAATCAGCACCAGTGACTTCAAAACACTGTGGGATGATTGGAAAATCAGCAATCAAAAATACATCCGTCCGATCGAGGCGGCCCGGCAGATCATGCTGGACATAAAAAACAAAAACTATTCAGACTTGTTGCACACAACTGATATTTGGACACAGGCGATAGTTTATTATTACATTTGGTTGGAATACAACTTTGAAGTGCCACACAACGACTACAGCGAGTGGTTTACAAATACAAAACAAATTGCTATAATGTTAAACGAACACGGAGTCAACCATTGATCCAAATTAAGAATCTTACAGTAAGAAATTTTATGAGTGTGGGCAATGCCACACAAGGTGTAGATTTTGATCGACAAGACTTAACATTGGTTCTGGGTGAAAACTTGGACCTAGGCGGTGATGGCAGTCGTAACGGCACCGGTAAGACCACAATCATCAATGCACTGAGCTATGCACTTTACGGCACGGCCCTCAGCAACATACGCAAAGACAATCTGGTAAACAAGACCAACGGCAAAAACATGCTGGTCAGTTTGGATTTTGCAGTTGGTGGACAGGAGTATCGCATTGAACGTGGACGTAAGCCTAATGTGCTGAGATTCTATGTCAACGACCGTGAGCAAGAAATTGCCGACGATGCACAAGGCGACTCAAGAGAAACACAAGATGCCATTGAGCGTACTCTAGGACTAAGCCACGACATGTTCAAACACATCCTGGCCTTGAACACCTATACTGAGCCATTTTTGAGTCTCAAAGCCAACGATCAACGCACCATCATTGAGCAGTTGTTGGGCATTACCATGTTGAGCGAACGTGCTGACAAGATCAAAGAGCTCAACAAAGCAACCAAAGAAAGCATACAGCAAGAAGAATTCCGTATTCGTGCTGTACAAGAGGCTAACAAACGTATCGAAGAACAGATCGAAAGCTTACGCAAGCGACAACGCATGTGGGGCAACAAACAAAGCGAAGATGTTGCCAAGTTAGAATCAGCCATTGCCAGCCTTGAACACATTGATATCGAAGCAGAACTAGCTGCTCACAAGGCTCTCACAGAGTACAACAATCTAGTCAAAGAACGTGCTGATATTAACAAGTCGTTAACTCGAGCACGACTTGACCAAGATCGCGAAAAGAAAACTGCAGATCGAATAGCAAAAGAAGTTGCTGCTTTACTAGAACACAAATGTCATGCATGTGGGCATGAGTTGCACGATGACAAGCATGAATCTATTATTGCAACCAAACAGAATGAGCTTGATGTAGCCTGTGTCGAAGTTGATTTGGCTGGCGTTACTATCGTGGAACTTGAAAACGAGCTAGAGGATCTAGGAGAAATTGGTGCACAGCCCAGGGTATTTTACGATACCTTAGAGGATGCCCTTAATCATCGCAACAGCTTGGAAGCCTTGCGAAAAGAGTTGACCGCACGATCAGCCGAAACAGATCCTTACAGTGAACAGATTGTGGACATGCAGAATCAAGCCTTGCAAGAAGTCACGTATGACACCATGAACGATCTGACACGCTTGCAGGATCATCAAGACTTCTTGCTCAAGTTGCTGACCAGCAAAGACAGCTTTATACGCAAAAAGATCATTGAACAGAATCTCAGCTATCTAAATGCTAGGCTCACACACTACTTGGATCGCATTGGCTTGCCGCATACGGTGGTATTTCAAAACGATCTCACTGTCAGTATTGAAGAACTGGGCCGCGAGTTGGATTTTGATAACTTGTCACGTGGTGAACGCAACAGACTTATACTAAGTATGAGTTGGGCCTTCCGAGATGTGTTTGAAAGCCTGTATCAACCCATCAATGTCCTATTCATTGACGAAATGATTGACTCAGGGCTAGATACACAAGGTGTAGAAAACAGCTTGGCCTTGCTGAAGCAAATGAGCAGGGAACGCCACAAGAGTATTTGGCTGGTCAGTCACAGAGATGAGTTGGCTGGACGTGTTGAAAATATCTTGCGTGTGGTCAAAGAAAATGGGTTTACCAGTTACAATACCGATGTCGATATCATTTGATCATTATCCAGTAAAAGTACTGCACTTGGAGCCCACTACCATGTGCAATGCTGCCTGCCCTCTATGTCCTAGAGAGAATCCCTTCAGATTCAACAAAGAACAGGACATACATCATTTAACTGTGGATCGTATAAAAGAATTATTTTCTACAGAGTTTATTAAAAATCTTGACAAGATGTTCATGTGTGGCAACTACGGCGATCCTGCTGCAGGTGTTCATACCTTGGACATATATCGCTATTTCAGAGAAATCAATCCTGACATCACATTGGGAATGAATACCAATGGCAGCTTACGCAATGCTGCCTGGTGGAGTGAGTTGGCAGGGATATTATCCAATACTCTTGATTTTGTAATTTTTAGCATTGATGGATTAGAAGATACCAATCATCTGTATCGTGTGAATACACAGTGGGAAAAGATCATAAAAAATACCACGGCTTTTATACAGGCCGGCGGCAATGCACAATGGGATATGCTGATATATGATTACAACTCACACCAGGTAGATCTTGCTGAGGTTGTGGCACGACAAATGGGATTTTCTTGGTTTAGAGCAAAAGTAAGCAAACGTAAAAATACAATAGCCTGGCTACAGCCACCTGCGGGCTGGGTTCCGCCTGTGCTCAACACTGGCCCAATCATGTGCCACGCCAAAAAAGAACAAAGTTTATATGTGAGTGCTGCTGGCATTGTGCATCCTTGTTGTTTCTTAGGACACAACGATGGTGCTGTTGTGGATCAGTATGAAGAAATTAAACAACACTGGAATACACCCGAATGTCATCCCACGTGCAAACTTGTATGCTCCACTGATGAAAACTCAACTCATTTTAGTAAGCAATGGAGACTGGAGGTTGAACTTTAAATGTCTGATCTGCTGATGGTTACAGCACCGTTCACTTATACATTTGGTCCCAGCCTAGCCCCTGCTTTACTGAAAGCATGTGTACAACGAGATGGATTTTCCTGCAGTACTTGGGACGCAAGTGCTGAGTTCAACTTTGACTATCAGACACACAATAACTACTCGTCTGTGACAGCGTGGATGCAATCCCCAGAGCTACAGTTATCCACAGCTGAGTTTGAGTGGTACACTGATATTGTTGTTGGTTATGCCCGGCGCATTGTCGAAACATATCAGCCCGCAGCTCTGTCTATTTCTGTGCTGACACAAAACAGTCAACGGTTTGTTGAAGATCTGTGCTATCATGTGCGACTGCTGAATAATCAAATTAAAATTATACTGGGTGGTAGCGGTCTTAATATTTTTTTATTTCAGTACCAGAAGAGATGGCACGAGTTAATGCTGGACTCAGGGTTAGCAGATTGTGCTTTACTGGGCGAAGGCGAATATGCTCTTGGTCAGATACTGAAAGAAAACACCACAGGCACATTGACAGTGACTCAACTTACTAACGAACAACTCAATGCTGTTCCTGTGCCTGACTATTCAGATTATAATTTTCAGTTGTATCCCAAAACTCTAAGAAGTTACTGGAGTTCTGCCAAAGATTCCCGAGTTGATTCCGACGGACATGTTTTTTTAATAACTGCCAGCAAAGGGTGTGTTAAGAACTGCAATTTTTGTGATGTAGGGAACATTTGGAATAGATTCAGATATCGCAGCGGCATCAGTGTAGCTAACGAGATGATTGAGCTACATCAAAAATACCAGGCAACTTATTTTAGTTTTACTGACAGTTTAATCAACGGTGGGTTGAAACCTTTTTGGGAAATGAACAATGAACTGGCCCAACGGTTACCTGACACTATAAAATACGAAGCACAAATGATTTGTCGATCACAGCGCGACATGCCTGAAAAATACTTCGAAGCCATGGCACGAGCTGGATGTCATCGTGTACAGATTGGCATGGAATCTGGCAGCGAACAAATTCGATTGCACATGGGCAAAGGCAGCAGTGCCGACGATGTCGACTACACTACAAACATGCTGATCAAATACAACATATATCAATCTTGGAACATAATTGCTGGTTACCCCGCTGAGACCGACAAAGACTGGCAAGAAACTATGAAACTGATCCGATACTGGGTTCCCCGCAGCAATGGATTATTAAAAATATCACCAATAAACACTTTCCTGTTGTTGGACGGTGTGCCCATGACTCAGGATCAGAACTTGGTAGATCATTTTCAGATGCACGTTGACAACGTCAACGGGTACTCAACATTTGCTTGGGTCAGTGCCAACAACCCCACTAATACCTTTGATGTCAGAGTAAAAAGATTTATCGAACTGTGTGAAACATGTATGGATTTTGAAAACGATTCGGATCAAATAAATCATTTGCAAAGAAAAATTAATACAGTAAAAAAACAACTAGACTGGTACAAAGATGCTAAACCCCAAAAGATTTTCAATATCACTAAATCTTAAAGAACATTCTTTGCCTGACAAACAGCCAGAGTATGTGATACGACTAGACGGTGTGCCTGTGGGGAAAATTTCACACTGCGATATTGGGCCACACTGCTTGGAGATAGAATTTCTTAACAAAGGCCAAAATGACACCGTGGTCAATGAAAAAAATGTTATTGTACATGACTTGGCTGTAGAAATATTACAGTTGATTGTAGACAACACAGATATCACACACGTTGCCAAGAAAACAGCAGTTTATACCACCGATGCTGGTATTGAAAACACTTATGGATACATGCACAAAAAAGGAATAATCAAAATAGATTTTGTTTGTCCACCATTTTATCATTTACGAAATTTGCAAGTATTACATGATCCATCATAACTATACGCATGACATGGTATTATAATGGAACAGAAGTCTCGGAACTACCTGAGGATGCCATTGGATTTGTTTATTTGATTACAAATACTACCAATGGCAAGATGTATGTGGGCAAAAAGCTCGCAAAGTTTGCAAAGACCACTTATAAAGTAGTAAAATTAAAGAACGGCACTAAAAAGCGAAAGAAAATCAAAAGTAAAATAGACTCAGACTGGCAACAATACTACGGCAGCTCCCCCAATCTCACAGAAGACATCAACATCCTAGGCAACAGCAATTTCAAACGCGAAATATTATACTACTGTAAATCAAAAGCCGAATGCTCGTACATAGAAGCACGTGAACAATTTTCACGTCGAGTACTGGAATCAGATGACTACTACAATGGTCACATTCAAGTGCGTGTACATGGATCACACATAAAAAACAAACTTTGACAGGCAACGAACGGCAGTAACGACTAGCACTGGTTCATATCGAGTGCCCTAAACCTGGACGAGAGTCGCAGGGATGGAAGTCTTCTCGCTGCAAGAAGCACTCAATCACTATCCTTGACAGGACGACGATCGCTTAGTAAGACCTGCGATTTGATTGTTTGAAGATGACAAAAAGGCAAAAAGAAGGGAGAAAAACCCTGAGTTTGTGCATACGACTGCGTGTGTGACACAGACTACCGTTGTATATTAAGACGGAACGAGCAGGTACCGGACAACCGCCTGTGCGATGTAGATGTTTTGCATTATAGTTCTAACGCTAGTGTGGCTGGGCTACTCAGATGAGGTTCCAGTTTTTTCTTAACCCTTCGGTGGGTTAAGTGTGGCCAGTTAATCTAGATGAGATATGTACAACTGCTCTGTTCACTACTAGATAAGAAAATAATGTTGTGAACGAAGTGAAACCACAGATGTGCGTCAGCACATCTTACAAGTCATCAGGATAATCCCTGAATAGTGCATGTTGAATGTCACCTGAAACAAACTGATTGAATGATTTGTGTTTTGTCTCTAGCTCACCTTCTAGTGGTGCAACTCTTCGGAAGGCCATGTCCATTTGTGCCATGTCAACGAACTCCATCATAATGTGCCACTCTGGCATGTCAGCAATGCTGCGAAATCCCATCTTGCATCTGGTGATTCTAAACGATTCCATCTTGTGTTCATCGACCAGGTGTTGTAAGAAACTGCGCATGTTGTTGACCCAGTCTATGTCGCTGATGTCGCCTTCTTTGTTTGCCCAGATGTGGTATATGTCTGCCATTATATCATTGGTCCTAGTAGTTCAAAGCCTTGGAGGCCTTGCTTGTATAAATGTGCTTGGTCCAGGTACAGGTACTTGAATCCCCGTTCCTTATAAATTGCACATTCGGTTATTAGGCTTTCGATGCCTAATCTCAGTTTGGGTCGGTGATATGTCCATGCAAACTGTTCGCATAGTGCATTATGTTTGTCGTATAGCTTGATTAAACTAAACGCTACCAACTCGTCGTTGTCGTAGTATCCTAGTATATCAGTATTGGGATCGGTGTACTGGCTTTTAAATATAGGCATTACACTACCAAAATGCTTATAGATACAATAAGTTCTATAGATATCGTTTAGTTGAGTTATGTTTTCGTCAGAAGCCGATAGATAACTGTACGTTGTGGTAGGGTAGTATGAGGTCTTGCTGAGATCAATACGTGCGTATTCGTATGTCATGATCTTGGATCTTCGCGGCCAGCAAACAAAACTTTCAAGTATTCTTCATCCCACCCATTGTAAAAGCCTTTGTTGCCCAG
>Ga0222713_10000447_pt1 | contig 46486 bp, 42 predicted proteins | sample C33_649DmetaG_FD_165061 | JGI IMG/M metagenome (GOLD analysis project Ga0222713, IMG submission 165061) | Estuarine water microbial communities from San Francisco Bay, California, United States - C33_649D | ecosystem: Environmental > Aquatic > Marine > Unclassified | place: USA: California... | reverse complement strand
CCGCCAGAATCGACGGACGTGCCGCACCGCCGCTCTTAAGTTCACCTTCACCCAGCAGCAACTGGTCGCCGAGATGGAGATCCAGCGCAATGCGGTGCAGGGTCTGCTGGTTGACCAGATTGGCGCGCAGACGCGACAACTCACCTTCGCTCAAGTCGGGAAATTTCTCGTAGAGCTCCAAAGCGACGGTGCAGTTGACCACGCTGTCACCGAGGAACTCCAGTCTTTCGTTATGTGTCGCGCCGAAGGAACGGTGTGTCAGCGCGCGCCGCAGCAGACCCTGCTCGCGGAAACGGTACCCGATGCGGGTGCTGACGGCTTCCGGATCCACGGCGGGCAGATGACCCTAGGCGCTACTGGCGCTCGGAGCTCGGGGAAAAATCCATGCAAGCGCTGAGGTTGTAGAACAGCGGAACACGCACTGAGTAGCTCGCCGTGAGGATCAGCCGGTCGCCTTCCTTGGTGACCTCGATATCGTTGTAGGTGATGGCTTTGATGTTCTCAATCGTGGCGCGGTTGTTGAAAGCCGTATTGATTTCGCCGCGAGATGCGTTTTTCATCGCGGGCTCGGAGGCCACCGTGCGCATGATCTTCTGGATCACATAGAACTCGGAATAAGCCGGACCGATCTTGAAAGCCAGCAGCAAGGCGCCAACGGCAAGACCTGCAAAAACCAGGAAGCCGGTGAGAGTGATACCGCGTTGTGAGTGCATAAAATCCCCCTTCAAGATCATATGATCGAACTGCCGATGCGTTTAAAGTCGTCGAAATTCCACCAGATCAGGAATGCCTTGCCGACGATATTGCGTTCCGGCACAAACCCCCAATAACGGCTGTCGCTGCTGCTGTCGCGATTGTCACCCATCAAAAAGTAATGCTCCGCAGGGACTTTGCAGCGGAATCCTGAATCATTGTAGGCACAATTTTCGCGGAAGGGAAAGCGCTGCACGCCACTCAGTTGCACGGGAGGTGATTCGGCCTGCGTCAGCATGGCGTGCGGCTTTGCACCCAATTGTTCCTGGAAACGCTTGGTCGCCACAAAATTGAGGCCGCCTTCGAGGTAGTTGAATTCACCGTCCGGATTCACCGGGATTTCTTTGCCATTAATCGTAAGGCGCTTATTCGCGTAGACGATTTCATCACCGGGCACGCCCACCACCCGCTTGATGTAATCCAGCCCCGGGTTTTCCGGGTAGCGGAACACCATGACCTCGCCGCGCTGCGGCTCGTTGACGCTGATCAAGCGCGTATTGATGACCGGCACACGGATGCCATAGGTGAATTTGTTCACCAGGATGAAATCCCCGACCAGCAGTGTGGGCAGCATCGATCCAGAAGGAATCTTGAAGGGCTCGACCAGAAACGAGCGCAGCACAAACACCACCAGGATCACCGGAAAAAAACTGGCGGGATATTCGATCCACCAGGGCTGCGCCTCGCCGGCCGCGCGGTGCTTGCGGAAATAAAGGGTCTCCGCCAGCCATACCAAGCCGGTGAAAAACACAAGCACAACCATGATCAGCGCAAAATTCATGCTATCGCCTATTTATCGACCTGCAGAATGGCCAGAAAAGCCTCCTGCGGTATTTCCACCGTGCCGACCTGCTTCATGCGCTTTTTGCCGGCCTTCTGCTTTTCCAGCAGCTTCTTTTTGCGGGTGATGTCACCACCGTAACATTTCGCCAGCACGTTTTTACGCATCGCCTTGACCGTCTCACGGGCAATAATATGCGCGCCGATGGCTGCCTGGATGGCGATATCGAACATCTGCCGGGGAATCAGCTTGCGCATTCTTTCCGCAACGTCACGACCGCGATACTGGGCATTGGCACGGTGAACAATCAGTGATAGCGCATCGACTCGCTCGTTGTTGATCAGAATGTCCAGTCGCACCAGATCACCGGTGCGGTATTCCAGGAAATCGTAATCCAGCGAGGCGTAACCGCGCGATACCGATTTCAGCCGGTCAAAAAAGTCCATGACCACTTCATTCAGCGGCAACTCATAAGTCAGCATGACCTGACGACCGAGGTATTGCATGTTTTTCTGCACACCGCGTTTTTCCGTACACAACGTCATTACCGGGCCGACGTAGTCGCCAGGCACAAGAATTGAGGCCGTAATCATCGGTTCGCGGATTTCAGCAATTTGCGAAACGTCGGGCAGGCGCGACGGATTTTCGATCTCCATCACTGTACCGTCACGAAGGGCAACCTGATAGACCACGGTCGGCGCCGTAGTGATCAGCGACATGCCGTATTCACGCTCCAAACGCTCCTGCACGATATCCATGTGCAAAAGACCGAGGAAGCCGCAACGGAAACCGAAGCCCAGCGCCTGCGATGATTCCGGCTCGAAACGCAAAGAGGAATCGTTCAGGTGCAGTTTTTCCAGCGCATCCCGGAGTCCTTCGTATTCATTCGATTCGACAGGATAGAGACCGGCAAACACCTGGGGTTTGATTTCCTTGAACCCCGGCAATGCTTCGGTGGCCGGCCGATTCAGCAGCGTGATAGTGTCGCCGACCTTGGCCGCCTTCAACTCCTTGATGCCGGCAATGACAAAACCCACTTCGCCGGCAGAAAGACGCTCACGGGCCTGCGACTTCGGCGTGAAAACACCCACCTGCTCGCACAGGAAATTGCCGGCGCTGGCCATCAGCAGAATGCGGTCCTTCGGTTTCAGCTCTCCGTCAACCACACGGATCAGCATGACGACGCCAACATAGTTGTCAAACCAGGAATCGATGATCAAGGCCTTCAGCGGCGCCGTCGGATCGCCATTGGGCGGCGGCATCTGGTGCACAACTGCTTCCAGAATTTCGGTAATGCCCTCGCCCGTCTTGGCACTGACGCGCACCGCATCCTTGGCCGGGATGCCGATGATGTCTTCGATCTCGGCAGCGACCCGCTCCGGTTCCACCTGCGGCAGATCCATCTTGTTCAGCACCGGGATCACTTCGACACCCAGCTCGATCGCGGTGTAACAGTTGGCGACGGTTTGCGCCTCGACACCCTGGGAAGCATCTACTACCAGCAATGCCCCCTCGCAGGCGGAGAGCGAGCGGGATACTTCATAGGAAAAGTCGACGTGCCCCGGCGTGTCGATCAGGTTCAGCTGATAGACCTTACCGTCCATGGATTTGTAATTCAGCGCGGCGGTCTGCGCCTTGATGGTGATGCCACGTTCCTTCTCGAGATCCATCGAATCGAGAACCTGGGATTCCATCTCGCGGTCGGACAGGCCGCCGCAATGCTGGATGAACCGGTCGGCGAGCGTGGACTTGCCGTGGTCAATGTGGGCGATGATCGAAAAATTGCGGATATGCTGCATCAAAATGAATGGCCCAGAAAAAGGGGCACCCAAGATTACCCGGAGTGCCCCGTTCCGTTCGTAAGACCGTGCATTTTAGCGGATTTTCCGCAAGTAATCAGTAACCGCAGCACTGTCCATGTGGTAATGACAGAGCTCCCGGTCGCCATGCATCAGAACCGGCACCCATTCACCGAAACGCTGCTCCAGCGCCGGATCGCTGTCGACATCAATCACGGTCAACTCGAAAGGCTGCTCGGACTGAAGGGATTGCAACCCGGACAGCATCTCGTCACACAGATGGCACCAGGTCCGGCTGTACAGCGTCAGCGCCGGACGGACCGGATCAGCCATTCGCGTCGAGACGGAGCGGGATGTAGAGCGAATTGCCGCCGCGGCGCACCAGCAGCGCCACAATGCGCCCCTTGTCAAAGCTGCCCATCAACTGACGGAACTGCTCGACGGACTTCACATCCTGATTATTGACCGCAAGGATCACATCGCCGCGGCGCAGACCGGCACGAGCCGCCGCCCCCTGCACATTGTCGACAAACACGCCGCCTTCGACCTTGAGTTCCCTGCGCTGGACGTCGGTCAGATCAGTGACACCCATACCGAACTGAGCCGCAACCGGAGGTTGCGGTTTCCCGCTACGGGACTGCCGGCCAGTACGGTCATCGCTCAATTCGGCCACAACAACTTGCAGATCACGAGTGGCTTTGTTGCGCCAGACCTGGATCGCCACTTTGCTGCCCGGCTTGGTGCCGCCGACAACACGCGGCAGATCTTCAGAGGAATTCACTGGCTTGCCATCAAAGCGCAGGATGACATCACCGGCTTCGATACCCGCCTTATCGGCAGGACCACCCTTTTCCACCGAGTTGACAAGGGCGCCTTGGGGTTTCTGCAGACCGAATCCGTCAGCCAGTTCCTTGGTGACCTGCTGGATAACCACACCAATGCGGCCTCGGGTCACCTTGCCCGTGGTACGCATTTGCTGGGCAATGTCGTTAGCCACATCGATCGGAATCGCAAACGACAATCCCATGAATCCACCGGTGCGGCTGTAGATCTGCGAGTTGATGCCGACCACTTCACCGCGAAGATTGAAAAGCGGTCCGCCGGAGTTGCCGGGATTCACCGCAACATCCGTCTGGATAAACGGCACGAAATTTTCCTGAGGCAACGAACGCCCCTTCGCACTGACGATGCCTGCAGTCACCGTATTGTCGAAGCCGAAAGGCGAACCTATGGCCACAACCCACTCACCGACTTTAAGCTTTGCGGGATCACCAAACCGAACCGTGGGCAGCCCCGCGGCTTCAATCTTGATCAAGGCAACGTCGGTGCGTTTGTCCGCACCGATGACCTTGGCTTTGAATTCGCGCTTGTCGGTCAGCTTGACGGTGACTTCCTCGGCCGCGTCAATCACATGCGCATTGGTCAGGATGTAACCATCAGCAGAAATGATGAAACCCGATCCCAATGATTGCGGCTGGAATTCGCGCTGTCCAGGATTGGGCGCAAAGCGCCGGAAAAATTCGAAAAACGGATCATTCTCATCGAGCTGGGGCAGTTGCTGGGACAGCGTATTGCGTGCCGCCTGCGTCGTGCTGATATTGACTACGGCGCCGCCCTGTTTCTCGACCAGATCGGTGAAATCGGGTAATTGCGCCGAAACCTGCAGCGGAAGCAGCAGGAACAGCGCCAGCATCAAGGTTCTGTGCATGGTAATTTTTCCGGAAAAGAGGTTGATTCGGAGGATGAAACGAGGCTGGATTATCGCGGTGTAACCGTGGCTGTGGAAGTCACTCAGGGCTTGGGCTCAAGGTTGCGCGCCAACTGCATTACCGTTTCAGCCGGCGTTTCGCCCAGTATGGTAATGGTGTAACCGCTGGCCGGACGCGTGTAGATCGATACCGCGCCCTGATGGCGCAGGGCCGGCTTCTTGTCAGCCTTGACGCCAGGCTCAATAAACACGGAAATGGCAGCGAGTCCATCCGAATACACGAGGTGCGACATGATGCCGCTCTTGCCGGGCATCGAGCGCCGCAGTTCCATGAGCTTGGTGAATCCTGCAGGCTGGTTTTGAACGATCCATCCGGAATCGCCGCTGTCGGCCGCGGTCATTGCCGTACGGTCAACCCGCCAGCCCTGCTTGGTGCTGACGGCGGCATATTTGGATCGCACCAGATCGCGCTTGAATCCGCCACCGATCTCCAGTGTTGAAAATGAAAAGGCTTCCAGCATTTCATTTTTTTCGTTGGTGGTGCGCGCGCGCAAGGGCAGACCCGTTTTGACATCGGCGCAGAAACGCTTCGCGTAACGCAGATTGTCCTTGGGCAGCAGCGCAACCCATTGACATTCGAATCCGGCGACGCGATCGGTCGACTCCTTCATGATCCGGTAATGCTGGGTCAGGTTCTGGATCTGTTCCAGGCGGACCGGAAACTGGCGGGAGCCGCGCGGATCAATCAGCACGGTTTTTGTGCCCGGCAGATAACAGGTCACCTGATCGTTGGTGCGGATGATTTCACGCGCGGGACCGTCCAGGGTTTCCAGGCGCTCCAGCACGCCTCCGGCCGGATTGACAAAGTGCGCGATGCGCGAGGTCTCGGACTGACCGGCGTGATTAAACACAAAAGTGCCGGAGTAATTGGTGTTGTGACTGGCAGCCGCCATTTTTTCCAGAATAGCCAGTCCTTCACGATCGCTTTCCGCAGCGAACGAAGCGGCTGGCAGCAAACCGCAAAAAAGAATCCAGCAGACTTTCATCGGGCGTTACCGGCCGGCCTGGGTGGTAGCGGAAATCGTGCGGATATAAGGCGCCACTCCCTGCAGCCCGCTGCTGGGTGAAACGCCCTGGTGCGCGAGTAGATATTCATTCATCTGGTCACCGCTGGGGAAACTCACCAGTTGCGGCTCGGCAGACTGGACCACGGGTGCTGCCGGAACCGCCTTGGCCAGTTCGACCTGCGGATTGACTGCCGTGCTGGTCGAAAAAGCCATCCAGCCAACCACCGCAATGGCCGAAACCGAAGCCGCGGCCGACAATGCATAGGAGAAAACCTTGCCCGGATTGTTGGCGCGCCGCGGCGCCAAGACGGTGGGCTCTTTTTGCAACGCAGCGGAAACCCGGGCAGCGACATTGATTCCGCCGGCCTGCCCACGCAGAGCATCACCGATCAAATGGTAAGTTTCCCAGATTTCCCTGGCCTCAGGCGTATCACCGAGCTGGCGAAAAGCCTGACCGTAATCCTGGGGCGAAAGTTCGTTGTCCATTAGTGCTGAAATCTGTTCCATCTCACCATCTCCTGTCCTTGCTGGTGCCCAACAAGGGTCTTAACTTGCCTGCGACGGCTTCGCGGGCTCTGAAAATTCTTGACCGGACCGTACCGACCGGACATTGCATGATTTCGGCAATTTCCTCGTAACTCAGGCCTTCAACCTCGCGCAGTGTAATGGCCGTCCTTAGTTCCTCTGGCAATTCAAGCAGGGTTTGGTTCACTGTTTCCCCGACTTGTTTGCTCATCAGCTGGTTTTCCGGGGTGTTCAGGTCCCGCAATTGCTCACCAGCCTCTGTCGATTCCGCCTCTTCCGCATCCAGCTCCGTGCTGGTCGGTGCCCGCCGCCCCATAGCCACCAGGTGGTTCTTCGCCGTATTTATGCCGATCCGGTACAACCAGGTATAAAAAGCACTCTCCCCCCTGAAGCCCGGCAAGGCGCGGTAGGCCTTGATAAAGGCTTCCTGCGTCACATCCTCGACCTCGCTGGGATCCCGGATAAAGCGCGATAGAAGCCGCCCCAGCTTGCGCTGGTATTTGCTGACCAGCAGATCGAATGCCCGCTTGTCGCCCTGCTGCACCCGCTCTACCAGCTGCTGATCGACTTCGCGATCGCTCATTATTATTTATCCGGTCCCTGACGCTGCGGCTGTTCTGCCTCCCGGCTGGCAATGTGCTCTGTCCGGCGCAGCAGTATAACTGCACCGGTAACCGGAAGAAATGCACCGCAAATGCGCTACAGCAAAGACAGCAAACTGTTGATTAAGTTCATGCAATGGCCATTTCCCATGATGGGGCAATCAGCGGGATGTTTTCACAGCATTCCGGCCACTCCAGACAAACCGGTCCAGGCCGAGGAACAGCAGCTCAAACAGCAATGCCAGCACTGCCGCGGGAATCGCCCCGGCCAGCATCAGATCCCGGTCGTTGACGGCCAGACCGGCCACGATGCGCTCACCGTATCCCCCGGCGCCGATGAATGCGGCGATGGTCGCGGTGCCGACATTGATGACCGCAGCCGTTTTGATACCGGCCAGCACCCCCGGCAAAGCCAACGGCATTTCAATCAGGCGCAGCCGCTGCCAGGCATCAAGACCCAATGCACGCCCCGCATCCAGCATCGGCTGCCCAACCCCGGCCAAGGCAGCCTCAGTGCTGCGAACAATCGGCAGCAAGGCATAGACAAACAGCGCCAGAACTGCCGGCAAGGCGCCGATTTGTCCCAATGCGGCAATTAAAAAAGCCAGCAAAGCCAGACTGGGCATGGTTTGGATTACCCCCATCACTGGCAGTATCAAGCGCCCGGCTCGCGGCATACGCTGTGACCATATCCCCAGTGGAATGCCGACTAAAACGCTCAACATTAAAGAACTACAAACCAGCAAAAGATGCTGCACCGTCAGCCGGACCAGATCCGGGCCCAGCAGAACAGCGAGAAACGTCTGCCGATGACCCGTGACCCGCACACCACCTTCCAGCCACTGCCCCGCGACCACCGCAAAACTGCGTCCATCCAGTTCAACCGCAGCATTGAGCCCCCGCACAGTTTCCGTATCCAGCCTGCCTTCCAATCCCTGCAGCGCAGCCCAGGCTTGCGGATGTCGCCGGGGAAGATCAGCGCGATAAACCAGCAGGGCTTCGTACTCCGGAAAAACCTGCCGGTCATCACGCAGCAACCGGAGTCCTTGCCGCGTAATTTGCGGATCGGTGGTGTAAACGTCGATGAGATCAACCTGCTCACGGGCCAAAGCCCCGTAGGCCAAACCATGTTCGAGGCTGCGGACTTGCAGGCCTTCGAGTCCGTAAGCCGCACGCAAGGCCGGCCAACCGTCACGCCGGTTGAGAAACTCCGGCGACAAACCGGCACGCAGATCACGCGCGCCGCGCAGATCGCTGATCAGCGCATGACCTCCGCGGTCCGCTTTTGTGGCGGGCATCGCCAGCGCATAGGCATTGTCGAATCCGAGCGGGACGCCGGCTGCAAGTCCGTGCGTCGCGAGCAGCCTGTTGAGTTCCGGCAAGGGCCGCACCTGTTTTAATCCGAGAAGTTCCAGCGCCACCGTGCCGCTGTAGTCTGGATAAAGATCGATAGCGCCGCTTTTCAGTGCCGAAAAAAGAATCGCCGAATTGCCCAATCCAGGGAGATGCTCGACATCAGCAGCCCCTGCACGCCGCGCCGTACCGGCAATGATTTCACCGAGCAGATAAGACTCGGTGAAACGTTTCGAGCCGATCTTCAGGGTCTCGGCCTTGGCAACCGGTACAGAAATCATCACCGGCAGCAGCAGGAGTACGACGGCAAGGGGCAGCAGACCCAGCCAGCGAACCATCAAGCACCGGGCAACGCGTTTTGTCATGGCGCGAAGATGGTAGCATGGCCCCTTAATCCGCCGCGCTGAACGCACAGGCGCTGCATATCAAAATCGCTCTGGAACTGCCATGACTGCACGAGACACAAAACTCGACTCCTACTGGATGCCCTTCACCGCCAACCGCGCCTTCAAGCAGGCGCCGCGCATGCTGGTGGCCGCGAAGGACATGCATTACTCCACTGATGACGGACGGCAGATTCTCGACGGCACGTCAGGCCTGTGGTGCGTCAATGCCGGTCATTGCCGCCCGCGCATCGTCGAAGCCATCCAGAAACAGGTCGCCACGATGGATTACGCACCGGCGTTCCAGATGGGACATCCCGATGCTTTCCACGTCGCCGAACGCCTGGCAGCGATGGCACCCGGCGACCTTGATCATGTGTTTTATTGCAACTCGGGTTCGGAGGGCGTGGACACCGCGCTGAAAATTGCCCTCGCCTACCACCGTGCGCGCGGCGAAGGTCACCGCAATGTACTGATCGGTCGTGAACGCGGTTATCACGGCGCCGGCTTCGGCGGCATTTCCGTCGGCGGCATTCCGGCCAATCGCAAAGCCTACGGCAACATGCTGTTCCGTGTGGATCACATGGGGCATACGCACAATCTCAAGGAAAACGCGTTCAGCCGCGGCCAGCCGGCCTGGGGCGCGCATCTCGCCGATGAACTCGAAACACGTATCGTGCCGCTGCACGATGCCAGCAATATCGCCGCAATAATCGTCGAACCGCTCTCCGGTTCCACCGGCGTGCTGGTGCCGCCCAAGGGTTATCTCCAACGCCTGCGCCAGATCTGCGACAAATACGGCCTGCTTCTGATATTCGATGAAGTCATCACCGGCTTCGGCCGCACCGGCCCCTGCTTTGCCGCTGAAGCGGCCGGTGTGGTGCCGGACATGATGATCGTCGCCAAAGGCCTGACCAACGGCACCGTGCCGATGGGCGCGGTCATCGTGCGCCGCGACATTTATGAAACCGTGGTCAACAATGCACCGGCCGGGATGGTTGAACTGTTCCACGGCTACACCTATTCCGGTCATCCGCTGGCAACGGCCGCGGCACTGGCCAGTCTGGATACCTTCGAAGAAGAAGGTCTGTTCCAGCGTGGTCAGGAACTGGCACCTTACTTCGAGCAGGCCGTGCAGTCGCTGCGCGAAATGCCCAATGTCATCGACGTGCGCAATATGGGCATGGTTGCCGGCATTGAACTTGAGCCGCGCCCCGGTGCGCCGACTGCGCGCGCCTTCGAAACCTTCCTCAAGTGTTATGAAAAAGGTGTGTTGATCCGCACCACCGGCGACATCATCGCCCTGTCGCCGCCGCTGATCATCAGCAAGGCGCAGATCGATGAACTGGCAGGCACATTGGCCGTTGCGCTGCGCGAGGTTGGACGGGATGGCTAAAAGCCATTTATAAACAATAACTTATTAAGGAACTTCCAATAAAAACGGACAGCCTCGGCTGTCCGTTTTTATTGCCGCTGGGATTACTTCGTCAGGCAGTGGCGCAACCAGGCCGCCGTCAGCTTTTCCTGTGTCGAGTTCTGCTTAAGCCGCTGGTCCAGCGCCGGCCAGTCAACATGATCCAGTTCCTGATCCTGATTGAAGCAGGAGAACACATAACTCCTCCTGCCGGTCTTGGGGTCAACATGCGGTTGCAGGCATTGCGCGCAGATCTCTTTCATCATGCACTGCATCGGCGAGTTGATCGAACCGACGGCGTGATGACATTTCTTCAGATGCGGCTTGAGAATTTCATGCCGGGCCCGGGCAACCGCAGCCATCATTTTGTCCGAACCGATGGCAATGATGCGGTCGGCATCACTGAAGACAATCGTCTGCTCGCCGAGCTCACCGGAAGCATAACTCCGCATTGCCTGCACGATATTGCCAACGAAGGTGCAGTCAGAAGGCCGTGAAGGTTTGAAGCCGGGTTTTTCGTCGCAGCACCAGATCACCACGTCACTGGCAGCTTCGATATTCTCAACGTGGTAACGGTCGGCCATCGATTTGTAGCCGGCAAAATAAAGCACCTTGCTACCGGCCTTACGCATCGCCTGGCCGATGGAAAACAGCACGGCATTGCCCAGACCGCCGCCGACCAGCACGACGGTTTCACCCGAGGTGATCTCGGTCGGCGCGCCGGTAGGCCCCATCAGGATCACCGGCTCACCGGGCTTGAGTTCCATGCACAGACTGCTGGAGCCGCCCATTTCCAGAACGATGGTCGACAGCAATCCTTTTCCCCGGTCTACCCAGGCCCCTGTCAGTGCCAGACCCTCCATCGCCAGGGTGCTGCCCTTTGACTTCTGGGCGCAAGCCTCGAAATTCTGCAGGCGATAGAATTGTCCTGGCTGAAAACGTCGCGCCGCCAGCGGCGCCTTGATGATCACTTCAACGATCGTCGGCGTCAGGCGTTTAACCTCGTGCACCGTGGCGCGTAGTTCACCCTGCAGCCTGGCCAGGAAGCCGGCGTCATCGGTTTCCGCCGCGGGCTGGATTTTTTCCAGCACCTTGCTCACGACCGGATAGCCCTGCTTCGCACTGCCGACTGCTTTAACAACGTTACCGAAGAACGATGGATGCACATCACCGAAAAAGCTGATGCAGCGGCCATCATCGCGCTTTGACAGCAGTACATTGATCGCGTTGGGTTTGGAAATGGATTTTTCAGCCGCGATGGGTTGACCGTTTTCATCACAGGCACGGAAATAACGGCCGTCGAGCACAAAATGATCGGCATCTTCACGCGCCAACACTGTATTCGGCTGGGTGCCGGCGGCAATCAGCACGGCTTTTGCAGGCATCACGGTCTGCCCCGTATCCCGCCATTCACCATCCTCTCCCTTGGCCTGCACCGCCACCTTGAGTCCGCTGGCATGGCCATACACGTCGGTTTCAACCGCGAGCGGCGTCAGACATTCGGCGAAGGTAATACCTTCTTCCAGCGCCTTGTCGATTTCTTCGTGATTCAGCGTGTAGGACGGGCTGTCGACCATGCGCTTGCGGTAAGCAATGGTTGCACCGCCCCAGGACTGCAGCAGTTGCAGAACACGCGCCTCACGGCCTTCCTTCGCTGCCGCTGCGCGCTCCGCGCGGATGGCTCGGGCATGGGTAATGAACTCTTCGGCAATGCCGCGTTCTTCCGGCGACCAATTGATGCGCGCACCGGCTTCACCCAGCTTGGCAACCAGCATTTCATGACGCTTGAGAAATTTCTCGACCTGCAACGGGTAATAGGCCAGCGATTCAGTTGCCGTATCGATTGCCGTCAATCCGCCGCCAATGACGACCACCGGCAAACGCAGCTGCATATTGGCAATGGAATCGTCTTTGGCTGCACCGGTCAGCTGCAGCGCCATCAGGAAATCCGAAGCGGTGCGCACACCGCGCGCCAATCCGTTGGGCATATCGAGCACCGTCGGACGGCCCGCGCCAATGGCGAGCGCAATGTGATCAAAACCGAGTGCGAATGCGTCTTCTGCCGTGACCGTACCACCGAAACGCACGCCACCAAAGAGTGAGAACTGCTCACGGCGCTCCAGCAGTAACCTTATGATTTTAAGGAAGTTTTTATCCCAGCGTACGGTGATGCCGTATTCGGCAACGCCACCGAAACCGGCCATTGCCCGCGTGTCCAGCGATTCATACAGCTCCTTGATATCGCGGATCGGCTGGAAGGTCACGCGCCTGCCCGCAGCATCAACGCCGGACAGCGCCGGCGGAAGCGGCTCGATTTTCAGGCCGTCGATGCCGACAACCCTGTGGCCGTCGTTCATCAGGAAATGCGCCAGCGAAAACCCTGCCGGTCCCATACCGGCAACCATGATCCGTTTTCCGGACGGCGCCTTGGGATAAGGATTGCGCAGGTTCAACGGATTCCAGCGCGTCAGCAGGCTGTAGATTTCAAAGCCCCAGGGCAGTTCGAGCACGTCTTTGAGCGTGCGCGTTTCCGCTTGCGGGATATTAACCGGTTCCTGCTTCTGGTAAATGCAGGACTTCATGCAATCATTGCAAATACGGTGACCGGTTGCTGCCGCCATTGGATTGTCGACAGTGATGATCGCCAGCGCGCCGATGGCCAGACCTTCGGTCTTGGCCTTGTGAAATTCCGAAATCTTTTCTTCGAGCGGACAACCGGCCAGCGTGATGCCGAAGGGTGACTTCTTGAACGATTGCGCACCGCGACCGCTGGCACCCTTCTCCTTCAAGCCCTTCGAACAGGAATCCTTGCCCTGTTCGTGACACCAGATGCAGTAGTTGGCTTCATCCAGGGCGCCGGTCAGATCGGTGCCTTTGTCCGTCAGCTTGAACCCGGCGCGCTGGCGCAGACGGGATACGTCAAACCGGTGCTCGGTATATCCTTTGGCCGTCGTGGTACGGGATGGAACCAGGTTCTGGAAATCCAGTTTGTGCGGCGACTTGAACAGCACACCGTCACTGTGCCGGGCATGTCCGGCTTCGGTATGGGATGCCCAGGCCGCGTATTGCAGTGCGAGTTCCAGTGCATCCGCATTTCCTGCCTCATCCAGTTGCCATTTTGTGACGTGACGGGAAAAAACCATTTCAGTCAGCGGTTCACCAAACAGTTTTTCCAGGGCACTGCCCACTGCCTCGCCATCAATACCGGCTGCGGCATCAGGTTTGTATTTGTGCATGGCTTTGCGCTGCACGAACAGACGCTTGACGCTATAGAGCGGTGCCAGCTTGTGATGCTGCGCCGACAAATCGGCAACATCAGTTGCAATACCGAACAATTGTCCGATGAAATCATCAAGATGCGGCGCAATGGCCAGCAGCAATGCGGATTCTTCCTTCGCAGCAAGGGGTTCAGCGCTCGCACGCGCCGCAATCAGTCGGTCATGGACAGACGCATCGACCTGCTGCAGTTCTTTCAGAAAGACCTGATCCAGACGAAGCAGACCATCGCGATGGTAAAAATCGTCGAAGGAAAAGCCGAACTTCAGGGGCGCAACATGATTCACGGGATCTCGGTCTGAGGGTAAAGAGAAATTATATCAATTGCGGTGTCCATGGCTTGTCGCAAATGGTTATTTGCATAGCGCTGGAAGCAATAACATAAGGTGCGTTATGCAATAATCAGATGCTCAGGGGATTTCAATCCGTGATGACGCAGACTCGAAGAAAAATGCTGGTGTGGATTGTGCTGGCCATCCTGGCCGCAGGCCTTACATTTTCAACTTTCCGCGGCTACCTTAGCCCCGAACTGCTGCTCGGGTTTGCCAACACTTTTTCCTGCTGAACAGCAGAGATTCGGAAATCTTAACCCGTAGAACGCCTTGCAGCACTGACCACATTGGCAATCACCATGGCTACGGTCATCGGCCCGACGCCGCCCGGGACGGGAGTAATCCAACCGGCTTTTTCCTTTACCGCTTCAAAATCGACATCCCCGCACAGTTTGCCATCCGGCAGTCGATTGATGCCGACATCAATGATGGCGGCGCCGGATTTGATCATGTCCGGACCGATCATTTTCGGTTTGCCGATGGCGCAAAGCAGGATGTCCGCTTGCCTCGTAATGGCTGGCAGATCCGTGGTGCGAGAGTGACAAACAGTCACCGTTGCATTGCGCTCCAGAAGCATCAGTGCCGCAGGCTTTCCGACAATACTGCTGCGGCCCAAAACCACGGCGTGTTTGCCGGCAACCGGCACTCCGGACCGATCCAGAAGAATCATGCTGCCTGAAGGAGTACAAGGCGCTAAGGCAGGATGCCCGTCCAACAAAGCGCCCAGATTGCGCCAGTTGAAACCGTCAACATCTTTTTCGACAGCGATGCGCTGCAGAATCTTCACGGCATTGATGTGTCGCGGCAAGGGCAACTGCACCAGGATGCCGTGTACCTTGGGGTCGTTATTCAGCGCATCAACATGCTTGAGCAAATCGGCTTCGCTGGTATCAGCCGGCAGGCGCGTATCAAAAGTCTGCACGCCGGCTTCCCGGCAGGCGCGCTCTTTGCTCCGTACGTAAACCGCCGAAGCCGGATCATCGCCAACCAGCAGCACGGCAAGCCCAGGGGTGTTGCCGCGGGCCGTCAGCTGTCCTGCGATCACTTTCTGTTCTGCGAGCACCTGCTTGGCGATCGCAGTGCCGTCGATGATGATTGCGCTCATGACTTTCCGTTATTTGGATCCGGTCGCCGGAGCGGGCGTTGCAGGCTTGACCGCTGCACTGTCGCTCTCCAGGACCTGGAAGAAAATTTCGTCTTTGCAGATCATGCCAAGTTCGCTGCGGGCGCGCTCTTCAACCGCCTCCAGCCCCTGCTTCAGATCCCGAACCTCTGCGTCCAATGCGGCATTACGCACCTGGAGCTTGCTGTTGGATTCGCGCTGCACTTCGATCTGGCGCTCCATTTCCCAGATCCGCAGCATTCCCCCCTTACCCAGCCACAGCGGATACTGGATCAGCAGCAGCAGCGCGCCCAGAATGATGGCTAACAGCCGCATGGTCACAGCGTGCGGCCCGGGATCGGAATGGACTTACCGCAGCTGGTAAAAAGCGTCACGGCCGGGGTAACTCGCCGTATCACCCAGATCTTCTTCGATACGGAGCAGCTGGTTGTATTTCGCCAGACGGTCCGAGCGCGACAGCGAACCGGTCTTGATCTGCATCGCATTGGTTGCCACGGCAATGTCAGCAATGGTGGTATCTTCGGTTTCCCCTGAGCGATGCGAGATCACTGCGGTGTAACGGGCGCGCTTGGCCATTTCAATCGCGGCCAGCGTTTCGGTCAGCGTGCCGATCTGGTTGACCTTGATCAGGATCGAGTTGGCGATGCCCTGCTCGATGCCGCGCTTGAGATATTTCGTGTTGGTAACGAACAGATCGTCGCCAACCAGTTGCACACGGTTGCCCAGTCTCTCGGTCAGAACCTTCCAGCCATCCCAATCGTTCTCGGCCATACCATCTTCGATGCTGATGATCGGATATTTGTCGACCCATGCGGCGAGATAATCAACGAATTCAGGCGCTTTCAGCGACAGGCCTTCGGAACGCAGGGTGTATTCGCCGTCGTCGAAAAACTCGGAGCTGGCACAATCCAGAGCCAGGGCCACATCTTCACCAGGGCGGTAACCTGCCGCCTCAATCGCTTCGAGAATGACCTGGATCGCCGCCTCGTGCTTCGGCAGACGGGGCGCAAATCCACCCTCGTCACCAACCGCCGTAGCCAGACCGCGGTCAGCCAGTAGTTTGCGCAGCACCTGGAAAATTTCCGCGCCGCAACGCAGTGCCTCACGAAAGCTTTGAGCACCCACCGGAACAATCATGAATTCCTGCATGTCGAGGCCGTTGTCGGCGTGCGCACCGCCGTTGATCACATTCATCATCGGCACCGGCATCGCCATCGCACCTGCGCCGCCCAGATAACGATGCAGGGGCAGCCCCGACTCTTCAGCGGCCGCGCGCGCGATCGCCATTGATACCGCCAGCATGGCGTTGGCGCCGAGCCGTGATTTGTTTTCGGTGCCGTCCAGATCAAGCAATGTCTGGTCGACAAAGGCCTGCTCCGTGGCATCGACGCCGATCACCGCCTCGCAAATCTCGGTATTGACGTGCTCCACCGCCTGCATGACACCTTTGCCGCCGTAACGCGAATTGTCGCCATCGCGTAGTTCAATGGCTTCGCGGCTGCCCGTGGAGGCGCCCGAGGGCACCGCTGCACGGCCGAGGATTCCCGATTCGAGGAGCACATCAGCTTCCACAGTGGGATTGCCGCGGGAGTCCAGTATTTCCCTGCCGATTACGTCAACAATAGCGCTCATGCCAGTTCCTGATGGGTTCAGTCAAATGGGTTTTTGTTTAAAGCCGGTCTTCCGCGAAACCTTCGCGTTTGACCAAGGAGTCAATTGCCACCAGCGCCTTCAACAGCGCTTTCATGTGCTTCAGCGGCCAGGCATTGGGCCCGTCCGAGAGCGCTTTTTCTGGCTGCGGATGAGTTTCCATGAACAGCCCTGCGATACCACTGGCAACCGCCGCACGAGCCAGTACCGGCACGAATTCGCGCTGCCCGCCGCTGCTGGTGCCCTGCCCGCCGGGCAGTTGCACCGAGTGCGTCGCGTCGAATACCACCGGACATCCGGTATTGCGCATAATCATCAATGAGCGCATGTCGGAAACAAGGTTGTTGTATCCGAAGGAGACGCCGCGCTCGCAGACCATGATGCTGTCCTGCCCGCTGGCCGCACGTGCCTTGTCAACCACGTTCACCATATCACCCGGGGCCAAAAACTGGCCCTTCTTGATGTTCACTGGTTTGCCTGCGGAGGCTACCGCAGTAATGAAATCCGTCTGCCGGCACAGGAAAGCCGGTGTCTGCAGCACGTCAACCGTTGCGGCAACCTGAGCGATATCCTCACTCGCATGCACGTCAGTCAACACCGGCACTCCCAGCGTTTTGCGCACATCAGCGAGGATTTCGAGTCCCTTGTCCATGCCGAGTCCACGGAAAGATTTGGCCGAACTGCGATTGGCTTTGTCGTACGAAGCCTTGAAGATGAAGGGGATGCCGAGTTCGCTGCAAATCGTTTTCAGCTCGCCGGCTGTGTTCATAGCCAGTTCGCGTGATTCAATCACGCAAGGCCCTGCAATCAGGAAAAACGGCCGGTCAAGACCAGCCTCGAATCCGCAGAGTTTCATCGGGAGCAGACTTTCATAGTAAGGCGCCTCAGCGCCCTGCTGCAGTGGCCGCCGTTACAGGACGGACACCAGCGGTCGAAGGCTGCGAATGCGAATGCTTCAGCGCGGCCTCGACAAAAGATTTGAACAGCGGGTGACCACCGCGAGGCGTCGACGTGAACTCAGGGTGAAACTGAACACCGACAAACCACGGATGCCCTGGGATTTCCACCATCTCGCAAAGATCACCGGTCAGAGACCGGCCACTGACATTCAGACCACCTTCCTCAAGCCGTTGCAGGTAATGGTTGTTGACTTCATAACGATGACGGTGTCGCTCGATAATCTTGTCAGCACCATAAATGCTTCGCGCCAAGGAGCCGGCCTTCAAGGCGCATTCTTGCCCGCCTAGGCGCATCGTGCCGCCCAGATCAGAGCTTGCATCGCGGCGTTCCACACGGCCGTCGCGATCCTGCCATTCAGTAATCAGTGCGACCACGGGGTGCGGCGTTTCCGGATCGAATTCCGTGCTGTGTGCACCGGCAAGACCGACGATATCGCGGGCGTATTCGATGACGGCCAACTGCATTCCCAGGCAGATGCCCAGATAGGGAACGCCTTTTTCCCGGGCATAACGAATGGCCTTGATCTTGCCCTCGACACCACGTTTGCCGAATCCGCCGGGAACCAGAATCGCATCCATGGCATCCAGACAGGCCGTGCCGTTCTTTTCAATGCTTTCCGAATCCACGTAATTGATGTGGATACGCGCACCGGTGTGGGCGCCGGCGTGGATCAGCGCTTCGGACAGCGATTTATAGGACTCGGTGAGGTCGACATATTTGCCAACCAACGCGATCTTGATTTCGTGTGTCGGGTTTTCCAGCGCCGACACCACGCTCTCCCAGCTGGCCAGATTGGCCGGCGGCGGATTGATGTTCAGTTTTGCGCAGACGATATCATCGAGACGCTGCTCATGCAGCATCCCCGGAATCTTGTAAATACTGTCGGTATCGACTGCGGAAATCACCGCATCAACACTGACATTAGTGAACAAAGCGATTTTCTTGCGTTCACCTTCGGGCAGCGGCCGGTCGGCCCGGCACAGCAACACATCGGGCTGAATACCGATTTCGCGCAGTTCCTTGACAGAGTGCTGGGTGGGCTTTGTTTTGATTTCACCCGCAGAGGCGATGTAAGGCACCAGCGTGAGATGGATGAAGCAGGCGTTATCGCGCCCCTCTTCAATACCCATCTGGCGGATGGCTTCCAGAAACGGTAGCGACTCGATGTCGCCGACCGTGCCGCCGACCTCGATCAGTGCGATCTCGGCGCCGGCCGCGCCGCGCTTGATGAACAGCTTGATTTCGTCAGTGATATGCGGAATGACCTGAACGGTGCCGCCAAGATAGTCGCCCCGGCGCTCCTTCTTGATGACGCTCTCGTAGATCTGGCCGGTGGTGAAATTATTGCGCTTACCCATGCGAGCTTCGATAAAGCGCTCGTAATGACCCAAATCAAGGTCGGTTTCGGCACCATCTTCGGTAACGAACACTTCGCCGTGCTGGAAGGGGCTCATCGTGCCCGGATCCACATTGATGTAGGGATCCAGTTTAAGCATCGAGACTTTGATGCCGCGGGACTCAAGAATTGCGGCGAGGGACGCGGCGGCGATACCTTTGCCTAGGGAGGAAACAACACCACCAGTGACAAAGATATATTTAGTCATCTCTCGTTAGCCAACGTTTTCTTATTTTATCGCAATTCCGGCTACCGGCCAAACAAAGCCGTCAGCCCTGCTTGCCGCCCCGGGCCAGATACAGCCAGGTCTCGACAACGGTGTCGGGATTCAGTGACAGGCTCTCAATGCCCTCCTGCACCAGCCACTCCGCAAGGTCCGGATGATCCGAGGGCCCCTGCCCGCAGATCCCCACGTATTTCCTGGCCTTGCGGCAGGCGGCGATCGCCAGATGCAGCATGTGTTTGACTGCCGGATCGCGCTCGTCAAAGCCGTCCGCAATGATCCCGGAGTCGCGGTCCAGGGCCAGCGTCATCTGGGTCATGTCGTTGGAACCGATCGAGAACCCGTCAAACATTTCAAGAAACTGGTCGGCAAGGATGGCGTTCGAAGGAATCTCGCACATCATGATGATGCGTAATCCGTTCTTGCCCCGCTCAAGGCCGTTTTCGGCCAGAAGTTCGATGACTTTTTTGCCTTCGGCTATCGTGCGCACAAAAGGCACCATGATTTCGACGTTGGTGAGCCCCATTTCGTCGCGGACCTTTTTCATCGCCCGGCATTCCAGCTCGAAACAGTCGCGGAACGATGCCGCGATATAGCGTGAAGCGCCGCGGAAACCGAGCATCGGGTTTTCTTCGTGCGGCTCGTAACGCGATCCGCCGGTGAGGCTGGAGTATTCATTGGATTTGAAGTCGGACAGCCGCACAATCACCGGTTTGGGCCAAAACGCTGCCCCCAGGGTCGCGACACCCTCGACCAGCTTTTCGACATAAAAGCTCACCGGATCAGCATAACCGGCACTGTGTTCTTCAACAGCCAGCTTGAGATCAGCACTCAGGTCGGGATAGGTCAATACCGCTTTCGGGTGCACACCGATCATCCGGGCAATGATGAATTCAAGCCGCGCCAGACCTACGCCTTCGTTTGGCAACCGCTGGAATTCAAATGCCAGCTCGGGATTGCCGACGTTCATGGTGATTTTCACCGGAGACTTGGGCATGCTCGACAGCGACAGATCGATGATTTCGGTCTGCAGTTCACCGCGATAGACAAAACCGGTGTCGCCTTCGGCACAGGACACCGTCACCGACTTGCCGTTTTTGAGTAACTCAGTGGCATCTCCGCAGCCGACGACGGCAGGAATGCCCAGTTCGCGGGCAATGATTGCGGCATGACAGGTCCTGCCTCCGCGATTGGTGACGATGGCTGCCGCCCGCTTCATCACCGGCTCCCAGTCCGGATCCGTCATGTCGGTGACCAGCACATCACCTGCCTTGACGCTATCCATTTCCGCCGCGCTCTTGATCAGGCGCACCGGACCGCTGCCGATTCGCTGACCGATCGCACGTCCTGTGGTCAGCACTTCGGAGCGTTCCTTGAGGCGATAGCGGCGCAGCGTATCCACTTTTTCGCTGGCCTTAACCGTTTCAGGACGTGCCTGGAGGATATAGAGCTTGCCGTCATTACCGTCCTTGCCCCACTCAATATCCATCGGACGCTGGTAATGCGCCTCAATAATCATGGCGTAACGAGCAAGCTCATTTACTTCAGCATCGGTAATGGAAAATTTGCGGCGTTCCGATTCAGGCACTTCAATGGTCTGAACCGATTTACCGGCCTGGCGGTTCTCCGTGAAGATCATACGTAGCGCCTTGGAACCAAGCCCCCGGCGCAGAATGGCGCTTTTACCTTCTTTGAGCCCCCGCTTATACACATAGAACTCGTCAGGATTGACCTGCCCCTGCACCACGGTTTCACCGAGGCCGTAGGCCGACGTAATGAATACCACCTGGTCAAAACCGGATTCGGTATCCAGAGTGAACATCACGCCGCTGGAGCCCTTGTCGCTGCGGACCATACGCTGCACCGCAGCCGATAGTGCTACTTCGTCGTGCGTAAACCCTTTGTGCACCCTGTACGAAATGGCCCGGTCGTTGTAGAGCGAGGCAAAAACATGTTTGATGGCTTCGAGCAGGTTATCCAGCCCGTGCACATTGAGATAAGTTTCCTGCTGACCGGCGAAAGAGGCATCCGGCAAGTCTTCGGCCGTTGCTGAAGAGCGCACAGCAAAAGAAACATCTGGACCGGAAACCTTGATCAACGGTTCGTATGCGCCTTCGATCGCCTTGCGGAATTCATCATTGAAGGGCTGCGCGATGATCCATTCACGGATTTCACGGCCCGCAGCGGTCAAGGCGCTGACATCATCGGCATTCAGCGTGGAAAGCCGTTTGGAAATATTTTCGGCGAGTCCGTTGTGTGCAAGGAACAGGCGATAAGCGTCGGAAGTGGTGGCAAAACCGCTAGGCACCCTGACTCCAGCACCGGCGAGCTGGCTGATCATTTCTCCCAGTGACGCGTTTTTTCCGCCTACCCGGCCCACGTCACTCATGCGCAGCGCGCTGAGGTCTACAACCAGTTCTTTCCCGCTCATTTCGGCGTCCTTGATTGTAAGCAGCATCGAAAGCGGATATTTTACCGAATCCCCACACCGGTTCCGAGCATGAACTCACAGCGTACGGCATTTTTTGTATCAGACCGCACCGGCATTACGGCCGAGATGCTCGGACACAGTCTGTTAACGCAGTTTGAGGGCGTGCGCCTGAAGGAAATCACTGTTCCCTTCATCGATTCAGCGGATAAAGCGATGAATTTTGTTCGCCAAATCAATGCAGCGGCGGTTGCCGATGGCGTCCGGCCGATTGTGATCAGCACCCTGGTCAATACCGAGATTTCCGGCATTGTTTCCAAGGCGAACGCCTTATTCCTTGATTCCTTTGAGATTTTCATTGATCCGCTGGAGCGCGAACTGGGTGTGAAGGCTTCGCACGCTGTCGGCCGTACACACAGCACGGATGATTTCGTCAATTACCACCACCGAATCGAGGCGGTGAACTACGCCCTGTCGCACGATGACGGGGTATCAAAACGGGAATTGACCGAGGCCGACATCATTCTGGTCGGCGTTTCACGTTGCGGCAAGACGCCAACCTGCCTCTATCTGGCCATGCAGTTTGGCATTCGCGCGGCCAACTATCCGCTGATTCCTGAGGATTTCGGCACCATGCAACTGCCTGCCCAGATCAAATCGCTGCGCGCCCGCCTCTACGGACTGACCATCCGCCCCAACCGGCTGCAGCAGATCCGCAACGAGCGCCGGCCGGGCAGCAAATACGCCACACTGGCCAATTGTGAGTTCGAAATCCGTGAAGCGGAAGCGCTGATGCGCCAGGAAGGCATTCCTTACCTGGACGCCACCAGCAAATCCGTCGAAGAACTGGCTACCACCATACTGCAGGAAGCCAAGCTGGAGCGCCGGATTTACTGACGCAGCTGGCGCACGCGTTCAAACAGGCAAATCGCCGCAGCAGCACCGACATTCAGCGATTCGGTTTTACCTGGCATGGGGATATGTACGGTTTGGTGGGCGAGCGCGGCAAGTGCAGGCGAGAGCCCGGCACCTTCATTGCCGAACAGCAGCGCCACATCACCTTTCAGATCGGCCTCAAACACCGGTGATCCCGCACTGACGCTGGTAGCCAGTATGCGTCCTGAATAACTGCCGGCAAGCCGCAACAGATCGGCCCCTTCGATGATGCGTAAGGCAAAATGGGCCCCCATGCCCGCCCTCAATACCCGTGGCGACCAGGCATGAACCGAATGTCGTGACAGACAGACGGTGGCGACCCCTGACGCCGCCGCAGACCGCAGGATCGATCCGACATTACCCGGATCCTGAATATCTTCCAGCCAGACGCTGGGGCCCGTCACTTCCGAAGTCTGCTCCACGCGCGGCGTCGGCACCACACCGATGATGCCTGTCGGCGTGGCGACCGATGACAGCTGACGAAACAACGAATCGGAGAACAACAACGTATCCACGTCGGGCATCGCGGCAAGCAACGCGGCGACCTCGGGATTCTCCAGTCCGTCACGACTCAGCACCAATTCGACCGGTTTGCCAATATGCATCTGATAGGCGGCGACCAGGTGAACGCCATCGAGGAGAGAAAGCCCAGAGGTGCGCCGTTCACGCGCGGACTGCACCAGCTTCAGTAAGGCACGGAAGCGTGAATTTTCAGCAGAAGTGATGTTTTTCATAATGCGCAGCTGCGGAATCCTGCATAAACATCGTTACGGCCGGGTTTGTAGAAATTGCGCCAGGTATTACGGATCAAAGTCGCCCGCGTCGCATGACAGCCACCACGCAGGACCTTGTGGTCGCCAAACCAGGGCTCGGAATAATCGGCGTATGGATCACGGACAAATCCGGGATACGGTTGAAACCAGTCGGATGTCCATTCCCAGACATTGCCGATCATCTGCCGGAGCCCCCAGCCGCTGTCCCCGGCAGCACAGGCATTCACCGGCAAACAACGACCGGCTACGCCAAAAAGATTGGCTTGTGATGCATCGCCAATACCCTCGCCCCAGGGAAAATAACGCTTTTTCTCCTTCACGCCGGGTGCGGTCGCCGCTGCAAACTCCCACTCGGCTTCCGTCGGCAAGCGCCGGCCGGCCCAGCGGCACCAGGCATCCGCCTCATACCAGCTGACATGGATGACGGGTTCATGCTCCGGCAGGGATTCCAGACGGTCGAAAAGACGTCTTTGCCATCCGGAACCCTTTTTTTGCCAATACAGCGGCAGCGTCAACCCCTGCTCCATGCGCCAGTTCCAGCCATCGTTGCTCCACCATTTTTGCGTGGCATAACCGCCAGCCTCCACAAATTCAGCAAATTGACCATTCGTGACCGGTGCCCGCGCCATACAGAACGGACGGACTTCAACGGGATGTGCCCATTTCTCGTTATCAAAAACAAAACGGCCGTCATCATTCGCACCCAGACTGAAAACGCCGCCGTCGATTGCGACATCACCCGGCCACGCCTCCCCGAAAAGCGGCTGCGCCGTTCCTGCCGGCGCCTGGTATCCGAGGGTCTGGCGGGTATACGTAAACGCCTCGCAGTGCAATTCCTCGTGAAAGGCGCTGAGCGTTACAAAGTAATCGATCGCGCGATCATGTTCGAGGCGACGGCGTACCGCCTCCCGTACCGCAGCCAGGTAATGCTGCGTATCCGCAGGATCCGGCAAAGGCAATGACCAGCGCCGGGCATGCGCCACTTGCGAGGAGTTATAAAGATGATCGACATCATCGCGCAGCGCCGGCCGCGCTGCTGAACCCTGCCTCAGACACCAGAATTCCTCAAACCAGCCCAGATGCCCTGCCTCCCAAAGCGGCGGATTGACGATATCCAGCTTGGGACCTAACCATTGCCCATCCTCGATCATGCCGAGCAGATCCAGCGTGCGCGCCCTCGCCGCATCGAGTAATGCGCCGGGCGACAGTTCAGCTTGAGGAACGGCAAAAGCCATCTTGAACGCGTCTTTGAGTTTGATATATTCTGGCGAAGTGTAGCCGGATACCCCACCAATGAAAATCGCATTAGTTACCCCAGCAGCAGCGAACTCACGCTACGGCAATCGCAACACCGCCGTGCGTTGGGCAGAGTTGCTGCGGGAGCTGGGACATCAGGTCATCATTCAGGAATGCTGGAACGGCCGCAGCGCCGATCTGCTGCTGGCGCTGCATGCGCGGCGCAGCCATGACTCGGTGTTACGTTTCTCCGAACGTTATCCGGAACGGCCGCTGATTCTGGCCCTTACCGGAACGGACCTTTATCGCGACATCCGTGAAGATGCCAATGCTCAGGAATCCATGGAGCTCGCGACACGAATGATCGTACTGCAGGACATGGGACTGCGCGAACTGACGCCGCCCTTGCGCCGCAAAACGCGGGTGATTTATCAATCCTGCGAAGCTGTGCCTCGTCAGCCGGTGATCCGCTCCTGTTTCGAAATCGTGGTCAGCGGCCATTTGCGCGCCGAAAAGGATCCGTTTTGCGGCGCCACTGCACTTTCACATCTGCCCGCCAGGAGCCGCATCCGCATCACGCAAATCGGCGGCGCCCGAGATAAAGCGCTTGCGGGTGAAGCCCGCAGCTGGATCAAACAGGAACCGCGCTACGTCTGGCTCGGCGAATTGCAAAGACCGCATGCTCTGGCAACCCTCGCCCGGGCTCGCGCGATGCTGATCAGTTCAAGAATGGAAGGGGGCGCCAATGTGGTCAGTGAAGCCCTGATGGCACGGGTTCCGGTCATTGCCTCCCGCATCCCCGGGAACGTTGGCATGCTCGGTCCTGACTATGGTGGTTATTACCCGGTTGGAAATGCCCGGGAGCTGGCACGGCTTTTACGCCGCATCGAAACAGACAGCGATTTCCTGAAGACATTGCGCCAGCAATGCGCCGAACGGCGTAAGCTCCTCAGCCGCAGCCAAGAGCGAAAAAAACTTCGTTCACTTATTACAGAATGCATGAGAAATATTAAATAAGTATTTTTTTTATTTAATAATTAATGCAGAGCGGACCGGTGCAAAACTGCGCCGGTGCTCGGGGGTAGGCCCCAACCTGCGCAAGGCATCCATGTGCAAGGCCGTGCCGTAACCCTTGTGCCGGTCAAAGCCGTATTCCGGGTAAGCGGCATGTAAATCTTGCAGCAGCTGGTCCCGGGCGACCTTGGCCAGTATCGAGGCTGCCGAAATAGCCGGTATCGAAGCATCACCCTGCACGATCGCACGGGCCGGCATGGAAACCCGGGGCGTATACAAGCCATCGACCAGAATCGCTTCCGGCTGCCGGCCAAGCCCTTCAACGGCACGTTTCATGGCCAGCAAACTGGCCTGAAGGATGTTCAAGCGGTCGATTTCCTCGACACTAGCACTGGCCACCGCCCAGCATACGGCACGCGCCTTGATCTCCACATCCAGCGTATCGCGCCGCTTTGCGGTCAATTTTTTGGAATCAGTCAGCCCCTGGATCACTGGCGGGTCTTCGAGAATCACAGCGGCGGCAAATACCGGCCCGGCCAGAGGCCCTCTTCCCGCCTCATCAACGCCACAGACCAGGACCGTCATTCAACCCGGCCTGACAGATAGGGGGAAACCGCTTCTGCGGCACGCTGTGCGGCATCCTGACGCAATTCCAGGGCCATTTTGCCGAAACGCTCCTCGATCGAGTTTCTGCGATCGCGATCATTCAGCAATTCAATCACAGCGGCTGACAAAGACCACGGGGTCGCCGCATCCTGCAGCAACTCCGGCACCACAAATTCGCCTGCAAGGATGTTGGGCAAACCGACCCACGGCTGGTAGCGAAGGCTGTTCATGATCCACCAGCTAAGCCGCGGCATGCGATAGGTAATGACCATGGGCTTTTGCAGCAGTGCGGCCTCCAGCGTCGCAGTCCCAGAAGCAACCAAAACAACATCTGCCGCTGCCATGGCGACATGGGCGTGACCGAACAACAGCGTGATTTCAAGTGCCCCGGATTCGCGCCGGTAGAGCGCGGCCTCGAACAACTCCCGGGTTTGCCGGTTGACCAAAGGAACCAGCAGGCGCACACCGGGCACCGCGGCAGCTATTTTCTCGGCCGCTGCCACAAACACATCGGACAACTGCTCCAACTCACTGAGCCGGCTTCCCGGCAGCAGCGCGACAACCGGAGCGGTCGCCGGTATGCGCAGCTCCGCCCTGGCCGCGGTCTTGTCCGGCATATCGGCCAGCATGTCGGCCAGAGGATGCCCCACATAGCTCACCGGAATGCCGGCGCGCTCGTAAATCGGGGCCTCAAACGGAAACACCGTGAGCATGCGCGAAACCGCCTTGCGGATCTTGCGGATACGCCCGCCCCGCCAGGCCCAGATCGAAGGGCTGACGTAATGCACGGTCGGAATTCCCTGCGACTTCAACGCTGATTCAAGATCCAGATTGAAATCCGGGGCATCGATCCCGATAAATACCGAAGGTTTCTCACGCAGGAAATAGCGTTTCAGGTCACTGCGTATGCCGATGATTTCGCGGTAATGGCGGATGACTTCGACATAACCACGAACGGAAAGCTTTTCCATCGGATACAGGGATTCAACGCCTGCCGCCATCATCTTGGGACCGCCAATACCGACAAAGCGGGCCCATGGGTGCCGCTCGCGCAATGCGGTAACCAGTTCAGCTCCGAGCAAATCGCCGGAAGGCTCCCCCGCAACTAACCCCACCAATGGTCCGCTCGCTGCCACGGAATCAACCATAGGGCTCAGCGGATGATGCCGCGGCCGGGAACAGACAGGAAATCAGACAAGGCCTGCAATTCAGGAAATCCGATGGCCTCAGTGACGATAGCCGCACGCGCATCTTCGAAAGACAGGCCAGACTTATAAATCGTCTTGTAGGCGCGTTTGATTGCTGCAATCGCCTGCGCCGAAAACCCGCGGCGACGCAGCCCCTCGCTGTTGATGCCGTGCGGAACAGCGGTATTGCCCGAAGCCATCACATAGGGCGGCAGATCCTGCAGCAGGATGGTCCCCATGGCTGTCATGCTATGCGCACCGATCCTGCAAAACTGGTGAACAACAGTGAAACCGCCAAGGATCGCGTAGTCGCCAACATAAACATGCCCTGCAATCTGTGCATTGTTGGCAAAAATCGTGTGGCTGCCGACCTGGCAGTCATGGGCCATATGAACATAGGCCATGATCCAGTTGTTGTTGCCTACCCGTGTTACGCCGGCATCCTGCGTCGTGCCGCGGTTCAGGGTGCAGAACTCGCGGAAGGTATTGTCATCACCGATTTCGAGGCGCGTCGGTTCATCCTTGTATTTCTTGTCCTGCGGCGCCTCGCCAATGGAACTGAACTGGAAAAAGGTGTTTCGGGCACCGATCCGCGTATGCGCACCGATGACAACATGCGGTCCGATACGCGTACCGGCTTCGATGTCAGTGTCAGCGCCGATGATCGAATAAGGTCCAACCTCTACATCGTCCGCAAGGCACGCACCGGGGTCGACAATCGCAGTGGGATGTATGCGTGTAGCCACGGCCTTGTTCACACCGGCAGATCGCGGACGGTGCACATCAGTTCAGCTTCTGCTGCCACAACGTCCTCCACCCGTGCTACTGCACTGAATTTCCAGATGCCGCGGACATGCCGGGTCAGGTTCACCGTAATGCGCATTGAGTCTCCGGCGGTAACCGGACGCTTGAAACGCGCATTATCTATACCGACAAAATAATAAATCGATTTGTTGTCAGCCTTTGTATCCATGGTGACAAACGACAGAATCGCCGCGGCCTGGGCCATGGCTTCGACAATCAGCACCCCCGGCATCACCGGATGATGCGGAAAATGCCCCACAAAAAACGGTTCATTGATGGTGACGTTTTTTAGGGCTTCAATTGTCTTACCAGCCTCATAGGACAAAACGCGATCAATCAGCAAAAAAGGATACCGGTGCGGCAGGTAGCGCAATATCTCGGTGATATCCATGCTGTTCATTACTTTCCTTTCTTGCGCAATTCCAGCGCTTTTTCCAGCACTCGGACGCGCTCATTCAGTTCACCCAGATTCCGCAGACTAGCGGCATTGCGCCGCCAGTCACGGTTGACTTCAAACGGGTATGCCCCGGTATAAGTACCGGGCTCGGTAATGGATTTTGTCACCAGCGTATGCGCGGAAATCTCGACCTGATCCGCGATGCTCAAATGTCCTGCGATGCCCGACGCACCGCCGATTCTGCAATAGCGGCCGACCCGGGAACTGCCGGCAATACCCGCGCAGGCGGCAATGGCTGTATGCGCCCCGATGCGGACGTTGTGTGCGATCTGGATCTGATTATCCAGCTTTACACCCTCCTCGATGATCGTGTCCTCTATAGCACCGCGATCTATGGTTGTGTTGGCGCCGATTTCAACATCATCACCAATCTTTACGCCGCCGATCTGGGGTATTTTGAGCCAGCGCCCTTCGTCCATCGCAATGCCAAAACCGTCCGCACCGATCACGGCACCGGAGTGAATAATGGCACGCGCACCAACCGTGCAACCTTTGTAGATCGTGACGTTGGCATAGAGGCGACTGTTTTCAGCGATGGTGCTGCCAGCACCGATAAAACAACCTGCTCCGATCCGTACATTCGAAGCAATTACCGCACCCGCCTCAATAACAACGCATGGCCCGATTTGTACGCCATCGCCGATCCTCGCGATCGAATCAATGACGGCCGAAGGATGAACACCTGGGACGGTATCCGGTTCGCTGTTCAGCAGCGCGGACACTTTAGCGAAATAGGAGTAGGGATTGGCAGCGACGATATGCGGAACATCGAGGGCGCTACGAAGATCTTCACCGACAATCACGGCGCCCGCCTTTGTGGACTTGAGTTTCGACAGATAGCGTTCATTGGCAAGAAACGTAATGGTATCGGCCTGCGCATTTTCCAGCGCGGCCACCTGCCGGACAATGATTCCGCCTTCGCCCACAAGCTCCCCGCCAAGGCGCTCAACGATGCCCGCCAGAGTAAAAAACACGATCCGCTGCCTCTCTATCGGTAAACCGCCCACCCCCGCTGCCCGCAGTTACTGTAAGCGGAAGTAACCGTTATTTGCCGTCCGATAGTGCCTTCAATACGCGGTCGGTAATGTCAATCCTAGGGGTGCGATAAACGGCTTCCTGCAGGATGAGATCGTATTTTTCCGCTTCGGCAATCTGCCTGATGACACGGTTGGCACGTTCAAATAACGCACCGAGTTCCTGGTTGCGACGCAGATTCAGGTCTTCACGATACTCGCGCTGCATACGCTGAAAATCCAGCGTCAGTCGTCCGAGCTCCTGTTCCTTGGCGCGCCGGTCGCTTTCACTCATCGTCAGCGCATCTTTTTCCAACTGCCCCTGCAACGTCTTGATTTGCCCTTCCCGCCGCTGAATCTCCTGGGCGCGCGGAGCAAATTCCTTTTCAAGCTGTTTGCTGGCACGGTCAGCCGGTGCACTGTCCCGGGTAATGCGTTCCTGATCAACAAAACCGATTTTTAATTCAGCGCCGACAGAAGCCTGTGAAAAGGAGAACAAGGCAAAAGCGACGATGGACAGAATATAATTTTTCAACTTACTCTCCTTTACACGACAGGAATTTCTTGAAAAACAGTCATGTCGTTTAAAAAGTACCGCCAAAAGAAAACTGGAAAATCTGCTTGCGATCGCCGGGCTGATCATTTAACGGTAACGCAAAACTGATTTTCAGCGGCCCCATGGGTGAAGACCAGAAAAGAGACACCCCGGTTGAATACCTGAACTCATTCATGTCAAAAGAATTGGCAATCATACCTGCATCGATGAATGTGCCCAAACGCACGGACCGGTCATTCATCAGGCCCGGGAAAGGAAAGAGGAATTCGACGTTACCCAGGAGCTTGTGGCTTCCGCCCTGCGGATTGCCATTCACATCCTTGGGACCAATTGATGAAGTACGATGCCCCCTGACAGAGCTTACTCCGCCGGCAAAAAAATTCTTGAAAAACGGCAACGGCAGATTATTGAGACCGTCACCCACACCAACCTCACCGTTCAGCATCAAGGTGTAAGTGCGACTCAAAGGAATGTAAAGCTGGTGCTGATAACCGATTTTGTAGTATTCCAAAGAAGCCATGCCCGGCACACCTAATTCGCCAAAGGCACGCTGGAACGTTCCTTTGGTCGGATAGATCAAGCTGTCGCGACCGTCACGGGCCCAACCTGCCGATGCGATAACCGCATCATTCTGCTTGCCAAAGGTATTTACATAGTTTTGATAGAAAAGTGGGCTATCAGTGAACGTCGTAATGGCAGTGTTTTCATAAGCCAAGCCATAACTGATTGTGTCACGCTCTGTTATCGGCACTCCGAAACGAATACCGCTACCAAGCGTTTTGGTCATGTATCTGCCAAGGCTTGCTTGGCTACCATCAACCTCCCGCTGATAAACGTCGAATCCCTGACTCACGCCATCCACTGTGAAATAGGGATCCGTGTATGACAGGGAATATACTGTGTTGAAATTGCTCGAATTCACCTGCGCGGAAACGTGCTTGCCGGAACCGAAAATATTCTGCTGTGCAATGGAACCAGTCACCATAACTCCCGAGCCGCTACCCACACCGGCACCGAGCATGATGTTGCCCGTCGGTTTCTCGACCACTGAAAAATTGACATCCACCTGGTCGGTTGTTCCCGTTACCGATGGCGTCTCCACATTGACCTCGGTGAAGTATCCCAACCGATCGATACGGCTGCGCGACAGATTGATTTTCTCGGAAGAATACCAACCGCCTTCAATTTGACGCATTTCGCGCCGGATCACCTCGTCCCTTGTACGGGCGTTACCACCGACACTAATGCGACGCACATAAACCCGACGACCAGGATCAATGAAAAACGTAAAACCCACCTCGTTCTTGGCCTTGTCAATTTCGGGGGCTGCGTTGACGTTCGCAAAGGCGTAGCCATCATTCCCGAGACGGTCATTGATGTTCTTGGTCGTCTCCGCAATCCGGGTCCTGGAAAAAACTTCCCCCTTCTTGACCGTTATCAATTTGCGGATTTCTTCTTCCGGAATCAGGAAATCACCGGCAATCTTGATGTCGGAAATCTTGTACTTGGCGCCCTCTGTCACGCTGACGCTGATGAAAATGTCTTTTTTATCTGGAGAAATCGTGACCTGGGTAGAATCAATTGCAAATTCCAGATATCCACGGTCAAGATAATAGGATCTGAGAGTTTCAAGGTCAGCCGCAAGCTTGGGACGCGAATACTGATCCTGCTTGCTCCACCAGGTCATCATTCCCGGGGTGCGTAATACAAAAAGATCCAGCAACTCCTTTTCAGTAAACGCTTTTGCGCCGATGATGCTGATCTGCCGGATTCTCGCAACGTCTCCCTCATCAACAGTGAAGTTGATGGCAACCCGGTTTCGCTCCAACGGGGTAACCGTCGTGGTGATGGAAACTGCATAACGCCCGCGGGTCAGATACTGTCGCTTCAGTTCCTGCTCTGCGCGATCCATCTGCGACCGGTCAAAAATCCGGCCATCAGCCAGACCGATCTGGCGCAGGCTCTTCAGAAGCTGGTCTTTTTCGAACTCCTTGACGCCAATGAATTCAACCTGCGCAATCGATGGACGCTCCTGCACTGCAACGACGAGCACATTACCGTCGGCTTCAATGGATACGTCTTTGAAGAAACCGGTTCCGAACAGTGCACGGATGGCCACTGCCGCTTTCTGATCATCCATGGTCTCACCGACCTTGACCGGCAGATAACTGAATACCGTGCCGGCCTCGATGCGCTGAATACCTTCGACGCGGATGTCCTTCACCACGAAGGGCTCGATGGCCTGTGCGGCGCCGGGAAGCAACATCAAAATGAGCGGGAGAATGCGGGGTCGGGGCATATTAACTGCCGAGAAGGCGGTGAATGTCGTTGTAAAGCGCAAAAGCCATCAGTACAAACAGCAGGGTCATGCCGATATGCTGTCCGACCGCCATGACCTTTTCCGATACCGGTTTTCCGGTGATAATCTCAACGGAATAATACATCAAGTGCCCCCCATCCAATAATGGCACGGGCAGCAGATTGAGCACCCCGAGGCTGATACTGATCAGGGCGAGGAACATCAGGTAGGAAATGCCACCGTTTTGCGCTGACTGGCCAGCATAATCGGCAATGGTGATTGGCCCGCTCAGGTTCTTCAGTGAAATCTCGCCTATGATCATTTTGCTCATCATACGAAGACTGAACAGCGACGTGTCCCATGTCTTGATCAAGGCCTTCTTCAGGCTCTCCAAAGGACCGTAAGACACAACGGTTGAAATTCGTTGCAGCACTTTTTCGTCCATACGCGGACCCGCGCCGATGCGGCCGATAGAAACGCCGTTGACCGCTGCCCGATCCGGTATCACCGTGAACACCGGAATGTCGATTTCGCCACGTCGCACACGGAACTGCAGCTCATGACCTGCGCTGGCGCGCACTTTGCCGACAAGCACATCCCAGTTATCCACTGCCTCGCCGTTCACGCTGAGCACCAGATCACCGCTTTGCAATCCAGCCCTGGCAGCCGCCCCGCCACCGACTACCTCGCCGACAACCGGTGGCAAATGCATCCGGAACAGGGCAAAACCCAGCGTTGTCAGCAGGTCACCTTCCAGATCCTTGGGCTCCAGTGTTTCAAAACCGAGCATGCGGACAGCTTGAACATGTTCACCGGTCTTCACCTCGATACTGACCGGCTCCTGCTCCAGCGCACGCTGCAGCAGTTGCCAGCGAAAATCCTGCCACGATGGTACACGTGTACCTTCAATACTGATAACCGTATCACCCACAACAAATCCTGCGCGAGCAGCCGCACTGCCGGCAACCGGTTCGCCCAGAACAGGGATCAATCCCGGGACGCCGTAAACAAATAGTGCCCAGTACAGAACAACCGCTGCGAGAAAATTGGCGACAGGACCCGCGGCGACAATCGCAAAACGCTTCCAGACACTTTTACAATTGAATGCCCGATGCATTTCCGAAGGAGCAACCTCGCCTTCTCGCTCATCGAGCATTTTCACGAACCCACCCAGCGGAACCAGGGCAATCCGTAATTCGGTGCGGTCGGCGCCAAAGCGGCGCGACCAGATAGCACGTCCGAACCCGACAGAGAAACACAGAACCTTGACGTCACAGCGCCGTGCGACCCAGTAATGACCGAATTCATGCACGACAATCAAAATGCTCAGCGCGACAATAAATGCCGCCAATGTCAAAAGAACGCTCATGCCCGAACCCCGCCAGCCCGGCTTTTCAGTTGCCGGGCACAGTCAGACAATGTCAGCGCCCTTGCGCTCAGGTCCACCGCCTCGACATCCTCAATCGTAACAATGTCCTGTTCCGGCGTGTTTTCTACAGTCGTCTCGATCAAGCGTGGGATGTCAAGAAAACCGATACGGTTCGCCAGAAACTCGGAAACGGCAACCTCGTTGGCTGCGTTCAGCGCGATCACGGCGGCGGGTCCGGTTTTGAGTGCGTCGTAAGCCAGCCGCAAACAAGGAAAACGCGCCACATCGGGTCGTTCGAACTGCAGCGTGCCAATGCTCGCCAGATCCAGATAATCCGCACCAGAAGGAATTCTCGAAGGATGCCCCAGCGCGTGGGCTATGGGTGTCCTCATGTCGGGATTGCCAAGCTGCGCCAATACAGATCCGTCGCAATACTCGACCATGGAATGAATGACACTTTGCGGATGAATGACTACTTCGATCAATGAAGGATCGGCAGCGAAAAGCCAATGGGCTTCAATGACCTCAAGCCCCTTGTTCATCATGGTTGCGGAATCTACGGAAATCTTCCTGCCCATACTCCAGTTCGGATGCGCAACTGCCTGATCAGGTGTCACCAAAGCCATCTGATCCAGGGACATGGTCCGGAACGGTCCGCCGGAAGCCGTAAGCAGAATCCGCCGGACACCGCTATCGGCTAGAGTCCCGCGTCGGTTCGAAGGCAAGGCCTGGAATACCGCATTGTGTTCACTGTCGATCGGCAGCAGTGCGGAACCACTCGAATTGACGGCAGCCATGAACAAGCCGCCCGCGGTAACGAGCGACTCTTTGTTGGCCAGCAGTATCCGCTTGCCGGCACGGGCCGCGGCCAACGTCGCTCTCAGCCCGGCGATGCCGACAATCGCCGCCATGACGGTCGACACTTCAGCCAAGGATGCAACGGTTTCAAGCGCTGCGGCACCGCATAACACCAGGGTTTCAGAACCGGAAACACGCAGCCGCTGCTGAAGCTGCTCAGCATCGGTGGCTTCGATCACAACAGCGTATCGGGGCCGGAATTTGCAGCACTGCCCAAACAAGACGTCAATTCTCGAGCGTGCGGTCAAGGCAACAACTGCAAAACGGTCAGGATTTCGCTCCACAACATCAAGCGTGCTGAGACCGATGCTGCCGGTAGAGCCCAGTATGGTCAGGTATTGCATGTCTTCAGCCCTGCTGCAGCAAGCCGGCCACGATCAATGCAGCCAGCGGCAAAGTCGAAGTCAAGGCATCGATGCGGTCGAGAACGCCGCCATGTCCCGGGAGCAATCGTCCACTGTCCTTGACGCCGGCCTGACGTTTTATCCACGACTCGAACAAGTCTCCAATGATGCTTAATGGGAAAAGTATGGCAACCAGGGCAGCAGCCGCAAATGCAAGACCAGGCGCATGCGGCCCGAAACCGAAATTCCAGACCAGCGCATGATACACCGCGACTGCTATTGCAGCCCCCGCAACCCCCTCCCAGGTCTTGCCTGGGCTTACCGAAGGCGCCAGCTTGCGTCGACCCCACTGGTGCCCGGCAAAATAGGCCGCGCTGTCGGCCACCCAGACGACGCCCAAGAGTGCCAGCAGCAGCCAAGGACGCTCCTGAAGTCGTGCCAGAGCGAGCCAGGCCGGCATCAGCAGCACCCAGCCTGTCACCGCCATCAGAACCGGTGATCGGATTTTCCAGCTGAACTTCAGCCAAAGCGGAGCCAGCAGCAGCCAGAAAACCGCTGAAACGGCAAAAACAGCCCTGTCGATAATTAATGATTGGGCAAATTCATGCACTGACAGGATGGCTATGGCTGAAACCAACAGCAGCAGCACATAAAAGCCGCGAAACACCGCCTTGAAGCCTGTTAAATTGGCCCACTCCCACGCTCCGGCCATGACCATTGGCAGCAAGGCGATGGCCCATAAGTGGCCAGGAAGATAAAAAAGACCGCCAACGAATAACGGCAGCAGAAAGGCTACGGTAAGAATTCTTGTCAGAAGCATGGCGAGGGACGCCGGAACGGCGCGCTCAGGCGTTGTCCGCGCGGTTGGTTGTTTCAGCCGCAACCGAAACCTGCTCGCTGATACGGCCGAAACGCCGTTCACGCTGACGATAGGAAGTGATCGCCAGATCCAGTGCCTGAGCATCGAAATCCGGCCACAGGGTATCCGTGAAATACAGTTCCGTATAAGCCAGCTGCCAGAGCAGGAAATTGCTGATGCGCTGCTCGCCACCAGTACGAATGAACAGATCCGGCTCCGGAAGGTCGCCCATCGACAGATGGGGTAGCAAATGCGCCTCGGTCCACGGCGAATTATCCCCGCCGTCGCTTTGCCGCAACTTGTTAACCGCCTGAAGGATGTCCCAGCGGCCGCCATAGTTGGCTGCCACGGTAAGAGTCAGACCGGTATTGGCAGCAGTCAGCTTTTGCGCGGACTCGATCAAGTCAACCATTTTGCGGTCGAAACGGGACAAATCGCCAATGACCCGGAAGCGAATGCCACTCTGGTGAAGGCGTTCAACCTCCTGCTGCAATAAACTGACAAACAGCTGCATCAATAGAGAAACTTCTTCCTGCGGTCGACGCCAGTTTTCGCTGCTGAAAGCAAAAAGCGTCAATGCAGTAACGCCGCGCTCGGCACAAGTGCGCACCGTATTGCGTACGGCCTCTACACCCTTGTGATGTCCCGCAACCCGGGGAAGGAAGCGCCGTTTGGCCCAGCGTCCGTTGCCATCCATGATGATGGCCACATGGCGCGGCACATCACCGACAACAGGGATTTCCTGGGTGGAACTGGCCACGTATTAGATCGCCAGGAGGTCGGCTTCCTTGACCTCCAGCAGCTTGTCGATTTCGGCGATCGAACGGTCTGTCAGCTTCTGCACTTCATCCTGGGCGCGACGCTCATCATCTTCCGCCACTTCTTTTTTCTTCAGGAGATCCTTGAGATGGGTATTCGCATCACGGCGGATGTTGCGGACAGCGACTCGAGCGATTTCCCCTTCGTGCTTTACCACTTTGATCAGGTCTCTGCGGCGCTCTTCAGTCAGCGCCGGCATCGGTACACGAACGATATCACCCTGCGTCATCGGATTGAGACCGAGATCACCGTCCCGGATCGCCTTCTCAATGGCCTGGGCCATTTTCTTTTCGTAAGGACTGACACCGATGGTGCGGCCGTCGAGCAGCGTCACATTGGCGACCTGGGGCAGCGGCGTCGGGTTACCGTAATAATCAACCATCACATGATCAAGAAGACCGGTATGCGCACGGCCAGTGCGAACCTTGCCGAGGTCGGTCTTGAGCGCCTCGATTGTCTTCTTCATTTTCTGCTCAGCGTTTTTCTTGATGTCAGCAATCATTTTCGCCTCCAGTCAAACATGGACCATCGTGCCTTCATCTTCACCCATCACCACCCGCTTCAAGGCCTGCGGTTTGAAGATACTGAAGACATTGATCGGGAGCTTCTGATCACGGCACAGCGTCAGCGCCGTGGCATCCATGACCTTCAAGTTCTTGATGATGGCCTCATCAAAAGTCAGCTTGCGATAGCGCATGGCGTCGGGGTGAGTCTTGGGATCGTCGGTATAAACCCCGTCGACCTTGGTCGCCTTCAGTACCAGATCGACATTCATTTCCATGCCACGCAATGCCGCTGCAGTATCCGTCGTGAAAAAGGGATTGCCGGTGCCTGCGGCAAAAATCACGATCTTGCCTTCTTCGAGATACCGCATGGCCTTGCCGCGGATATAAGGTTCAACCACCTGCTCGATATTGAGTGCGGATTGCACCCGGCTCAGCAATCCGATCTGACGCATCGCGTCCTGGATTGCCAAGGCATTCATGACGGTTGCCAGCATGCCCATGTAATCAGCAGTCGCGCGATCCATGTGCGCAGCACCGGGCGCCACGCCGCGGAAAATATTGCCGCCCCCGATGACGACAGCGATTTCAACACCGAGTCTTGCAACCTCCGCCACTTCAGCAACGATGCGGTTGATGGTGTCCCGGTTGATGCCGTAGCTGTCGTCGCCCATCAGCGCTTCACCGCTCAATTTGAGCAGGATACGCTTGTAGGCAGGGGCTTGAGCCATATTTTAACCCTTTGTTTTTAAATGATTAAGCCTTCTGCTTGGCCTGGCCGACCTGCGCCATCACCTCAGCCGCAAAATCATCCTTTTTCTTCTCGATGCCTTCACCGACCACAAACAGGTCAAAACGCGCAACGCTGGCATTGGCTGATTTCAGCAACTGCTCGATCGTCTGCTTGTCGTTTTTGACGAATATCTGACCGAGCAGGGTCACTTCCTTAAGAAATTTCTGCACAGAACCGTCAACACGTTTCGCCATGATTTCCGGCGGGATCGTCTTGCCAGACTTGGCAGCGTCTTCAGCCGCTTTTTCCGTCGCTACGCGACGCTCAGCCTCAATCGCCTCCGGTGCAACTCCGGAAGCATCCAGTGCCTTGGGCTTGCTCGCAGCGATATGCATCGCGATGTCCTTGCCGAGGGTTTCATCACCGCCGACCAGATCAACCAGAACGCCGATCTTGGCGCCACCGTGGATGTAAGACGCAAATTTGCCTTTGGCATCGGTGCAGACAAAACGGCGGATCGATACGTTCTCACCGATTTTGCCAACCAGAGTTTTGCGACGCTCCTCGACAACGGCGCCGTCGACCGTCAATGCGGACATGGCCGCGACGTCTGCGGGCTTCTGCTCGGCAGCCAGTTTGGCCAACGCAGCAGCGAAAGCCAGGAAATCGTCGTTTTTGGCGACAAAATCAGTTTCACAATTGAGTTCGATGATTGCGCCCTTTTTGCCATCCGCAGCGATATGCACGGCAACCACGCCTTCAGCAGCCACTCGCGAAGAAGCCTTGCTCGCCTTGTTGCCGAGTTTGACCCGCAGGATTTCTTCGGCTTTGCCCAAGTCGCCACCCGCTTCGGTCAGCGCTTTTTTGCATTCCATCATCGGTGCATCGGTCTTTTCGCGGAGTTCCCGCACCATGCCCGCTGTAATTTCCGCCATTGCTGCAATTCCTCTTACGCCAATTTAAAAAAAAGGGGCTTAGCCAGCCCCTTGATAAGCTGTGGAGCCGGATCAGGCAGCAGCTGCTTCGCCGTCCTCAACCTCGACAAATTCATCCGAGCCGCCGCTGACGATTTCCTTGATGCTGTTGTTGCGGCCTTCCAGAACGGCGTCAGCCATTCCGCGGGCATACAGTTTGATCGCACGGCTCGAGTCATCGTTGCCCGGGATTATGTAATCAACACCTTCGGGGGAATGATTGGTGTCCACCACGCCGATGACCGGGATGCCCAGTTTCTTGGCTTCGGTGATGGCGCCCTTCTGGTAACCGACGTCGATGACAAAAATCGCGTCAGGAAGGCTGGCCATGTCCTTGATGCCGCCGAGGCTGCGCTCAAGCTTGGCAATCTCGCGTTCGTACTGCAGGCCTTCCTTTTTCGACAGCTTCTCGAAAGAGCCATCTTCGCGCATCGCCATCATGTCTTTCAGACGCTGGATCGAACCCTTTACCGTCTTGTAGTTGGTCAGCATGCCGCCGAGCCAGCGGTAGTCGACGTAGGGCGAGCTGCAGCGCAGGGCTTCTTCGCGGACAATGTCGCGGGCCTGGCGTTTGGTGCCGACAAAAAGGATGGTGCCTTTGTTGGAAGTGATCTGGCGCACGAATTTCAGCGCGTCCAGGTACATTGCCATCGTCTTTTCCAGATTGACGATGTGAATCTTGTTACGGTGACCGAAAATATAAGGTGCCATTTTCGGGTTCCAGTAACGGGTCTGGTGGCCGAAGTGGACGCCGGCTTCCAGCATTTCACGCATGGTGACTGACATGATGGTATTTCTCCTGTTAGGGTTAATCCGCCACCTGCCCGAAACGAACCCGGAGTATCCGGGCACCCTTAACGTCGGCAGGTGTGTGTAATACCCGATCAAAAAAAGTTCAGTCGATCGAGCTAACTTGTTATTTTAGCACGTAAAGCCATCTTTTCTCAAGCTGCGGATTTAACACCGGTAACCGCCTGCCCGGCCGGCAATTCCGAGGCTCCAGGGCGAATTTTTTGAATGGTTACAACCTGTTAGAATCGTCACCTGCCTTTTTACTGCAACCCCGCGCAGCCCCGCATGGCGCGCATCGAAAGCGCCGTCATGGCCGTTGAACTCAAGACCCCCAAAGACATTGAACACATGCGAGTGGCCGGCCGCCTCGCCTCCGAAGTCCTGGATTTCATTACCCCCCATGTTCAGCCCGGCATAACTACGGGCGACCTGGACCGGTTATGCCACGACTATATGGTGAACCAGCAGGGCACAATCCCGGCGCCGTTGAACTACACCCCGCCGGGTTACACGCCCTACCCCAAATCGATCTGTACCTCGGTCAATCACGTGGTCTGCCACGGCGTGCCCGGAGAAAAACGCCTGAAAAACGGCGATATCGTGAATCTGGACATCACCGTGATCAAGGATGGCTACCACGGCGATACCAGTCGCATGTTCTACGTCGGCCCGCCCTCGATCCAGGCACGCCGGCTGGTTGAACTGACTTATGACTGCATGTGGCGCGGCATCCGCGTGATCAAACCCGGGAAAACACTCGGCGATATCGGACATGCCATCCAGATCCACGCAGAACGTAACGGCTGCAGCATCGTTCGCGAATTCTGCGGACACGGCATCGGCCTGAAATTCCATGAAGATCCGCAGATCCTGCATTACGGCAGCCCGGGCATGGGCATGAAACTGGAAGAAGGCATGATTTTCACAGTCGAGCCGATGATCAATGCGGGGCGCCCGGAAATCCGCCAGATGGCTGATGGCTGGACCATCGTCACCAAAGACCACAGCCTTTCGGCGCAATGGGAACACACCGTGCTGGTCACCGCAGACGGCTTTGAAGTACTGACACTGTCGGCCGGCAGTCCGCCCCCGCCGGCCTGAGGCCAGATCCGATGCAAGCCGCGTCCGAACATCGTCCCCGGAACGCCCCGCCAAACGGAGTTGCCGCGCAACGTATTGCGCTATCTGCCGATCGCAGCGTCATCCGCGAACGTTTTGAGTCAGGTCAACTCGGTAACGATCTGCCACATGGACTTGCCCTCCTGACCGACCGTCATTTGCGGCAAGCATGGAAAGCGCAGCTAATGCCGCCGGGCGCCGCACTGATTGCAGTCGGCGGGTATGGCCGCGGACAACTTTTCCCGTATTCCGACGTCGACATTTTGATTCTGTTGCCGGCGTCGCCTGACGACGCCCTCAAATCCAAACTGGAGTCGCTGGTCGGACACTTCTGGGACATCGGCCTCGAAACCGGTCACAGCGTGCGAACTCTCGAAGAATGTTTCGAAGTGGCTGCCACGGATATCACAGTGCAGACGACCCTGCTGGAGTCGCGCCTGATATCCGGGAACCGCGATCTGTACCGTAAATTCACCCGCAGGCTATTGCAGTCAATCGACCCGGTCGCGTTTCTGCGCGCAAAAATGATTGAGCAGCATGACCGTCATTCGCGGCACCAGGAAACCAATCTCGAACCTAATCTGAAAGAGAGCGCCGGCGGCCTGCGCGACCTGAACACCATCCTGTGGATATCCCGTGCAGCGGGTCTTGGCCGCACCTGGCTGGAACTGGCGCGCAGGGGCTTCATTACCCGGGATGAAGCTGCCGCGATCAGCCGCCATGAACGGGTACTGGGCATGTTGCGCATCCGGCTGCACTACCTTGCCGGCCGCCGTGAAGACCGACTGTTGTTTGATCATCAAACAGCATTAGCCAAGCAACTGGGATTTGCCGAGCGCACCGGCAAACGCGCCAGCGAACGCCTGATGCAGCGTTACTACCAGACGGCAAAATCAGTTTCGCAGTTGAATACGATATTGCTGCAGAACCTGGAACGGCGCATCGCCCCGCCGGGAAACCGGCAGGTAAAGCCGCTGAATGAACGGTTCGTCATCCTGGGTGAACTGCTTTCCGCGCCGGACGAAACCATTTTTGAACGCGACCCCTGCTCCATTCTTGAGGTCTTCGCGTTGATGCAGAAGCATCGCGAAATAAAAGCCATCGGCGCATTTACGCTGAGGGCATTATGGCGCGCCCGACGCCGTATCAATCCCGCCGCGCGACGCGACCCGCGGATGCGGGAGCAGTTCATGGAAATCCTGCGCAGCCCGACCAGCGTGATCCGCGAACTGCGCCGCATGCACCAGTACGACATTCTGGGACGTTACATCCCGGCTTTCGGCCGCATTGTCGGCCAGATGCAGCATGATCTTTACCATGTCTACACCGTCGACGAGCATATCCTGAAAGTAGTACGGAACCTGCGGCGCTTTGCCGTGCCGGAACTGGCTCACGAGTTCCCGCTGTGCAGCCGCTTGATGAGCGAATTTGACCGACCCGAACTGCTCTACCTGGCCGGCCTGTTCCATGACATTGCCAAAGGGCGTGGCGGCGACCATTCCGAACTCGGCAAGCCGGATGCCATCCGTTTTTGCAAAGCTCACGGGCTCAGTGCGGCGGACTGCGATCTCGTTGCATGGCTGGTTGAGAAGCATCTGGTGATGTCGGCAACCGCGCAAAAACGGGATCTTTCCGACCCTGAAGTCATAAACTCATTTGCACAAATGGTCGGCGATGAACGCCACCTCGTTTCACTGTATTTGCTGACGGTCGCCGACGTACGCGGCACCAGCCCCAAAGTCTGGAACGCCTGGAAAGCGCGCCTGCTAGAGAATCTTTTTCACGGCACGCGACGGCTGCTGAGCGGCGAACGCAGTGAAAGGCAGGACGGCCAGCGAGCACGCCAGGAGGAAGCCATCGCCACGCTGCTGCTGTATGCGATTCCGGAAAATGCCTACAAGGAATTCTGGCAGCAGCTCGATACGGGATACTTCCTTCGCCACGATCCCCAGGAAATCGCCTGGCACACGCGCCAGCTGTATCAGCGATTCAAGTCACTGACGCCAGTTGTCCGGGCACGCCTGTCGCCAATCGGGGAAGGACTGCAGGTCATGGTTTACCTCGCCGACCAGAAAGAGCTTTTTTCAAGAATCTGCGGCTTTTTCGAGAGCATCAGCTTCGACATCTTCGAGGCCAAGGTGCACACCACACAGCACGGCTACGCCCTCGACACCTTCCAGATCCAGGACACCTCGGAACGGCAAGCGTCCGAATACCGCGATCTGATCAGCTATATCGAATATGAACTGACGGATCGCCTGACGAATAACGCGCCACTGCCGCCGTTATCGAAACCCCGGATCAGCCGTCAGCTGCGCCATTTTCCCATCACACCGGAAGTCATCATCCAGACTGATGAACGCGGTGACTACCGGATGCTGTCGATTGTCGCGGGTGACCGTCCGGGGCTGCTATCTCGCATCTCCCGGACACTGACGGCATTCGACATCAATCTGCATTCGGCAAAGATCAACACCCTGGGTTTCCGTGCGGAAGATACTTTTGTCGTCAGCGGTAGCGCACTGAACAACCCGAAAACAACGGTCCGCTTTGAAAGTGAGCTGCTGGATCAACTACGGATCTGATCGCGCCATACGGATCAGTCGCCGCCGAGGTTTTCGCCCGGAAATAATTCCTCGGTAAACCCGAAATCGCGCAAATTACGCACCCGCATCGGATACAACACACCATCCAGATGATCACATTCATGCTGCACGACACGCGCATGAAAATCAACAACCGTACGGTCAATGGCATGACCTGAAGCATCAAATCCCCGGTAACGCAGCCGCTTGTAACGGGGCACCAGCCCCCGCATGCCGGGCACCGACAGACAACCCTCCCAGCCCTCCTCAAGTTCATTATCGAGTGGTTCCAGCACCGGATTGATCAATACGGTATACGGCACCGGCTCCGCATCCGGATAACGCGGATTCGATTGCATACCGAAAATGACCACCCGAAGAGGGACACCGATCTGCGGTGCCGCCAGACCTGCACCGTTGAGGGCATGCATGGTGTCCTCCATGTCGGTCAATAGTTCGCGCAACTCTGCCTTATCAAACCGTTCCACCGCCCTGGACTGCTCCAGCAGACGGGGATCGCCCATGCGCAAGACTGTTCTAATCGCCACGATCCGATCCCAACGCGTCGAGAATCAGACGCACTTTTTTCATCGCCGCATCCGATACCGTCAGGATGTCATCAAGGGATACTGTCTTGGCATTGTTACCCTTCCCTGCAGCGGGATTGACGACTACGGCCAGCATCGCATAACCGAGACCCAGTTCCCTGGCGAGGACCGCCTCCGGCATGCCCGTCATGCCGACGATATCCGCACCGTCACGTTCCATCCGGTTGATTTCTGCTGCGGTCTCCAGTCGCGGCCCCTGGGTAGCACCGTAAGTCGCGCCGTCCAGCAGTTCGAATCCGCAAGTGCGGCCGGCCGCCAACAAGCGGCGCCGCATGTCGGCACAGAACGGCAGCGTGAAATCGATATGCTGCAAGGGCTTTTTGATGCCGTCGAAATAGGTGCTTTCACGGCCATGGGTATAGTCGATGATCTGATCGGGAACGACCAGTGCCCCGGCAACCATAGTTCCTGAGATACCGCCAACCGTAGAAACCGCGACGACATTACGCGCACCCTGTTCCTGCAGCGCCCACATATTCGCGCGGTAATTGATGTGGTGCGGCGCTATCGAATGATCGGCACCATGACGCGGCAGGAAAACCAGGGCCTGCCCGCGCAACGTGCAGAAGACCAGATCCGCTGAAGGTTCGCCATAAGGAGTGGCACAAGCCCGCCTTTCGGTGATTTCAAGGCCGGACAATTGATCCAGTCCGCTACCGCCAATAATGCCAAGCATGATGTTTCAATCCTGTTGATCAGGCGCCAATGCGTATACTGCGGGCAGGTTGCGCCACTGGCCGCGAACATCCATACCGAAGCCGAAGACATAACGGTTCGGCAGCGTCACGCCGATAAAATCCGCTGCAACCGGTTTCTGGCGCTGCAGGTCCTTGTCGGAAAAAACGGCAATCAGCACCCGGACTGCGCCGGCCTCCAGCAATTTGCTCTTGATGGCGGCGATCGTCAGTCCCTCATCCAGAATGTCGTCAATCAGCAATACAATGCGGCCCGCGACCGAATCCGGAATTCCGCCGCGCCATGCCAATTCGCCGCCACGGGTGGCCGTGCCATAACGGGTAGCATCGACATAATCGACATCAACAGGAAATGCCAACTGGGGCAGCAGGTGTCCTGCAAAGATCAGACCGCCACGCATGACTACGAGAGCCAGGGGACGTTCAGGGGAAGCAGCCAGGGCCGCGTTGAGCGCATTGGCCACCCGGGTGACCGCAGCAGCAACAGCGTGAGGCGCCAACAGCAATTCGGCGCGTGCAGGTAACGCAGCCATCAATAGGTGAACGTCACCACATCATCATCCATGGCCTGCTCGATGATATAGGCACCGCCGACGATTTCAGTGATCTCCGGAATCAGGTCATCACCCCAAAGCTCCAGCGTCGGCGTGCAGACCTTGAACTGAACGCCCGCCTCATGGGCATCCTTCATGAAGTCATAAACGTTTTTGAGCGAACCTTCCTTGACGTGCAGTTTTTCAGCAACGCCTTTTTTTGCCAGCTCACCGGCGCGTGCAGTCAGAATGACTTCAACCTCATAATCCATGGCAGCCGCCACCGTCGCCTGGAAAAACGGCGCGCCCAGCTCCGCGCTGCTGTTCGGGTCGGTGTTGACCATGATGATCATCAGTTTGTTTGCCATTTTGCCGCCGGTAATCCGTTAAACCCTGCAAATCCGGAATGTAACCCTGATCAGCATCATATAGTGTTCCGCCACGGCTCAGCGAATCAGGCCGTGAAGATAACGCTTAAACGCGTCGCCGATTTCAGGGTGCTTCATACCGAGCTCGACATTGGCCTCCAGATACCCCAGCTTGCTGCCGCAATCGTAGCGACGACCCTCGAATTCGTAAGCCAGAACCGTTTCCCGCTGTTGCAGTCTCGCAATGGCATCGGTCAGTTGAATCTCCCCGCCGCTGCCGGCGCCGGACTTCTGCAACTCACTGAAAATACCCGGAGTCAGGATATAACGACCCACAACACCCAGCAGGGACGGCGCTTTTGCCACAGGCGGCTTTTCGACGATTCCGCTGATCACATGAGGTGACTTTGATCGCGCCGGCACGGCAACCACGCCGTAACGTGAAATTTCAGCTCTGGGAACTTTTGCCACAGCGACCATGGACTGCCCGTTTTCACGATGCAGGTGCTCCATCTGCGTCAGAACCGGAACCCGGGCATGAATCAGATCATCGGCCAGCAGCACGGCAAAAGGCTCATTGCCGACAGCCGGTTGCGCGCACAGCACCGCATGCCCCAACCCGAGAGGCTCAGCCTGCCGGACAAAAATGCAATTGACACCACGCGGCAGAATG
>Ga0222713_10000444_pt1 | contig 46637 bp, 45 predicted proteins | sample C33_649DmetaG_FD_165061 | JGI IMG/M metagenome (GOLD analysis project Ga0222713, IMG submission 165061) | Estuarine water microbial communities from San Francisco Bay, California, United States - C33_649D | ecosystem: Environmental > Aquatic > Marine > Unclassified | place: USA: California... | reverse complement strand
TGCATGGTCCGTATGATTCTTGACCGTGTCCAACCCAAGTAGCCAGGCATTCGAATGCCGCTGGCGGGCATCCGGCCCGCTGTTAGCTATGTACCTGATGATGCTGCTGCTGGCCGTAATCACGCTATTGATACTGCCTGTACCATTCTGGCTGCGTCTGTTCGGGTTGCTGCTTTGCGTGTTGCACGCAGCCTGGGCGATACCGTCTCGCCTCTTGTTTTGTCGTCGTTGTTCCTGGCTTGGTCTGCGCCACGATCAAAAGGGGTGGTCGCTGTGGAGTCAGGAGAGGGGTTGGGAGCCCGTGCAGGTGCTACCTGACAGTATCGCGCTGCCGCTCGTCGTAGTGCTGCGATTCAAGCAGCCAGATGACTGGTTCGCCCGAGGGCTCTGCATTCCGCGAGGGGTAATGACGGCGGAGCAGCACCGGCGTCTGCGGCTCAGGTTGAAGTTCAGTCGTCGTAGGTGGGCGGTGCCAGGATAGTGTCCGTCGCTTCCGGCAGCTGGTCAGGGTAGTCCAGCGTGAAATGCAGGCCTCGGCTTTCCTTGCGTTGCATGGCCGAACCGATCATCAGCTCTGCAACCGTTGCTAGATTCCGCAGCTCGATGAGGTCCCGGCTGACTTTGTAATTACTGTAGAACTCATCGATTTCTCCAAGCAGCAAGCGAACCCGGTGTTGCGCGCGCATCAGTCGCTTGGTGGTGCGAACGATGCCTACGTAGTCCCACATGAACCGCCGAAGCTCGTCCCAATTGTGCGCAATGATCACGTCTTCGTCCGAGTCGGTCACTTGAGTTGCGTCCCACGTGGGTAAGGCAATGGGAGTGGTGACATCGGGTAGCTCGCGAAGCATGTCTTGGGCAGCGGCGCGAGCGTAAACAAAACACTCCAAGAGCGAATTGCTGGCCATGCGGTTGGCGCCGTGCAAGCCGGTGAAGCTGGTTTCGCCGATCGCATACAGTCCTGGTATGTCGGTTCTGCCAGTCTGATTGACCAGCACTCCGCCGCAGGTGTAATGGGCCGCTGGCACCACCGGGATTGGCTCGCAGGTAATGTCGATACCGAATTCCAGGCAGCGCTCATAAACGGTCGGAAAATGCGCTTTGATGAATTCTGTAGGTTTGTCGCTGATATCCAGATAGACGCAGTCGATGCCGAGGCGCTTCATTTCATGATCGATCGCACGGGCTACGATGTCACGGGGCGCCAGTTCCGCACGCGGGTCGAAGCGTGGCATGAAGCGTTCGCCGCTGGGCAGTCTCAGCACGGCGCCCTCACCGCGCAATGCCTCGGTAATGAGAAAGCTCTTGGCTTTTGGATGGTACAGGCAGGTTGGATGAAATTGGTTGAACTCCAGATTGCCCACCCTGCATCCCGCGCGCCAGGCCATCGCGATGCCGTCGCCGCATGCTCCGTCTGGGTTGCTGGTATATAGGTACACCTTTGCTGCGCCACCCGTCGCGAGGACGGTGAATTTTGCCTCGAAGGTGTCCACCTCTCCGTTTGTTCGATCAAGCACGTAAGCGCCAAGGCAACGCTTACCGTTCAAGCCCAGCTTGCGTTCGGTGATCAGGTCTACGGCTACACGCTGGTGTAGTAGATCGATGTTTTCCCGATCATGAGCACGGGAAAGCAGGGTGTTGAAAATCGCGGCGCCGGTCGCATCGGCAGCATGAATGATGCGTCTGTGGCTGTGTCCGCCTTCTCGCGTCAGGTGGTACTCGAAGCCGTCAGCTTCGCGCTCGGCGTCGTCCCGGGTGAAGGGGACACCTTGCTCAATCAGCCACTGGATGGCTTCGCGGCTGTGTTCCACTGTAAAGCGTACCGCTTCTTCCTTGCATAGCCCGCCACCGGCGACGAGGGTGTCGGCGACGTGGGATTCGATTGTGTCCGTAGTGTCCAGCACTGCGGCCACACCGCCTTGAGCCCAATACGTGGAGCCATTGGCCAAGTCGCCCTTGCTCAGTACCGCAACCCGGAGCGAGGGCGGCAGGTTGAGCGCTAGAGTCAAGCCGGCTGCGCCGCTGCCTATGACAAGAACGTCGTATTGATAATGTCGGCTCATTTCGAATCTCACGTTGAGGCGAGCCCTAGTATATAGGTGCATCCCCCGGCAAAATAGCGGGCCTTGTTGGACTTGGCGGGATGCTTTGGAACTTTTCTTGCAGGCTTGTCTCTATAGACAGTTGTGGATGCAGACCGGCTGGCCATCGTTCGGTGGGCGGCGGGTTTTTGCTGTGGATACCAGGGTGGCGCCGTCGGAACGGTTCGTTTTGAGGCGTTGCTCGCCAATGCCGTCAGGTGTGTTGCAGGAATGCTTGCTTGGAGGGGGAGAACTTTTGTGTAAAGCCCGGGTCTATTCTGGCAGGTCAGCTCGTAGGCGAGCGCAGCACCCCTTCCGGGTCATGGAGGAGTGTTTATGCTAACCCAGGAGCAGGACCAGCAACTGGTCGAGCGAGTGCAACGAGGAGATAAGCGGGCTTTCGATTTGCTGGTATTGAAATATCAGCACAAGATCCTAGGGTTGATCGTGCGCTTTGTACATGATTCTCACGAAGCTCAGGATGTTGCGCAAGAAGCCTTTATTAAAGCCTATCGTGCGCTTGCGAATTTTCGCGGAGACAGTGCTTTTTATACGTGGCTGTACCGTATTGCCATTAACACGGCAAAGAATCATTTGGTGGCTCGAGGAAGAAGGCCGCCTGACAGCGATGTCAGTTCCGAGGATGCTGAGTTCTATGAGGGAGATCATGCTCTCAAGGACATTGAGTCGCCGGAGCGAGCACTTCTCAGGGATGAAATTGAGGACACAGTTCACAGAACTATCCAACAACTTCCTGAAGATTTACGCACGGCTCTAACACTGCGTGAATTTGATGGTCTTAGTTATGAAGACATTGCAAATGTTATGCAGTGTCCGGTGGGTACGGTCCGCTCACGGATATTCCGGGCGCGGGAAGCCATCGATAAAGCATTGCAACCCCTGTTGCATGAATCCTGAGACAGCGGCGATAGCCAAGAGAGGAACCGCCATGAGTCGTGAAGCCCTGCATGAATCGCTGTCCGCGGTGATGGATAACGAAGCGGACGATTTGGAATTACGTCGAGTGCTCGCTGCAGAGGGCGACAGTGAAATGCGATCGACCTGGTCGCGTTATCAGATCGCCCGTGCCGCAATGCACAAGGAGCTGATCGAGCCTCGTCTGGATATTGCGTCGGCAGTGTCGGCGGCGTTGGCTGAAGAGCCTGAAATCACTGCGGTTAAGCCACAGCGCTTCGCTTGGCGTAATGTAGGCCGTCTAGCCGTCGCGGCATCGGTTACGGTCGCTGTGTTGGCTGGCGTACGCCTGTACAATCAGAGCGAAGTTGCCGGGCCGCAGATTGCTCAGCAGGCTGCGCAGCCTAGCATCGCTGTGCCGCAAGCTAGCCAGGGGCCAGCCGTGCTGGCAGGCTATAGTGAGGGCGCGGTTGCTCCCGGTGCCCAAGTGACGGGGGCGGAAGGTTCGCCTGAAAGTTGGCATGAAAAGAGGTTGCCGGCTTATGTTCGTCAGCACGCTCAGCAGGCCGCTTTCGGTAGCGGTTCGGAAAGTGCGCTGCCCTACGCTCGCGCAGCCAGCATGGAAGATCGTTAAGGAACAACATGCGTGTGATACCGCTGTTTGTGGTGCTCGGAGGCTGGCTATCAATGCCGGCCTTTGCTGCTGAAGCCGATCTCCTGATGCAGCGACTTGCAGCTGCTGAGAAAAAGCAAAGCTATCAAGGCACTTTCGTCTATGAGCGCAACGGAAGCTTTTCCAGTCATGCTGTCTGGCAGCTGGTAGGTGGTCAGCAGTTGCGTGAGCGACTGTTGCAGCTAGATGGTCCGGCTGCAGAGGTTGTGATCGTTAACGGAAAGATCCAGTGTGCTACCGAAGATATGGCGTCCCAAGTACGGGAAGCCACGCCTTGGCGCCAGCTGAAGCCGGAGGCACTTTCCAAGTGGTACAGCTTTCAGGTGATCGGCGAATCCCGAGTCGCAGGGCGACCCACGGTTGCTCTAGCCGTGCGTCCTAGGGACCAGCACCGCTATGGCTTCGAGCTGCATCTCGATAGAGAAACGTCCCTACCGCTTAAATCATTGTTGCTTGATGAGAGCGGGCAACTGCTTGAGCGCTTTCAGTTCACGCATTTCGCGCCCGGTTCAGCGGAGCCAGCAGATGTGGAAGCGGGGACGGATTGCAAACCGGTCTCGCTTGCTGTCGAGCAAAAAGAAGCTACACCAACGAAATGGCGCTCTGACTGGTTGCCGGATGGTTTTCAGCTGATCGACTCAAATGTGCGTCCGAGTCCCGCCTCAAAAGAGTCGGTCACTTGGTTGTCTTATAGTGATGGTATCGCTCGGGTATCGGTATTTATCGAGCCCCTGGACGGTGCTGTAGTTGAAGACGCGCGCAGCCAAATGGGGCCTACGGTAGCTGTTTCGAAGCGTATTTCTACGGCTGGCGGCGATGTCATGGTTACTGTAATTGGGGAAATCCCTTTAGGCACGGCGGAGCGAATTGCATTGTCCATGCGCGCCGGGGCTGATCAGGCGTCGCAATGATCGAGGAGACAGGTCGCGTAGTTGCATTGGCGCCCGGCGCTGTTTGGGTTGAGACGGAGCGCAGTAGCACCTGTTCAGGTTGTTCCGTGAGGAGTGGCTGTGGGCAGGGCCTGGTTGATCGGCTTGGTATTCGCGAACGCCGTGGTTTGATACTGGCGTTGTGTGATCTTCGGCTTAGCGTAGGGGATACCGTTGTGGTCGGTATCCGTGAAAGCGTGTTGCTACACGGCGCCGTGCTTGTCTATCTTTTTCCGCTGATCATGCTTTTCATCTTTGCGGTCGTCGCTTCCCAGCTTTCGGCTCCCGAGCCGTACGTTATGCTTGCTGGGCTAGGCGGCTTTCTGGTCGCCTGGCTCCTGGTACGCAAGCGCAGCCAGCAGAGCTCAATCGATCCGGCGTTGCAACCGGTCGTGTTGCGTGCGGCTTTGGCTGCTAAGGCTGGGTAGTCGGGCGGTTTATTCCGTCTCGCAAGCGGGCTGTCAGGATAATAGGCTGCACCTTGATGACATCATCATCCACTTGCTCACCGAGTGATCGGTTCTGCCTCAGCCTCAGGTTGGGTCATCCCGCAATTTCAGTAGAACCGTTCAGTTTCACCACGCGTATTGCGCAATGAGCGGGCAAGTCCCGCTGTCTTCAAGCTCGCCGAACAGTATTCTCTAAGTTCAGAAAAAGCGCGCTCTTCGGCCGCTTTTCTGCATCGGCCTATCAGCAGTAGTGTTCACGTTGCGGTGGCGGAAGGCTGATCAGGCACGTCCTAGGCTCCGGCGTGGCACTGAATAGACCTATCAGGTACACTTTGCGGCTATTTTCGGCGGGCAATCGGCTCGCGACGTATTAGAGTGTTGAGCTGTGAGCGACCTGAGTCATATCCGCAATTTTTCTATCATCGCGCACATCGATCATGGCAAGTCGACCCTGGCTGACCGTTTCATTCAAATGTGTGGCGGTTTGACCGAGCGTGAAATGAACGCCCAGGTGCTGGATTCGATGGACCTCGAGCGTGAACGAGGCATCACCATCAAGGCGCACAGCGTCACGCTTTACTACAAGGCGAAGGACGGCAAGACCTATCAGCTGAACTTCATCGACACCCCAGGCCACGTAGATTTCACCTACGAGGTCAGTCGCTCGCTCGCCGCCTGCGAAGGTGCGTTGCTGGTGGTCGATGCTGGGCAGGGCGTTGAAGCGCAATCGGTAGCCAACTGCTATACAGCCATCGAGCAGGGCTTGGAAGTAATGCCCGTGCTGAACAAGATGGATTTGCCGCAGGCCGACCCCGATAAGGTCAAGGGCGAAATCGAGCATATTATCGGTATCGATGCGACCGATGCTGTGGCGTGTAGCGCCAAGAGCGGCATGGGCGTAGACGATGTGCTTGAGCGTCTGGTGTCTGTCATCCCCGCTCCGACGGGGGAAATCGATGCGCCCCTGCAGGCGCTGATTATCGACTCTTGGTTCGACAACTACCTCGGTGTCGTCTCGCTGGTGCGAGTTCGCCATGGTCGGATCAAAAAGGGCGACAAGGTCCTGGTCAAGTCCACCGGCAAGGTACACCAGGTCGACAGCGTGGGTGTGTTCAACCCGAAACACACGAGCACCGCCGACCTTAAAGCTGGCGAAGTCGGCTTTATTATTGCCGGCATCAAGGATATTCACGGTGCTCCGGTTGGTGACACCCTGACACTCTCGAATACGCCTGACGTTGAAATGTTGCCCGGTTTCAAACGGGTCAAGCCGCAGGTCTATGCGGGTCTGTTTCCGGTAAGCTCGGACGATTTCGAAGACTTCCGTGAGGCGTTGCAAAAGTTGACGCTGAACGATGCCGCGCTGCAGTACGAGCCGGAAAGCTCGGATGCGCTTGGATTCGGCTTCCGCATCGGCTTCCTCGGCATGCTGCATATGGAGATCATTCAGGAGCGCCTCGAACGCGAGTACGACCTGGATCTGATCACCACGGCGCCGACAGTGGTCTATGAACTATTGTTGAAAAACGGCGAGACTATTTATGTCGATAGTCCGTCCAAGCTACCCGATCTTTCCTCGATCGAGGATATGCGTGAGCCCATCGTGCGGGCCAACATTCTCGTACCCCAGGAGCATTTGGGCAGCGTTATTACGCTTTGTGTGGAAAAGCGTGGCGTTCAGCGTGACCTTCAGTTTCTCGGAACGCAGGTCCAGGTGCGCTATGACCTGCCCATGAGCGAAGTGGTGCTCGACTTCTTCGACCGGCTCAAATCGGTCAGCCGGGGCTATGCCTCGCTGGATTACAGCTTCGAGTGCTTCCAGTCCGCCAATCTCACCCGGCTGGATATCCTGATCAACGGCGACAAGGTCGACGCGTTAGCGTTGATCGTGCACCGCGACAATGCGCATTACAAAGGGCGGGTCCTTGTCGAGAAGATGAAGGAGCTAATCCCCAGGCAGATGTTCGACGTCGCCATCCAGGCTGCGCTGGGTGGACAGGTCGTCGCGCGAAGCACTGTGAAGGCGTTGCGCAAGAACGTTCTGGCGAAATGCTACGGCGGTGACGTAAGTCGGAAACGCAAACTGCTTGAAAAGCAGAAGGCCGGTAAGAAGCGGATGAAACAGGTCGGCAACGTTGAGATTCCACAGGAAGCCTTCCTCGCCGTGCTCAAGGTAGATAGCTGACATGTCGATCAATTTCCCGCTGTTGCTGGTCATCGCCGTTGCGGTATGTGGATTTTTGGCACTACTCGACGTACTGATCTTCGCGCCACGTCGCCGGGCTGCGATAGCCACCTATGAGGGCCAGGCCGGGGAGCTTGATCAATCGACGTTGGACGCGTTGAACAAAGAGCCGGTTCTCATTGAGTACGGCAAGTCCTTTTTCCCGGTTCTTGCGATCGTTCTGGTGCTGCGCTCGTTTCTTATCGAACCCTTCCAGATTCCATCCGGTTCGATGATTCCGACGCTCGAGGTCGGCGACTTCATACTGGTAAACAAATTCGCCTATGGTATTCGGCTACCCGTGGTCGATACCAAGATCATTGATGTCAGTGATCCTAAGCGTGGGGATGTGATGGTATTTAGATATCCAAGCGATCCCAACATTAACTACATCAAGCGTGTTATAGGCCTGCCTGGCGATGTAATCCGGTATAGCAGCGACAAGCGTTTGAGCATTAATGGAGAGTTGGTTCCCGAAATACTGATTGGCGAGGAACCAGGCAGCTTGGGCAGCGCAAAGCTGTACCAAGAGAAGCTCGGTGAGGTAGAACACCTCATTCGCAAGGAAATGGCACGCTATCGGATCGAGCCCAACCGCGAGTGGCGCGTTCCGCAAGGCCATTACTTCATGATGGGCGACAACCGCGACAATTCCAACGACAGCCGCTACTGGCACGATGCGGCGATTCCAGCTGAACTAGCCGGCATGGTTCCAGACCGCAATATCGTCGGCAAAGCCTTCGCCGTATGGATGAGCTGGCCTGATCCGAAGTTCAGCAACCTACCGCATTTTTCGCGGGTAGGATTGATTCACTGACTCTGTGAATCAGGGCCCGGTTCCGGCGAGCCGGCCCGCTATATTTGAACAGCCCCAATCCGCGGGTAACGTACGACATAGAGGTCGACATGAGTTTCGCTCGTTCGCAAAAAGGCCTGTCCATGCTGAGCTGGATCATGGTGCTGGCGCTCGTGGCATTTTTTGCCAGCACTGCCTTCAAGATGCTGCCGCACTACTTCGACTATATGTCCATGGACAAGATCATTTCCGGAGTTGAAAGTGATCAGGCTGCAGACATCCGTACTGTGGGAGACTTTTACAGCCATGTGCGCAAGGGCATGGACGTCAATGGCATCCGCGACCTCAACCTCGACGAGGCAATGAAGGTCGTGATTGAAAATAACGAGTTCAAGGTTCACTTGGACTATGAAAAACGCGAGCCCCTGATCCGAAACCTCGATCTGGTGGCGAACTTCGATAAAGAATATCGCCTAAGGATGCCGTGAGCACTTCGTTAGCCCGTCTCGAGCGTAGGCTCGGATATCAATTCAAAGACCAGGAGCTGATGCTCCTGGCTCTGACACATCGCAGCTATGCCGGACGCAATAACGAGCGTCTGGAGTTTCTTGGCGATGCCATCCTCAACTTTATCGCCGGCGAGGCGTTGTTCAACCACTTTCCGCAAGCCAAGGAAGGGCAGCTCTCTCGGCTGCGCGCGCGACTGGTTAAAGGCGAAACGCTTGCCGTGCTCGCTCGGGGATTCGAGCTTGGCGAATACCTGCGGCTTGGTTCCGGCGAGTTGAAAAGCGGTGGCTTTCGCCGTGAATCGATCCTTGCTGATACGCTCGAAGCTTTAATTGGCGCCATATACCTTGATGCAGGCATGGAGGCGGCGCGTGACCGCGTGCTGGCTTGGCTTGCCAACGAGCTGGATGGGCTTACGCTCGTTGATACAAACAAGGATCCAAAGACTCGCCTGCAGGAATTTCTGCAATCGCGGGCATGCGAACTACCGAAGTACGAAGTGGTTGCGATTCAGGGCGAACCGCATTGCCGGACGTTCTTCGTCGAGTGCCAGGTATCGTTGCTGCACGAGAAAACTCAAGGGCAGGGTGCCAGCCGGCGTATCGCTGAACAGGTTGCCGCTGCCTCGGCATTGATCGCGCTGGGCGTGGAGAATGGTAATGACTGACGAACATCTGCAAGGCGACGAAGTCTCCCGCTGCGGCTACGTAGCTATCGTGGGACGTCCCAATGTGGGCAAGTCCACGTTGCTCAACCACGTATTGGGGCAAAAGCTTGCGATTACTTCACGCAAGCCGCAAACCACCCGGCACAACATGCTTGGGATCAAGACCGAAGGTGCGATACAAGCCGTCTACGTCGACACTCCCGGCCTGCATAAGAATGGTGAGACCGCGCTCAATCGCTATATGAATCGCACAGCCTCATCGGCGCTGAAAGATGTGGATGTTGTGGTCTTCGTGGTGGATCGCACCCGCTGGACCGACGAAGATCAGGCGGTGCTTGAGCGTCTGCAGTATGTCGAAGGCCCGCTTATCATCGCGGTCAACAAGACTGACCGTGTTGAAGACAAGGGCGAACTGTTGCCGCATTTCGAATGGCTGGCGCAGCAACTGCCGAACGCCGAAATCGTGCCGATCTCAGCCCAGCACGGGCAGAATCTCGACGTGTTCGAAAAGCTCGTCGCCTCGCATTTGCCCGAAGGCGAGCACTTTTTTCCGGAAGACCAGATTACCGACCGCAGCAGCCGCTTTTTGGCCGCCGAGCTGGTGCGTGAAAAGATCATGCGTCAGCTGGGTGCAGAAGTGCCGTACCAGATCACCGTCGAGATCGAGGATTTCAAGCAGCAAGGGCGTGTACTGCACATCCATGCCCTGATTCTGGTTGAGCGTGACGGGCAGAAGAAAATCATCATTGGCGACAAGGGCGAGCGCATCAAGCGCATCGGTCAGGAGGCGCGCAAGGACATGGAAGTGCTGTTTGACTCCAAGGTCATGCTTAACCTCTGGGTGAAGGTAAAGAGCGGTTGGTCCGACGACGAGCGCGCACTGCACTCGCTGGGCTACAGCTGAGGCAGCTCCAGCCCACAACCTGTGTTCGACTGCTGATGTTCGTGCAGCCAGTCGAGCGCAAACCATTCGTTTCGTCTTTGCACGCGAACCACCCCCGATGACCGCTCAGAACGCTTTCGTGCTGCACAGTCGTCCCTATCGCGAGAGCAGCGCGCTGGTGGATTTCTTTACCCCGCAGGGGCGGTTGCGGGCAGTGTTGCGTGGCGCGCGCGGCAAGGCGGGCAACCTGGCGCGTCCCTTTGTCCCGCTCGAGGTCGAGTTCCGTGGCCGCGGTGAGCTGAAAAGCGTGGGTCGGCTCGAGAGCGCCGGACTGTCCTTCTGGCTTGATGGCAACGCGCTGTTCAGCGGCATGTACCTAAACGAACTGCTGATCCGGCTACTCCCCGCTGAAGACGCTCATCCCGCCATGTTCGATCATTACGCGGCAACCTTGCCGGCGCTTGCAGCCAAGCGTCCGCTTGAGCCCATCCTGCGATCTTTCGAATGGCGGCTGCTCACCGAACTCGGCTATGGATTCGCGCTGGACAGGGACATTGCCGACCAGCCGATCGCACACGACGGCCTGTATCGGCTGTTGCCCGATACCGGGCTAGAACCGGTCGGTCATTTTCAGCCAGGGCTGTTCAATGGTGCGGAACTCCTGGCGATGGCGGAGGCCGATTGGAGTGTTCCTGGAGCACTGGCCGCTGCGAAAAGACTGATGCGCCAGGCCCTGGCACCGCATCTGGGCGGCCGACCCCTGGTTAGCCGTGAACTGTTTATGAACATCAAGGAGGTCCCGCGTGACTGAAGCCAATCGAATCCTGCTCGGCGTTAATGTCGATCATGTCGCCACCCTGCGCCAAGCGCGGGGCACCCGTTATCCGGATCCGGTCAAGGCCGCGCTGGATGCCGAAGAGGCAGGGGCTGACGGCATCACGGTGCATCTGCGTGAAGACCGTCGGCACATCCAGGAACGCGACGTGTTGATGATGAAAGACGCGCTGCAGACCCGGATGAACTTCGAAATGGGCGTGACCGAGGCAATGCTGACTTTTGCCGAGCAATTGCGGCCGGAGCACGTTTGCCTGGTCCCGGAAACACGCCAGGAATTGACCACCGAGGGCGGGCTCGACGTGGCTGGCCAGGAGTCTCGTATCCGTGACGCAGTCATGCGGCTTGCTGACTGCGGCGCAGAAGTGTCGTTGTTCATCGACGCTGATCCGCGACAGATCGAAGCGGCGGCTCGCATTGGCGCTCCCGCGATTGAACTGCATACCGGGCGCTACGCTGACGCCCACTCCGTCGCCGAGCGTGCCTGTGAGCTGGCGAGAATCCGCGACGGCGTCGAGTCCGGCCTGAGCCACGGGCTGATCGTCAACGCCGGCCATGGCTTGCACTATCACAACGCTGAGGCCATCGCCGCGATCCGCGGCATCAATGAGCTGAACATCGGCCACGCCATCGTTGCCCATGCGCTATTCGTCGGGTTCAAGCAGGCCATCAAGGAAATGAAGCACCTCATCCTGTCTGCCTCAGCCCGCGGTTGATATCTGCTAGCGGCCCGCTTGGCGGTGGGCCGCCGCCTGTCAGCGTCGGAAGAAGAGGTTCAGCAGGACGGTAAGGACCACGCTGAGGATGATCATCGAAGTGACCGGGATGAAGGTCCGGCTGCGTTCCGATTCGATGCGGATATCACCAGGCAGTTTGCCGAACCAGCTCAGCAGTCCCGGCGCAAAGTGCAGCACGGCGCCCAGCAGGAGCAGCACCAGCCCTGCACCGATCAGCCATTTCGCCATAACCCCTCCTGTGGCTTCGTTCTAGACCCTTTATGGACAGCAACCTCAGTGGTAGGTGGCAAAAGCGGCTACTACATGCCTTGAGAGCACCTCGACCGGTTCGCTGCAGCCAGACGCGCACAACAGTTTGATCTGGTATTCGCCCAGCGATGGCAGGCTTGGGCCTTCTTCCAGGCGTTTGAGCGGAGCCTTGACCAGGCTAAGCGGGTAGGGCGCCACAGCGAGGTCGGCGATCATCGCCGCTTCCTGCCCGGCACATTGCTCGCTGGAATAGGCGATGCGATAGGGGCGGCCCGCTCGATCCAACGCGTCCAGAGCCTGACGCCGCCAGGCGCATTCGGGGCTGGCGAGCGCCAGAGGCAACGGACTGCGCTCCACTGCGACGCCACCCGTTCTACCCGCCCAGACCAAGGGTTCGCTATGGATGACCTCACCGCGAGAATCATCCTGACCCAGGTTGCCGACGCTGATCAGCGCCACATCCAGCTCACCGGCGTCGATGCGCTGGATCATATCCACGCTTCGCCCGACCGATACGTTCACCTCCACGCCTGGATGGGTCCGGGCAAACAGAGACAGCAGCCCCGGCAAGATATGTGTGCCGATGTCGGCTGGCGTACCGAAACGCACCTGACCGTTGAGCCGAGGTGCGACGAATGCACTGACCGCTTCTTCGTTCAGTTTGAGTAACCGGCGGGCATAACTCAGCAGCCGCTCACCGTCACTGGTCAGCGTGATACGCCGCGCCTCCCTGATGAACAGGGCGCAGCCGAGCATGGTCTCGAGGCGCTTGATCTGCATGCTGACAGCCGACGTGGTGCGAAAGATATGCCCTGCCGCGCGGGTGAAGCTGCCGCTTTCGGCAATCGACACGAAGGTACGCAGCACATCTATTTCCAGCATGGGCATGGCGGATTGGGGCAGCTGCTCGGGCATTCCTGGCATGGGTTCACCTTCAATTTCGTTTAACCGTAGGTTCTATTCTAGTCGTTTGTCTGAAGAGCCAAGGGCGTCCAGTCTGGTGCAGTCGACGACACGAGCAGGTCGGCAGATAGCGGGTGCCGTAGCACCCCACACTGCAGGAGGATGCTATGAAGTGTTCAGAACAGCGGACAGAAGACGAATTGCTGGATTGCCGCCCCAGGCCGGCAATGCCGGACTTCTATATGCCAGCAATGTGGCCCCTTGATGTGCAGGAAAAGGCCATCGAGTGGTTCAAGGCCTGGCGCAAGCGGTGTCTATACCGGCGCTTGCTCAGACTGAGTGATCGGCAGCTGCGAGCGCGAGACCTGAGCCGGCCGCGCTTGATGGAGAAGGCGTACATGCCGCTGCGCCAGCTGTTGGCCGAGCAGCGGAATACGTGCAAGCCGCGTTAGGGTTTGCGGGCAATGAGCACGGCGCGCATTGGCGCCGGCAACCCTTCGATGGTTTTGCTGTGATCTTCGGGGTCAAGGAAGTCAGGCAGCGACTGATAGCGCATCCAGTCGGTACTGCGCTGCTCCTCGACGCTGGTGATGCTTACATCCACGCAGCGCACATCGACGAAGCCGGCACGGCGCAGCCAGCATTCCAAGGCGGCAACCGAGGGCAGGAACCACACATTACGCATCTGTGCGTAGCGGTCTTCCGGGACCAGCGCGGTGTGTTCGTTGCCCTCGATCACCAATGTTTCCAGAACCAGCTGACCGCCCTTGATCAGACAGTCCTTCAGGTCCAGCAGGTGATCGACCGGTGAGCGTCGGTGGTAGAGCACGCCCATGGAAAACACTGTGTCGAAGCCTTCGAGCTTGGGCGGCAACTCCTCCAGCGCCATGGGCAGATGCCAGACCGGCAGTTCCTCCAGGTAGCGCTTCATCGCGTGAAACTGGCAGAAGAACAGCCAGTTCGGGTCGATGCCGACGACCGAGTCGGCACCGGCGCCGAGCATGCGCCACATGTAATAGCCGTTGCCGCAGCCGACGTCGAGGATGCGCTTGCCGCTCAAATCCAGATGCGGCGAAACCCGGTCCCACTTCCAATCCGAGCGCCATTCGGTGTCGACATGCACGCCAAACACGTCGAAGGGGCCCTTGCGCCAGGGCGACAGGCCGAACAAGGCGTCATGGGTAGCCGCACGGGTGTCCTCGTCGCACTCCGCTTCCAGGCGGAAAGCCGCTTGCAGTTCGACGGCGGCGGGCTTGATATCAGGCAGCGCATCGACGGCGCGACGCCAGCGCGGCAAGTCACCGTGGCCGATGGCGAGTTTGGCATCGAGTTGTGCCTGCAAGCCGTTGGCCCACGCGGCCAGTGGGGTGCCGGCCAGGCGCCAGGCGAGGGGTGTCAGGTCAAGGTTCATGGCAGCGCAATCAACGAGGCGAAGTTCAGGCATTGAAACCAGGGCACCACCTTGGTGAATCCTGCCTCCATCAAGCGCTGACGGTGGGTTTCCAGGCTATCGGGTTTCATCACGTTCTCGATGGCGCTGCGTTTCTGCGCAATTTCCAGTTCGCTGTAGCCGTTGGCGCGCTTGAATGCGACATGCAGGTCGGTCAGCAGGTCATGCTCCTGCTCGTCTTCGAAGCGCAGCTTTTCCGACAGAATCAGCGCGCCCCCAGGTACCAGTGCCTGGCGGATAGCGCCTAGCAGAGCGGGCCGCTTCTCAGGAGGGATGAACTGCAGAGTGAAGTTGAGTGCGATCAGCGAGGCGGGCTGGAACTGCAGGGCAAGCACGTCGGCTTCGATCACCTCGACCGGAAGCAACTCCTGGAACATCGAGTCTTGACCATGCAGGTATTCCCGGCAACGTTCGACCATTGCGGCGGAGTTGTCGACGGCGATCACCTGGCAATTGTCGGTCTTGACGTGCCGGCGCAGCGCCTGGGTAACGGCGCCCAGCGAGCAGCCGAGATCATAGAGACAAGTGTTGGGCTGGGCGAACTGAGCGGCCAGCACGCCGATATTCTCGACGATGGTGGGGTAGCCCGGTACTGAGCGCTTGATCATGTCGGGGAAAACCCGCACCACATCCTCGTTGAAGACGAAGTCCTGGGGCTGGGCAAGGGGCTGGGCAAACAGGCGGTCGGGTTCGTGGCTCACGGCGGCGTCTGGGAGGCTGAAAAACAGGGGCGGCATTGTAGCGGAAAGCCATGCCGATGGCCGTCGCGAAGTGGACGATCGGTCCTTGTGCCCCGGCTCTCCACGTCTTATGGCACGTCTTATTGCACTTCGATTCGGCAGTCGAACAGCCCGGCCGGCTCGGTGTCGGTTTCCCAAGGGCGCTGATAGGCGAGATAGAGGCGGCCGCTGCCGGCCTCAGCTGCCTCGAAGCGCCAGGTGGACAGACCATCGCCGCCGATGACGTCGGACTTCGGTGAGCTGAATACTTCCGGGCCGAGGCTTTTCAGCTGCTCGGCCGAAACCTCGCGCAGGTTCCAGCGATAACCTGTGGTGGGGTTGCTTGGCAGGCTCACGATCAACATCTGACCGGGCTGCAAGGTCAGCGGGCAGTCCGCATCGTCGTTCAGCGCGATACTGCTCGGCGGCGTACTGGCGCAACCGGCCAGCAGAAACAACGGGGCGAACGACAGCAAACGGGCGAGAGGCATGGGCGACCGGCTCCAGAAGGAAGAAAGAAAACGCTCGGGCGTCGGTGGAAACCATAAGGTGCCAGGGCCGGTGGGTAAAGCCATTCGCAGTGGCGACCGGCTGTACGCAAGCGGAAGGGGCCGTGCCGCCGGTTCACGGCCCCTGATTCCGGTATTAGAACAAGACCTTGACCACGTCACTGAAGCGCTTGGCGAAGTGCATCGTCAGGCCTTCTTTCAGATAGTCCGGCAACTCCTCGAAATCTCCGCGATTCAGCTCCGGGATGATCAATTCGTAAAGCTTCAAGCGCCGCGCCGCGATGACCTTCTCTCGCAGCCCACCGATCGGCAGCACCAGCCCGGTCAGGGTTAGCTCGCCGGTCATGGCCACGCCTTTTTTAGGCGCCTGATTGCGCGCCAACGACAGCAGTGCGCTTGCCATGCTGATGCCGGCGCTGGGGCCATCCTTTGGCGTCGCGCCTTCTGGCACGTGCATGTGCACGAAGGCCTGATCAAAGAACTTCGGATCGCCTTTGAATTCCTTCAGGTGCGAATTGACGTAACTGAACGCGATTTCAGCCGACTCCTTCATGACATCGCCCAGCTTGCCGGTGAGCTTGAAGCCACGGTTGAGCGTATGGATGCGTGTCGCCTCGATCGGCAGTGTTGCGCCGCCCATGCTGTTCCAGGCCAACCCGGTGACCACGCCGACTCCAGTGAGCAGCTGTTCAGGGTGCCAATACGCCATGCCCAGGTAGCTTTCGATATCTTTCGGCCCGATCTTGATCTTGCTCTCAGGTTCATCGAGCAGCTTGACCACGGCCTTACGCACCACCTTGCCGAGCTGCTTGTCGAGCTGTCGAACTCCGGCCTCGCGCGCGTAGCCTTCGATGAGGTTGCGTAACGCACTGTCGTTGATAGCCAACCGGTTCTTCGGCACCCCGGCGCGCTGCAACTGCCGCGGCCAGAGGTGGCGCTTGGCGATCGCCAGTTTCTCTTCGGTGATGTAGCCGGACAGCCGGATGATCTCCATGCGGTCGAGCAGCGGGCCCGGGATCGAATAAAGGCTGTTGGCGGTGCAGACGAACAGGACCTTGGACAGGTCCAGGCGCAAATCAAGGTAATGATCGAGGAAACCGACGTTCTGTTCCGGGTCCAGCGTTTCCAACAGCGCCGAGGCCGGATCGCCCTGATGGCTATTGCCGAGCTTGTCGACCTCGTCGAGCATGATCACCGGGTTCATCACTTCAACTTCCTTCAGCGCCTGGACCAGTTTGCCGGGCAGGGCGCCGATGTAGGTGCGGCGATGGCCCTTGATCTCGGCCTCGTCTCGCATGCCGCCGACGCTGAAGCGGTAGAAGGGGCGGCCCAGCGATTCGGCAATGGACTTGCCAATGCTGGTCTTGCCGACGCCTGGCGGGCCCACCAGGAGCACGATGGAGCCGGAGATTTCGCCGCGGAACGCGCCGACGGCGAGGAACTCGATGATCCGGCTCTTGATATCGTCGAGCCCGGCATGATGCGCATTGAGCACCTTTCGAGCATGTTCGAGGTCGAGCTTGTCCTCGCTGTACAGCCCCCAGGGCATGGAAGTGACCCAGTCCAGATAGTTACGGGTTACCGCATACTCCGGCGAACCGGTTTCCAGCACCGAGAGCTTAGTCAGCTCGTCGTCGATCCGCTTCTGCGCGGCGGGCGGCACGACCTTGCCCTCCAGGCGGGAACGGAATTCATCGGCATCGGCGCTGCGGTCGTCCTTGGTGATCCCTAGCTCTTGCTGGATGATCTTCAGCTGTTCCTTTAGGAAGAACTCACGCTGACGTTCGCCGATCTTGCGGTTCACTTCGCCGGTTAGTTCTTTCTGCAGCTTGGCGACTTCGACTTCCTTGCGCAGCAGGGGCAGCACCTTTTCCATGCGCTTGAGCACGGGTACGGTGTCCAGGACCTCTTGCAGCTCGATGCCTGGCGCCGTGGTCAGCGCCGCAGCGAAGTCGGTTAACGGCGACGGCGCGTTCGGGCTAAAGCGGTTGAGGTAGTTCTTCAGCTCCTCGCTGTACAGTGGATTGAGTGGCAGCAGTTCCTTGATCGCATTGATCAGCGCCATGCCGTAGGCCTTCACCTCGTCGCGGGGGTCTTCATCGCTCTGCGGGTATTCGACTTCCACCAGATAGGGCGGTTTACGGCGCAGCCACCCTTTGATTCGAACGCGGGCTATGCCCTGGGCGACGAATTGCAACCTGCCGCCTTCCTTCGAGGCGTGGTGCACGCGAACCATGGTGCCGTGTTCGGGCAGGCTGTCCGGATCGAAGCTGGCGGCATCCTGTGCCGGGGTGTCCATGAAGAAGAGGGCCAAGCGCTGGTGCGGCGTCTTGGAGACCAGCTCCAGAGTATCGGCCCATGGCTCTTCGTTGACGATGATCGGCAGCACCTGTGCGGGAAAGAAAGGCCGGTTGTGGATCGGGACGATGTACAGCTTGTCGGGCAGGTCCTGATCCGGTAGCACCAAGCCCGTGGAAGAGGCGTTTTGCTCGAATTCTTGATGGATGTCGTCGTTCATGCGGCACCTGTGGCGAGTACGTGCTCTTTAGATGGGTATCTGGCGAATGATTTCAATCCAATCGTTGCCTGGCTGTTTTTGCCTACAGCTATAAAAACCGCCAAGCCTCCGGTAGAGTGCGGCTCATACCCTAGGTGCCCCTACATGCTCAATGCCCGTCTGCTGCGCCTTGATGATCAGGCCCACGAACATGCTCACGACTACCACCAGTTGGTGCTGTCGCTCTCGGGCAGTGCCGCGTTTGAGGTCGACGGCGCGGGCGGTGAGGTGTGCCGTATGCGGGCCTGCCTGGTGCCGGGATACGCCGAACACGAGTTCGCCGGCAAGGGTGATAACCGCATGCTCATCATCGACCTCGATGAGCAGGACCTCAGCGCCGACGATCCGCGCCTGCTGGCGCAGTTGTTCGAAACGCCTCGTTATCCGGCGCTGGACGCCGACTTTCACAACCTGCTGAATTACGCGGGCGCCGAACTGGCCCGTTATGGCAGCGACCCCTTGCTGGCAAGGGCGCTGGGCGGTGTGCTGTTGCGTGCGTTGCACTTGCGGGTGTTTGGCGAAGCGACACACCAGCCGAAAGGGCCACTGGACATCGCGCGCCTGGATGCGCATATCGAAAGCAATCTGGCGCGCCGGATCACGGTAGCCGAGCTGGCGCAGGTGGTGTGCCTGAGCCCCAGCCACTTCCACGTGCAGTTCAAAGACAGCGTCGGCCTTACACCGCATCAATACCTGCTGAAGAGTCGCCTCGATCGCGCCGCCAGGCTGCTGCGCGAAAGCCCGCTGCCCCTGGTGCGGATCGCCGAAGAGTGTGGCTTCTCCAGCCAGAGCGCTTTGACTACCGCCACCCGTCGTTACCTCGGGCTGACGCCGAAACGGCTGCGACGCAGCGACGAGTGACCGACCCTAAACGCACCGAGACGGTGCGTTTCGCGTTCTACCGCCCCTGCTATGCACCGCTTTAGCGACTTTTCATGACAGGGTTTTGACGCTCATCAAAGCCCATAGGTTTTTGAAAAAGTTCCGTAGTTTTGTGCAACAACCGAAAACGCCCCCGCCTTAGATTCGCCTACCCGTTTGGCGAACCGCCCGCGCATTGCTGCCCGCGCGTCGCCGTCGAACCAGATCCAAACACAACAACACTCCACGAGAGGAGCGGCGCGATGTTCAAAGCCGGTCAAGTCTTGCAGGGCGATTTCGCCAACCTGAAAGCCGCCGAATTCTTCCCCGCCATCAGCGCCAACTACAGCGTTGACGAGGCGGCCTACCTGAGCGAGCTGCTGCAGCTCGCTGACCCCGGCGAAGCGGGCATTGAAGCCATCCGCCGTGAAGCCCGTACGCTGATCGAAGCGGTGCGCGGTCGAGATAACGCCGTCGACACCCTTGATGCACTGCTGCGCCAGTACAGCCTGGATACGCATGAAGGCCTGATGCTGATGTGTCTGGCCGAAGCGCTTCTGCGTGTGCCGGATTCGGCCACGGCCGACGCGCTGATCCGCGACAAGCTCAACGCCGCCGAGTGGGAACGCCACCTCGGACAGAGCGACAACGTGCTGGTCAATTTCGCGGCCTGGGGCCTGGTGATGACGGGCAAGGTGGTCGACCCGGACAATTCTGACGGTCGCCCGAAGAACGTTATCGGCCGGCTGGTCAAGCGCTCCGGCGAGCCGGTCATCCGCGCCGCGATGAATCAGGCGATGAAGCTGATGGGCAAGCAGTTCGTGCTTGGCCGGACCATCTCCGAAGCCTTGAAGAACGGCCGTCCCGAGCGCGAGAAGGGCTACACCTATTCTTTCGACATGCTCGGCGAAGCGGCGCTGACCACCGAAGATGCGCGCAAGTACATGGCTGACTACCGGCAGGCTGTAGAAACCGTCGGCGCTGAGCCGCAGGTCGGTCCGGGACCGCGCCCGTCGGTGTCGATCAAGCTGTCCGCGCTGCACCCGCGTTATGAAGTGGCTCAACGTGAGCGCGTACTCACCGAACTGTTCGAAAGCGTTCGCGAGCTGGCGATCCTGGCGCGCCGCCTGGATGTCGGTATCACCATCGACGCGGAGGAGGCCGATCGCCTCGAACTCTCGCTGGAACTCTACGAAAAACTGATGCGCGACCCGGCCATCGCCGGCTGGGGCGAGTTCGGCCTGGTGATCCAGGCGTATTCCAAGCGCTGCCTGCCGGTACTGGTCTGGCTGACCCTGTTGGGTAAAGAGCTGAACGCGCGTATCCCGCTGCGTCTGGTGAAGGGCGCCTATTGGGACAGCGAAATCAAGCAGTGTCAGGTTCAGGGCTTGGACGGCTATCCGGTCTTCACCCGCAAGGAAGGCACCGACACCTCCTACCTGGCCTGTGCCCGGTATCTGCTGTCCGAGCACACCCGCGGCGTGATCTACCCGCAGTTCGCCAGCCACAACGCGCACACCGTGAGCTGCATCCTGTCGATGGTCGGCGAGTTGAAGACGCCGCGCGAGTTCGAATTCCAGCGTCTGCACGGCATGGGCGATGCGCTCTACGACACGGTGATCGAAAAGTACCGCAAGAACGTACGCATCTATGCGCCGGTCGGTGCCCACAAGGACCTGCTGCCGTATCTGGTGCGTCGTCTGCTGGAAAACGGCGCCAACTCATCGTTCGTTCACCAGCTGGTCGACCCGCGCGTGCCGGTCGAAACCCTGATAGACCACCCGGTCACCCAGCTGCGTCAGTTCAAGACCCTCGGCAACCATCGCATCCCGCTTCCGCCGGCGCTGTACGGCAACCGGACCAACTCGCAAGGCATCAACATGAACATCCAGACTCAGTGGAACGAACTGTCCAGCGCCTACCAAACGTTTCTCGACCGTCAGTGGCAGGCCGCCCCGGTGATCGGTGGGCAGACGCTTACCGGCAGCGCGCACAAGGTGCATTGCCCGTATCAGCTCAGCCAGGAAGTAGGCACCGCGCAGTTCGCCACCGCCGAGCATGCCAAACAGGCCATCGATGGCCTGGCCGCTTTCTGGCCGCGTTGGAACGCGACGCCGATCGAGCAACGTGCGCAGATCCTTGAGCGTCTTGGTGATCTGCTGGAGGCCAACCGCGCCGAGCTGATGGCCATGTGCACGCTGGAAGCCGGCAAAACCCTGCAGGACGGCATTGACGAAGTCCGCGAGGCGGTCGATTTCTGCCGTTACTACGCGCTGCAAGCCCGCCTGAAACTTGGCCGCGAAGAACTCAAAGGTCCGACCGGCGAGCGTAACGAGCTGTTTCATGAAGGGCGCGGCGTGTTCGTCTGCATCAGCCCCTGGAACTTCCCGCTGGCGATTTACCTAGGTCAGATCACCGCGGCCTTGGTCGCCGGCAACACCGTGCTGGCCAAGCCCGCCGAGCAGACCAGTCTGATCGCCGCCCGTGCGCTGGAGCTGATGTTCGAAGCTGGCCTGCCGAAGGAGGCGATCGCCTTCCTGCCGGGTGACGGTGCAACCCTGGGCGGCGTGTTCTGCCGCGACCCGCGTGTGGTCGGTGTGTGCTTCACCGGTTCGACCGACACTGCGCGCATCATCAACCGTCAGCTGGCCGAGAAGGAGGGCGCCATTGCCACCCTGATCGCTGAAACCGGTGGCCAGAACGCAATGATCGTTGACTCCACCGCGCTGCCTGAGCAGGTGGTCAAGGATGCGGTCGGTTCCGCCTTCACCAGCGCCGGTCAGCGCTGCTCGGCGCTGCGTGTGCTCTACGTTCAGCGCGACATCGCCGATCGTGTCATCGAGCTGATCAAAGGTGCGATGGATCAGCTAAAAATCGGCCCGACCCACCTGCGCGAAAATGACCTGGGCCCGGTGATCGACGCCGAAGCCCGCGAAGGCCTGTTGGCGCACATCCAGCAGCTCAAGGCAGGAGGCAAGCTGATCGCCGAAGCCAAGCTGCCGGGCAGCCTCAACGGTCACTTCGTCGCGCCTGTGGCGTTCGAAATCGGCGGGATTCACGAGCTGAAAAAAGAGCAATTCGGCCCTGTATTGCACGTGGTGCGCTTCGATGCGGCAGATCTTGAGAAGGTCGTCGCTGACATCAACGCCACCGGTTATGGCCTGACCCTCGGTATCCACAGCCGCAACGAGGAAACCGCAGCCCGCATCGAAGCGCTGGCGCGGGTCGGCAACCTCTACGTCAACCGTAACCAGGTCGGCGCGGTGGTTGGCGTACAGCCGTTCGGTGGCTGTGGCCTGTCCGGTACTGGCCCGAAAGCCGGTGGCCCGAGCTACCTGCTGCGCTTCGTCAACGAGCGCACCACCTCCACCAACACGACCGCGGTCGGCGGAAACGCGTCCTTGCTGTCGCTGGGCGACGACTGATCGTCGACTCGGCAGGAAACGGCCGGCGGCTCGGTTCAGAGACCGCCGGTTCAATAGAACAACCAGAACAGTTGGCGGATCGCTCTTCCGCCTCTGATGGGCTCAGGTGAGCCCGTCCCGGTGATGGCGCGAACCGCCATCGCCCTCTGCCAGGTGGGATCGGGAATACCCTCGCGCCCATCAACAACAACTAACGAGGGAACAAAATGAGCATCAGTACTCCCACTTTGATCACGTTCGTGATCTACATCGGCGCCATGCTGTTGATCGGCTTCATCGCCTACCGTGCCACCAAGAACTTCGATGACTACATCCTGGGGGGACGTAGCCTGGGAAGTTTCGTCACCGCACTGTCGGCAGGCGCTTCGGACATGAGCGGCTGGCTGCTGATGGGCCTGCCAGGGGCAATATTCGTCGCGGGCCTGTCTGAAAGCTGGATCGCCATCGGCCTGATTGCCGGTGCCTGGCTGAACTGGCTGTTCGTCGCCGGGCGCCTGCGTGTGCATACCGAGCGCAACAAGAACGCACTAACTCTGCCTGACTACTTCTCGCACCGCTTCGAAGACGAAAGCCGCACGTTGCGGATCTTCTCGGCTTTAGTCGTACTGGTGTTCTTCACCATCTACTGCGCCTCCGGCGTGGTCGCTGGTGCGCGTCTGTTCGAGAGCAGCTTCGGCATTCCCTACGATCTGGCGCTATGGATCGGTGCTGCTGCAACCATCCTCTACGTGTTCATCGGCGGTTTCCTCGCGGTCAGCTGGACGGACACCGTGCAAGCCACGCTGATGATCTTCGCGCTGCTGATCACCCCGGTGTTCGTGATCCTTGCGCTGGGCGACATGGGGGCTGCGATGGATACCATTGCTACGCAGAACCCGGCTGCCTTCGACATGTTCAACGGCCTGTCCTTCGTCGCCATCGTCTCCTTGCTGGCCTGGGGCTTGGGCTACTTCGGTCAGCCGCATATTCTGGTGCGCTTCATGGCCGCCGATTCGGTCAAGACCATCCCCAACGCCCGCCGCATCGGCATGGCCTGGATGATCCTGACGCTGGCCGGCGCCGTCGCGGTGGGCTTCTTCGGCATCGCCTATTTTGCAGGCCATCCGGAATTGGCCGGTCCGGTCAGCGAGAATGGTGAGCGGGTGTTCATGGAGCTGGTGAAGATCCTGTTCAACCCATGGGTTGCCGGCATCATCCTGTCCGGTGTTCTGGCTGCCGTGATGAGTACGCTCAGCGCACAGCTGCTGGTCAGCTCCAGCGCGCTGACGCAAGACTTCTACAAAGCCATGCTGCGCAAGAATGCCTCGCAGACCGAGCTGGTCTGGGTGGGTCGTGCGATGGTTCTGCTGATCGCCTTCATCGCCTTGGGCATCGCTTCCAACCCGGACAGCAAGGTGCTGGGCCTGGTCTCCTACGCCTGGGCAGGCTTCGGTGCCGCCTTTGGTCCGGTTGTTCTGATCTCGCTGCTGTGGAAGCACATGACGCGCAACGGCGCGCTGGCCGGCATGGTTGTCGGTGCCGTCACCGTGGTGGTGTGGAAGGAATTCATCGGCATGGGTCTGTACGAGATCATTCCGGGCTTCATCCTCGCCAGCCTTGCCATCGTGATCTTCAGCAAGGTCGGAGCCGGTGCCTCACCTAGCATGATCAAGCGCTTCGAGGACGCCGAGAGCGAATATCAAGGCCGCTGATTGAGTAGCTGACGTAACAAAAAACCCCGCTGCCGGCATTCCGGCAGCGGGGTTTTCTTTTGTATCCGCGACCAACCATTAACCGCTGGTCGGCGATGGCTCATGTGGCGTGGTTAGTCGTCGACAACAAGGTTCTTGCGATCGTCCTTCGCGCCTGCTGCGATCAAATGCTCAGCCATGTCTTCGGTCACGTGAACGCTATGGCCGCTGATATGAGCCATGGACATCCGAGCTGCTGGATCTGTCGAGACTCGGACGTCCTTGATGGCGCAGGTCTGGGTGGCGTTTTCGAGTGTGGTTGAACAGGTGCCGTTTGCAGTATCGATGTTGACTGTCATGGCGGGTCTCCTCGGGTGTGCGATGGAGCCGCACTGAAAGGTGCAGCTACTTAGAGTGAGACCGTAGCCAGGACGATCTGTTTGTGCGTAGCGGTAATTGAATCCGACAACGGCGTAGGCGGAAGCGAAAATTATGCTGATCAACTGATGGCAATAGGCTAGCCTGATCAGGCCAGCAGGTTGCCAAGGAAGGCGGTAGTCCCACGGTAATCGTCAAGGTGGCGGAGTCAGCCAGATGTTCAATCGTGTTGTGTGGTCCAGTTGTTTTCTGCTGCTTTGCGCCCTCACCAAATCAGCGCAGGCCCAGCCGTTCAGCGCGTTTGTGTTCGATGCGCAGGGGCGGCCGGTGGAGGGCGCCGTGCTCAGCCTGGCGGGGCAGGCGCAGGGCAAACCCGTCGCCGTGGCGGTCATGGATCAGATCGACAAACAGTTCTCACCGGCCGTGCTGGCCGTTGCGACCGGCACCGCGGTGAGCTTTCCCAATGGCGATGACATTCGCCATCAGGTCTACTCGTTTTCACCGGCAAAGCGGTTCGAGCTGCGCCTCTACGAAGGCACGCCGAGCGAGCCTGTCATCTTCGATCGACCAGGGCTGGTGGTGCTGGGCTGCAACATCCATGACTGGATGCTCGGCTACGTCTATATCACCGATGACCCATGGTTCGCTGTCAGCGACGAGCAGGGTCGCATCCAGTTGGACGTGCCGGCCGGCCAGTACCCCTCTACGCTCTGGCACCCGGCGCTGGTTGATATGCCGCCTATCCAGGCGGGGCGGCTGGAGGTGGGGGCAGCGCCGATCGAGCTGAAACTGCCGATTGCTATTGCCGCTGCGCTGCAACCCTCGGCGCCGCCACCCACACCTTTTGCCGACGCGTTCAGAAAAGCCGCCCATGACGCGCACCCTTAGTTTTCACGCACGTCTTTCGTGGATCCTCGCCGCCTTTCTGCTGGTGGTGATCGGCGCCCTGTATTTCTCTGTGCGCCTGGTGACCGAAGCGGCCGTGAGCCGGCAGGCCGCCGAGCGGCTCGATTCCGGGTTACGAGTATTCGAGCGTTTGATCGATATTCGCAGTCGTCAACTGCGTGACGGCGTACAGGTGCTGGTCGCGGATTTCGGCTTCAAGGAGGCGGTGGCCACCGGCGATACCCTGACCTTGCAATCGGCGATGGCCAATCAGGCGGCCCGGATCAATGCCAGCGAAGCCATGCTGATCGGCCTGGACGGTCGGGTGCTGGCATCGAGCCTGTCCAATGCCGTACCTGGCGATACCTTCCGCTACGCCGCCGAACTGCGAGACGCGCGAGGGCAGGGGCCGACCCTGCTCATCGTAGTGCTCGACCAACAGGCGCACCTGTTGGTCGAGGCCGAAGTCCGCGCGCCTTTGCCCATTGCGCGAGTGGTGATGGGATTCGCCATGGACGAAGCGCTTGCGCAGGAGCTCAAGGAACTAACGGGCCTGGACGTGTCCTTTCTGGCCAAGGCGGAGGGCAACAGCGAACAGCTGGCGACCACACTCAAGTCCGAGGCCCATACCGAACTGATCGATGGTTGGAGTCGTCATGAACATGCCAATGGCATCGAAGAGCTGACACTCGATTGTGAGCGCTATCTCAACGAGGACGTGGTGCTGTCGCAGGGTGACGGCTATAGCGTGATTGCCCTGGCCCACAGCTCGCTGGACGACGCGCTGGCCGGCTTTCACCAGTTAGATATGCGGATCCTGCTGATTACGCTCGTTGGCCTCATTGCCTCCTTGTTGGGGGCGCTGATGTTGGCGCGTAGCCTTTCAGGACCGGTGAACGCACTGGCTCAAGCCGCCCAGCGGGTCGGTCGCGGTGACTACCACACGCCCATCGAACTGGACCGCGATGATGAACTCGGCAGCCTGGCCAAAGCACTGAACCAGATGCAGCGCGGCATCGCCGAACGTGAGCAGCTGATTGCGCACAACATGCTGCACGACGATGTGACGGGCCTGCCCAATCGATCCCTAGCCGCCGAATTGCTTTCCCGCGCCGTCGAGGCCGGCCGGATCACGGCGGTGTTGCACATTGGTATCGGTAACCTCGACGCTGTGCAGGACAGTGGCGGCTCCGAAGGTGTAGACCAGGCGCTGCGCGAGCTGACCCAGCGCCTGCAGGCAGGCTTGCAGCCCGGTGATCACCTGGCGAGGATGCTCTCCGATGAGTTCCTGCTGATCGTCAGCGATACCTCCGCTGACAACGCCTTCAGCGCAGCGGTCGCGGTGCAGCAGGCATTGGCCCTGCCAGTGCGCGTCGCCGAGCTTGAAATGCGCATCGAAGCACACATCGGCGTGGCCGGTTATCCGGACGATGCCGGCAGCGTCGACGAGTTGCTGCGCCGCGCCAGAATCGCCATGCAGGACGCGGCGCAGATGCCGGACGGTCTGCAGCTCTACCAGCATGGGCGTGACGATGCCCATCAGCGGCAGATCAGCCTGATTCGCGACCTACGGCATGCCGCAAACGGAGGTGGTCTACATCTGCATTTTCAGCCCAAGGTTGATCTCGAACACGGTCGGGTCTACCAAGCCGAGGCGCTGCTGCGCTGGAATCACCCGATCTATGGCCTGGTGTCGCCCGGCGAATTCATTCCGTTGGCTGAACGCACGGGCAGCATCCAGCTGCTTACCGCCTGGGTGATCGAGGCGGTGCTGCGGCAGCTACATATCTGGAACGGTCGCGGCCTGTACATGGAAGTGTCGTTGAACATTTCCGCCGAGGACCTCAGCAGCCTGACCTTGGAGCAACGGGTGACCGAGTTGCTGCAGCGCTACGTGATTCCGGGGGACCAGCTGGTATTCGAGATTACCGAAAGCGCCATGATGCGCGATCCGGAGCGCGCGCTGACGATGCTTCATCGGTTGCGGGCGTTGGGTATTCGGTTGTCGGTGGATGACTTCGGTACTGGCTTCTCCTCGCTCGCTCAACTGCGGCGCATGCCGGTACAGGAATTGAAGATCGATCAGTCGTTCATTCGCGAGCTGGACGACACCTGTGGCGATGCGGTGATTGTCCGTTCGACCATCGACATGAGCCATGCGCTGGGCCTCAAGGTCGTCGCCGAAGGCGTCGAACATGGCGAAACGCGTGATCTTTTGCGCGCTTGGGGGTGCGACACCCTGCAGGGGTATTTTTTCAGCCGACCGCTGCCTGCTGATGCCTTCGAGGCCTGGTTGAAACAGCAACCCCACCTGGCTGCGCGACCGCTCAAGGAGCCTTCATGACAGCCCTGCGAACACTGCTGCTGGCCGCGTGCTGCGTGCCGATGACCGCCGGTGCCGATGCGGGGCGTTTATTGGCTACCGGTGGCGCGACGGGTATCGAAGGTGCAGCGGGCGGCGGGATCACGCCATGGGCTGTGCTGGCGGGGTACGGCGAGCGAGGCGAGTGGGGCGGCGATGTCTTCGCGACTCGCGTCGAGACGGGCGACTATCGGCTAGACGTCGCCGGTGTGGCGTTTGCCTTCGATAATCGCCTTGAGCTGTCTTTTGCGCGGCAGCGTTTCGATCTCGGCAATCTGGCGCGGGACCTGTCGCTCTCGGAAAACAGCCTCAGCCAGGACATCTTCGGCATCAAACTGCGGTTATTCGGCGATCTTCTCTATGACCGGTTGCCGCAGGTTTCGCTAGGCGCACAGCATAAACGTCAGAAGGACTTCCTGATCCCGTCGCTGATCGGTGCTCAGCGCGACGAAGACACCGAGGCCTACCTCACCGCGAGTCGGCTTATCCTCGGCGGTGCCTTTGGTTACAACCTGCTGCTCAACGGCGGCATCCGCTACAGCCGCGCCAATGAACTCGGCCTGCTCGGCTTCGGCGGTGACCGTCGAGACAGCCGCAGCCTGCTCAAGGAAGGCTCAGCCGCTGTGTTGTTCAATCCGAACTGGGTGCTCGGCGTCGAATACCGGGAGAAGCCCGACAACCTGTCGTTCGCCGGCGAAAGCGATTGGGCGGATTTATTTCTCGGCTATTTCCCCAACAAGCGCTTTGCCGTGGTGCTGGCTTATGCGCGGCTCGGTGAGATTGCCACGCTGGACAATCAGGATGGCGCTTACCTGTCCGTACAAGGCAGCTTTTGATGCACCGGCTCGTCCTGCTGTTCTGTTTGTGGCTTGCTGCCTGCACCCAGCAAGCAATCGAGGATGACAGCCTGTACCGGCAGCTAGGTGGCGAGCCCGGTATTACCCGCATCGTGGAAGGGATGCTGCTGCGCATTGCCCGGGACCCGCGCATCGTCGAACACTTTCAAACTGTCGACATTCAGCGTGTGCGCGACAAGCTGATCGAGCGGTTTTGCGTCGAGGCGGGCGGCCCGTGCACATACACCGGCGACAGCATGGAGGAAAGCCACAAGGGCCTGGCGCTGACACCCAGCGACTTCAATGCGCTGGTCGAAGATCTGCAGGCGGCGATGACTGATGAGGGTGTCTCGATGCCGGCGCAGAACCGTTTGTTGGCGCGCCTGGCGCCCATGCGCGGGCAAGTCATCGACCGCTGAAAGCGCTAGCGGTGACGATCAAACAAACCGCTGCATGACCGGTTCGCCAGCCTGGTCGGCCAAGGACGGCCATAGGCCGTTCCGTTCGCACGTTTCCCAGTCAAAACTGTCCGGTCACGAGCGCAGAGTGCATCGAGACGCTATGCTTTGGTTCTAACCCGACCCATCCGTTGCCAACGCTGCGCCACAAGCGTTCGCGTTTCGTCAGTGAAGGCGGGGCCTGGTCCCCGCAGCACAAGGAAAACAAAACCAATGAATGTGAGTACCCCCACTCTGATCACCTTCGTGATCTACATCGCGGCGATGATTCTTATCGGTTTCACCGCCTACCGCGCCACCAAGAACTTCGACGACTACATCCTCGGCGGCCGCAGCCTCGGCAGTTTCGTCACCGCATTGTCGGCGGGCGCGTCCGACATGAGCGGCTGGTTGCTGATGGGTCTGCCAGGCGCGATCTTCGTTGCGGGTCTGTCCGAAAGCTGGATCGCCATCGGCCTGATTGCTGGCGCCTGGCTCAATTGGATCTTCGTCGCTGGCCGTCTGCGTGTGCACACCGAGCACAATCACAACGCCCTGACCCTGCCGGACTATTTCTCTCATCGCTTCGAGGACACCAGTCGCCTGCTGCGCATCTTTTCGGCGCTGGTGATTCTGGTGTTCTTCACCATCTACTGCGCCTCCGGCGTGGTGGCTGGAGCGCGCCTGTTCGAGTCGACCTTTGGGATGGAATACGGTACGGCACTGTGGGTAGGTGCAGCGGCAACCATTCTTTACGTGTTCATCGGCGGCTTCCTCGCGGTGAGCTGGACCGATACCGTGCAGGCGACGCTGATGATCTTCGCGCTGTTGATCACTCCGGTATTCGTCATCCTCGCGCTGGGCGACATGGGCACCGCCATGGACACGATCGCGGCGCAGGATCCGTCGAATTTCGACATGTTCAAGGGGCTGTCCTTCATCGCCATCATCTCGCTGCTCGGCTGGGGCCTTGGCTACTTCGGTCAGCCTCATATCCTGGTGCGCTTCATGGCGGCCGACTCGGTGAAGACCATTCCCAACGCCCGCCGCATCGGTATGGCTTGGATGATCCTGACGCTCGCAGGCGCTGTAACCGTGGGCTTCCTCGGTATCGCTTACTTTGCCGACAACCCCGCGCTGGCCGGTCCGGTTACTGAGAACGGCGAGCGGGTGTTCATGGAACTGGTCAAGCTGATGTTCAACCCCTGGGTAGCCGGCATCATCCTCTCCGGCGTACTGGCTGCCGTCATGAGTACCCTCAGTGCGCAGCTGCTGGTCAGCTCCAGCGCACTGACCCAGGACTTCTACAAAGCTTTTCTACGCAAGGGCGCGTCGCAGACCGAACTGGTCTGGGTCGGTCGCGGCATGGTGCTGCTGATTGCCTTGATCGCCATCGGCATTGCGTCAAACCCGGACAGCAAGGTGCTGGGATTGGTGTCCTACGCCTGGGCCGGCTTCGGCGCTGCCTTCGGACCGGTGGTTTTGATCTCGCTGGTGTGGAAGCGCATGACGCGCAACGGTGCGCTGGCGGGCATGTTGGTCGGCGCTATCACCGTGGTGGTGTGGAAGGAGTTCATCGGTCTCGGACTGTACGAAATCATCCCAGGCTTCATCCTCGCCAGCATCACCATCTATGTAGTGAGCATCATGGGCAAGGAGCCGGCGGCTTCCATTCAGCAGCGCTTCGAAGTGGCTGACGCGGAGTACCACGCGGGCTAAGCGAGGCCTCGGCAGGATCGTCCTTCGCCGGTGATGATCCTGTCGCATCTCAGTTGCCGTGTAAGTTCGGCTCAATCGGAAGAAGATGCCTCTGTCTTCGAGGCGCGCAGCGGCGGATACTGTTCCTCAGGCGCCAGCCCTTGGCGTCCAGAGGAAATTCAGGAGTATTCCAATGAAAGCGCAATCCGTGATGACTCGCGCCGCAGCCATCGTGCTGGCGGCTCTGTTGATGACTGGCTGCAGCCTGCGCTTGCCAGGCGTCGGTATCGACATCGGTGATGGCGGTGGCGGTGGCGGTGGCCAAGGCGGCAATCACTGCCCGCCGGGCCAGGCCAAGAAGGGTAACTGCTGACTCAGGCGCCACCCCTCCCTCCAACTGAATGGCGACTGCCATTCAGTACCTTCCAAGTGACGCCAGGAATCTTCTTGTTCGCCTCGCTTACCCGCCGTGCTCAGCCATCATAACCACGACGACAGTCCTGATATTTACGAGACGACATAGCCGCTCATCCCCTGAGCCGCCGAATGGTTTGACAGGTCTAAGCTTTCTGCCACGGTTAGTCTGGAGTGCGCGTACCGCTTGCGCTTGGCAAGCCCGGCAAAGCTCGCATCGCTAAAACAAAAACAATAAACATCTGAGGAACCTCTCATGCTTCCAAGCAAGTTGGCTTTAGCCTGCACGCGTGCCGTCGCCGGCGCGGTGCTGGTCGGTACTATCGGAATAGCTGCTGATGTTCAGGCACGGTCCAAGCCGATCAAGCCCCCGGTCTCCCACAGCGAATCACGTGAACAGGATTCGCGCGCCTTCGTCCCGATTGTCTCGCCGTTGGCAGCATTTCCCGGTCTGCCCAGCGAGCGCTGGACCGGCGTTTACGAGGGCGCGTCCTACCAGATCGAAGTGCCACCTAATTGGAACGGCATGCTCGTCATGTATGCGCACGGCTATCGCGGTACCGGACCCGAACTGACCGTTGGCCCGCCGCCGATCCGTCCATGGCTGTTGCAACAGGGCTACGCCTGGGCAGCCTCCAGCTACAGCAAGAACTACTACGATGTGCGCGCCGGCATTGAAGATACCAACGCATTGGCTTTGGCCTTCAGCGAGCTGACCGGCAAAGCCCAGCCGAGCAAGACCTACATCACTGGGCATTCCATGGGCGGCCACGTCGCTGCTGCCGCGGTGGAAGCCGAGACCTACGCCACCGCTAACAATCCGGTGCGCTACAGCGGCTCGGTGCCGATGTGCGGCGTCACGGGTGACGTCTATGAATTCGAATACCTGATGAACTTCACCCTGGCCGCACAGCACCTGGCCGGGCAGGGCCCGACCACCTTCCCGGCGACGGATTTCCAGGCCAAATTGCCGCAGATTATCGGAACGCTGTGGGACAGCTACCCGACCGACCCGTCGCCGCAGGGTGAGAAGCTGGAAGGCATCGTTCGTGACCTCAGCGGCGGTGAGCGCCCGATCTTTGCTGAAGGCTTCCGCACCAGCCTGCAAAGTGTCGTACTGGGCACCGGAGGCCAAGACGGTTCGGTAAACGGCATTCTGGCCGACTCGCTCAGTGGCAACCTCGCCACCCGCTATCAGTTCGACACGAACAAAGCGATGTCCCGCGAAGAGCGCGAGTTCAACGACTCGATCATCCGCGTGGTCGGCCATCCGCCGGCCAACAGCATCCGCCCGGACGGGCTGCGCTGGATTCCGGTAGTGAACGGGCAGTTCAACGTCCCGGTGGTCAGCATCCACACCCTCGGCGACCTCTACGTGCCGTTCAAGCACCAGCAGATCTACCGCCGCAACGCTGAGGCCAACGGCAACGGGGACTTACTGGTGCAGCGTGCCATTCGCGCGCCCAGTCACTGTGATTTCACCTATCAGGAACAGGTTGAAGCGATGGCGGCAATGCTCCAGTGGGATCAGCAGGGCATCAAGCCGGCGGGTGACGAGGTCCTCAATCCGCGCGTAGTCGCAAACCCTTCCTACGGCTGCCAATTTACGCGTAATGACGGCACTCAAAACCGGACGTCGTTGCCGGCTTGCCCTGAGAGTTGATCCGCTAGCGACGGAAAACGAAAAAGCCCTGCTCCGGCAGGGCTTTTTAATTGGAGCGGGCGAAGGGATCGAACCCTTATGCTTAGTGTGTCGTTCCGTCTCAAAGCGTTTCGTTACGGGGTTTCCAGCTATCTCGCCTGCTCGTTTCGTCGCAATGCGTCACAGTGATTTCGACACTTTTTCGACATGTCTGCTAGAGGTGTTCCCGTTTCGATCTAAATCATCGATATAGAGGAACAAGCTCGTGTGGTTGTAGCTCTTACACAACACCAGTACGAGCTTGCAATGCCCCGATTACCGCCCAGTGAGGAGCACTGGTCGAAGCTGAGGGAAATTCAGCTGCACAAGGCCATCTACAACAAGCGTAATCTACGGACGACCGTCGAAGGCATGCTGTATCGCATGCGCGGAGGATGCCCCTGGCGAGACTTTCCCGAGGCATTCGCAAGCTTGAGCAAAGGCTACAAACGTTTCAACGCCTGGACCGCGTCAGGTTAGCTCGCAGCTAACCTCTATGGCTTCAACCTGACAGGTCGCATGCTTAGCGTACGATTTTTCCGTTTTCTTTATCGCCCCCTTGAAGGCCCTCCGTCCAGCCATACACTTTGCCCACCGACAGAGGTAACTCAATGATTCGACTTCTCTATATCAGCCGTGCCGCCCCCACAATATCGAATGAACAAGTGCAGGACATACTACTGTCCTCGCGCAAAAATAATCCGGCCAGCAGTATCACTGGCATCCTGGTCCACGGTGGTGGACTGTTCATGCAAGTTTTAGAAGGGCAGGAACAGGATGTTCTCCGGAAATATGTGAAGATTCTAGATGATCCCAGACACAGTGGTGCAGAGATTCTTTATATTTCGCCGGCGAACAATCGGATCTTTGGGAAGTGGTCGATGGGGGGCATCAAGAGCGATCCCTTGCAATTTCAATATATCTCCAAATTGCGCGCCCGCCGTCTAGAGGTCATCGATGCAAGTACGTTCACGGAGACGATGCGCGAGTTTGCACAGATGCTGGGAGACGCGAAGTAGGGTGTGACCAGAAACCCCTGTTTAGGATGACCTGTGGTCAATGTGTAGGGGGTGTTCCAGCTTCGATCTAAATCATTTATATATAGGAACAAGCTCGTATCGTTGTAGCTCACACACAACAACAATACGAGTCTGCAATGCCCCGATTACTGCTCAGTGATGAGTACTGGTCGAAGCAGCGGGAAATTCCGCTGCACAAGCCCATCTACAGCGAGCGTCTACTAACGCTCCTCAATGTTGATGATGCTGAAGCTTCCGCTACCTCAGCCCATTGGGTTAAAGCTGCTTGCTGCTCCGCAATAACGGGTTTTCATCCGATCGCTTAGATCTTTGCGATCACCGTCAAAGCGGGCACGCCATGTCTGACATTGTTCATGGAAGTGCTGTTTGGCAGCCTTGCGGCATTCTCTATAGTCGATTGAGTCGGCGATGATTGCCGCACACGCTCGTTCCGTCGATGTAGTTGTTTACTGCCACCCACTCCGCCAGATAGTTAGTACCGCCATTCCAGCTCTTTATCCATGTGGATGTGCGCTCCCGGCTTACCGTGCGCGGACGTCGCTCGCTACTAGCGGGCTTTGCTGCAACTTCACGGACTACCGGCGGAGTGTAGGTGCTGGCCGGCTGCTTGGGCGTGTAGTTGTCATCGTTGAATGATGTTTGGCGAGACTGCGCGTCCTCTGCCGACCGCTCTGCGAACCACTCGATTTCTTCTTGGCTCAGCTGACGCTGCTGGGGCGCTGGTGTCGGTTCTACTGCTGGGGCTTCATAGCTTGTAACGGACGGCTGGCTAATCGGCTGCATGTGCTGTGGCTGTGCTGGCTCTGGTTTGAATAGAGGCTCGCCGCCGATATGGATGCCTTGCTTGATCTGGTTCATGTCCAGGACTATCGGCTTTCCGAACGTCAATGCCAGTGCCGCGATGACCGCCGAACCGATCCCCAGTATTGCTAGGAATCGCCATGGCCCTTGCTTCTTCCTGCTGCGTAGATACTCGGGCGCGTCGTCCCAGTCTGATCTCATGTCGCCTCCTTGCGTTGACCTATGGAATAAATATGTGCCTTAGGTCGGAGCTGAAGCTTTCAATCCCGCTGCCATCACGAGTATCAATAACAACAGTAGCACTATGCATAGAAAGCCGACGAAGGTAGGTAAAAAATACAAATAGCTATTAGTGTCCTTGTAGCGACCGAAGGTCAGTACCTTCAGTACCCAAAGGCCTAGCCCCCTAAGCGCAACCTCGAATATAAGTCCGACAATCGTTTCCATGTTATATTCGGCTTCTTTGCCCGAAGAGGGCGCTAAATAAATCTTTCCCATTTGTTCATAGGCTTCCTCATCCCTATAAAGATAGAAATTAAGCCTATAAAGAAAAGCCATGTTAAAAGATCCATGGGCACCCTGTTTTTTTAAAAAAAAGCAGTTGTCGAGGCTTTGCCCGTTAATTTTTTATTAAAGTGGGAGGTAAATGTTTCGATAAATATTTTCGTTATTCTTGATGCGTCATAATGTGTGGAATGCTGAACCAAAACAGCATCATGCATCGGTATCTTTACAGAGACATCTTCTTTCAATAGTAACTCTGTAAGGGCTTTTTTGAAGATCAGTGATGCCGTTCCTTGCACGACTTGGCTAACAGCTGATCGTTTTTCTTTTTCCGTAAGTTTTGCTTCTGTATTTCGAATGTAATAGTTTCCTTCGGTTGTGCCTATCTTCCCGTCTTCTTGGAATTTCACCAGTATTTGTTTTTTCCATTCTTCGAAAGTCTCGAACTGATTAAAGAAGCTTTTTGCTTTCGCTCTATCAGCGCCTTGGACGCATGCGCCATCGATCAAAGATTTTTTTTTCATGCCATAGCAATAGGATAAAAATAGCTTCTTTGCAATTTTACGGTTTTCGCTGTTTCCAAAGACCTGCTCTGAAATTACCTGATAAATATCATTGTCATTGTAGAACGAAAGTAATGCTTCATCATTGGAGAGCGCGGCCATTACCCCAACTTCAAATTGATCGTAGTCTATGTAAGAAAATGAGAGTTCCGGGCTATCTGGAGTTATTATGTCCCGGTATTTCCTTGAAAGATTTTGCAATACTGGGTCGCGGTAATATATTCGTGAGGTTCTAGTCGCGAACGTATCAACGATGGGGTAGACCTTTCTTGCTGAAGAGGTGATAGATGTAAGGATATGACGAGAGTCTGAGATCTTTCTTAATTGAAGCACATCTTGCGCATAATCAGTGTCTACTGAAATAAAGTTTAGGACATAGTCGATTGACTCTTCCTCAAAGCTGTATCCTTTCGGCTCTAGATATTCGACAATTTCTGTATTGCTAGGCACTTCAAATGGAAGGTCGTGTTTGGTTGCGAAGTTTTTTAGTTCGCAATAGTAGTCAAAGTCAATGTTCTGCTTATGTTCTCTTAGTCTCTCAGTATCTATATTTATGCCTTGAACCAGCTGTCGCCACAGTAAGTTGAATAAAGGTAGTTCAATATCGAAGAATCGTCTGATTTCTCCGTTGTTCTCTGCGGTAATGAGAGTGCTTTCATAGTGCGCTACGATTACCGGTACAAATTTTGCGAACGCTTTTTGGTCAAAATTAGATTTCCCGATGAAGTGTTCTAGGTAATTTGCAGTTATCTTTGAATCTTTATCTGACCAAGATAATAGCGCTCCCTCGCTACGCGACTTCCTGTTTACCTTGGCTCCAGTTACAGATGCACGCATTTCCTCTACATCTATAACCTGAACGGGCAGTGAGCCGGTTTTCGAATAAATAGATTCCGCTATCAGCCAATAATCATGACATATCAGAAGCTCTTGAATTTCTACTAATTCTTCCGCGCTGACTTCGATCAGGTCATCGTTTCTCCTGCTAAGGAAATATCGGTCTCTGCCGAGGTTGGCATAATCCTTTTTGTAGAGAAAGATGTTATTCATAGGGGTCCAGCTGTTCGTATATGTCTAGCATGTTGGGTACGTCTCTATCGCGGAGCGGAAGCCCGTCCTGATAGTATGGCAATGCGCGATTGATAGTTCCCTTGGTTTTATAGCAGAGTTTGCTTATCAACGGCCTTCTGTCATCTTCAGTCGCATTGCTCACGCTTAATAAGAAATAGCGTCTTTTAATATATGGCCAGTCTGCCGAGTATGTTTCTGTCAGTGCGGTAAGTTCTTCTTGTGCTCCGATGCAGCACAGATATATAAATATTGCCGGTATCTCTGCTGCGTCGGGGCGGCGGGTGATTTTATCTTTCGCTATTGATACCAATTCATCAGTTCTTTTTTTCTTTCTGGCTAATAAAAGCCATAAATTGTAGTTTTGCCAGCCGTGAATCGAAATTTCATCATTTTTTAAATGGTTTTCAAGAATTTCAAAATGTTCGTCTTGCAGTTCCAGAGACGCAAGAAGTCTGCAGAACTGATCACTGGATGCGGCCTGTTCGTCTAGCTTTGTTAATACCAGCTCTATTAGCTCATGTGCCATCTGTGAGCTAGCGTCGAACAGCTTTGACTCAATAAGAGTTGTGAATCTGTTTACGGCGAACCTAAACTGCCTTGATTGTGTTTCTTTTTTTTCTATGCAGTCTTCTAAGATTTGATAAATGTATGGGATAGATCGGATAATTATTCTTCTGCTTTTTGAACGCCACATTTGATTTATGGCTGAGACTCGGTCGTCATGGCCCGGGAAGAAGCTGTTGATAATTTCCGTATCGGTTGAAGATGTCAATATTTCCGTTTTAGCTGAATTAATATTCATGCCTACGGTTCTTAACTCAGATATCAAGTCCGTTATGGCCTTTCGGGCGTGTTGCGGACTTTCGCATATGATGCGTATATCATCCACGTATCGAAAATAGTCGTACCCTTTAGCAACCATTCTTCGGTCGACATCCGAAAGTACTACATTTGCAATAAAGGAAGACGCGTCTCTGTTTTGAGGTAGACCGTGTCGATCACTGTAGCTCCAGTGAGCGAGTAGATCACAAAGCGTAGCGATAGCATTACGGATATAAAGTTTTTCTCTACCGCTAGCTTTAATGTAGGATATCTTTCGTTCGAAAGCTTCGCGAACGGATGATACAGTTATGTTTTCGAAATAATTAATTAAATCCGTGGCAAGCAAGGTTTTTTCTGCTTTAAAAGCAGTAAGCGTCACGCCTTCAAAAGTTGACCAAAGGTCGATTCTGCTTTTGAATAAATAACGATCTCTTTTGCTTTTTTTCCTATGCCTGTGTCCAAATACTCTGTTTGACAGTAGCGGATCATAGTAAGGTATTAAAAAGCTGCATATTGCTTGATATACAAATCGATCATAAAAGTCGGTTTCTAGACTGTATCGTATACCGTACCCTTTTTTTGGTATGTCGAAAAGAGTACGCTTAGATCCTAAGTATCTACCGTTACCTTCTTCTAGCAGCGAAGTGATGACGCCCTCAAGATGTTTTCTATCAGACAGTAAGTCTTCATAGTTGATGGCGTCGAAGAACCAATCGTCCTTCATGTCTTGACGTAGGTGCGTTAAGACAGAACTAAAGTTAATCGGAAAAGAGAGGACGCTATCCCTTCCTTGGAGTAATTCTTCCTCTAACAACTTCTGCTCCTTGTCCCGTTCCGCTGGGCAAACCATCGCTTGGCAACGTCTTTTGTAATCGCTATCCCGCGCTTTGATTGGGCAAGTTTGAATCGGCAATAGCGGGAAAAAGGAGACAGATTTATTTATCCGCCAAGCCCGACAGCAGCGCCATCCAAAACAAGCCAAACGCTAAACGAAAAAAGCCCCGCAAACGCAGGGCTTTTCAAATCTGGAGCGGGCGAAGGGAATCGAACCCTCGTCATGAGCTTGGGAAGCTCAGGTAATGCCATTATACGACGCCCGCGTAGGCAGCCTTTGTACCAGAAGGGCCGGGTGAGGAGAAGCGGGTGCGGCGTTTAGGTCGATGAATGTTTTTCAGACCTGCGCAATTTCTCCGGGCGTCAGGCTGCGGTATTGGCCTGGGGCTAGGGTGGGGTCGAGAAGCAGCGGACCCATGCGTTCGCGATGCAATGAGGTGACCTTGTTGTTGAAGTGGCCGAACATGCGTTTGACCTGGTGGTAGCGGCCTTCATGCAGAGTCAGGCGTGCCTGATGGGAGCCCAGCAGGTCGAGTTCGGCGGGCAGGGTGGTGAGGTTCTCGAAGCGAAAGTAGAGGCCTTCGGCGAAGCGCTCGACGCAAACCGGGTCGATGGGGTCTTCGGTGTCTACGAGGTAGGTTTTGCCCAGCAGGCTTTCCGGTTGGGTGAGGCGGCGGGACCAGAGACCGTCGTTGGTGATGATCATCAGACCGGTGGTGTTGAAGTCCAACCGCCCGGCGATGTGCAGTTCGTCCTTGTCCGGCTCGTTCAGCAGATCCAGCACCGTGGGGTGTTGCGGATCGGCGGTGGCGCTGACGCAGCCGACCGGCTTGTTCAGCATAAAGAACCGCGCGGGTTTGCCTGCCTGCAGTAGCTCGCCATCAAGTTCGATACGATCGAAGATGCGAACGTCATGGGTGCCGTCGCAGACCGTGTTCCCATTCACCGCAGCACGGCCCGAGGCCAGCAGCAGGCGCGCTTGGCGATGGCTGCAGTGGGGCAGATTGGCGAGGAAACGGTCGAGGCGCATCAGGGTTTTGCAGGCAACTCGCCGCGCGCGCAACGCGGGCAGATGCAGGCTTTATTGAGCGCGTCATCAGGAATCTGTTCGCGGGCTTCGGGCGCTATCTCAACGCTGAAGCACCAGCAGGGCCGTGTCGCAGTGGCTGGATTAGCCAGGCCACAGCTGTTGGGCTCACCACAAATCGGGCATCTATTAGGTTCGGGTGTATCGGTCATGACCGCCTCCGGGCAGTGGCAGCGCGTGATGCAGTGGAGCGGTTAGTTCATATCAAAATCAGGCACTCGGCATTGCACCGAGCGCCTGTGCTATGTATGGCTTCGTTACTTGACGCGTTGACCGGGCTTGGCGCCGCTGTCCGGGCTGAGCAGGTAGATCTCTTCACCGCCAGGGCCGGCGGCCAGCACCATGCCTTCGGAGACGCCGAACTTCATCTTGCGTGCGGCCAGGTTGGCGACGTACAGGGTCAGGCGACCTTCCAGTTTGCTTGGGTCCGGGTAGGCGCTCTTGATACCGGAGAACACGTTGCGCTTGGCATCGCCAATGTCGAGGGTCAGGCGCAGCAGCTTGTCGGCGCCTTCCACGAACTCGCACTTCTCGATCAGCGCGATGCGCAGGTCAACGGCAGCAAAGGCGTCGAACGCGATTTCAGCAGCGATGGGCTCTTTGGTCAGCTCTCCATTGCCGCTCGGCTGGGCCGCGGTTTCGGTGGAGGCGAGGTCTTCCTTGGATGATTCAATCATGGCTTCGATTTTGGCAGGCTCAATACGGGTCAATAGCGGGGTAAAAGCGTTCAGCTGATGGTTGGTCAGCAGCGTTTCCAGGTCAGTCCAGCCTAGCGGCTCGACATTCAGGAAGCGCTCGGCGTCGGCGGCCAGGTTTGGCAGCACCGGCTTGAGGAAGATCACCAGTTGGCGGAACAGGTTGATGCCGGTGGCGCAGATGGCCTGGACTTCATCCTGCATGCCATCTTGCTTGTTCAGTGCCCAGGGCGCCTTGTCGGCGATCCAGGCATTGGCGCGGTCGGCCAGCGCCATGATCTCGCGCATGGCGCGGGCGAAATCGCGGTTCTCGTAAGCGTCGGCAATGGACGGTGCGGCCGCCTGGAAAGCGTCGGTCAGTTCCGGCGCAGCGTTGCGGTCGACCATCAGGCCGCCGTTGCCTTTGTGGATGAACCCGGCGCAACGGCTGGCGATGTTGACGACCTTGCCAACGAGGTCGGAATTGACCTTCTGCACGAAGTCTTCGAGGTTCAGGTCCAGGTCGTCCACGCCGCGGCCGAGCTTGGCGGCGTAGTAGTAGCGCAGGTATTCGGGGTTCAAATGGTCGAGGTAAGTGCGCGCCTTGATAAAGGTGCCGCGCGATTTGGACATCTTCTGCCCGTTCACCGTCAGGTAGCCATGCACGGCGACGGCGGTGGGCTTACGCAGGCCGGCGCCTTCGAGCATGGCAGGCCAGAACAGGGTGTGGAAATTGATGATGTCTTTGCCGATGAAGTGGTACAGCTCGGTGGTGGAATCCTTCTTCCAGAACGCATCGAAGTCCAGTTCCGGGCGGCGTGCGCAGAGGTTCTTGAAGCTCGCCATGTAGCCGATGGGCGCGTCCAGCCAGACATAGAAGTACTTGCCTGGCTCATCGGGGATCTCGAAGCCGAAGTAGGGCGCATCGCGGGAGATGTCCCACTCGTGCAGGCCGCCGTCGAGCCATTCGGCGATCTTGTTGGCGACTGAGTCCTGCAGGCTGCCGCTGCGGGTCCACTCCTTCAGCATCGCCTCGAAATCGGGCAGCTTGAAGAAGAAGTGTTTGGAGTCGCGCAGCACCGGTGTGGCACCAGAGATGGCCGAGCGTGGGTTCTTGAGTTCGGTGGGCTCGTACGTGGCGCCGCACTTTTCGCAGTTGTCGCCGTACTGGTCTTCTGCCGCGCACTTCGGGCAGGTGCCCTTGATGAAGCGGTCGGCGAGGAACATGCCTTTCTCGGGATCGAAGTACTGGGTCACCGACCGCGTGGCGATGTGGCCGGCGTCGCGCAGGCGCGTGTAGATCATCTCGGACAGCTCGCGATTCTCTTCCGAATGGGTCGAGTGGAAGTTGTCGAAGTCGACCAGGAAGTCGGCGAAGTCCGCACTGTGCTCGGCCTGCACGTTGGCGATCAGTTGCTCGGGCGTGATGCCCTCCTTCTCGGCGCGCAGCATGATGGCCGAGCCATGGGCGTCATCGGCGCAAACATAGATGCACTGGTTGCCGCGCAGCTTCTGAAAGCGCACCCACATGTCCGTCTGGATGTACTCGAGCATATGGCCAAGGTGGATCGAACCGTTGGCGTAGGGCAGGGCACTGGTAACGAGGATCTGACGGGCTTCGGACATGGGGGAAATCTGCAGTCGGGGTTGCGAGTGAGCTGGTCACTATAAAGGTGCGACGTTTTTTTTTCACCCGCACTGGCGCGGCTGGTGCCGGTCGAATGCGGGTGCCGCGCCATGTTGACGCGGTTGATGAGCCCATACGGCACCACGGGGTAAGATGCCCGTCTGTTTTACTAGGTTTTCTTGGGAGTAGTCATGACCGTCACACGCGAAGCTGTGGAAGCCGTACTGCGTCAGTACACCGACCCTAACCTGAACCAGGACCCGGTCACTGCCGGTTGCGTGCGTTCCATCGATGTTCAGGGCGATCGCGTCAGCGTGCAGATTGAACTGGGCTACGCCGCCGGGCTGTTTCGTAGCGGCTGGGCGCAGATGCTGGCCATGGCCATCGAGCAGTTGGAAGGCGTTACTCGGGCGGACGTGCAAGTCGATTGCGTGATCCGCTCGCACAAGGCGCAGGACCAGCTCGAGTCGATGGCCAATGTGAAGAACATCATCGCCGTCGCTTCCGGCAAGGGCGGCGTGGGGAAATCCACCACGGCCGCCAATTTGGCACTGGCGCTGGCCCGCGAAGGCGCGCGGGTTGGCGTACTGGATGCGGATATCTATGGCCCGAGCCAGGGCATCATGTTCGGCATTCCCGAAGGCACCCGCCCCGAAATTCGTGACAACAAAGCCTTTATCCCGCTGGAAGCCCACGGCGTACAGATTATGTCGATGGCTTTCCTGGCCGACGACAAGACGCCGATGGTCTGGCGTGGCCCGATGGTATCCGGCGCGCTGCTGCAGCTGATCACCCAGACGGCTTGGAGTGATCTGGACTATCTCATCGTGGACATGCCGCCGGGCACCGGTGACATCCAGCTGACCCTGGCGCAAAAGGTGCCTGTGGTTGGGGCGGTCATCGTGACCACGCCTCAGGATCTGGCGCTGCTGGATGCCAAGAAAGGCGTGGAGATGTTCCGCAAGGTGAACATTCCGGTACTGGGCGTCGTGGAAAACATGGCCATTCACATCTGCTCGAACTGCGGTCATGCCGAGCATCTGTTCGGCGAAGGCGGTGGCGAGAAGCTGGCAGAGCAGTACAACGTAGAGCTGCTGGCCTCGTTACCGCTGTCGATGGCAATTCGCAGCCAGGCCGACGCCGGCAAGCCGACCACCATTGCCGACCCTGAAAGCCAGATCGCGATGATCTATCAGCAAATGGCGCGCAGTGTGGGGGCACGGATTTCACTGAGCGGGCAGATCATTGCGCAGTCGATGCCGAACATCGTTGTAACCGACGACTAATTTCAAAGCAGGGTGGCGCTTCGCGCTGCCCGTGGCTGATCGGTCGCCAGTAAATCGCAGGCATAAAAAAGCCCCGCCGAAGCGGGGCTTTTTCAGCAAAGAAGCTTCAGGTTAGATAACCTGAACTTCCTCAGCTTGCATGCCCTTCTGGCCGCGAGTAGCGACGAAGGAAACTTGCTGGCCTTCTTTCAGGCTCTTGAAACCGTCGCCTTGGATGGCGCGGAAGTGTACGAAAAGGTCGTCACCGGATTGCGGAGTGATGAAGCCGAAGCCTTTCTCATCGTTGAACCACTTAACGGTACCGGTTTGGCGATTGGACATTTGAAATGTCTCCTTGAACAAGGTGTAGAGATGATTTGAACGGGCAAATACCCCGAACGGTGACTGTGTGCAAGGAGTTAGGAGTCGTAGCAATGATCGGATCGAAATCTAAACATGTAGCGATTCACGGTGACACATGCAGCAGCAGCCAATGAAAGATACTCCATTTCTGTCGCAATGCGAGCATTATTTTCAGTTTCCGGCCAAAGCGTCAGAGATGCGACGCATGGACCCGGTTCATGGGCTTTGAACCGGGTCCGTGGGGTCGGTAAGATGCACACCCTTATATGAACGCCCACCAGCCCAGTCAGGACGCCCGCCATGAGCATCAAATCGGATAAATGGATTCGTCGGATGGCCCAGGAGCACGGCATGATCGAGCCCTATGTCGAACGCCAGATGCGCGGCGAGGGCAGCGAGCGCTTGATCTCTTACGGCGTGTCCAGCTATGGCTACGACGTGCGCTGCGCCGATGAATTCAAGATCTTCACCAACATCAATTCGGCAATCGTCGATCCGAAGAACTTCGACGAGAAGAGCTTCGTCGACATCAAGAGCGACGTCTGCATCATCCCGCCCAACTCTTTCGCACTGGCGCGCACGGTCGAATACTTCCGCATTCCGCGCAACGTGCTGACCATCTGCCTGGGCAAGAGCACTTATGCGCGCTGCGGCATCATCGTCAACGTGACGCCGCTGGAGCCAGAGTGGGAAGGGCACGTGACCCTGGAGTTCTCCAACACCACCACCCTGCCAGCGAAGATCTACGCCAACGAAGGCGTGGCGCAGATGCTGTTCTTGGAATCGGATGAAGAGTGCGAGACCTCTTATCGTGATCGCGGCGGTAAGTATCAGGGTCAGCGTGGCGTGACCTTGCCGAAGGCCTGATTTCGATCAGCGAGTTGGCTGCCAGCTCAAGCGGGCAGCAACCGCCGCTCGCGTGTCTCGCGCTTTGACTATCCAGGTGCAGTGGGGCGGCTGTCCTATTGGCCTAACCGCATTCTAGAGCGCCTCTCCGAGGCGAGCTGCGGTCCTTCGGCAGACGGGCTTCTTGTCGAAGCTGTCACTGTTCCGCTGTTTCTGTTTCGTTTGAATAAAAAATGCCCGCACGATGCGGGCATTTTTGGTGCCTGGATGATGAGGCGACAGGCGCCCCATCAAGCAGACGGGACTCAGGCGAAGTTCTTCGCGACGAAGTCCCAGTTGACCACGTTCCAGAATGCTTCGACGAACTTCGGACGCGCGTTGCGGTAGTCGATGTAGTAAGCATGTTCCCAGACGTCGCAGGTCAGCAGCGGCTTGTCACCTGCGGTCATCGGGTTGCCGGCACCAATGGTGCTCGCCAGGCCTACGCTACCGTCAGACTTCTTCACCAGCCAGGCCCAGCCGGAGCCAAAGGTGCCGATAGCGGTCTTGGTGAACTCTTCCTTGAACTTGTCGAAGGAGCCGAACGCAGCGTTGATGGCATCAGCCAGGGCACCGGTCGGCTGGCCGCCGGCGTTCGGAGCCATGCAGTTCCAGAAGAAAGTGTGGTTCCAGACCTGAGCGGCATTGTTGAAGATGCCACCGGAAGAGGTCTTGATGATGGTTTCCAGGTCCTTGCCTTCGAACTCGGTGCCAGGAACCAGATTGTTCAGGTTGGTCACGTAGGCCTGGTGATGCTTGCCATGGTGATACTCGAAAGTTTCGGCGGAAATGTGCGGCTCGAGGGCGTTCTTTTCAAACGGAAGCGGCGGCAATTCGAAAGCCATGGTGTATCTCCTGCTCAGGTGTCGAGAATAGATGCGGCTCGGAAGGAGGCAGTCTGCGCTGTGACCAACGCCTCGCGGAACGGAGAAAACTACTTCACTGATGTTCGTCCGTTTACGCCTGTCTTTCCCTTCGCTCGCTACATACGTGCGCATTCTTCGGCCGATCACGGGCGGCCGTAATGGCGGGCTGAAGCGTTCCACTCCATGCCCGCGGACCAAGGATCATAGCACTCAGCCTGTGGCAAAACCACGCATCAACTGTGTGGAGAAGCCGGTGCCAGAGCCTCTTAATCGAGATCTGGCGAAAGGTGCGAGGATGCCGAGGCCCTCTGCGTGGACCTCCGATTGGCGGGGGCGTTCCTTAGGCGAGGACAACAAGCTGCGCGGCTACCGCGAACATCATGGTCGCGACACCCAGGTCAATCAGTCGCCAGGTCAGCGGCCGTGCTAGCCACGGTGCAAGCCAGGCTCCGCCCAGGGCAAGGATCAGGAACCATAGCGTCGACGCGCTTGCGGCGCCTAGCGTATAGGCCCCTGGCTCGGGTTGCTGAGCCCCGAGTGAGCCAATCAGTACTACCGTATCGAGATAAACGTGCGGGTTCAGCAAGGTGACGGCCAGCGCGGCGAGCAATACGCTCCGCAGCGAGCGCGGACCGCGTTGGGTGTCTTCCAGCAGGGCTTTCGGGCGCGCTGCGCGGCGCAACGCGATGACGCCATAGAACAGCAAGAACAGCACGCCACCCCATCGGGTGATTTTCAGCAGCAACGGGTTTTCCGCCAGCACGGCGGCGAGGCCAAAGACGCCGACACTGACCAGCAGAATGTCGCAGAGAATGCAGAGTGCGGCTACGGGAAGATGGTGCTCGCGGCGCAAGCTCTGCGCCAGCACGAACGCGTTTTGCGCGCCGATAGCAACGATCAGGCCGGCGGTGACCAATAGTCCGTTGAAGTAGCTCTGCCACATGATGCGCTGCCTGTGTTTGTTGAGAGGTGCTCGCAGTGTCAGGTCAGTTGCGTTATAAGAAAAACGAAATTCGGTAATGCCCCATAAGGAAATCCAATGTTCGATTACAAGCTGCTGGTCGCTTTGGCGGCTGTGGTTGAGCAAGCCGGCTTCGATCGCGCTGCGCAGTCGTTGGGGCTGTCGCAATCGGCCGTGTCGCAGCGCATCAAGTTGCTCGAAGCGCGGTTGGGGCAGCCGGTATTGTTGCGCGCCTCGCCACCGCAGCCCACCGAGGTTGGCCGGCGTTTGCTCAACCACGTTCAACAGGTGCGCCTGCTTGAGCGGGATCTTCAAGGACAAGTGCCGGAGCTGGACGAGAGCCGGCTACCGGAGCGGCTGCGTATTGCGCTGAACTCCGACAGCCTGGCTACCTGGTGGCCAGGTGCGATTGCACCGTTCTGCACACGACATGGCGTGGTGCTCGATCATGTGCTGGAGGATCAGGATGTTGGGCTCAAGCGCATGCGCGCCGGGGAGGTGGCGGCGTGCGTGTGTGCGGTTGAACGGCCCTTGGCCGGTGCGCG
>Ga0222713_10000442_pt1 | contig 46651 bp, 38 predicted proteins | sample C33_649DmetaG_FD_165061 | JGI IMG/M metagenome (GOLD analysis project Ga0222713, IMG submission 165061) | Estuarine water microbial communities from San Francisco Bay, California, United States - C33_649D | ecosystem: Environmental > Aquatic > Marine > Unclassified | place: USA: California... | reverse complement strand
AGGTCTAGACGTCAGTCGCAGATACACGAACGCGCGGGGGCTTCGGCTCCCGCGCGTTTTTTATTGGCGGAACAATCTCTCGTTGGCGATCAACGCCCGCGTGGTCGCATCAGCCCCGCGCCGCGCGGCGTCGATGCGGGCGGCGCGGTCGGGCTCATTCAACAACACACTCACCTGCGCGCGTTTGAAGAGCACCATCGGATAGTCGGGGTGCGACGATGGAATGCGATCAAGCGCCTGTCGCGCCTCGTCAACCCGCCGCACTGACTGGTAGAGCACTCCCAGCTCGAGGTCGTGCGCAAAGGAGGCGCCCTGGGCCTGGCGGGCGCGCTCAAATCCCCAAATGGCCTGATCGGTCTGCTGCTGCGACATCGCAAGCTGCCCGAACCTGACGGCCTCTGCCGGCGTCGGCGGGCGCAGGTCGAACACGCGGCGCAGCAACACCAGGCTGTCGGCCGCGCGGCCTTCACGTTCGCGCAGCCGCGCGAGCGTTTCGAGCGCCGGTAAGCGCTCGGGCTGCGTTGCGAGCACGCCCTCAAGCAGCGGCACGGCCTGGGCCCAGCGCGCGCCCTTCGCGTAGTGCAGCGCCAGATACAGCTTCACGTCGGGTGAATCGGGTGCGAGCGACGAAGCGCGCCGGAAGGCGTCGAGCGCCTGCGCCTCCTGGCCCAGCGCCGAATGCGCCGTCGCCAGCCGCATCGTCGCATCCAGATGATTCGGATCGGCCGCGAGGATCCGGCGCAGCACGGGGATCACCTGCGCGTACCGTTCCTGCACAAACAGTCCGGACGCCTGTTCGAGCAGCGGGAGGATGTGCACCATGTCCACCGGCCTCGGCGCGTCGCGTCGCACGGCGGGCGCGGAGGTCGCACTCACGTAGCCGAGGCTCGCGAGTTTTTCGCGCGCCTCGGCATCCATCGGCGCCTGTGACGCCGCAGCTGCCAGGGAGGGTACGGGGTATTCATCGAGCGCCTTGCGCATCGACGGCGCAAGCGTCGCGCCGGTACGCAAATCCGTCTTCTCCGCCGGGTCAGCGGCCAGGTCGTAGACCTCGACCGGACCGGCCACGATCGCCTTCTGCGTCCCTTCCACCGCCATGATTTGCGGCTGCCAGCCGTATTGCAGGAACGGCTTCATCGCTTCGCCCAGGACAACTTCAGCGGTGGGTTGGGCCGCACGCAGACTGTCGGGCGACGGGCGACCCGCCCAGTCGAGCACGGTATGAAACAGGCGGCGAATACTGACCGGCGTCGTGACTTCCCCGGCCGTCACGCCCGGGCCCGACAGCGCGAGCGGCACGTGCATCGTGGACTGGTAGACGAGGTGCCCGTGCTGGGCTTCGCCGTGTTCGCCCAGTCCTTCGCCGTGGTCCGCGGTGATCACGATGGCGGCGTCGCGTCCGGCCGCCGCAGCTTTGGCCCCGAACGCGTCGATCACGCGGCCCATCTGGGCGTCCGCGTAGGCGACCTCGCCCAGGTACGGCTGACCGGCGAACGCGGCGTTGTGCGGGGCCGGCGGGGTGTACGGCGCGTGCGCGTCGAAGTAGTGCGCCCAGAGGAACACGGGCTTGTCGGTGGCCAGTGCCTGGACCGTGGCCAGCGCGCGCGCGGTCGTCGCGCCGGCATCGCGTTCCGTCGCCGCCGCCCCGAGTTCGTCGTCATAGGTATCAAACCCGCGAGCGAGGCCGAACCGTTTCGCGAGGACGTAGGCCGAGACCACGGCCGCGGTCCGGTATCCCGCCTTCTGCAGTTCCTCGGCGAGCACCGGATGAGTCGCCGCGAGGAACCTGCCGTTTTCGTGGACGCCGTGGCCTCCCGGGTACAGGCCCGTCATCATCGAGGCGTGGGACGGGAGTGTCTCCGGCACCGTCGCATGCGCCGCCGTGAATTGTCGTCCGGCGGCAGCCACAGCCGCGAACGCGGGCGCCACGTCCGGCCGCATGGCATCCGCACGGGTGGTATCGAGGGTGACGAGGAGTATCCAGGGCGCTCGAGAGGGCGTCACCTCGTCGCGCCCGCAGGCCGCCGCCGTGAGGAGGAGCAGAATCATCACCGCGGCAACAGGTCTTGGCATGCTGGGGCGATTATAATCAGCCCCCATGCGACGACTTCTTAGCGCGGTTCTGATCGTCCTCACAATTCCCGTCATCGGTGGCCGGGCGCAACAGGCGCCCGCCCTCGACAAGTTGCTGACGACCGCGGAAGCCACCAACTTCGCGTCGACCTCCACCTACGACGAGGTGGTCAGGTTCATGAACGCAGTGGATGCGGCGTCACCGCTGATTCACATGTCCAGCTACGGGACCACGTTTGAGGGCCGGATGATGCCGATGGCCGTGGTCGGCAAGGGCCTGAAGGACGCCTCGGCGGCCTCGGTGCTGGCAACCGGACGCCTGCGCGTGCACATTCAGGGCAACATCCACGCCGGCGAAGTGGAGGGCAAGGAGTCGGCACAGATTCTGTTGCGCGAGTTCGCCCAGGGCCGCCACGCCGAGTGGCTCGACACGATGGTGTTCCTGATCACGCCGATCTTCAACGCCGACGGCAACGAGCGATTCGGCCTCCGCAACCGCGGCCGCCAGCACGGTCCGATCAACGGCATGGGCACCCGCGCCAACGCGCAGAACATCAACATCAACCGCGACTTCATGAAACTCGAGACGCCGGAGGGTCGCGCATTCGTGAAGTTGTGGAATGACTACGATCCCCACGTCGGGATGGACCTGCACACGTCGGACGGGTCGTTTCACGCGTACCACCTCACCTACTCGCCGCCGCTCAACCCCAACACGAGCGACGCCATCATGAGCATGATGAAAAACGAGTGGTTCCCGTTTGTCACCGACCAGATCCGCAAGAAGCACGGATGGGAGACGTTCTACTACGGCAACGCGAGCAACCCCGGCGGCGGCCGTGGCGGCGGTCGGGGCGCGGGTGCGCCCGGCGCGCCAGGCCGCGGAGCGGCCACGCCCCCCACGCCCCCCACGCCCCCCACACCACCTGCGCCCGCCGGCCCTCGCGCCTGGGGCACCTTCGAACACGTGCCGCGCTTCCACAACAACTACGTGGGCATGCGCAACCGGTTCGCGCTGCTGAGCGAGGCGTATGCCTATGCGACGTTTGAGGACCGCATCAAGGCGACGAACTACTTCATTGAAGAGGCGATGAACTTCGCGCACCGCAACGCGGACCGGATCAAGAAGGCCGTGGACGCGGCCGACCGTGAAGCGCTGGCGGGCAGGACGCTGGCGACGCGCGCGCGCATCGCCAACGGCGGCATGATCGACATTCTCATGGGCGAAGTCGAGGACGACAAGAACCCGGTGGACGGCGCCATCATGAGCAAACGCAAGAACGTCGTCATCAAGGAACAGATGATCGATCGTCTGTGGTTTGAGCCGACGGCCACCGAAACGGCGCCGACGGCGTACTACATTCCGGCCACGGCGACGAAGGCCCTGGACCTGCTGCGCCACCACGGCGTCACGATGCAGGAAGTGACGGCCCCGGTGACAGGTCTGCACGCGTACGCGATCAAGGAGAACACGCAGGCCGCACCACGCGCCGGCATCGACATCAACGGCCATGCCCTGCGTACGGTCACCGGCACGTGGACGGCCACGCAGGCGGCTGCACCTGCGGGATCGTGGATGGTGCCGATGAATCAGCCGCTGGCGCGCCTCGCGTTCTACCTGCTTGAGCCGAACAGCGATGACGGCGTCACGGCGTGGAACTTCCTCGACGACCTGCTCGGCGAGGGTGTGACGACCTATCCGATTTTACGGAAGCAGTAAGGCGCGCTGATGCAACGGGCGATCGTCGCTGGCCTCTTTGCGGCGTTGACGATTCTGATGACATGGCCGGTCGGGATTTTCCCGGCGGGCATTCGTATGGGTGGCGGGGCCGACCCCAGCCTGTATGTCTGGACGATCGGCTGGGGCACGCACGCGCTCACGCACGCGCCGTGGGCGATCTTCAACGCCAATATCTTTTATCCCTACCAGTACACCCTCGCGTATTCCGAGAACCTGATCGGCAGCGCCCTGCTGGCGATTCCCATCATGTGGGTCACGGGGGATGCGCTGATCGCGACGAATCTTGTCTCGGTGTTATCGGTGTTCCTGTGTGCCGTTGGCGGCTACTACCTCGGGCGCACGGTGGGTCTGTCGCTAGTGGCGGCGTTCCTGTGCGGCTTGATCTTCGCGTTTGTGCCGCCGCTGTTTGCGCGACTCGGACAGCTGCATCTCATCGCCGTCCAGTGGGTGCCGTTCGGCCTTGCGCGGCTGTACCGCTATCTGCGTGACGGACAGGCGCGGGACCTGCGGTGGACGATCGCGCTGCTCTCCCTGCAGGCGCTGGCCAGCGGGCACGGCGCCGCGCTGATGATTCTGGGCGGCGCGATCCTGGTGGGCTTTGATCTGGCGCGCACGCGGACGCTCGACCTGGCCAGGCGTGTGCGCGATGTCGGCATTCCCGGCGTGCTCGCCATTCTGCCGGCGGCACTCGCGTTCATTCCCTACTGGCTCGCCAGGCGCGACGTCCCGCTCGAGCGCGTGCATGACGACGTGGGGGTGACGTGGAACAGTTACATCAGCTCCCCTACACACCTGCACACGGCGATCCTCGAGCGGCTCCCTGACTGGGAATGGCTCCGCGTATATCCAGACGCGCATCTGTTCCCGGGCTTCGCGGTGATCGTGCTCGCGGCGCTGGCGTTTCGTTCGGCGCACGCGGGCTTTAGCCCGCGTGATCACCCAAGGGCAGTCTTTCTCACGATGGTCATCGTGACGTGGTGGATGACGATTGGTCCTCCGTGGTCGGTCTGGGGATATGTCTATTGGCTGCCTGGGCTGAACTTCATCCGGGTGCCGTCGCGGTTCACGATGCTTGGTGTGCTGGCGCTGGCGGTGTTGGCCGGGTACGGGTTTGATCGGATGGCGCACGCGTGGTCACAACGTGGCCGGCTTGTGGCGGCTGCGGCCCTGTCTGCGGTACTGCTCGTGGAGTTCGCGGTGATGCCGGTGGATGTGCGGCCGTTCGACAGCCAGATTGCGCCGATCGATCACTGGCTCGACAGTCAACCCAAACCCTTCGCGATTGCCGAAGTCCCCGTGTCGGCCTCACGAGACAACTCACGCCGGGCGGAGGTGGCGACGATGTATATGCTGCATTCGCTGGCGCATCATCAGCCGACGGTGTTCGGGTACAGCGGGGCGGAACCGGCGACCTATCGCCCCCTCTACGACACGCTGATTGGATTCCCGTCGGACGACAGTATCCGCGCGCTCACCGAGACGGGCGTCACGTATGTGGTGGCCCATCTTGAGTACTTCACCGAGGAGGATCGGGGGGAGTTTCTCGAGCGTGCAGCCACGTTCGGAGACCGGCTGCAGGTCGTGCACCGGGACGGACTCGGGATTGTCTACCGAATCGGGGAATCCGTAATCGGAAAGCGGTAATCGCTGATCGGGAATCGGGGAAGCTGGAATTGGCAATCTGAATCTATGGATCGATGGATCGATGAATCGATGAATCGATGAATCGATGAATTACCAGATTCAGATTTCCGGTTGCAGTTCACCCGATTATCGACAGTCGATTACCGCTTCCCGCTTCCCGATTCCAGCTTACCCAGGCGCTTTTCGACATCGGCGATAGCCGCCTTGAGCTGCTTCTGGCGCACCGGGTGGTCTGTGGCGTCGAACTGGCGGCGCAATTCGGAGAGACCCAGCTTCAGCGACGTCATCTCCGCGTGTTTGAGCGGGTCGATCTGTGGTCTGGGGGCCCGACGTTCGCGGCGGGCGGCCTCGCGCTCGTCGGCCAGTTCCTGAATTCTCGCGTCTGCGTCAATGAGGCCTTCGCCGGCATCACCCATAGTCTGTGAACATTCCCGAGCTTGGTATCCAGCCTGCGGTAGGATGGCGCCATGCGTCGCATCATTCCTGTCCTATCCGCAGTCGTTTTTCTGGTGACGGTCACCGCGGTTGTGCGCTCTGAAACACAACCAGTTGGCATTACGTCGCTGCTGGGAAAGCCGCTTACCGCACCGGCCATCGCGCCGGAGGCCAGGGCCAGGATGGAATCGCAGTTGGTGACGGCCCGGCTGGCGTGGGAGAAGAACCCCGCCGACCCGGACGCGCTGATCTGGATGGGCCGGCGAGCGGCGTATCTCGGCCGGTACAGGGAGGCCATCGCCATTTTCACGGACGGCATCACCCGGCACCCCGGGGATGCCCGGATGTACCGTCACCGGGGACACCGGCACTTGACGGTCCGGGAAATTGACCGAGGCATTGCGGATTTGGAGAAGGCGGCGGCCCTGATTGCCGGCCGGTCCGACCAGGTTGAACCGGACGGCCAGCCGAACGCACGGAACATCCCCACCAGCACGCTTCACTCCAACACCTACTACCACCTGGCGTTGGGGTATTACCTCAAGGGCGACTTTGACCGGGCGGCTGAGACGTGGATCAAGGCCCGCGATGTCGTCCGGAACGCTGACAACCTGGTCGCCGCAAGCCACTGGCTGTATCTCTCATTACGCCGGGCCGGCCGGACGGCCGATGCCGCGGCCGTTCTCACGCCCATCCTTCCAGTCCTTGAGGTCATCGAGAACGGCAGCTATCACCAGTTGCTGCTCATGTACAAGGGGGAGAAAACGCCGGAGGACGTGCTGAAGGCAGCTCCGGAAGGATCGGGGGGCTCGGCGATGCGTTATGGCGTGAGCGCGTGGCACCTGATCAATGGAAGACGCCGCGACGCCGAATCCCTGTGGGCGTCGATCCTCTCAGGCGAAGACTGGCCGTCGTTTGGCTACCTCGCCGCGGAAGCGGAGGTCGCCGCGCGGCGATAGTGGCGCAACGTCCCGCAATCAATCCTCAATCCCACACTTGATCAATTGCCAATCCTCAATCCTAAATCCTCAATCCTCAATTGACACCCGACGTCGCCCTCAGCGAAGCAGACGGGCGACGTCGTTATAAATGACCGTCACCATCAGCAGCAGGATCATGGCGAAGCCTGCAAACAGGATTCGCTCCTTCACCTTGACGCTGAAGTCGCGTCGGGCGAGGCCTTCCATGGCAAGAATCGCGATGTGGCCGCCGTCGAGCACGGGAATCGGCATCAGGTTCAGCAGGCCGAGGTTGAGGCTGATATAAGCCATGAGACTGAACAGCGCCACCCACCCGAGCTGGGCGGTCGCGCCTGAAATTTCAGCGATGGCGACCGGGCCCATCAGCTGATTCACCGGCGTCTCACGAGTGAAGAGTCCGGCCAGCGTGGTGCCGATGGTCTTGCTCGATTCCCATGTCTCGTCCACCGACATCCGCGCGGCTCCAAACAATCCCGGTTCGAGCCGGCGGGTCTCTCCCGCGCTGATCTGCATGCCGACCATCCCGATCTCGCCGACACGTTCCGAGGTGACGGCGATGTCCAGGGTGGCACCGGCGCGTTCAACCGTGAAGATCATTTCGGCGTCGGCGCTTTTCTGAATGCGGCTGATGATGCCTTCGCGGCCGACGCCGCGCTCCCCGTTCACCGCAAGAATCACATCGCGCACCTGGAAGCCCGCGCGTTCTGCCGGTGTGTTCGGGTTGATGAGTTGGATCTGCGGGCGCAGGACGGGGGCCACACCGATCGTCCCGATGTCGAAGCGGCCTTCCGCAGCCGGGGTCAGGATGATGTTGACCGGGACGCCGGCCCGGTCGATCGCGAGGTCGATTTCGCGATTGGCGCGTGGCATCACGGCCAGGTCGAACTGGTCCCAGGTTTCGACCGTGGTGTCGTTCACGCGAACGACACGGTCGCCGACCTGCACCCCCGCTTTTGCGGCCACGCCATCGGCGGCCAGCGCCCCGATCACCGGTGGCGCGGAGCGATACAGCGGGACGTCCGCCCCCTGCGTCAGCACCACCGTGGTGAGGATCAGGGCCAGCGCGATGTTCATCACGGGGCCGGCCAGGTACACCTGAAACCGCACCCACTTGCTCTTGGAGAGGAACTCGGCGGGGTCGCCGGACGGCTTGTCTTCAGCCGTCTCACCCGCCAGCTTGACGTAGCCGCCGAGCGGGATCGCACTGATGCAGTACTCGGTGTCCCCGCGGGTGACCTTGACCAGCTTGGGGCCGAAGCCCAGGGAAAACGCGAGCACCCTGACGCCATACCAGCGCGCCACCAGGAAGTGGCCGAGCTCGTGGACGAAAATCAGGACGCCCAGGACAAAGAGGAACGGGACGATGGTCTGTACAAATCCGAGAATACTGCTCATAGGGACATCCCGATGGTAGCGTACGGCGGGCGCTGGGCCCACGTAGGGCGCGCTGGGGTGTAGCGCGCCAGTGGCGTACGTAGGGCGCGCTGGGGTGTAGCGCGCCAACACAGCCCGCTGCAGTTGCGCGGGCCCTACGTCCTGCCTCCACTCGCCTAGCCGCCCACCCGCTCTGTGGCGAAACGTCGCGCCCAGATGTCCACTTCGCGGACGTCGGCCAGACTGCGCGGCACCGGGGTGGCGCGGCCGGCTTCCTCAAGGGCGCGTTCGATAATGACGGGGATGTCCACGAAACGCAGGCGCTCGTCGAGGAACGCTTCGACCGCGATCTCGTTCGCGGCGTTGAGCACCACAGGCCAGGCGCCGCCGTGTTCGAGGGCCGCGTAGGCGAGACGCAGACACGGAAAGCGCTCGGGGTTGGGCGGCAGAAACTCGAGCGTGCCCATGCGCGCGAGGTCGAGGGGCGGCACAGGGGCGTCCCAGCGCTCGGGATACGAAAACGCGTACTGAATGGGAAGGCGCATGTCCGTGACGCCGAGCTGCGCAATCACCGACCCGTCCGTAAGTTCCACCATCGAATGCACGATCGACTGCGGATGCACGACCACGTCGATCCGCGGCGCCGGCACGTCAAACAACCACCGTGCCTCGATCACTTCGAGTCCCTTGTTCATCAGGGTCGCGGAATCGATCGTGATTTTGCGGCCCATCTGCCACGTGGGATGCCGAAGCGCATCCGCCGGTGAGACCTTCGCAAGTTGTGGGTCGTCCCAGGTGCGGAACGGTCCACCAGAAGCCGTGAGCACCAGACGCCGCACCTCGGATGCCCGCCGTCCATGCAGACACTGATGGATGGCGTTGTGCTCGGAATCCACCGGCAACAGCGCCACGTCATGCCGCCGCGCCGCATCCACCATCAACGCGCCCGCCATCACGAGTACTTCCTTGTTCGCGAGCGCCACGGTCTTCCGGTGATCAATCGCCGCAAGCGCGGCTTCAAGACCGGCCGCGCCGGACGATGCGCAGAGGACGAGATCGACGTCAGGATGTGTCGCCGCGGCGAGCAGTCCCTCAGGGCCCGCGAGCAGATCGCGCGGGTGCTCCCCGGGCGCCAGTCGGGCCTTCAGCGTCGCCAGCGCATCTGACGTGCCGGCACTGGCAAGCGCCGGCCGGTACTTCGCGACCTGCGCCGCCAGCCGTTCGGTGTTCTGGCCGGCTGCGAGTGCAACGACCTGCACCCGATCGGGGTGGGTATCCACGACGGACAACGCACCCTGCCCGATGGAACCTGTCGAACCCAGGATGGCGATTCGGATCGGCATCAGGCCACGTACCTGAGGAACAACACAAACACGGGCCCGGCAAACAGATGGGCGTCCACACGGTCGAGCACACCACCGTGCCCGGGAATGAGCTGGGAACTGTCCTTCACCCCGGCGCTGCGCTTGAGCATGGACTCAAACAGATCACCGGCAATCCCCGCACCGCACAACACGACGCCGAGCAGCAGCCCTTGGTACCAGGTCACGTCGAGCACCCACATCGGGGCCAGCACGGCTCCGGCGACTGCCGCCACGACCACTCCCCCGATCGCACCTTCGATGGTTTTCGCCGGGCTGATCGCCGGGGCAAGTTTCCGGTGTCCGAACGCGCGTCCGCAGAAGTACTGTGCAGAGTCACTGAGCGCGATAACGGCCAGAAGAAACACCAGCGTCCAGGGGCCGTAGGTGACCGCCACCCATGCCAACGCGCCCATCGGCACGCCGACATAGATCGGCGCCATGACGAGCATCCCGGCCCGCGTCATCATCGACGGCGCCGGCACCCCGCTGCCCAAGGTGACAAGCCCCGCGCCCACGACCAACGCGAGCACTACCGGCGCCAACGGGCCACCGGAGATCAGATCACCGGTAAACGCGGTGGCCGCACAGACAACGGCAGCAGCCGTCATGGTCACCGGTCGCGACACGGGCGCCCCGACCGCAGCCGCGAGGCCCGCCATCTCATGGGCGCCCAGCGCGGCAATCGCCATGGTGACCAGCACCGTGGCCCACCATGGCGCAAAAAACAGCACGCCGACGTTGAACGCAATCAGGACGACCGCGCTGAGGACGCGAGCCACGGATTACTTCAGCGCCCCGACAGGATCCGACGAGACGGCGCCATACCGCCGGTCGCGCTTCTGATACTCCGTGATGCCCTCGAGCAGGTGCTTCGCGCGGAAGTCGGGCCACAGCGTCTCGGTCACCCAAATCTCCGCATACGCGATCTGCCAAAGCAGGAAATTGCTGACGCGCATCTCGCCGCTCGTGCGAATCAACAGATCGGGATCGGGCTGTCCGGCCGTATACAGCAGTGACCCGAACGTGTCTTCGTCAATCTGCGCGGGCGTCAGTCCACGACGCACCGCTTCGCGCGCGGCATCCACAATCTCGGCGCGGCCGCCATACGACAGCGCGATGTTGAAGTGCATGCCCGTGTTGCCGGCGGTGCGCGTCACGGCGGCTTCCAGTTCCTCGCGCACCTCGGGCGCCAGCCGATCAAGCTGGCCGATCACGTGGAAGCGGATGTTGTTCTTGAGCAGCGTCTTGAGTTCCGCGCGCAGGTAATGGCGCAGCAGACTCATCAAGGCCGAGACTTCGGTCTCCGGGCGCTTCCAATTCTCGACGGAGAACGCATACAGGGTGAGGACCTGCAGGCCGAGGCGCGCGGAGGTCTCGACCGTGTCGCGCACGGATTCAATCCCTGCCCGATGCCCTTCCACCCGCGGCAAATGCCGTGCGGCGGCCCACCGGCCGTTGCCGTCCATGATGACGGCGACGTGCCGCGGGAGGCGGTCGAAGTCGATTCTTCTGGCCAGCCCCTCGTCGGCCGATCCCGGTGGCACTGCGGCCAGCACATCAACGAGTGCCATGCGGCAAGTCTACCCCGGCTGGATAGTCGACCGACACCAGGGTCAGCCCCGCCGCCGGTGCCGTATCCCCCGCCTGCTGCCGGTCCCCCGAACGCAGGAGCCGGGGGATCGCGGCCGGATCCCGGCGGCCCGCCCCCACATCCACCAACGTGCCCACCATCGTGCGCACCATGTGGCGCAGAAACCCGTCGCCATGGACCTCGACGATGAGGCCGTCGCCGGTGAGGTGGAGGTCCACGCGGGTCACCGTACGCACCGTCTCGGTCACCGAAGAATGGGCGGCCTGAAACGCCGCGAAGTCCTGCGTGCCGCAACAGTGGGCTGCGGCCTTCCGCATCGCCTCCATGCGGAGGGGCCCGGGCAGATGCCACACGAACCACCGCTCAAACGGCGACACGACTTCAGCCGTGACGATGCGGTAGCGGTAGGTCTTGCCGATAGCCGCAAAGCGCGCATGAAACTCCGGCGCGACGTCGACAACCGACAGCACGCGGATGTCCGGAGGCAGCCGGACGTTGAGCGCGCGGCGGATGGCGCTCACGGCGTGCACGCAATCGACCCGCACGGACGCGACCTGCCCCAGGGCGTGCACGCCGGTATCGGTCCGGCCGGCTCCGGTCACGGTCGGCGCGGCCCCCAGCAGCGGCACAAAGGCCTCTTCGATCGCCGCCTGGATCGTCGGACCGTTTGTCTGGCGCTGCCAGCCCGAGTAGGCCGTGCCGTCGTAGGCGATGGCCAACTTGAGCGTGCGCCGCGGTCCCGCCGAAGCTGATGCTTCGGCCTCGGTGGTCATGGTTACTTCCGCGAGCCCGGCTTGGTCACCGGCTGCCCCGCCTTGCAGAGCGGGCAGGCGTCCGGTTCCCACGTCGGCAAGGCCAGTGGAACGAGGGCACGGAACGGCACATCCAGTGAGGCCGCGCCGCCGCTGCGGTCGATGATCGACCCCGCGCCCACGACCGTGGCGCCGGTCGCTCGCGCGACAACCATGGTCTCCCTGGTGGACCCGCCGGTCGTCACCACATCCTCGATGATGACCACCCGATCGGCGGCTGAGAGCGAGAACCCGCGCCGCAGCGTGAGGATGTTGTCCTGCCGCTCGGCGAAGATGGCGCGCACGCCCAGCGCGCGGCCGACTTCATGCCCGATGATCAGCCCCCCCAGCGCGGGCGACAACACGACCGTCGCATTCAGGTCGCGCAGCAGGTCGCCCAGCGCCTGACCCAGCGCGGCAGCCTGCTGCGGGTGCTGCAGGACGAGCGCACACTGGAGGTAGCCCCCGCTGTGCAGCCCGGACGACAGGCGGAAATGCCCCTCGTGCAGGGCGCCCGAATCACGAAACATCTGCAGGACGTCCATCAGCGTACTCCCCGCAGTTCTTCCTCGAACAACCTGAGGATCCGTCTGTACTCATCCGCCCAGCTGGTCTCTTCCGTGAATCCGTGATTCTCGACCGGGTAGCCGACAAGATCCCAGTTCTCCTTCCGCAGTTCGATCAGTCGCTGCGCCAGACGCACCGAGTCCTGGTAGAACACGTTCGTGTCCACCATGCCGTGCAACATCACCAGCCGGCCCTTGAGTCCCTCTGCAAAGTAGATCGGGGAACTCCGGCGGTACGCCTCCGGGTCGGTCGCCGGCGTGTTGAGGATGTTCGACGTGTAGCCGTGGTTGTAGTGCGCCCAGTCGGTGACGGGCCGCAGCGCCGCACCGGCCGCAAACACATCGGGCGTCGTGAACATCGCCATCAAGGTGATGAAGCCGCCGTAGCTGCCGCCATACACCCCGATGCGCTTCGGATCGACCTTCTCGGTTTTCACGAGGAAGTTCGCGCCGTCCACGACATCCTCAAGATCCTTGCCGCCCATGTGGCGGTAGATGCCGGTGCGCCAGTCGCGGCCGTAGCCCGAGCTCGCGCGGAAGTCGGGGTCAAGCACCACGTACCCCTTCGACGCGAGGATGTTGTGAAACATCATCTCGCGGTAATAGGTAGACCAGTACTTGTGCGCGTTCTGCAGATATCCGGCGCCGTGCACAAAGACCACCGCCGGCTTCCGCGGGTCACGCTTCGCGCCCATCATCTCTGGCGTATACAACCTCGCGTACACATCCTTGCCATCGCGGGCCTTGTACGTGATCACCTTCGGGTCGATCCACTTGTGCGCGCGCCACTCGTCGCTCGGCGTCGTTGTCACCTGCTGCGCCGCCGCACCCACGGCCATTGGCATCACATGCAGTTCATTCGGCTTCGTGCTGTACGAGTGCACCAGCGCGATGTGCATTTCGTCGGGTGACAACGTCACCGCGTTATCCCCCATCATGGTGGTCACCTTCGTCCGCGCGCCGCCCTCGACGGACATCGTGTAGAAGTGGCGCTCACCGGGATGCACTTCATTGGTGGTCAGGAAGAACTTCGACTTGTCTTTCGACAGCTGCACGCCGGTCACTTCCCAGTTCCCGCTGGTCAGCGCCACCGCCTGGGGCTGCGCGGCGCTCATGTCGAGCGAGTAGAGATGCATGTACCCGGACCTCTCCGAGAGAAACACGTAGCGCCTGTTGTCGGCCAGCCACACGCCGCCGGCTCCGCCGACCCCGCCCCCAATCCCCATCGAGCGCACCCATGCATCGTCACGCAGATTGTCGAGCACGGTCGCGGCGCCGGTCGCCGGATCCACCTTCACATACCAGCGGTTTTTGTTGTCTTCCGCCGTCAGGGAGATCAGCGTGTGGGCCCCGTCCGGTGAGGTGTCGATGCCGCCCCAGTTCACGGTGCGTGGCGTCGGCGTGGCGTTCGGGATCGCCGTGTAGTTGGTGCCGGCAAAACTCGCGGCGTCGGCCCAGACGTGTTTGTTCTGCTGCGTGTCGAGCACCGCGAGCTTGCGCACGGCGAGGTTGTCCCCGACATTCGGCCGGCCAGCAATCATCTCGGGGTACGACGACGTGGTGATGTAGTTGGGCGTGTCCTGGCCACGTGCCGGTACTTCAGGCTGTTCGTTGACCGTGATCCACACATAACGTCCGTCGCCGGAGAGTTGCATCCCGGCGACCGACTGCCGTTCGGCGAGCTGGAATCGCGCGATTGGGGTCTGCGTGGCGGCACCACCGCCGGCCCCACCCCGTCCCCCTCGCCCCTCTCCGCCCTGACGTCCGGCCGCGGCCTGCTGCTGCCGAGTGCGGAGAAACTCAATCAGCTTCAGTTCTTCTTCGCGCAGCAGCCGCTGTGCCTCCGTCTCACTGCCGCGACCCGCACCGGCGCCGCCGCCCCGCGCACTCTGGGCGGCGCCGCGGCCTCCGGAGCCGCCGCCGCCCGTGGGCGCTGCGCCGGCGGCGACGATGTCGGTCAGCTGCACAAACTGCGGATCGGCCGCGGCGTCCAGGGCCATCAGGTACAGGTTGCCGTCGCGCTGGAACGTCACGGCAGTGTCGTTTTTGGCCCATCGCGGATCGGACTCATTCGCCGACGTCCGGGTGAGCTGGCGGCGTGTGCCGGTGGATGTCTCGTAAATGACGAGGTCGCCGCTCTCGGCAACGAGCAGCCGGCGGCCGGCCTGATCGGGACGTCCCGCCTGGGGGGTGTCGAGGTTCGCGGCCTCCTCGGTCGTCAATTCCCGCAGGCCGGTGCCGTCACGGTTGACGACAAAGGTGCCCGTCCGTTCGGCGCCCGCCTTCTGCCAGGAGAAGTAGATCTTCGAGGAATCCTTCGACCAGCGGATGTTGCCCGGGGACGTCCCGACGAGCGCGGGGCCCCGCATGATGGAATCCACGGTCAGGGCCATGACCGCCGGCGTGGCCGTCGGCGCGGTGGCCCGCTGGTCGGCAATCAGTGCCGACGCAGAAATCGTCAGGCCAAGAACGAGGAGGAGCGGAAGTCGGCGCATGGTTTGCATTCTCTTCAGGAAACGGCGGAAATCCTGGGTGTTTGGCTCGGGACCTTCCCCGAACCGGGACAGTCGCGTCCCGGAACCGCGAACGACGATTGTCGGGGCGTAGTATAGAACGTTTGCGAACCGCAGCTGCGCCGCACGCGTCCTACTACGGGACAGCTTTCTGGAGATAGTAACGATGATGACCCGCACCGTGGCAGCCATGACCGTCCTTGCACACTTCAGTCTGGTGGGAGTGGCCGGCGTCGGCGCCCAGCAGCCACCGGCATCCGGCGGACCGGTTGTCCAGCTCACGATGGCGCAGGCCGAGGCGATGGCGCTCGAAGCCAACCTTCAGCTCAAGATCGACCGACTGGATCCCGTGGTCGCCACCGAGAATCTGGCCTCGGCGCAGTCGGTGTTTGCTCCCACTCTTGGATCGAGCTTCAATCGGGGATCGTCGCAGTCCCCGTCGGGCAGCGTGTTCGAAGGCGGTGGCACGGTCAACAGCACCAGCCTGTCGATGGACACCAACGTGCGGCAGCAGCTGCCGTGGTACGGCGGCAGTTATCAGTTGGCGTGGAACGCGAGCCGCTCCGAGACGTCGCAGCTGGGTGCCAGCTTCAATCCGCGCCTGAGCGCCGGTCTGCGGTTCAACTTCACGCAGCCGCTTCTTGCCGGATTCAAAGTGGACGGCCAGCGCCTGCAGGTCGACACGGCGCGCCGGAACCAGAGCATCGCCGACATCCAGCTCGACGAGCGCATCGTCACCACCCGCGTGCAGGCGCAGCTGGCGTATCTGGCCCTGGTCTCGGCCATCCGGCAGCGCGACGTGGCGCAGCAGAACCTCGACCTCGCCCGCCAGCAGCTGAGGGACAATCAGGCGCGTGTGGAAGTCGGCACGATGGCGCCGATTGACATCATTGAGGCCGAAGCCGAAGTCGCCAGTCGGGAAGAAGGCGTCATCCGCGCGGACTCGGCGATTGCCACGGCAGAAGACAGCCTGCGCGCGCTGATCCTGGACCCGGGCCGCGCCGACTACTGGCAGGTGCGGTTCGAACCGACGGAGACGATTTCTCTGCAGGAGCGGGAGATCAACATCCCCGCGGCGATTGAGACGGCGCTGCGCGAGCGCACGGATCTGATCGTGGCCCGCAGCCAGATGGAGATCACGGACCTCACCATGAAGGTCACGAAGAACAGCACGTTGCCGACGGCCAACCTGAACTTCCAGTACAGCGCGAGCGGCACCGGCGGCACGCAGAACTTCTACGACAACTCGACGTTCCCTCCGGTGCTCGACCGCACACTCGCTCGTGGCTTTGGCGCGGTGGTCGGCGACTCGTTGAAGAACAACCTGCCGACGTGGAGCGTGGGGCTCAACGTGTCCTACCCCATCGGCAAGAGCGGCACCGAGGCCAACCTGGCGCGCCAGCAGATCCAGCGCCAGCAGCAGGAGACCAGCCTCCGGGCGCTTGAGCTGCGTGTCATCACCTCGGTGCGCACGGTCGGCCGCGAACTGGAGACCAACTACAAGCGTGTGCAGGTCACCCAGCTCGCGCGCGAACGTGCCCAGCGCCAGCTCGAAGCCGAAGAAAAGCGCTTTGCGGTCGGGCTCTCAAGCACCTTCACGCTGCAGTCACGTCAGCGCGACCTCGCGACCGCACGCATCAACGAACTCAATGCGACCATCGACTACAACCGGTCGCTCATTCAGTTCGACGCCGTCCAGAAGGCACCGGTCCGGTAGCTGGGCGGATGGGCGGGTGGGCGGATGGCATCCGCCCAACAACCCAGTTGCCCACCAGCCCAGCTAAGATGTCCCCGTGCGCGTCACCGCCACGGTCATCACGCTGAACGAAGCGGCCCACATTGAGGCGTGCCTCGCGGCCCTCTCCTGGGCCGACGAGGTCCTCGTTGTCGACAGCGGCAGCACGGACGGCACAGCGGAGCTGGCGCGCAGGGCCGGCGCGCGGGTCATCGAACGCGATTGGCCTGGATATTCCGCGCAAAAGGACTTCGCCGCCGCGCAGGCCTCTCACGATTGGATCCTGTCGGTGGATGCGGATGAGCGGGTCACGCCGGAATTGGCCGCGGAGGTTCGGCAGACTCTGACGAACCCCGGCGACAAGGCCGGTTTTCGCGTTCCGCGCATCACGTTCCACCTCGGGCGGTGGATTCGGACGACGGATTGGTATCCGGATTTCCAGTTGCGCCTGTATGACCGGCGCCAGGCGAGCTGGGCGCAACGCCGGGTGCATGAGTCGGTCACCGCGCGAGGACCGATTGGCTACCTCACAAAGGACCTCCAGCACTACGCGTACCGGGACCTGGCGCATCACCACGACACGATGCAGCGGTACACGACGCTTGCCGCGCAGCAGATGTTCGACGAAGGGCGCCGGGCCAGCCTGTCCGGCCTGCTGTTCCACCCGCCGGCAGCGTTCCTGCGCAACTACGTGCTCAAACGAGGATTCCTCGACGGCGCGCCAGGCCTGATCATCTCGGCGATGAACGCGCATTACGTGTTCCTGAAGTTCGCGAAGTTGTGGGCGATGCGGTGACCTCCGTCCATCTCGACACGGCCCGGACGTGGCGGGGCGGGCAACATCAGGTCCTGCTGACGGTCACCGGCCTCTGCGAGATGGGGCACCCTGCAGTGCTCGTCGCACAAGGGTCTGGTGAACTGACCAAACGAACCACCGAGGGGCTGCGCACCGTCGCACTCAATCCCAGTGGCGAGTTCGACCTGCAAGCGGGCTGGCAGTTGTACCGAATCCTCCGATCGATTGAACCTGAAGTCGTCCACGTGCACGACCCGATGGGGGTGGCGCTGATGGCCATGGCGCTGAAGTTCCAGCCGCGGCTCGCCCCACGGCCCCTGATCGTGGCGTCGCGCCGCGTGGATTTCCATCTCAAGAAAAACGCGTTCTCGCGGTGGAAGTACCGGCACATCGATGTGTTCATTGCCGTGTCCAGCGTCATCGCACGCATGCTCGCCGAGGATGGGATCCCAGCCGATCGCATCGAGGTTGTGCACGACGGGGTCCCCATCGGTACGATCGACAAGACTCCGGCTGCGGACGTGCACAAGGAGTTGTGGCTGCCCCATGGCGCGCCGATCATCGGCAACGTCGCCGCGCTTGTGCCCCACAAAGGCCAGAAGGATCTGATCGCGGCAGCCGCCAGAGTCGTGCGCGCCGTTCCCGATGCGCGCTTCGTCATTCTTGGTGAAGGCGAACTGCGGCCCACGCTCGAACAGCAGGTCAGGTCGCTGGGGCTCGAGCGCCATGTGTTCCTGCCCGGCTTCAGACCGGACGCGCTGTCGCTGCAGAAGTCGTTCGACATCTTCGTCATGAGCTCGATCACCGAAGGCCTCGGGTCGGCGATGCTCGACGCCCTCGCCTGCGGCACGCCCGTCGTCGGCACCTACGCCGGCGGAATCCCCGAAGCGATCGAACACGGCCGCACCGGCCTGCTCGTCAAGCCGCACCATCCCAACGACCTCGCGGCCGCCATTGTGCGCCTCCTTAAAGATCCTGCGCTTCGCGCGCGCCTCGGGGCGGCCGGGCGGGCGCATGTGGAGACCGCCTTCAGCGTGGAACGCATGGTCGAAGGGACGCTGGCGGTATACGAGAGCCGTCTCGCGGCGCGTACTTCACAAGGCGCGGAGTGTTCGTAGGTCGGGCTGTGCAGGGTTGAGCAACGTCGAAACCCAGCCCGGATCATTTCGGGGGTCCGGGCCGCCACGCCGAGAGACCGTCTTAGGTGGGTCACTCCCGAACATCTGGAACCTGCGGTTCAACCTGATCCATCACCCGCTCAGCGGCCCCGGACATCGATACGGACGGTCGGTGGGGCCGGCTCCACTGGCCGCGCGCGCAGCCCTTCCAGCGTACGCCACCAGCGGGTCCCGTCACCGACACGCACATCGTAGGCACCCGGTGCCGGCACCGACGGACGGTGCCGCGTTCCCGCAATCCTCAGGGTGTACACGGCCGTGCGTGATTGGGCATCGACCACCTGGATCACCGCATCCACAAGACCGACGACTTCGAGCTCAGGAAGCGCCAGACCTGAGGCGAGCGGATAGTTGTCGCGCTGCTCAATGGTGACCGGCCACCCGGCATACTGCCGGGGCGTCGTCGCTCGGCCGAGCGCGCGCGGCCAACATTCCATGCGGATCGTCCGGGCGGCCTTGTTGAACACCATCACGCCGTACCCGGTGGCGCGATCGTGAATGATGGCGGGGCGTTCCCCGGACCGTCGCGGGTTGGCCACCGCATGCATCGTCAGAGGATTGCCGAATGCGTCCTCAAAATCACCGGTGTACGCCGGCGACCCGGGAAGCGGCTGATGCCCGACCGCAGGCGTCGGCCACCACCGCCGCGGCCAGAGGTTGTTGAGCGCGGGCACGGTGAACACGAACCCCGCATCCCGATGACGCTCCACACCGTAGTGCGCCACCGAGGCGAGATGCTGGTCGCCGGCCACATGGACGGCGAACCCCTTGCGGATGGCCCGGACCGCAAGGTCGCGCTTCGCCTTCGGCCAGCCATTCGTGTCCATATCCCCTGCCGGCGCATCACCGGCGACGTACTCGCCAGGCGCGGGAAGCGGCAGCGTCGGAATGATGTCACCGCTGGTGGCACCGGCCGGAAGCGAATGAGCCGCGCAAAACGCGGTCTGTGAGACAACCACCTTGAACGCCGTGCCGGGCTGCCAGTCGGCACTCCAGGCCTCGAGAAACGCCTCCTGACGGTCGCCGAGCAGCTGCACGGTCGGTGGAAGCGGTGCCCGCAGGTCGGCCGGGGCGGTCGCAAATCCGTTGACGACCTTGGCCGACGCAGGCATCACCCGTGTGGGGGCGGATTTGAACTTGCGATCCTCGAGCAGAGCCAAGCTCAGACCGCCGTAGTCCCAAGCGGTGTAGTACACGCCGATGTCCTGACCGACCGGCGTGGGATCGTAGGGGTCCGGCAGGTGACTCGTCTGCGTGCGCTGCACCATGTTCACCCAGGCCGGCGGCATCTTGTACCCACCCTGATCCTGCGAAGCCGCCCCCCAGCCCCGCTCGATCGGTGCCGCCGCTCCCGCCTCGCCCCAGATGTTGCCGTGATAGACGTCGTGGTCATCGGGAATGAACGCGGCCGGGATGTGGCGGAAGACGTCGCGGTACGACAATCCGAACATGTACCACTTGCGCAGATAGTCGAGACTTGCCATCTCCATGGGTGAGGACTGGATGCCGAAACCGCCGTGACTCTCGTAGAACTGATCGCCGACAAACAGCGCCAGGTGCGGACGATGCGCGAGGACCGTGGGCGCGACATCCTCGTCGGGAAACCCGTGATCGCAGTTGCAGCTGAAGCACACCGCCGTTACCGGCGCATCCCCCACCGGCTCCGCCGCGATCGTGCCCGCATAGTCGAAGATGCGGAGGCCGCCGCGCGCCGGCAGGGCGACCCGCACGCGGTACGGCGTGGCGGCGGTCCGGCGCCACGGCACCCGGAATGTCACGGTGCGAGCCAACGGGTCGATGTTTCCGGACTGCGCCGTTGTCCACTCACCGCCGTCGCGCACCTCGAGGGTCACGCGGCTTCCGCTGATGGCCTCGACCGGTGTCAGCTGCGCCGTGAGCTTCAACGTGCCGCGATGAAGGGTGTAGGCGGCAAACGCCACTGGTCCAAACGCCGCGTCCCGGTCGATGATCAGCCCTTCCCCCTCGATGGTCCATGAGGCAAATCGTGCCGCCGGCTCGGGTCGATCGACCGAGTCGTGATGCGACAGCAGGCCCAGAGGCCCGGCCACATCGCTTGCCGGTCGCTCAGCGACCAGCGCAACCTGCCGCCCCGCCTCCGAGGTCGCGGTGAGCCGCACTGCGGCCACGGCATTCGTCACGGTCACGTCGACGGCCAGCCGGAGTGGCCCCGCGAGATTGATGACGTCCAGCCCCGCGAGATCCCCGATCCGCAGACGGCCGTCTGCGCCGACTCCAACATCGAGCCCCGTGCCGTACACTACCGCCGACAGGTAATGGTCGCGGCGGCCCTTGGCGCCCAGCCGGAACCCGGCCACGCTTGCCACGGGCTGGGCCGCCGACAGACCTGCGGCATCGACCCGCACGGCGGTTGAGAAGCGCCGGGTCCCGGGTCCCACGCGGTGGGTCAGGCAGTACGCGGCACGGTGCCGCCCCGACACGCCGCACTCCGCCCACCCATCACGCACCCGCCAGTCCTGCAAGCGATTGGCCCAGACGTCGGGTCCCAGCCCCCGCATGTCCGGCCAGTCCTGCCACGCGCTCGCCCACCCGGAGGGGACCGCCTGCGGGGGCGGATCCTGCCGCGGCCGCGCCGACACTCCGGGCGCCAGAAGAAGGGCGGTCAGTGCCTGGAGCAGATCGCGGCGTCGCATGAGCGCGATTATATGGATCCCGCTGCGGCTCGCCACCTGACGCGCCGAGACGATTGGACGCCGCCGACCGCCCGTGGCTAGACTCAGCCGCGTGCCCGGCGACACCTTCCCGCTGATCCTCCGCGACCCGGCGGCTCCTCCGATCGGCGTCGTTGTCGATTCGCCGCACAGCGGCATGGCGTGGCCCGACGACTTCCGGCCCGCCGCGCCCAGAGACGCCATCCTCACCACCTGGGATGCCTTCGTGGACGAGTTGTGGAGCGGTGCGACCGAGGCCGGCGCGACATTGCTCGCCGCAACGTTTCCGCGTGCCTATATCGACGTCAACCGCGCCGCCGACGACATTGACGCCGACCTGCTGGACGCTCCGTGGCCCGTCCCCCTTGCTCCGACCGCGTACACCCGGCGGGGCATGGGTCTCATCAGACGCCACGCGCTGCCCGGCGTGCCGATGTACGACCGCCGCCTGAGCGTGGCCGCGGTGGCCGCCCGGCTCGAGCGGTGCTACCACCCCTATCGCTCCGCACTGGCGGACGCGCTCGACCGCACTCGGCGGGCCCACGATGTCATCGTGCACATCAACGCCCACTCGATGAAGTCACGTGCCAACGCCATGAACGTGGACGAGGGTGCGCCTCGGCCCGACATCGTCATCAGCGACCGGATGGGGCTGACCGCAGACGCGGACCTCACGGCGTGGTGTGCCGCGTGGTTCCGGGATCAGGGCCTCAGCGTGCAAATCAACACGCCGTATCAGGGCGGCGATCTGGTCGCCTCGTTTGGCGCCCCACGCCGCGGCCGTCACAGCATCCAGATCGAAGTCAACCGCGCGCGGTACCTCGATGAAGCCACCGTCACGCGGACCGCCGGATTCATCGGCCTGCAGCAGACCTTCACGCGTTTTGTCGTCGCTGTCGGCGAGCGACTGGCAGCGGGAGGCTGTCCGTGACCCCGACCGCCGGGACGTCGCGCCTGCAGCGCGCCCTTGATGTCATCGAGCGCGTCGGGAACACGCTGCCTCACCCCGCCTCGCTGTTTGTCGGCCTCTCGGCACTGGTGGTCGGACTGTCGTGGGCACTGTCGACGCTTGGTGTCAGCGCCACGCATCCGATGACCGGCGCAACGGTTGCACCGGCGAACCTGCTCTCGTCGGCGGGATTGCAGCGCCTGATTCTGGACTTCGTCACGAACTTCGTGAACTTCGCGCCGTTTGGTCCGGTGATCGTCAGCCTGCTTGGACTCTCGGTGGCCGAACGCACGGGTCTGCTCGGCGCGCTGGTACGCATCATCGTCGGCCGGCTGCCGGGAAGGTGGCTGACGGTCACGGTGGTCTTTGCCGGGGCCATGTCTCATACGGTCGGCGACGTCGGATACGTGCTGCTCCTTCCGCTCAGCGCGGCGTTGTTTCACACGGCCGGCCGGCATCCGGTCGCGGGCCTGGCCGCGTCGTTCATGGGCGTCTCGGGAGGATTTGCCGCCAACCTGCTGCTCTCACCGACCGACGTCATTCTCGCGGGCCTGACACAGGAGGCCGCCCGGCTGGTGGATCCCGCGTACACCGTCTCGCCGATGGCGAGTTATTACTTCCTGGCGGCCTCGGTGTTGCTGGTCACGACCACCGGCACACTCGTCACGCGGCTCGTCGTGGAACCGCGGCTGGGCACCTACGGCGGCGACGTGATACCGGAAGCGGCCACGCCGCTGACCGATGCCGAGTGGCGGGGCCTGAAGGTCGCGGGCGTCGTCACGGCGATGCTCGCCGCCTTGGTCATCTGGGGCCTGCAGCCGGGCGGCGTGCTGACCGACCCCGAGCGCCCCGGGTTCGTCGGGTCGTACGTGCTGCGCGGCCTCGTGTTCTTCATCTTCGTCTTTGGCGTCGTCCCCGGCATCGCCTACGGCCTCGCCACCGGCACCATCCGCCGCGACGCCGACGTGTACAAGGGCATGACGGCCAACATGGAACTGGTGGCCGGCTACGTCGTGCTGGTCTTTTTCATCGCGCAGTTCATTGCGATCTTCAGCTGGTCAAACCTGGCGGTCATCGCCGCGGTGCAAGGCGCGGCGGGACTCAAGGCGGCCGGCCTTGGATCGATTCCGCTGCTGCTGGCCGTCGTCGGCCTGACGGCGAGCATCGACCTGTTCCTCGGGTCGGCCTCGGCGAAGTGGGCGCTGCTCGGGCCGGTGCTGATTCCGATGTTCATGCTGCTGGGCTACGCCCCGGAACTCACCCAGACCGCCTACCGCGTCGGCGACAGCCTCACGAACATCATCACGCCCCTGTCGTCGAACTTCCCGCTGGTGTTGATGTTCCTGCAGCGGTACGAACCCAGGGCCGGCATCGGCACACTCACGGCCACGATGCTGCCCTACACCTTGACCAACGCGCTGGTGTGGCCGGTGATGCTGATCGTCTGGGTGCTACTGGGCCTGTCGACCGGCCCGGGCGCGCCACTCTTCCTGGGCCGGTGACCAGGCGATCAGCGCACGACGATCGGCGCCCCTGTCAGTTCACGCCGATGTCGACCGCCGTAGGTCGCGACAGCCGGCCCACGCTCAATCCATCTCAGAGGCGCGCACTCCGGCCCTGTCGTGTCAGGATCATCCGGCCGGCAGCTGCCGGATGGGGACTGAGGCGATCGCCGCGGCGTAGCAGCCCTGGTGAAACGCGCCGCCTGCCTGGGGAGTAAAGCCGTTGTGACGTCCGTTCGATATCTCGGGACTGGCGCCCTCCTGGTCGTGTCGGCCGCTCTGGCCGTTGAGACCCGGGGCAAGAGCTTCATCGTCGAAGAAACCACGATTGAACTCGTCCATGCCGCGTTCCGGGACGGGACGCTGACGTGCCGGAACCTTGTGACGGCCTACCTCTCCCGCATTGATCGGTTTGATGATCGCGGACCGAAGCTGCACGCCATTGCGAGTGTCAATCCGCGCGCACTGGAGGAGGCGGACCAGCGGGACCGCGCGTTCGCGGATCGCGGGCTCGCCGGTCCGCTCCATTGCGTCCCGGTGATTCTGAAGGACAACATCCTGACGGCCGGCTGGGAAACAACCGCGGGCACATTGGCACTCAAGGGATTTATTCCTGACCGCGATGCCACAGCGGTCACGCGCCTGCAGGGAGCCGGTGCGATCCTGCTGGCCAAGAGCAGCATGCCGGACCTCGCGCTCAACGTGCTGGAGACGGTGAATCTGTTTCGCGGCGCGACACTCAACCCGTACGCGCTCAACCGTGTGTCGGCCGGCTCCAGTGGAGGCACGGCGGTCGCCATTGCGGCCAACTTCGGCCTGGTCGGACTCGGCACCGACACCGGCGGGTCCATTCGAGGCCCGGCGGCGCACGCCTCGGTTGTCGGGGTGCGACCGACCTTCGGGTTGAACAGCCGGGCCGGCGTGGTGCCGCTCGACGTCTCGTCGGACATGGTCGGACCGATTGCCCGTACAGTGGAAGATGCCGCAAGAGTCCTTGATGTGTTGACCGGCTGGGATCCCATGGACCCGGCCACTGAGGCGGTTCGCCGCCTGGGGACGGTCCCCGCCGCCGCGCCAAACCTGCAGGTCGAATTCACCGGCACCCGTGTTGGAATTCTCGCGCAGGCCTATCTTGGTGGACCGCGCAAGATTGATCCGCAGGTGGCCCGGTTGTTTGCGCAGGCGCTCACCGACCTGTCCAGCCTCGGCGTGGAAGTGATCGACACGGTCAAGCTCAATACCCTGCCGAACCTGCCCGGGATGGCCCGGTGCCGCGGACTCAAGTACAACCTCGACGAGTTTCTCAGGACCCTGGGCCCCGGTGTGCCGGTGCGGTCCTTCGACGAAATCGTCGAGTCCGGAAAGTATCACCCGAGTCTGAAGGACGAAATGCTGGCCATGAAAAACGGCCAATTCGACGGGCCCGACAGTCAGGCGTGTCGCGACGCGGCAGCCTATCGTGAAGCCGTCGCCGCCAATATCACGGCGGCGATGGATCGACACAATCTCGACGCGCTTGTCTACCCGACGTGGAGCCAGCCGCCGCAACTGGCCTCGAACGTTACGCTGCAAACCTCCGGGCAGACACTGCGATTTGCCTCGGCCACCGGCTTTCCGGCGATCACCGTGCCGATGGGTTTCACCACCGAGGTCCTGCCGGCGGGATTGTCGCTGCTCGGACGGAAATGGGCTGATGCCGCGCTGCTACGCATGGCGTATGCCTTCGAACAGGCGACCAAACACCGGCGGCCACCTGTGCTCGCACCGCCGGTACGCGTTCAACAGCGCGTCCCCTGAACGCACCACCCGTCAGAGTGAGCGCCGGGTCGGTCAGACACCCGACGTCGTTTCAGCGGGGTTTGCAGACACCCTTCAGCGGACACTGGGTGTCGCGCTGCTTGGTCTTGTAGCCGCACGCGCCCATCATGCTGAGGTGGCAAAGGGAGAAGTCGTAACGGACGGGGTCCGCCGGATCGAGGGTCCGCAGCGCGGCGGTGATTTCGGCGGCCATCTTCCACCCAGGTGATGCGCGTCTGGTGAGGCGCAGACACTTCCCTGTTCGGATGGTGTGGGTGTCGAGCGGAATCACCAACTGGCCTGCGTGTGGTGTGGCCCATCCGCCGGGGTCGACACCATCGGTGCGGACCATCCAGCGCAGGAACAGATTGAGTCGCTTGCACGCGCCGCCGCTTGAAGGGCGGCTGAAGAAGAAGTACACGCCAGGGGCTTTCGGCACTTTGCCATACGCCGGCTTCAGATCGATCGCCCGCGCGCGTTCGGAGAATGACTCGAGAGCGTCCGACACATCGGCCGACTCCACGCGCCACCCCTTGGCGAAGTACGCCTGAAGCGAGCCCGCCTCGCTGATCATCGTCTTCAGGATCCACAACAGCGCCACAATGTCGCGGCCGCGAATCCAGCGATGCACGATAGGCAGGAGTCTGGCCGAGTGGGTGGCCGGATCAAAACGCCGAATGAGGTCCGCCGGGCGCGGGCCCAACACGGCACAGACGGTCTCGATTGAGTTGACCACCGATTGCACACGGCCGAACGCGAGGCCCGCGGCGATGAATGCGATCAGTTCGCGGTCGTCGACCCGTTCGTAACGACGGACGACCTGAATGGGATCGAACGCGGAGTCAGGGTGATCAAAAGAGGCGTAGAGTTCGTCGAGCCTGGACTTCTGGACTCCTGGACTCCTGGACCCCTGCACCACTAGAAACTCGTGATCGCTGTGCCGGCTTTGCAGAGCGGACACGCGTTCGCCGGGTGATTTTCCGGCGCCGGGTAGTCCACAAGTGCAACATTCGGCACACCAAGATCAACCATCGCGTTGAGACGGTCGCAGATTTCAGCCGTGGCCACGACCGTGCCACCCGCAGCCTCGATCAGCGCCTTCGCCTTCTCGAACGTCTTGCCCGTATTCCGCACATCGTCCACCAGCAGCACGCGACGGCCCCTGACAACCTCACAATAAAACGGGCGCAGCACCAGCGCGCCGTGGCTGTCGGTGGACACAGGGGCGAACTGCAGGGCCGGCTGACTGAGGGGCCGCCGACCATCAAGCAACCCCACCATCGTGTGGCCCAGCAACGCACCACCGAGCACCGGACCGGCGACCACGTCCGCCGACGCCACCACATCACCAGGCAGCGCATCGATCAGGTCCTGCGCAAATCGCCAGATGGTGGACGGATGCTGGAACAGGCGGTGCGGGTTCAGGTACATGCTGCCGTGATAGCCGTTGCCATAGTCGAAATGGCCGTTGACCATCAGGACGCCGTGGTCGGTCAGACGCTGCAAGTGGGTATTCATCGGGGAACCTGCTTCATCACGGGTTCATGGTTCGATCTCAACTCCTCAATCCTCCATCCTCAATAACTCCGTTCCAGGCACTATTGGATTGCTATACAAGACCCGTCCACCGACGATCGTCGCGGCGACGGCGCCCGTGAGGGACCAGCCGTCGAACGGCGAGTTCTTCGACTTCGAGACCAGATCGGCCGTATGGATGGTGACCTGAGTGTCTGGAGAGAGAATGGTGATGTCGGCGGGTTCACCTTCGCGCAGGGTGCCGCCCGGGAGCTTCAAGAGCGACGCCGGGTTGCACGTGAGCAGCGCCACGAGGCGAGGCAGCGACAACACCTCACCGTGCACGAGACGATCGAGACAAATCGGCACGCAGGTCTCGAGACCGACGATGCCGAACGGCGCATGGTCAAATTCCAGCGCTTTTTCGTCGGCGTGGTGCGGGGCATGGTCGGTTGAGATGACGTCGATCGATCCGTCGCGCAGGCCGTCAATCATTGCGAGTCGATCGGCCTCCTCGCGCAGCGGCGGATTCATCTTGTAATTGGTGTCGTAGCCCGCCCCCTTCCTGAGGGCCTCATCCGTCAGCGTGAAGTGATGCGGGGCGACTTCACAGGTGACCTTGATCCCGCGGGACTTGCCCTCGCGCACCGCCCGCAGCGTCTGCCGGGCGCTCATGTGCGCGATGTGCACGCGCCCGCCGGTCATCTCCGACAGGCTGATGTCCCGTTCCGCCATGATTGATTCCGCCACGCTGGGAATGCCGCGCAGGCCGAGCATCGCGGCCACGGCGCCTTCATGCGCGACGCCGTCACCCTTGAGCGACGGATCCTCGCAGTGCTCAATGATCGGCACGTCGAACATCGACGAATATTCCAGTGCGCGGCGCATCAACATTGCCGTCCGCACCGGATGCCCATCGTCGGTGAACGCGACGCAGCCGGCGGCACTCAGGTCGCCCATCTCCGTCATCTGGTCGCCCTTCTGCCCGACCGACACGGCGCCAATCGGGTACACGCGCGCGAAGTTGGCCTCCGCCGCACGCTTGAGGATGAACTGCGTGACCGAACTCGAGTCGTTCACGGGATCGGTGTTGGGCATGCACGCGACGGCCGTGAAGCCGCCGACGACCGCCGACCACGTGCCGGTGGCGATCGTCTCCTTGTGCTCCTGACCGGGTTCACGAAGGTGGACGTGAATGTCGATCAGTCCGGGTGTGACCACCCACGCCTTCGGGACCTCCACGACGCGTGCGTGGCCGGCCGGGATGTTCTTGCCGATCCTGGCGATCCTGCCGTCGGTGATCAGCACATCGAAGTGCCCGTCACGTCCCGCGCCCGGGTCCACAAGGCGTGCGTTCTTCAACAACAAGCTCTCAGTCGTCATGACAGGTCCTCACCGGCCAGCAGGTACAACACGGCCATCCGCACGGCCACGCCGTTGGCCACCTGATCCAGAATCACCGACCACGGACCATCGGCCACTGCAGAGTCAATTTCCACGCCGCGGTTCATCGGTCCCGGGTGCATCACGATGACATCCGGCGCGGCTCGTTCGAGCCGCGCCGGCGTCAATCCGAACAGCGTGAAATACTCGCGCACCGACGGCAAAAACATGCCGTGCATCCGTTCGTTCTGCACGCGCAGCATCATCACGACATCGGCGCCGGCCACGGCCTCATCAATCGAGGTCGTCACGTGCACACCCAACTGCGTGAGCCCGAGCGGAATCAACGTTGCCGGGCCGCACGCCCGCACTTCGGCGCCCATGCGTGTCAGCAACAGCACGTTTGAGCGCAACACGCGGCTGTGCAGCAGATCGCCGATGATGGCAACCTTCAAGCCCGCCAACCGTCCCTTGCGCTCGCGAATCGTCAACGCGTCAAGCAGCGCCTGTGTCGGATGTTCATGCGTGCCGTCACCTGCATTCACGATGCCGGCCTTGCAGATCCGCGACAACAGATGCGGCGCGCCGGACGAGGCATGGCGGATGACGATGATGTCGGGAGACATGGCTTCAAGGGTGCGCGCCGTGTCGGCGAGGGTTTCGCCCTTCGAGACACTGGAGCCGACCGCCGTCACGCCCATGGTGTCGGCACTCAACCGCTTCTCGGCCAGTTCAAACGAGAGTCGCGTGCGGGTACTCGCCTCGAAAAACAGATTCACGACCGTGCGGCCGCGCAGCGCCGGCACTTTCTTGATCGTGCGGGCGCCGATTTCCTTCATCGCCTCGGCGGTCGAGAGGATGAGTTCGATTTCTGATGGTTCGAGGTCGGCGATCCCGAGCAGGTGCCGGCTGCGGAGACGGGTGGCGGCCGTCATGATGCCGACTCCACGTCGTGCACTTCGACATCGTCATGCCCGTCAATTTCAGCCAGATGGACCTGCACCGTCTGTTGTCGGGACGTCGGCACGTTGCGCCCGACGTAGTCGGCCCGAATCGGCAGTTCCCGATGGCCGCGGTCCACCAGCGCGACCAGTTGAATCGCGCTTGGGCGACCGAAGTCGATAAGTGCGTCCAGCGCCGCGCGAATCGTGCGCCCGGTATAGAGCACGTCGTCGACCAGGATGATGGTCTTGCCGTCGAGCGAAAACGGAATATCCGTGCGGCGGAGGATGGGCTGCGGGCCGACCTGATGTTTCATCAGGTCGTCGCGGTAGAGCGTGATGTCGAGTGAGCCGGTGGGCACGGACGCGCCGCCGGCGGTTTCGAGGTTGGCGGCCAGGCGCGCGGCCAGCGGCACACCACGGGCCCGGATCCCGACAAGGGCCAGATGGTCGACGCCGCGATTCCGTTCGAGTATTTCGTGCGCGATGCGCATCAGGCTTCGCCCGATGCGATCGGCGTCCATGACGACAGGCATGTGTCCCCTCTTTGCGGCCTCGCAGGACCACGTTAAAGAAGCGAAAGCAAGTGTAACGCACTATCGCTCGTGCGTCGAGATGAACGTCACGGGGTGCTCGCGCTGATAGGCGCGAACGAAGATATCAGTGCGGGCAAAGCCATCCATGTCCCGGCCGACGGGGAGGCCGAGGTAGTACAGCACTGTGGGCGCGAGGTCCACGATCGAGCCGCGTGCAAGCTCGGCGTGCGCAACATCGCGGCCGAACGCGAGCAGGAACCCGTCGGGGGCGCTTTCATGGCTTCCGGACAGCTCGGGCGCACCCAGGAGTCGCGCAAGCACACGCTTGGGCAGCGTGACCGGTTCCATGCCGAATCCGGACACGACCAGCAGCAGATCGCCGGGACGAAGACGCGCGAGCTCAAAGCCGACCTGACGGTCAAGGTCCTGGTAGGTCGCGTCAAACAGGGCGGCGTCACCCGAGCGACGGCCGGCGGGCCGAGCCGGATCGCCCGCGCTCCAGTCGGCGTGCGACACGGCGTCGACGCCGGTCAGCCGCAGGGCGGTGACATGCGGCGCAAACAACGGCTCGAGTTCCACGGCGACGTCGCGGTACACGCGATCCCACTGAGCCCGGGGGTCGCCGACGACGGCTTCGGCGGCAGCGACCACCTCGCGCGTGGCCTCGGGCAACGTGGTCGCATCAAAGACTTCACGGGCAATGTCCACCGCGCTGGTGGGCGCACCGGCCCGCGCATCCGACAGACGGAGTGGCGAACTCGTGCCGAGGTGGAACTGATCGCTGATCAGATAGCCGCGCGCCGACGTCACCGGAAAGGTCAGAGGCCATCGCACGATGCCTGAGGCGAGCCCGTAGTCGGCCATGATGTCCCAGAGCATGCGGGCACGGATGTCGTCACGCGTGCGACGTGCCGCCTGGATGTACTGCTGGTAGACCAGGCCATACGCAAAGCAGTAGTCGGGCAGCAGGTCGACGACCTCGGTGTCGGTTGGGGACACCCGGAAGACCGCGTTGGTGCGCACGCCATTTTTCACGGGGTACTTGCCGGTGGCGGCGGCGGTCCAGACCGGCTCGGCCTGTGTCGGCTTGAGCGTGGCCAGGTCCATGACCGCACCACGATCGAGAATGCGGCCAAGGTTGGGAAGCCGGCCGGCGCCAGCCTGATCGCGAATGACGCCGAGGCTCGCGCCGTCAATCAGCAGCAGCCGCACACGAGGCGCCACCGACGCCAGCATCGAACTCTGACCGGCCGCCACCAGCGCGGGCGTGACCGCACGACGCACCACGGGCACCGGCACCTGCCCCGGGCCTCGCACCCACAGCGGCACCGCGATCGACGCGAGCAACGCGACGGTCAGCAACACGCCGGTGGCGCGACTGCCCTTCTGGCCGAACGAGTACCGAAGCACGGCGATTCCCAGCAGGACCACAGCGGCCACGGTGCCCGCCACAGCGGCGGTCTGCATGTGGCCCGACGCCGACTCGCCCAGCACCGCGCGGAACCCCTGGAGGTTTGCCCACGTGATGGCGGCGGAGACGGCGGCAAACATCGCCCCCAGCCAGGCGAGCAGCCGCACGCTCAGCCACCCGGGGTGCAGCGGCCGCGAGGCCAGCACCTCGCGCCCCAGAATCACGATGTACACCGCCACCGTCAGGTGAAGGCCGTAAAACGACACCAGCGCGCCGAACCAGCGCACCGTGGTCGGCGACACCAACGGCACCTGCGGATTGAGGATGAGCACGAGTACCGCGATGTAGATCGCCCCGAGCACGCCGGCCGTGACGGCGTTGGTGAACATGCGCAGGTACCGCATGAGGGCTAATGTACACTCTGAGTGATGCCCGTCGATATCCCGGCCGAGGTGTTGTCGAACACCCGGTTGTCTCCCGATTACAACGTGCTTGCGCTGGAGGCGCCCGACGTGGCGCGCATCGCGGCGCCCGGCCAGTTCGTCATGATCAAGACGGCACCCGGGCTTGATCCGCTGCTCCGCCGGCCGTTCTCCATCTTCGAAATCCTGCGCGACGCCACCGGCGCCCCCCTGGGCCTGAGCCTGCTCAACAAACGCGTCGGCGTCGGCACGTCGCTCCTCTACGACGCACGACCCGGGGATCGCATCAGCTGCCTTGGCCCGCTCGGTCGCCCGTTTGTCCCGGTGGATGCGCCGGCGCAGGCGTGGATGGTGGCCGGCGGCGTCGGCCTCGCCCCGTTTGTCACACTGGCCGAGGCGCTGGCCGCGCGAGGCACGTCGATGACGCTGTTTTATGGCGGACGCAGCGCTGCGGATCTCTACCACGCGGAATTCTTCGAGACCCTGGGCGCGCGGCTTGTCCTGACGACCGAAGACGGCAGCCGGGGGGAACGGGGGCGCGTCACCGGGCCGCTGGCTCGTGAACTCGCCGCGCTCCAGCACGACACGCCGGTCACGCTCTACGCCTGTGGCCCCACGCCGATGATGCGCGCGGTCGCCGACCTGGGCGCCGTCCACGGCCGGCCGTCGTTTGTCTCGCTGGAACCCGTGATGGGCTGCGGCATGGGCGGCTGTTACAGCTGCGTCGTGCGCGTCACACGCCCCGGCGGCACGCACCTCGTCCGGTCGTGTATCGAGGGCCCGGTCTTTGATTCGTCCACATTGGTCTGGGACGCGCTGCAGGGAGGCCACTGATGGCAGACCTCTCCGTCCCTATCGGGTCCCTCACACTGAAGAACCCGGTCATCGCCGCCTCAGGCTGTTTCGGCTACGGCGTCGAATACTCGAAGGCCTTCGACATCTCGACGCTGGGTGGCGTCGCGGTCAAGGGGCTCTTCCTCAATGAACGCGAAGGCCACGCGCCCCCGCGCATCGTCGAGACGCCGGCAGGCATGCTGAACGCGATCGGGCTGCAGGGCATCGGCGTGCATCGGTTTGTCGCCGAGAAACTTCCGGAACTGCGCGCGCTCGGCGCCACGACGATCGTCAATGTCTGTGGCACCACGATCGACGAGTACTGCGAGGTCTCACGCATCTTGTCGGACCACGAAGGCGTCCATGCGATCGAGCTGAACATCTCGTGCCCGAACATCAAGGAGGGCGGCATCCAGTTTGGCTGCAGCCTCATCGGCACACACGACGTGGTGTCTGCTGTTCGCAAGGTCACGTCGCTGCCGCTCATTCCGAAGCTGACGCCGAATGTCACCGACCCGGCGTCGTTTGCACGCGCATCGGAAGAGGCCGGCGCGGATGCGATCTCGCTGGTGAACACCTTCCTGGCGATGGCCATCGATGTGGAGACCCGCCAGCCGAAGCTCACCAACGGCATGGGCGGCCTCAGCGGTCCGGCGATTCGCCCGATCGCGGTGCGGATGGTGTATGAGTGCCGGCAGGCCGTGAAGATTCCGATCATCGGGATGGGTGGCATCGCCACCGTCACCGACGCGCTCGAGTTCATCATCGCGGGCGCCAACGCGGTGCAGGTGGGCACCGCCAACTTCGTGGAGCCGCTGCTCTGGCAGGGGCTCATTGACGGGATCAACGCCTACCTCGACCGCCATCAACTGGCCGGGGTGGGCGACCTTGTCGGTCAGGTCAGGTCCGGAAAATGAATCCCATTCTTGTGGCACTCGATGTGGCGTCGGCCCGTGAAGCGCTCGCCATGGCCGATGCGCTGCGGGGCACGGTCGGCGGCTACAAAGTCGGCAGCCAGCTGTTCACGGCGGAAGGCCCGGACATCGTGCGGGCGCTCACCATGCGCGGCGACAAGGTGTTTCTGGATCTGAAATTCCACGACATCCCGAACACGGTGGCCGGCGCCATCGCCTCGGCCAGCCGCCTCGGGGCGTGGATGATGAACGTGCATGCCGCCGGAGGCCCCGCCATGATGGCCGCCGCAAAGGCGGCTGCCGATACGGCGGCGGCTGGGGGTCACGCGCGACCGGTCGTCATTGCCGTGACGGTGTTGACCAGCATGGACGAGGCCACACTGCGGGCGGTCGGCGTCGACACGTCCCCGCTGGAGCAGGTCGTCCACCTCGCACGGATGGCACAAGATGCCGGTCTCGACGGCGTGGTGGCTTCGCCGCTTGAAACGGCCGCCATCCGCGCGGCGTGTGGTCCGGATTTTCTGATTGTGACGCCGGGCATCCGCGGCGGCGCAGCCGGCGACGCCAAAAACGACCAGTCCCGCACGATGACCCCGGATGAGGCCATGCGTGCGGGCGCGAGCTACCTGGTCGTCGGGCGACCAATCACGGCCGCAGCGGAGCCCAGGGTGGCCGCGGGCGAGATTGCCGCGGCGGCGTCAATTGAGGACTGAGGATTAATTGGGGAACTGAGGGATTGCCAATCCTCAATCCTCCATCCTCAATTCTTCACGGCCTGGAACTACTTGGCCGTGAAGATGAAGTGTCCCCGCCGGTTCTGCGACCAGCAGGACTCGACGTCCTCGGTGCAGAACGGCTGCTCTTCACCCTTGCTCACAATGCTGATGCGCGTGACAGGGACGCCGAGGCTGACCAGATAATCACGCACCGACGAGGCGCGGCGCTCCGCCAGGGCGAGATTGTATTCGTTGGTCCCCCGCGAGTCAGCGTGCCCTTCGACCGTGATCGTTGTGGACACCCAGCGGCGCAGCCAGTCCGCGTTCTTCTGCAGGCTCGCGCGCGCGGCATCTGACAACTCGGCGCTGTCGTATTCAAAAAACACGTCCGCGAGGGGCCGCTGCGCGTTGAGTTGCTCCAGCGTCATGCTCGCGAACAGCTGATCCTCGGTCGGAGGAGCAGGCGGCGGGGGCGGTGGCGGCTGCGGCGCGGGCGGCGGCGGGGGTGGCGGGGGCGGCGGAGTCACGGCCACCGGCGGGGGTGGGGGCGGCGCGGGCGCCGGCGGCGGCTGCTTCTTGCCGCACGCCGCGGTCACGACCAGGGCACCGGCCAGGAACGTGAGGGAGAGGACACGAACTGAGAATCGAGGCATGTGCGGAGCTTATTAACCCCCGACGGCGGTGTCAACGAATACCGTGTCAATTTCAGGCGCTGCGGTTCGTCATGTCACTGAGTGAGAATGTCCTCACGCCGCACACTGGAACCTGCCATGTCCCGTTTCCTTGCCCTGCTACGAGATCACCCCTCCGGCTTTGCCAGCCTGAGCGCCGCAGAGATACAGGCCGTCATCGAGAAATACGTCGCGTGGGGGGAGCGGTTACGGGCCTCAGGTCACCTCGTCCACGAAGCCTTCCACCGCCTCGACCGGGCCTCCGAGGGGGCAGTCATGAGCCGATGTCACCTGGAGGCAGGCATCGCCTCGCTCCACGCCGCCGCAGCCTCGTGGCCACCACCCCCTGGGCGCGGATCGTGGCGCTCTATGACGACCTGGTGGCCCTCCAGCCCACCGGCATCGTCTATCTGAACCGCGCGATCGCCCTGGGCATGCGCGACGGCCCACGCGCGGGATTGGCCGCGCTCGGGAGACCGCGACGCCGCCCGGGCGGCCTACACGCGCGCCCTGGCCTGCCCCTGCTCGGCGCCCGAGCGGCGTTTCGTCGCGCAGCGCCTGTCACAACTCTGACCCAACCTCACCCACCCAACACGGCGCGCTACAGTTCAGCGCGCCCTACGTACCCAACCTCACCCAACCCACACGGCCCGCTACAGGGCAGCGCGCCCTACACCCTACAATTGGTCCCACATGGACGTCATGCTGGCCGCGACGGCCAACGCCGAAGACACACACTTCTGGTTCAGAGGCCTCCGGCGGACCACTCGCCGCCTGCTTGAAGCGGAGTTGCAGGGCGCACGCCCGACGCAGATCGTGGATTGCGGGTGCGGCACCGGCCGCAATCTTGACTGGCTGCGGGAGCTTGGTCCGGTCGTCGGCGTGGAACTCTCCCCCACCGGCCTGGCGGTGGCGCGCGCTCATCAGCGCCCGGTCGTGCAGGGCTCGGTTCTCGATCTGCCGCTGGCAGACGCCTCTGTGGATCTCGCCACCTCGTTCGATGTGATCTATTGCCTGCACGACGACCAGGAACAACGCGCGCTGAGCGAGATGCACCGGGTGCTTCGGCCCGGCGGCCTGGCGCTCTTTAATGTGGCCGCCCTCAATCTCTTGCGCGGATCCCACTCCCCCCTGAGCGGTGAAGTCCGGCGCTATACCAGGGCCGCGCTCAAAGCCCACATCGAAGCGGCAGGCTTCCGGATCACCCGCCTGACGTTCACCAACTGCGTCACCTTCCCGGTCATGCTCGGCGCGCGGCTGTCGGACCGCCTGCTCGGGAAAGCCAACATCGGATCGACGGCCGACCTCCAGGTGCCGATGGCGCCGATCAATACCGCGCTCGATCTCGCGCTGTGCCTCGAGTCGCGCGCAATCACGTATGTCAACATGCCGATCGGGTCGTCGCTGTTCTGCCTCGCGCGGAAGTGAGGTTGGGTAAGGTTGGGGGCGCAGGGCGCGCTGAACTGTAGCGCGCCGTACTGATTGCGTCAGGGCACTCTGGTAATGCGCAGATCAAACACGCGCAAGCTGAGTTGGCGGCGATCCGCGCTTTCACCTCGATCAGCGGGCACGTAGATGTCGGAGACTTCCAGCGTAATGTCGCCGCGGGCGGCCGCCAGTGCGGCGGCCGGCACCACCACAGACTCCGTGAAGTCGTCGCGGATGTGACGTCGTGCCACTTCGATGTCCCCGGCGCGCACGATCAGGTCCGTGCCCTTCGCGAAGTAGCGCGCCGGTGATTCCCCCGAGATCGTGAGCATGAGATCGCCTGGTGGAGCCGCGACTGTCAGATGCCCGACCCCACTCATCCAGCGCCACGACAGGCCGGTGCCCGGTTGCTGCTCGGGCTCATGCCACCCGCGCGCATACACCCACAACACGTCGTCGTATGTCGCTGCGTCGAAAAACTCGAGCCCCACCGGGCGGCTGCGCGGTGTATTTTCAACACCGACCGACAATGTGGCGTAGGGCCCCTCCCCTGCAGGCACGCCTGACGGCAGGTCGATCCAGTGCAGGAAGTGGCGTTCAGGGGGAGTCACGAGCCATCGCCCGACCTCCTGCCCGTCAAGCCGTGCGACCAGCGTCTTGCGCGCAAAGCCATCAGTCCCCAGCTGTCGCCCGCCGATGACGACGCGCAGGGGTGCTGGATCACGGCGAAGGTACGCATGGGCCGGTTCCCGATGCGGGCCGAGGCCGAGCGCGGAGGTCGCGCCACCGATTTCAGGCGTCACCGCCCACCCGCGACCAAGCATCCAGCGCGGCGGCCCCACGTTCCACGCGTCCACATCCGCCGGCCGCGCGAGCGCCACGAGCCGTCGCGTGTCGGGATGCCAGGCGTACCGCGCATGCAGCCTGCGCGCACGGGCATCAATAAGCGCCAGATCGCGGCGCACCGGATTGGCCAGAAACCAGACCGGGCCCACGCCGCCCTGCCGCCAGTAGTCCACGACGGCCGCCACCTCACCACCCCACTCGGTAGGCAGGAGCCGGAAGGGCCAGGCCTCTCCCGCCCACACCACCGCCTGCCGGGCCTCCGATGCGACGCGTCGATGCATCCCCAGCGCGGTGGGTGGTGTCGGCGCGCCGGACGGTACCCGGACGGTCGCCTCAAGATCGGCAAATGCGCGGAAGATGGGCGCACCCGCCGCGCCGTAGGCCGCCAGTGGCGGCTGGGCCACCCACAACGTCGCGGCGATCAGCGCGAGACCTGCGGCGATCGCCGCCGGACGTGCCAAGGCCGCAATCGCGACAATCGCTAGGGCCGCGGTCGGCACCACCATGGGCAGTGCATACCGCAGCGTCGCGGTCTCCTGGAACGTCAGGTGAAACACGCAGTACGGCCAGAACGCGAGCACCAGCAACGCCAGGACGCCGCGACTGCGCGCAAACAGGCGAAGGGTGCCCAGCGCCGCCAGACCCAGCACCACCCATGCGAGCGTCTCGTTCAGCCAGGGCGCGACAAACGTGCGCGACAACGCCTCGACAAACAGCGGCCACGACGGGCGCGTTGCCAGCATTTCAACGCCGATGAAGTCTTCAGCGCCCTGCGCCCCGAGCACGGCGAGATACGCGTCCCACCCGCCACTGACGATCAACATGGGCACACACCACGCCAGCCCGCCCGCGGCACCACTCGCGACCAGACCCGCCACATCGCGCCAACGGCCTCGTGCCGCGAGTTCACCCGCGCACCAGCACAACAACGGGCCGGTCAGCCACATCGTCTGCGTGCGCAGACCGATAATCAGGCCCGCACCGGCCGCGGCCCACCACCAGACGGTCGGCGCCCCACCGGTCCCTGACGCTCGAAACAGCCGGAGCCCACTGAAGAACCCGGCCTGCACCGCAAGCGCGGCCACCAACCCGGGTACGTCGGTCAGGGGGCGACTGGCGGTGAGCCAGAACAACGGTGATGCCAGGGCAAGTACGGTCGCCAACAGCGACTGCGTCGGCGACAGGCCCACTGCCGACCACAAGGCGTGGAGCACCCACACCGCCACCACGGACGCCGCAATGCTCCACACGGCAAGGCCTGCTGCAGCGCGCTGGTCGCGCGACCACTCCGGGGCGAGCGTAGACACCGCCGCATCAGACGCCTTGCCCGCCGCGATGTAGAGGGGATAGCCCGGTGGATGCGGGCGATGTTTCGACACGTCGAACGATTCGACGCCCAGGGCGAAGTTGACGGAGTCCAAATCCTCAAGTGTGGGCGGCAGCGCGGCGGCATGCGCCAGCGCCACGACCAACCCGATGACCGCGAGAAGACTTTTACTCGTCCCAGTCGTCGCCGTCGTCGTCGTCCTCATCGTCGCCGTCGAGTTCCTCGACGTCGTCGTCCTCGCTCTTTTCCTCGTCGTCCTCTTCGTCTTCGTCGTCGACGTCGAACTCCAGGGGGTCGAGGACCGCGATGCGGAGGGTGCTGGCGCAGCCGTCACAGACCCAGGGGTCGCCCACTTCCATTTCTTCGAGGTCGTCTTCGTCGATCTCGATTTCGATGTCACATTCCGGGCAGGTCGCCATACACTCTCCTCCGAGACCGCGATTATACCGACGCGATTCCAAGCGCTGCAATCATCAACATGAGCAAGCTCGTTTTATTGGCCCATCGGGACGGCACGGTGCGTGACCGATTCGCCGCGGCGCTCGCCGATGCGCGCCACCAATATGTCACGGCTGCTTCACACGACCACGCGGTGGCGGCCGCGGCGCGCCGGGACCCGGCGGTCAGCCTGGCCGTGATCGACGTGCGACTGCCTCCCGATCCGGTCGTGTGGATCCGGCAACTGCGTACCGCGGCGCATTCGGCCCTTCCCGTGCTGGTGTTTGCCGGCACCGTCGGCGATGCGTCCGCCAGCCGCGCGTTGCTGTCGGCGGCCATTGCCGGATACATCAATGACCATGCGGCCACGGCGCAGATCCTTCCCGCGCTGGCGCCCCATCTGTTTCCGTCGAGTTTTGACCGCCGGCTGTCGCCGCGCCAGGTGCTCAGCGTTCCGGTGTCCTATCGGTCAGGCAGCACGATTGCCGGCGCGGTCACTCTGAACGTGAGCCGCGGCGGACTCGCCATCCGCACGCTCAGCCCGTTGCCCTCGGGCGCTCCGATTGTGGTGAAGTTCCGCCTGCCGCCCTCTGCGACTGAAATCGAACGCGCCGGTCATGTGATCTGGTCCGACCAGCGCGTGGGCATGGGCATTCAGTTCGTTCAGGAACTGGACGACTAACGTCGCAACAACCGGAGGCTGTTCGCAACGACGAGCAGGGACGCACCGGTGTCGGCCAGCACGGCCATCCACAACGTGGCGCCGCCGAACAGGGTCAGCACCACGAACGCGCCCTTGAGTCCGAGCGCAATGCCGACGTTGACTTTGATCGTCTGCAACGTGTCACGACTGAGCCGGATGACAAACGGCAGGCGCGCAAGGTTGTCGCCGACGAGCGCGACATCCGCGGTCTCGAGGGCCACACCCGTGCCCGCCCCCATCGCAATCCCGACGTCCGACGATGCCAGCGCCGGCGCGTCGTTGACGCCGTCACCCACCATGGCCACGACGCCGTGTTCGCGCCGCAACATCTCGACCAGCGTGACTTTGTCTTCAGGCATCAGGTCGGCGTAGACCTCATCCACGCCTGAGGCGTCCCGCGTGGCGGCCGCCGATCGCCGCGTGTCCCCCGTCAGCAGCACGACGTGCTCGACGCCGGCGGCACGCAGGTCCCGCACGACACGGTCCGATCCTTCGCGCAGCGCATCCGCCAGGCCGATGACGCCAAGCGCGGCGCCATCACGTCCGACAAACACCGGCGTGGCGCCCGTGGCTTCCACCTCCGCCATCCGGGCATGCACGTCGTCGTTACAGAGTTCGCGCGATTCAAAGAATCGGTGGCTGCCAATGACAGCCGCCCCGGACGCAACGGTCGCTTCCGCACCGAGGCCCGGCAGCGCCCGGAAGCTGTGGCCTTCCGCAAACGCGACGCCCGCCGCGCGTGCGCGATCCACGATGGCGCGCCCGATGGGATGTTCGGAGCGCGCCTCGAGGGACGCCGCGACCGTCAGCACCTCGTCCGCCTGCGTGGCACCCACGCCGAACACATCGGTGACCGCGACGCGTCCTCCGGTCAGCGTGCCGGTCTTGTCGAAGGCCACACAGCGTACGGACGCGAGCCGCTCGAGATGGGCGCCACCCTTGATCAGGACGCCGGCGCGTGCCGCGCTGGTCAGCGCGGAGACGATCGCCACCGGCGTCGAAATCACGAGCGCACACGGACAGGAGACCACGAGCAATACGAGTGCGCGATACCACCACTCGCCCCACTGTCCCGCGGCCATCGACAGGGCTTCGATCGACGCCCCCGTGGGCGGGATAATCGCGATAGCCGCCGCGAGCATGACCACGGCGGGGGTGTAGCGGCGCGCAAACCGATCCACAAACGTCTGGATCGGCGCGCGTCGCGACTGCGCTTCTTCGACGAGGTGGATGATGCGCGCGATGGTGCTGTCGGCCGCGAGACGACCGACGCGCACGTCGAGCGCGCCCATGCCGTTGATGGACCCGGCGAACACCGGGTCTCCGGTGGTCTTGTCTGCGGGCCACGACTCGCCGGTGATGGGCGCCTGGTTCACGGCCGATTCGCCGTGGGTGACGGTGCCGTCCACCGGCACGCGATCGCCTGGGCGAACAAGCACGACGTCGCCGATACGCACGTCGCCGACGGGAATCCCGACGACCTGACCGTCGCGACGCACCAGCGCCTCCTGCGGTGCGACGGACATCATGTCGCGGATGGCGTGGCGCGCGCGGGCGAGGGTGCGTGCTTCGAGCCATTCGGAAATCCCGAAGAGCCAGACGACCATGGCCGCTTCAAACCACTCGCCGAGCGCGATCGCGCCGATGACCGCGATCACCATGAGGACGTTGATGTCGAGCACACGGCGCTGCACGGACCGCCACGCGTGCTGCGCGGGTTCCCGAATCGCCAGCACAGCGGCGACGCCGAAGGGCACGGGTGCCCAGGGGGACACCCAGATCCACTCGAGCGCCGCGCCCAGACCGATCAGCAGGCCCGCCCCGATCAGCGCGCGGTCAATCGCGGAGGCGCCGATCGCGGGTGTGGCCGTGGCGGCCGACGTCGTGCAGGTATCCGATCCGCAGCAGGCGTCACTCATCGTGTGCCCTGCCGCTTGTGCGCGGGTTCTTCGGCGTGTTTCCGGGCGTCACGCAACAACCCGATGACGTGGTGATCGTCCAGTGCGTAAAACGCCTGCCGGCCGTCACGACGCACGCGCACCAGTCGGGCCGTGCGCAACAACCGGAGTTGGTGGGACATCGCGGACTCGGAGATTTCCACCAGGGTCGCCAGGTCCCCGACACAGCGTTCCCCGTGGCTGAGGGCGTCAAGAATCCGGACGCGGGTGGGGTCGGCCAGCAACCCGAATATTTCGGCGACGGATTCCAGCGGCCCGCCGGTCAGGAGTTTCTCGCGGACGTCGTCCAGGGTGGCCGGCTGCATGACCTATTGATATATGAGCATGCGTGCAGATGTCAACCTGAGAATCCCCCGCGGGAACATTGAACGAAACGCCGTACGCGACTACGATCCAATGTCTGTCTACGCATGTGATGGCCCCGCCATCACCAACCACTTCGAAGGAGTCAGTTCTGTGATCGAGGTCCAACACCTCACGAAACGCTACGGGCCCTTTACCGCAGTTGACGATGTCAGCTTCCGGGTCGAGAAGGGCGAAATCCTCGGATTCCTGGGTCCCAACGGCGCCGGCAAAACCACCACGATGCGCGTACTCACGGGATACATGCCCGCGACGGACGGCACCGCGACGGTCGCCGGGTTCGACGTCTTCTCCCACCCGGTGGAAGCCAAGCGCCGCATCGGCTACCTGCCGGAAACGCCGCCGCTGTACCCCGACATGACGGTACGTGAGTACCTGACATTTGTCGCGAAGCTCAAGCTGCCGAAGACGGTGTCCAAGGCCGAGCGGACCGAGCGAATCGACAGCGCCATGCGCAAGACGCACGTGGACGACATGGCGAACCGTCACTGCTCGCGCCTCTCGAAGGGCTACAAGCAGCGCGTCGGCCTCGCCCAGGCGCTGCTGCACGACCCCGAGGTGTTGATCCTCGACGAACCGACGGCCGGGCTCGATCCGAAGCAGATCATCGAGACGCGTGACCTGATTCGCGGACTCGCCGGCAATCACACGATCGTCCTCAGCACCCACATCCTCCCCGAGGTCTCGCAGACCTGCAACCGGGTGGTCATCATCAACAAGGGCCGCGTGGTCGCGGTGGACACGCCTGACAACCTGACGCGCCAGCTCAAGGGTTCGGCGACGTTGTATGTGCAGGTGGATGCGTCGGGCGCGGATGCCGCGGCGGCGCTCACTGCGGTGCCGGGCGTGCGTGGGGTGTCGCCGTTTGACCGCGATGATCAGGATGGCCACGTCGGCTTCGAGATCACGGCGGAAATGGATCGCGACGTGCGTCGCGATGTCGCGCGCCTGGTCGTGGACAAGGGCTGGGGCCTGCTGGAGCTGCGGCCGCTGCGGATGAGCCTGGAAGACATCTTCCTGCAGCTCACCACGGACGAAAGTGCGAAGGCACCCGACACGCCGGACGTGCCCGAGGCGCCTGTGTCCGCCGATACCCAGAACGGTGAGGTGCCCAATGCGTAATGTGCTCACGATTGCCGGCAAGGAGCTGCGCAGCTACTTCACCTCCCCGGTCGGTTGGGTGGTCATGGGCTTCTTCGCCTTGCTGTTCGGCTACTTCTTCTTCGCGCACCTCGACTTCTTCGTGCGTCGCAGCATGCAGTCGGCGATGGGCGGCGGCCCGGTCAACGTCAATCAGGACATGATTCGCGGCGTCTTCAGCAACGCGACCATCATCATCCTGTTCCTGCTGCCGATGATCACGATGCGCACGTATGCGGAGGAAAAGCGCTCCGGCACGATCGAGCTCCTCCTGACCTCGCCGGTCACGGATATCGAGATCGTCCTGGGCAAGTTCCTCGGCGCGGTCGGCTTCTTCGGCGCCCTGCTGGGCGTGACGATGCTCGACATGTCGCTGGTGTTCATCTTCGGCAATCCCGAATGGAAGCCGGTGGCCACCGGATACCTCGGGCTGCTGTTGATGGGCTCGTGCTTCATCTCGATTGGTCTGTTCGTCTCGAGCACGACCAAGAACCAGGTCGTCGCCGGCGCCGCGACGTTTGTCGTCGCCCTGCTGCTCTGGGTGATCAGCTGGGTCGGGTCGAGCTTCGGGCCCAACACGGCGGCGGTGTTGTCGTATCTGTCGATCACCGAACACTTCGATGACTTCGGCAAGGGCGTGATTGATACCAAACACGTCCTCTATTACCTCAGTGTGATTGCCTTCGGGCTGTTCCTCACGGTGAAGTCCGTGGATACCGAACGGTGGAGGGGCTGACCGTGAAACGACTTCTTGCAGCACTTGGATGGGTGGGTGTGGCGCTCGTGGGCGCCGCCGTCGTCATCCGCTTTACGCAACCGGACCTTCTCGAGTGGTCGCAGCGGCTCGCCATCGCGGGCCTGGTGACCACCCTGCTCTACACACTGGGCCAGTGGCGCGAAATCGCCCGCTCGTTCCAGGGCAAAAACGTCAAGTACGGATCGATGACCGCCGGCAGCGTGCTGCTGGTGCTCGGCATCCTGGTCGCCATCAACTGGATCGGCAATCGGCAGAACAAACGCTGGGACTTCACCGAAACCCAGCAGTTTTCGCTGTCGGAGCAGTCGAAGAAGATTGTGCAGGGGCTGACCGCGCCCGTGAACGTGAAGGTGTTCCACGCCGCCGGCGACCGTCGGCGCTTCGAAGACCGGATGGCCGAATACCAGTACCTCTCGAGTCAGGTGAAGGTCGAGTACTTCGACATCGACGGATCGCCCATCGAGGCGCAGAAGTACGAAATCCAGCAGTACGGCACGATCATCTTCGAGCACGCCGGACGGACCGAGCGCACGCTGCAGAGCGGCGAACAGGACATCACCAATGCGCTGATCAAGGTCATCGAAGGCAAGGCGAAGAAGATCTACTTCGTGCAGGGGCACGGCGAACGGGACTCCGCCAACGGCGAAGCCCGCGGGATGAGCGCGATCGCCGGCGCACTCAAGGGCGACAACTTCGAAACGGCCACGCTGGCCCTCGCGCAGGAAGCCGCCGTCCCCGAGGACGCTTCGCTGGTGGTCATCGCCGGCCCGACGTCGGACTTCCTCGACGGGGAAATTGACGCGCTGACGCAGTACCTCGGACGCGCCGGCAAGGTGCTGTTGATGATTGACGCGCAGGACGCCAAGGGCTCGCCGAATGTGCCCAAACTCGTCGCGCTGGCGCGCGCGTGGGGCTTTGAAATCGGCAACGACATCGTGCTCGACGCCAGCGGCCTGGGCCGCGCAATCGGCGCCGGCCCCGAAGTGCCGCTGGCGATGGCGTACCCGGCGCATCCGATCACGAACGGCTTCAGCACCATGACCGCATTCCCGATGTCGCGGTCGGTCGCGCCTGTTGAGGGGGGCGTGGACGGAAAAATGCCGCAGGCCCTGGTGCAGACCAGCCCGCGGAGCTGGGCCGAGTCCGACATCGCGAGCCTGTTCGCGACGAATACGGCGGCACCGGACCCCGAGAAGGACAAAACCGGGCCAATCACCATCGCGGCGGCCGTCTCTGCGGCCGCCACCAACGCGCCGCCGGCGACGCCGGATGCCCCGGCACCCGAGGCCCGCATGATCGTCGTCGGAGACTCCGACTTCGCGACCAACGGCGCCCTTGGCATCCAGGGGAACAAGGACCTGTTCCTCAACATGGCGAACTGGCTCGCGCAGCAGGAAAACCTGATCGCGATCCGGCCGGTGGACCCCGCCGACCGCCGCGTCCAGCTCACCGAGGACCAGACGTCGCGCATCTTCTGGCTGGCGCTCGTGGTGTTCCCGCTCGCCTTCATCGGCATGGGCGTGCGTGTGTGGTGGAAGAGGCGCTGAGATGCGAAGCGGAAAGTCGTTTCTCGGACTGCTGCTCGTCGCAACCGCACTCGGCTCGTACATCTACTTTGTGGAGATGAAGCGGGATCCCGCCGCGGAGACCGAGACCACGAGGGAGAAGGTATTTACGCTGACGCCCGGCTCGATCGAGTCGGTGGAAATCACCAACGCGTCGGCTGAAACGACAAAGGTCGTCCGGCAGGACGCCGTGTGGGCCATCACCTCGCCCGAGGCCGCCGAGGCCGACACGGTGGAAGTCAGCACGGTGGTGTCGTCACTCGAGTCTCTGGAACAGACCCGCGTGGTCACCGAGACGCCCGAGGCGCTGGCACCATTCGGTCTCGACCCCGTCCGCATCAGCGTCACGTTCACGGTGGCCGGCGAATCCACGCCGCGCCGGCTGAAGCTCGGCAACAAGACGCCGACCGGCGGCGACATGTACGCGCAGGTCGAGGGCTCGCCGGCGGTATTCCTCATTGGCGGCTACCTCGAAGACACGTTCAACAAGGGCCCGTTCACCCTGCGTGAAAAGAGCGTCCTCAAGTTCTCGCGCGACGGCGCGGACGCGCTCACGATTGCACAGGGGGCCTCGCGCCTCTCGCTGGCCAAGACCGGCAACACCTGGCGGCTCTCGGCGCCCGTCAACGCCGGCGCGGACTTCAACACGGTGGACGGGCTCATCGGCCGCATTTTCCAGGCGCGCATGGCCGGATTTGTCGCCGCTGACGGTACATCGTCGCTGCGCGAGTATGGCCTCGACCGGCCCACGATGGTCGTCACGGTGGGCAGCGGTTCCTCGCAGGCCGAACTCGCGATTGGCAAAGCGCAGGACGAGACCAACATCTACGCCCGCGACTTGTCGCGACCGATGATCTTCACCATCGAAAAGACACTGGTGGACGAGCTGAAGAAACAGCCGGAAGACGTCCGTGCGAAGGATCTGTTCAGTTTCCGATCCTTCACGGCAACGTCCTACGAAATCACGACGGGCGGGACCAGATATACCTTCACCAAAAAGGCGGGTGAGGGGGAAAACGCCGCCGACGTCTGGACACTCACCGCGCCGACATCCAGGACGGCCG